>Ga0307378_10002884_pt1 | contig 25640 bp, 26 predicted proteins | sample UN1MG_FD_202238 | JGI IMG/M metagenome (GOLD analysis project Ga0307378, IMG submission 202238) | Soil microbial communities from Risofladan, Vaasa, Finland - UN-1 | ecosystem: Environmental > Terrestrial > Soil > Coastal area > Acid sulfate soil | place: Finland: Risofladan, Vaasa | collected...
GCTATAATAACACTACAGGTGTTATTGAGTGGAGTTCTGTTGATAATATTAAGGTTTACCATTTCTTCTCGGATCATCTTGATAGTCCTAATAATGCAGACTGGGCTGTGAATGCTCTTGCTCCGGCATCGGCAGATTCCAACAATAATGGTCTGATAGTACGTAGATTTGATGATGCTGCTGAAGAAGGTATTGGATTTATGTTGAATATACCTTCGGATAGTGAAAATATGAATATTGCTTTTAAAAGCCGTGCTGAGACTTCTCCAGCTTCAGCCCACAATGTGCAGCCAAGAGTTTATTCACGGCAAGTTCCGGATAATGGAGCTGTAGGAACTTGGACAGCAGGTTATAATCTGACGGCTTTAAGTATGCCTACTAATGAAAATTTTCAGTATGATACACAAGCGGTATCTCTTTCTAACCTTGATCTTACAGGAGGTAATTTAGCTCAATTTGAGGTCACACGTTATCATACAGGTGTTACCCCAGACCTAACAGGTGACTGGAGTTTAATGGAAATAGAGGTTTCTTTCAGTTAAGGGGATTGTATAAGTAATGGCTTGGTTATCTGGTTGGAGTAGAAGAGTAGAGATAAGCGTTTCTGATACTAATATTGACAGTAATCTAACGCATTATCCTCTATTAATAACATTAGGCTCGTCAGTAGGTATTGATAATGACGATGTCGCTTTTATATTCAATGAAATAGGTAACAATAGTTTAAAGATAGCTGTTACAAAAGATGATGGTACGACCCAATGTTATGTTGAAATAGAAAAATGGGAGAGTGAGACAGCAACCGCTGTTTTATGGGTATCACGTTCAGATTTAGTTCTGTCGAGTTCAGCCACTACTACTTTATACCTATATTATGATGTCTCTCAATCAGATAATACAACTTATATAGGAAACACCAAAGGCACTACTCCTGTAAGTAATGTTTGGGATAGTGGTTTTGTTGGTATATGGCATTTGGATGAGACTACAGGAGGTTATAATTACGACAGTGCTATCAATTCCATTGATGCTACAAATCAGGGAACGTATCAAAGTGCCCCAGGTAAAATAGACGGAGGAAATTTCTTTGATAGAGATTCCTCTGAATACCTCTCTTTGGGAAATAACAGTGCTTTTGACATGACAAACACTTTGACTCTCAGTGCCTGGGTAAATGCAGACTCATTCCCGATTCTTGGAGGCTCGGAACCTCCTCATTATATAGTGGCTAAATGTGCTGATGGTACTAATGAACCTTGGGCATTTAGATTGGTAGGAGATGGCATTAATACTATTTTGAGAGGTGGTTCATGGTCATCAGCAGGAGGTGGGAACTATGCTTCTTGGACTATCACAGGCTGGAATACTGGGGAGTGGCATCATACGTGTTGTCTCTATAATGGTACTGCATGGGAAGTCTATTTTGATGGGTTAGTTAAAGCTGACAATACTGATAATGGACCTCATGTAAATACATCAGAGGTTAGGATAGGTTCGGCGGGAGTCACTGTAACTTCTGACCCTTTACGGTGGTGGGATGGTTATCTTGATGAAGTTAGGGTATCAGATACCAATAGATCCCCATCATGGGTAAAAGTCGATTATTACAGTGGTAGTGATAATTTACTGACATGGGGAGATACGAGTTACAGTGTCCTTATCAATAATATGGGAGACGAGGTCTTTTTTGTTGGTGAACAAAACATTGATATTGAGGGTTCTAATTTTGGAGCTACTCAAAATAATGGAAGAGCTGAATTAGGTGATAATACAAGTTACAGTCTTGCAAATCTTCAATCGTTAACTGTGAATACCTGGGATAATACTAATGTTAATGTAAATATAGATTCTCTAGGAGCAGTACCAGCTGGAAATCTCTGGGCTTTTATAACCAATGACACTTCAGAGACATCAAACCCCTATTCCATTTATATGTACGCTCTCCCACCGTGGGGAGAAACTGGTACAGGTACTAATGAATCAACATTCCTAGGTGCTAGAGCTATGGGCGGTACTTCGCCTGACTTGGATGGTATGCTTTTACGGAGTATAAATATTTATGTAAGTACAGAACATAACTCACAATTAAGACTAGCAGTTTATTCGGGTGGAAATTTAGCAACAGGTCCGGATGGTGCTTCACTACTCCATGATTATGGTGAGACCACAGGGTCTGATACATCATCATGGCTTACTATAAAAAATTTAGGTGATGATGTCATTCTTCCAAAAAGTAGCCCTACATGGTGTGCCCTGAAAGGAAATGATGGAAGTTTTAGTATAGGTTATACAACAACATTTCCTACAGGAAGTGATTTTCAAAGTGCTCTTGGGCGGTATAGTTCAGTTGTAGTTGATGGTGGTGAAGCTGTAGCATACCCTTCAACATGGCCGGCTGATACGGGCGGTTTTGCTGATTACTGGTTTTCCATTTATTTACAGTATATAATCAAAACTCAGGGCTATGGAATGCGGTTCCGTTCTGACAACAGTGAATATCTGGGATCAGCAACAACATTTGATCCACCTGCTAATTGTACTGTTTCATTCTGGGTATATAACATGGATTCTCAAGATGGAAGGGTTTTAGGGCACAGTGATGAATGGGAAATTTACTTTAATGGGACAGACATCCACAATGATATGAATTGGGGTTCAAGTCTTATATCAACAAGAGCTCTAAATATAGGTAATTTGTATCATGTTGTAATGACCCGGGCATCTGATTATAGCCGTCAAATATTCATAGATGGTGAATTAGATAATAGTGATAGTGGAGGTGATGCAACTACAGCGGCAGCTACTCTTTATGTGAGTAGCAGACAGACGCCGAGTTATCATTTAGATGGTTATCTTGAGGATATCAGAATTTATGATAGAGTACTCTCTGCTGGTGAAGTTGAGACCATATACGCTTGTAAAGGTATCGATAACATTACTTATGGTTTACTCCATAGATACATGTTAAACGAATTACCTATGGATTTGACAGCTAGTGGTGTAGGTTCGATAAAAGATTTAGGCTTAAACCAGAATAATATGACGCCTACTAATGGTCCTGAATATACAGGATCAAGAATAAGAACAAAGAGGTTGTGCTAATGGAAGTTGTTCAAGTACAAGCATTGAGTTTTGATTTAGCTTCTGGAGCTTCTTCAGCTACGGCTACTTTAAGTGGTTTTTCTATAGTGGGGCAAATGGTTCCTATATTTGCTTCATGGCGAGTGACTACTGGTCAGTCTCCTGTACTGGCCTCTACAACAGAACTTGATGTTTATGTAAGTAGTAACACTCAGTTGACTGTGGAAAGATGGAGTTCTCCTGCTTATGCTATGAGAATAACAGTTTATGTAGTTGAATTTGGCTCTGATACTACAGTACAATCGGGTACTTGGTCTATGGATAGCTCTACAACAACTACGACAGCAGCAATAAGTGCTGTTACATTGTCAAACACTTTTGGTTTTCATTATAGAAAAAATGAGGGAGAAGCTGCTCCTACATATGATTCAGATCCTGACGGTAGAATAACTTCTTTTAAATTTAATTCTACAACACAATTAGGGTTTCAAAGACATGTAGCTAAAGGTGCTTGTCAGGGTCACTGGTATACTGTATCATCCAATACACTGACAGTGGAGCATGGAAGTCATTCCATTTCGGGTGGTACAGCCACATCGGTTACAGACGCTCTTGTTGCCACTGTAACGACGGGAAACACCTTTATACTGGTTTCTTATCGTACAGATGAAGCTGTATATAATGATGAAGGGTGCTGGGTTTCAGATCTTCAGGATTCTAATACAATAAGATTTAGAAGAAGCTATTCGGCAGCGAATACAAATACCTGGGAATACATGATAGTAAGTGATTCGAGACTCAGTGTTCAAAGAGGGGAATTTACCACGACAGGTACAACTGATAATGATACTATAACTGAGGTAGACATAAATCGGGCTGCTTCTAAGACAGGTTGTGGTAAATCTGGCTTCGCAAGTTCTAGCGATTATGTTAATGGAAATTTAGATGGAAGATATTGGGAGATGTACTTTGGGCCTGCAACGCAAATTAATGGCCAGGCAGGTCAAGGTATGGCAGGTCTTATAGTTACCTGGGAAGTTGTTCAATTCTATTACCCATACACAGAGAATGGTTATGGAATGAGATTTTATGGAGGAGCCAATCAAGCTCTCACCTCTGTATCCTCATTTACTCCTCCTACAAATTGCTCTGTGTGTTTCTGGATATACCCTAAGACTCTTGGTACTCGTGTATTAGGATGCCACAATTTATGGGAAGTTTCCTTTGATTTAACTACCCCAACTTCTGGAAAAATCTCTAATGACTTATTTCAATCAACACCTAATTTTTTCTCTACAGGCGGCTTAAATGTTGATACATTGTATCATGTAGTGTGTACGAGAGCTTCAGATGATTCTGCCGCAATTTATTTCAATGGAGCTCTGGATAGTACAAATAGTAATAATAGTGGAAGCCCTTCTGCGGGTAATCTGAAGATAGGAACCAGAGATACCGAACTTCAATACTTGAATGGTTATCTTGAGGATGTTAGAATTTATGATAGAGTGCTCTCTGCTGATGAAGTTAAGACTATGTACACTTGTAGAGGTATCGATAATATCACTTACGGCTTGCTCCATAGATGGCCCTTAGATGAGTTGCCAATGGATTCGACAGCTAGTGGTACAGGGTCTGTGAAAGATTTTGGTCCGAGTCAGAATAATATGACACCTACTAATGGTCCTGAATACACAGGATCAAGAATAAGAATAATGAGGTTTGTGTAATGTCCTTCTTTTTTAATAATAATAGTGCAAGTATGGTATGTCTGGCCCACAAATACCATAAATCTGGGGGAACCTCTTTAGACTTTCCTGCAAGCACAGATACAGGTACTATAACGGCATGGTATAAACCTTCTCAAATTACGGTTAACCATAGAGATATAATAAGTAAGAGTAAATCTGGAGATAAAATTTTTCAGATTGAAATACGTACAGGAAATAGACTAAGAATAGCTCTTAATAATGTCACTCTTATATCAGCCGTTGGAGTATCTCTTTTTACAGTAGGGGAACCTGCTTTTATTTGCTGGTGGTATGATGGGACAGATCTAAAAGGTTATGTAAATAATGTTGAGGTTTGTACAGCGGCAAGAACTGGTAATATCGATGTTGATGCAGATTATCCTGTTTATATTGGAGGTGATCCTACTAATATAGATGAAGATCACTATGCTTATGGCGATATAGATGATGTCAGAATTTATACTCGAGCTTTAAGTTTGGCTGAGATAGAGACAATATATTATACACAAGGGAAAGATAACATAGTATATGGTTTACAAAACCGATGGCTATTAAATGAATCCAGTATAGGAAATTATCTTCTCGGTAATGAGTCCATGGTGGATGTGACTACTTCAGGAAGACATGGCAAATGTTTTGGAAATGGCTATGCGGGGACTTTTTCATCCTCTTCAAGTGAGGACTGTCCTTTGTCTAATATAACCTCAGATTTTGCTTTGGTTGCACCTTCTACAATTGAGGCGTGGATCAAACCAAATTCAGTTTCTGTAACACAACGAGCTTATGGAAACCGTAATGGGGCTAATGGGGTAGGTCTGGGTGTACACAATGATGGAGCTATTTATTTCACCACTTTTGGACTTAAAGACTGGTTCTCTACTACAGGTGTTCTAACTGCAGGAGTATGGCAACATATTGCTGTTGTTTTTGATGTGTATAATGTTACAGGAAGACAGGCATCTTTTTATTTAGATGGTTCATTTGTAAGTGTTGATCAAGATGCAGGTCAAGGTGATCCTGGGACGAGTCTAGGAACTCCTGCGATAGGATCAAATGGAGGTTCCGCCTATGAATATTTTGATGGAGCTATCCACAGTGTACGTCTTTGGAAAGGCTCTGCAAGAACTGCTACACAAATAGCAAAATATATGTATGAATTCCCTAATCCTGATGATTCAGGGATGGTTTTTTATTGCCGGTTTTATGAAGGGTCAGGTACCTCTGTTGAAGATGTTTCCGGAAACACTCATCACGGTACTACAGATGGAGGATGGACTACTTATAATACTACAGGCAGCGTTTATTCAGAACCTATAGCATTAGCTACTTAAGAGGAGATAAAGATTATGTCCGATGTATTACATAAGACAACAAAAGCGCAATTATTCAGTGTCAACACACCGGATTATTCAGATTCTACCTGGATCATTAATCCCGATTTGTCTGCGGTATATTCGGTGCCTAAAAGATACTGGAAGATTGACGGTACAACTATCACTGAAATGAATCAGACTGAGAAGGATGCTACTGATGCTATTATTCTTCCTGATGAACAGGCTAAACAGGCAAAAAATATACAGATTGAAGGAGATCAGTTTCTTATTAATCAAGGATACACACAAGGTATTCAACATGGCTTTAATGCTATGTATCCTGATGGTAATAGAATCCGGCCGACTCGTGGTGTATATATACAAGATTATGTGAATTTTGTGACTGCTGTTAACGCTGAAGTTGCGGCAAAACAGGCTGTTATTTATGATACTACAACTATAGATGACATCTTTACGATTACCATTGATCAGAGTTCTTTAGTAGCTCAGGACCCTGGTATTACTATGTCTGGTGCCATCGATAGTACTGATTCAACCAGTCTGGAAAGTTTTCTTGATGAAAGAACTGTTGTGGTAGACACTTCCTCGGGAATTAGTGGACCTTACTGGTTAATGCAGATATTGGATCATCGTCGGGAAATTTATAATGACTCTGAAAATCCAATATATCTTTCGGATCATACTGCTATTTTAGGTGCTGACGGTTATTTGGTGGAGCATGCTAACAGGATTCTGAATCTTGAAGAAATTCATGATAAATTAGGCTGGCATAGATTAGAAGTTACTGAGGCCCGTTATTCACGTCCTAAAGATGTACTATTCTATTATGGCTATCCTAATTCCTTTAATTCAGGTGTCAATGGATGGAATAACGAGAATGTAGCTCAAGACATGGCAAAATATAATATGGTTGTTCTAGGTAATGGCGTCGCAGACCCAACTCATCCTGATTTTGCCAATACTCAGGTGATTATACCTAGAGTTCAGGCTCTTAATTGTGCCACTAAAGTTTATGGTTATGTTACTTCAGATCAGGTTTTTGGGGACTACACAACGGAAGTAGAGCAGTGGGGTGCTCTTGATGTGGATGGCATTTTTATGGATGAGTGTGGCTATGATTTCGGAAGAACCCGGGCTGAGTTTAATCAGAGAGTGGATTATGTTCATGACCGGACAGCTTCAAATATCTGTTTTGCTAATGCCTGGAATACAGATCATATTCTCGGTACAGCTAATGATGTATCCTATCCTAATTCAACGTGGAATGATACTAGTGCAGAATCTAACTTAACAGATAATGATTGGATTCTTTTGGAAAGTTTCCCGATCAATACTTCTTCATACACTTCTTCTGCTCCGGTTGGTTATGAATCAGCTTCTGATTGGGTGTATCGCGGTAATAAGATGGTGACTTTAAGATATAATTATGGAGTTAATTTTGCCTCTGTAGGTATTATAAATAATGATAATGTGGATAATACTGCAATGTTCGATTTCAGTTTTATTTCTGCAATGATGTACTCACTTGAAGGACACGGCACATCGGATACTTTTTATGGGGCTAGTTCTGCCACAGTCAATTATTATCCCAGGCCTGATGTGTCGCAGATGGGTCTAACTTATAAATTAAATTGTAATGTTCAACAGGATGGTGGAGATTCAGATGTTTACCATAAATTTGTAGAAAGTGGAAGATTCTCTCTGGATTTCTCTGATGACACAAATCAATCTTCAAGCATTACAAAATACTAAGGATTTAATTTATGTGTACATTATTCGATAATATTTAATTATTTCTTAAATCCTCTGTAATGGAGGAATAAACCTAAGGATTTTACCATGGAAAAAATTACACTGGGAATGAGAAAATTTGCTGCCTTCCTGATGGCAAAGAATGTTGATGATGAGGTTATTGCTTTTTTAAAAGAGAACCCTAATCCGTCAGATGCTCAGGTCCATACTTTTGCAGAGGAAAAGGGCATAGATGTTCATAAACTTGAAGCAGTTTTTTATCGTCTGTCTACAAAATATGTCCAGCAGCTTATGAAGGACAAAAAAGCGTCTGCTAAGGGACATTCTGTGAATATCGAAAAAGATACGCTAAAAAATAATAATTTTAGAAAAGTCCTATACACGGGGAAAAATCTGCAGCTGGTTCTGATGAGTTTGAAAGCAGGCGAGGATATTGGTGAAGAAGTTCATCCAAGTGTTGATCAGTTTTTTAGAGTAGAGGAAGGAACTGGTGAATCTATTGTAAATGATAAAAAATACTCTTTATCTGATGGTACCTCTCTTGTTGTCCCTGCTGGAGCAAAGCATAATCTTATAAATACTGGAAAAGGGGAGTTAAAATTGTATTCTATTTATAGCCCTCCAAATCATGAAGAAGGTACGATCCACAAAACAAAAGAAATAGCGGAGAAAGATGACGAAGAGTTTAATGGAAAGACAACTGAGAGATAACATACAGTCATATTTAATACTCTATTAATATAAATACCTTAATAGTAAGTAAAATAAAAATCTAAATAACAGATAGGAGATAGGAATGGATCAGATGATGTATCAGCGTGAACTGCTGGCTTTTGACACAAAAATAAATTTAGCGGAACTTGAGGTGGCAAAAGCTAAGGAGAGGGTGAGAGAATTGATGTATGAACGATCAAGGTTTCAAGAAGAGGCCTTTGTACATATCCAACAACAAGCTGCTTCAGTTCCTCAGGAGGCGAAAAAAGAATAATGCCAGGAGATTTAAGAGACCCTGAACAGGCTTATCCTTTTCACCATGATAACCTGTATCAAAGAGGTCCTGGTCAATTTGAACCAGGCTCAGAAGATGTGGACACCTATTTACAGTCGATAGCCTTTGAATGTATACGGGCGAAATTAAGTCCCGAGGGGTTACTTGAACTTAAAGAAGAATTATCAAGTAAAGGGCTCTTAAATCAGAATATGGGTACTCAGGAATTTAGAGACGAGGTATCTAAAGTGATTAAACGTCGTAAGATGGCGAGAGAGGTTATTCGTAGATGGCTGACTTAAATAAACTCATGAAAGATATTCAGGATGAGAGTACGAAGATAAAAAGCAATTTAAAGACATTACTTATTAAATATGATTCTTTATATAAAGATGGAAATGCACAATTTACTCATGAAAGAACAGCTTCTGATGGTAATATGGAGGGGCTGGAAGATTTTCGTCGTCTGACTCTTATCTTTAAAAGGAATAAAGATGTTGTAGCATCTCTTGTAAGGGGTATGGATAATTTACGGTCAATGAAAGGTTTTGAATTCATTGAAGAAGATGTGCCCCCTCCTCGAATAGGTACGAAGAAGCGAAAGAAAAAAGAGGGTCCAAAAGTTGAATCAATGGAATTTGATTTTGGGGACTCTGATATAGAGGTTCCTGAATCAATAGAGGAAGAAACTGAAGTAACAGAATCTGAAATGAAAATACCGAAGGAAGAATAAATGCCTAAAAAGAGAGTGAGAGTGGTCACCTCTAAGGATCAGCCTCAGCAAAAACTGGCTATTACTCCAAAACCAGCCCCTGTAGTTGTTGTTACTGATAGTAATCCAAAGGTGAGTAGATACACTGAGAATGAACGTAGGGCACGTAGATATAAATATGCTACAACAACTACGATGGGTGGTTTTAATTTTCGTACTGCTGACACCATTGACAGTGGTTCAATGCAATTTTATTCTCCTCAGTTAAGTACTGACTTCCTTGAGAAACCACAGAATTTACGTGAACGTAGAGCCTTTTATCGATTTTTCTATAATACGAATGAGATAATTGGTCAGGCTATTGATATTCATTCTACCCTCCCTTTATCGAAACTTAGATTAGTTCCTCCGAAAGGTAAGAATAAAGATCAGAATCAATATGTCTTTAAGTTTTTTACAGACATGTGTGAGGAAATGAAGCTCTTTAAGACCCTTATTGAGATAACTCACGAGTATTTCCTCTTCGGTAATTGTGTGGATTCAACATCTTTTATAAGGACTGATGTAGGGTATAAACATGCTAAAGATATTAAAGTTGGAGATAAAGTTTTAACTCATAAAAAGAGGTGGCGAAATGTTTTAAAGATTTGTTCTAGGATATCTGATAATTTATTGGATATTGAGTGTATAGGAATGCCTTATTCCTTAAGAGTGACTAAAGAGCACCCAGTAGAAATTGTTTATGATGATGGTTCTACCAAATTTGTAGAAGCAGGTACTTTAAAAAAAGATGACTTCATAAGAATAGTCTTTCCTGAGGATAATTTAATACAAAATAATAATAAATTGTCTGTTTTTGAGAATGAGTTGGTAAGTGCTTTCTCTGACCCTGATAAAATTCTATGTATTCCTGGTTTTTTAAAAATCTTTTCTGAAAATTGTGTGGCTATAAAAATTGATAGTATTACGGAAGAATTAGGTACAGAAGTTTGTAATTTTGAGGTAGAGGAAGATCATACTTATCAGGTTGCTGGTTTTAGTACCCACAATTGCTTTATCTTCGCAGAAGAGGATGATTGGAAAGAGGGTACTCATGTAGATGATATGTCCATTAAGAGACAAGAGAGTCTGCAGCGTACTCAATTCCTTAAAGATAAATATAAGATCACGGACAAGAATCCTCTTTATAAAGGTTGGAAGAAGCTTCTTATCCTTCCTCCTGATCAGGTAAGAGTGCGTAAACTCCCCCTTACCGATGAAGTTGCTATTGAATATATGCCTGATCCTGAGACACGGAGATTTCTGACTTCCGATCTTCCTTTTGATCCGAATGATCCTACTAAGGAAATGAAATATTCCATTTCTCCTGAGCTTCGGGAGAAAGTTCGTCAAAGTGGAATGATACCTCTTGATACCGATCCTTTCTCAGGATCTCACTGTTTTCATCTGGCCCGGAAAAAGTCTCAGTATGAACCTCTTGGTGTGTCCATGATTGAGCGTTGTATCAACACTCTGGTATTAATGGATAAACTTAGACAGGCTCAGACATCTATTGCGTCCCGTCACATGACTCCTATGCGTGTCGTATGGGCAGAGAACTTGAGTGTAGAGCAAGTGGACGATCTTCGTGAACAGGTTGATATGGCTCTTGTTGATCCCGATTATAGTATCATAGCTAATTATGAGATACACTGGGAAGAGATGGGATCAAATGGTAGATTACTTGATGTTGAATCTGAGATGGAAAGTTCTCTCTCCAGGCTTTTTGCAGGTTTGGGTGTTACCCGGGAAATCTTGACTGGTGAAGGAACTTATACTGGTAGCCGTATCTCTCTGGAAATTATGAATACTCAGTATTTACTTTACCGGGAATTGCTTCAGGACTATGTAGAGAATTATTTATTCAAGCCAATAGCTAAGAAAAAGGGCTTTGTCGAATTTGATGACTATGGAAATGAAGTGTTGCTTTATCCTCGACTCAGTTTTACACGTCTGGCTATTCGGGATAATGATCAATATTTTGATGCAGCTTTTCAGCTTTATCAGAAGGGCTCTATTTCTGTTGACCTTATATTGGATATTCTTAATATCGATCCGGATTCTACCAAAGCTAAGATTGAACAGGATCTTTTTACAGTTAATGATAGTTTGTTTAATGAACTGATGCGGAATCTCTATACCAATGTATCAACGGCTCTTGCTGATCAGACAAATTTGACGGAGAAATTGGCTAATTATCTTAACCTTGAGGTGACTCCTCAAAAAGAGTCCGCTGAAGGAGAATCTCGATTCAGTTCTATAGATGAGGATCGTAAGAAAAAATTAAATCAAATAATGGCTCATCTCATAAAAAATCCAGATAAGATAGATAGTATTGTTAAATCGGGCAGAACAAAAACTGCAACTGGAGAAAAAAAATGTACCGTTCAATTCAACAAATAATACGTAACTTTGTTGCCGGGATGGAAGAGGGTGAAGTCGTTAAGAAATTCAAGCAGGCGCCTAAAATTAAGCCTCCTCGTCGGGAACCCGATGTAAAAACAATAAGTAATCGTTCAGATTACATGAAAAATTACATGCAGGATTACCGCGATGATGGTAAGGATTATCAAAAGGTACCTGATAAGGTCAAGGAGTATCGTCGAGAACAAAAGAAGAAGATTGAAAAAAAGTAGGCACTTTTACAATACAAAGGTATAAAACAGATGTTACAAAAGAAGAATGGTGGAAAGCCCATTTATGAAATTGAGTGTCTACGTGTGTCTAAGGAGACTGGTCAGCGTAAATCCGATAAATCGAATTCTAACGAAAAATTAAAATTCACGACTGTAAAAGGTGACTTAATTGTAGAGACACAGTTTTACATTTATAGGATAAGTATGGGTTCAATTTTAGAAATGTTGATTAAAATAAAGGTTATCAGTTTCCGATTTTTTAATTTTCTATTAATACGCGATTTTAATCGGAGGTAGAAAATGCCAAAGAAAAAAGGTTTAGGAGCAAATGTTGAGAAGTCTGTAGCAGCAATGGAAGATTTATTGAAAGCATTGAAAAAATTCACTAACATGCCTATTAAAAAAGGTCTTACTGACAATAGTATTGATGAGAAAGATATAAACAAGGCAGTTAATGATTCTATGGTAGAGGCATCTTCTCTTATAAATAAGATAGAAGATCTTCAATCTGTTGTGAAAGCTATTAAGCCAAAAGGTAATAGTCGATTTGCAAATAGGGTAGTGGCCCGTTTTCTGGACCAGGTCTCAAAATAATTATCTATTAATACTTAATGAATTTGCAACTACAACATCAATAATTCGAGGGTAGTTAGGTATGAAATTTATAGTATTGATTCCGAAAGTGGTTCGAAATTATATAGCTCAGTTCCCTGAAGTGAGGCGAAACGCTTATAAATACTTCAATTATGATCGTAGAATCATAAATGAGAGTGTAGAAAGATTTGACAATAAGGCACCCTATCTTGATGCCGATGACTTTAAAAATGCTGATTATGATTCCCTGGTTTCTTATGCAAAAACGCTTATTAATCCCATTCTTACAAAATACAGTAGTCGGATAGCTGCTGAAGATGCTCTTCATACAGCGATACGGTCTTTTCGTAACGGTCTCTTTGATGGGAAAGTTAATGCCGGTCGGTTTACTGTTCTATTAGAAGGTATGGGGATACCGAGAAAGACAGCTAAGACAGTGGAGAAGAAAGAAGCTCCGAAGAAAGAGAAAAAACCGGTTGTTATGAAGCCTCATATAATGAAGCAACTCGGTATAGACCCTCGGAAATTGATCAGAGAACAGCAACGAAAGCAAAAGAGACAAAAAGGTCTACCTATAATAGTTAGAGAAAAAGGAAAAACAGTAGTAAAATAACAATAACTTCCCGTAAGGAGGATTTACAATGGAACTTAAAAATGCAAAACAGTATACGGAAGAGCTTGATAAGATCGCCAGTACACTTCAGGAAGGTTCTCCGGAACTTGCTCTGCAGATCGACAAGATCTCTGATGTTATCGAAGGTAAAAAAGAAGCTTCCACTCTGAAGTTCGATTCAGATGAAGCTCGTTACATGGCGAATCGTTTCAATTATAAAGTACGCAGTCGTGAATCTGATGAGCCTTTCATGGATAGTTTCAACAAAGATGACTTTTCCCAAGTGATGAGAGCAAAGAAAAGTCCGACTCCAATAGGAACCCCGTATCAGAAAGTACAAGAGTTATAAAAAACCTTTTCTGATAGGAGGAATCATGCCAGCATTATTTCCTTCAATGGTGGCACCTGAAATTTTTCAGGTGGGAGATTGTGTCCGGAAATTTGTTTCAGAACGAAGTGTAACACCCTTTATTGGTGTTGTTGCTCAGGTATGCCCTACTACCTACAAAGTATGGGTTCAATGGCCTACAGAGAATACTCAAGAGGACCCCGAAGTTCTTATTAAGGTAAATCCGGATGTTGTCGGGATGCCTACGAGTATTATTGACCGCGGATATGGCTCTTATGAAAAGAGCTTATCGGAAAGAAAAAGGGGTCAGTTACCGAGGAGAATAACACCAAGTCGGGATATACCTCCTCCAAGGAGAGTGACGGCCACTGACAAGATGGTAATAAGGATAGCTCACACATTTGCCACAGAAGTAATTGGTAAACTTGTTGATGATATCTGTAATTGTTATAAAAATGAGCTCTCTGATGTCCAGGCATATAATAGGATTTTTTATAAGTATGGAACGATATGTTCGGATCATATTATAAAGTCCTCGATTGAGAAAGTTTATTCTGCTTATAAAGAGTGAGGAGATATCAATGTTTTTACATAAATACAAAACAGATGTAGGAACTGCTTATTTAGCATCAGGCTCTCAGAAACCTAAAGCAGGTATAAGACTGTCTGATTGGGAAGGCAAAGCTACAGGGAGTAAGGTCGATAGCATCTTAAAAATGCTCGGTTCTATTCCTATGTTTAAAGAAGAAGTGCTTGAGAAGGATGTGCCTGAGAAGGATATGCCTAAAGAGGAACCCAAGAAGAAAAAAGCGGTAGATACCTTAGCTAATAAAGTACGCGAATTTGCTTCTTTCTTAATACCTAAGGAATAATTAATGGCGATGCTGAAATATGGCTCAGCCGTTATAGTTGAGCCCAGTGTTGATGAAGGTCAATGGCAGAAAAATGTCTGTTGTGGACAAAAGAGTCAGTGTGCCTGCGGTGGTAAGACTTGTCGTGTTAAGATTGCTAAAACCGTAATAGCTAAATATTCCCCTGATAAATATCTTTTATCGCATTGCACAATAATTGCTGCAGTCGATACGGAATTAGCAGACCCAAAGGATCCAAAATCTGATTATTATATCCATCCTGCCTATTCCAGTTTAATAAACAATAATGGTGATGCATGGTCGAAGAAAATGCTTGCCTGTTGTTTTAGGACATTTATTGGAGCTAATAATTATCTCGAACATGTACAGATACCTGAACTAAAAAAAGGGAAGGTAATCGATGCTGTTCTGAGAGAAGTACCTGTCGGTAAAGATAAAAAAGGTAATGAGATCACCACTTATTATGTCGATATTCTTGTAGCTACAGAAAGAAAGCATAAGGAGTTGGTGAAAAAAATTGAGTCGAAACAACTTTCCACTTTGTCAATGGGTTGCAAGATAAAATTTTCAATATGTTCTAAATGTGGTAATAGAGCTGTAGATGATTCAGAAGCTTGTGATCATATTAAATATGAAAAGAATAATACTTTTTATGATGTTTATGGTACACAACGTAAAGTGGCGGAATTATGTGGATACCATGATGATCCGGATAGTGTGACTTTTATTGATGCCTCTTGGGTATTAAATCCGGCCTTTACCGGTGCAGTAATAAGAAATATAGTTGACCTTCCTGAAAATATAAATGCTAAGATTGATGAAGCGAATAAGAAGGAAGGTTATGAATACAGTAATTCTGATTTCTTAAAAGCCGCTCATGAGATTCTTGCTCAAGAAGATACAGATAAAGAACCTCCACCTCCTACTGAAGGTCCAAAAAAAGAAGAGGAGGAGCCTGCAGAGGAGCCTGTTAAAGATGAGACACCTCCTGATGAAGAACCTGCTGCTGATCTTGAAGCCCCGACAGGAGAACCAGAACCTCCACTTGAACAGAATAATGTTAAAATGTGGAAGGATAGAATAAAGAAGAAAGTTCTTCAGGAACTCGGTGATGAAATAGCTGATGAGTTTGACGAAGAGTCTGGAGGAGGTGGTCCTCGTGAACTCTCAACTCTGGATGAGAATCTTATTCAACCTACAGCTTCAATAGTATTAAGACAAGTATGGAAATCTAAGAAATTGTCGAATAAATATTTGGATAAAATGGCTGGGATTATGGATAAAAAGAGCAGAGATAAGTTGCGGTTCGGAGCTTACATGCTTTTGACAAGTAATGATTCAGCTGTCCTCTCAAATTATGGTTATAGCCGTCGTGACTTTCTGGCTGTTATGTCTTATGTAGATCAGTTTTTCAAGAACCCTCTTCCCTTAGAACTTAAAAAAGCTGTAGCTATTCTTGAGAGTTCTAAAGGTCTGAGTTTAAGGAATGCTGCATATGCTATATCAAAGCTTGCAGGTAGGAAACTTGCGGTAGATGAGCTAAAAAAGGCTCTTATGTGGTTAAGATTAATGGATTCATATACATAGAGCTAAGTACTTTAATTGCAAGTGTTTTTAATTATCTATTAATACTAGGATTTATGCAAAGATTTGAAAATATAAAAGTTTTATTCAATAGGAGGTTATTATGCGCCAGAGATTAAGCTGGGAAATGGATAAGGAGAAAAAAGCAGAGATGGATAAGAAAGCAGATCCTTATACCATGAATCAGGATCACAAAAACAATCCGGTTGAGAAGTATAATGTCGGAGGTCCTTCCGATTTTGCAGAAGACCCGGATATGAAAACACCCTGGAAAACAGAGGGTCGAACAGAAACCGGACATCCTGCTCCTGAACGTGAAGCTGTCTTGGCTGCTCGTAAAATGGAAGATAAGGCCATGAAATGTCTTACAATTGCTCAGAGAATGCTTCCTGGAGCTTCGGATGAGATGATTGAAGATCAGGCTACGGAATTCATGTATATGCCGGAACAAAGTGTTATGGCAACTCTTCAACGTCAAGCAAGTTGGGCGGAAGCTCTTGCCAGTGATGATGAAGATGAAGATGACAAGAAAGAAAAGCCTGAGGAAGAAGTAGAGGCTAAGAAAGCCAAGAAAGAAGAAAAAGAAGAGCCTGAGGAAGAAGTAGAGGCTAAGAAAGCCAAGAAAGAAGAAAAAGAAGAGCCTGAGGAAGAAGTAGAGGCTAAGAAAGCTAAGAAAGAAGAAAAAGAAGAGCCTGAGGAAGAAAAAGAAGAGCCTGAGGAAGAAGTAGAGGCCAAAAAGAAAAAGGCTGATGAAGAAGAAGTTGATCTTCTTGATTCTCTTTTCGCAAGTGAAGAAACAAAAATTGGTGCAAAGAAACTCAGTGGAATTGTGAAACAGGCCAGTAACGGTGACAGTGACCTGAACAGTCTGTGGAAAAGCAGCACGCCACCTGATGTTTCTGAAGCTTTTAAATAAACGGACTCAATCCAATTCATTTGGACTGAAGTTATAAATAACTAATTATTCAAGGAGGTAACACGAATGGGTTCCAATCTTCCGGTTCCAAATTCCCACTGTGAAACTCTGTACCGCCAGACCTATAATACCTATGGGGCTATTACTACGGTCGGGCTGACACAGGATAACCGCGTGGGAAATGATCAGAAGAAGAACAATACTCGCCTGACCACTAATACCAACAAGGGTATTCTTGCAGGTAGTGTTGTTGCTACGGTTGGTGACCAACAAATCGGACCTTGTGCTGGCGACACCACGAATGCTGACAAAGCTGTCGGTATAGCTGTGAATGACGCTGTGGGCAATCCGTATGAGGCAAGTTCTGCCGTAGGTAGTGGAAAAGTCGTCTATATGCATGGTTCAGGTACAGTTTTAAGTACCGACATCTATGAGACAAAACAAACTGATGGCACAGCAGCCGTTACTTATACATATGGTGACCTGCTTTATGCTTCTCAGAATGGAATTTTAACCAACACGTCAGGTATGGCTACGGACGCTACCTGGGGAATACACACCATTATTGGTATCGTATTGAAAGCCCCAAGCAGTTCTGATGCTTACATGATGTTACAAATGAGAATATAAGGAGGTGAGTCATAATGGCTGAAATTAGTAATGAAGTCAAACAGCAAATTATCGGTGAATATATCAAGACTGCCGGTGGTAGAGCAAAACTAGCTGCGTCAATGACTCAGCCTCTGCGTCTGAGAAGAGATTATACCTCAGTCGGTCGTAAGACCTTCTTGGTAGAACAACTTCCTGATGGCGCACTACCTGTTTATGACAAGGATGCAAATGTCACAGCTTACGTCGTAGGTGAAGAAGGTCAGAACATTCTGGCTATTCAGAAACCTCGTCGTGTGATCTTCCCCTTGTTTGAAATCAGTTCAAATCCCGAAATTCCATTAACCCAGATCAAGGAACGTCGTTTTGATCTTATCGAACGTTCCCAGGACCTGGCCAAAGCTGAGATTCAGGCTGAGGAAGACACTCGTGTCTTTGAAGTTCTGGATGCAGTTGCGGCAAACGGCTTCGACAATATTGGCGCCACAAACGCTGATATACCGGCGACAGCTCCGTTGACACCGTCCGATCTGGCAGATGCCTTTGCTTCCATTGAGCGTCACGATCTTCGTGTTGCTCGTGTGTTCTGTAATGCTCTTGATTACAGTGACATTCGTAAATGGGGCAGGGATGTTCTGGATATCGAAAGCCAGGCAACCTTACTGAAGACCGGTCTTATGGCCACAGTATGGGGAGCCCAGATAATCGTCTCACGTAGAGTTCCGACAGGATACATCTATGTGTGTGCAGAGCCAGAATTTTTTGGCCGTATCCCGGTACGTACCGAACTCACGGTTCTCTCCGCCGACGATCCCCGTAACCGTACAATTGGATTCTCATGTTTTGAGAATCTTGGTATCGGTTGCCACAACCCTCTGGGTCTTACTCGTCTGGTACTGTCTCGATAAGTACATAACTTATTGAAAATAGAAAGGTTAGGTAGAAGTCTACCTAACCTTTTTTTATCCCCATTTTTATTTTATTTCCTTCGTATAAATAGACTCCACAATTTTTGGGTCATTGGCTGATAGTCCTGAAATAATTTCAAAATAAATATTGACATGACTAATATTTTAGGTTATATTTTTAAGAAACCTATTTAAAAGGTGTCTAATGGATAATATCTATAGATTTTCAGAATTAAATAAAGAGAGTTTATCTTATCTTTATACTGTCTTGGGAAGACCTGCTAAGGAAATAGGCAGTATTGTAGGTTTAACGGAGAGCGCAATTCTTTTACGTTTAAAGAAGGATGGCTTTTCGTCTAAAAGGTGTCAGAATAGAAAAGATGTGATTATAGAGTATTTAGGTAAAAATTTAGAAAAGAAAAAAAGATTAACAGAAGATATATTGAGAGAGATGTATAGTAAAGGAATGACAGATGTTGATATAGGTTTTATATTTGGTCTAACAGGAGAAGGTGTCGCTTATAGGAGGAAGAAGTCGGGGATAAAAACCACAACAAGCATAGATCGAAGAGTAGCTATTAATCATAAGAACGGCATAAAGGATTTATCGGAAATTTCTAAAGAGGAATTAAAAGAAGAATTAATATTCTGTAGAAGTGTAAAAAAGATAGCTAGAAAATATAATAGTACTTTTAATAGTGTAAAGAACTTAATGCAAAGTTATCACCTTAATATAAAGGATTTTTATGTACTGCATTATGATTTAACAGATATCCAGAAAAAATTAATCATAGGAGGCTTATTAGGTGATGGAGGGGTTTATCAAGGAACATCAGGTTATTATTATAAGGAAGGCCATTCTCTTGCACAAATTGATTATTTAGAGTGGAAAAAGAATTTATTTGGAGATTTAGTTAAGGATGATTTGTATTTTTATACACAGATTTCAGACTTAGGTTTGGAATCATATTTAGTTGATTTTCATACAAGAAGATGTGCTGAATTGGCATATTATAGGGATTTATTTTATATTAGTTTAAATGGTAAAGCCGTTAAGATAATACCTGAAAGTGTTATTTATAGCATGGATCCTTTCATATTATCGATTTGGTATTTTGATGATGGAGGTCTGACAGATGATGGTATACCTTATATTTGTTCAGGCTCTCCCGATGAATATGTTTGTAGAGCTGCGGAAATTATAGATGAAATATTTGATCTTAAGACTGAAGTTAAAAAGAGGAAATCTGTAAACATAATTGTGCTTCACAATATAGATAAATTTTTTGAGTTGATTAATCAATTTATTCAGCCCTGTTTTTTTTATAAAGTCCCGAATAAATACAGATTCTCTTATTCCTCCATAAGAAAGGATTTAAGGGGCCTATCTGAAAAAATAAAAGAATATACTTCTTTAAAATGGAGAGATATTTCTTCATCAGAACAAGAGGAGTGGGTAAATAATATAGCAAAATATTATAGTCATATAGGTTTTCCTTATTTTAAAGTTGGTTCTTTTAAAGAATTTGCGGATGAATTAGAGAAATTAAAAAATATAGATATAAAAAGAGATGTATTAGATACTAAAGTATTTAATAAAGTAAATATGGTAGGGTCTGAATTAGCTAGTTCTTATTTTCCTAATATGTGGGCAGTGAAAGTGAGAGGGAAAAGAAGTGTCTTTAATAATTATGAAGATAGCCATAAATTTAAAAGAGTTATAAGAAATACTTTAAAGTATAGAAAAATTCTTTCTGATGCCTCTATTAGGTCTGAATTAAGACATGGTTCAACGGTACATAATTTTAAACCTTTAATAGCTAAGACTATTTATGACATTTATTGTCCAGAAAATAGTACAATTTTTGATTATTCAGCCGGATATGGTGGCCGGCTAGTTGGTGCTGTGACTTCTTCTAAGGTTAGGAAATACATAGGTACCGACCCTTGTCAACAAACTTTTTTTGGATTAAGGAAATTATCGAGGCGATTAAAGAAATTTTTCCCTGAAAAAGAAATCGATTTATATCCTTATTGTTCTGAAGATTCAGGGTGGTATAGTAAGATAGGTGTTGTGGATGTCTGTTTTAGTTCACCTCCTTATTTTGATATTGAGAAATATTCAGAAGAGGACACTCAGAGTTATCGTAAATATCCGGAAATAAACTTATGGATTAATAATTTTCTATATAAAATGATTGATAATTGTAATACAATATTAAAAGATGAAGGCTATTTTATTATTAACATAGCAAATGTAAGGAAATATGAGTTACAACGCAAGACCTTTGAAAAGTTATCTAGTATATTTTCTTTTGAATCATTATATTTGATAAGAATGCCTTCATATTTTTCTTCTGATAAGTATGAGCCTATTTTTGTGTTTAAGAAGTCTCAAAATAGAGTTTCTGTTTCTTATGATAATATTATAAAAGATTATGGTATTTTATTTAAAGAGGTGATTGATAAACCATCTTCTTTTAAAGTTCGGAGAAAAATAAATAGAAAAAGGATTGATTTTTCAGGAGAAGATCAAGAAAAAGCTATTTCTTATGTAAAAGAGGTAGCAAAAGAAGGCATAAGTCTATCTCGAAATATTATAAGTGCCTCTGGTTTTCCATTTTCTATTTCTACAATTGAGAGGGAATTTGGTTCTTGGAACGGATTCATAAAAAAATGCGGGTTTGAGCCTCAATATCAGGCCCATAAACCTGTAGCGCATGTACAGGATTATTTAAAGACTTGTAAACAGGAAGGTCAAATTTTAAGTTATTATGCTTATGAGAGGCTAACCGGAAGACCTGCGACACGACTAAAAAGAATATTTAATAAAGGTGGACATTATTATCATCTAAAAGAGAAGTTGTTTCAAATAGCTCTTAAATCAGAATTATGGGAAGATTTTTTAAAAGAGTTCAAATAATTCTTTAATGAAATGCCTGGAATGAGTATTATAGAGTATACCCATACTATAAGGTGTGCTATGCCTAAAGAATGTAAAATTGAAAAATGCTCTAAAGAAGTAGTGGCGAAAGGTTTCTGTGTAGACCATTATATACAATACACAAAAGGAGAGATAGGTGCAATTGATGAGACTCTACGGGAACAGATAAAAATAGTAGAACCAAAAAATGCTGTGAGATTGCCAGCTAAATGGAATTATCAGAATAGTGAGTCTAAAATAGATTTTATAAAACAGTGTAAGAACTTTCCATTGCTGAAACATATACTTTTAAGAGATCTTGATGTCTTTGTTAAATCCCATATTGAAGAAAGAATAAAGCAACTGGGTGAAACTCCTCCTAAAACAAAATATTATAAATGTAAGATACCTAACTGTGATGAAGGTCCTAATGCCCTGGGCCATTTTTCAAAAGGGTTTTGTCATAGACACTATATGAATTTCAGGCATGGCATTATTGATATAAATGGAAAAACTTTAAGAAAAAAGGTGGATCCTTCTGAAAGGAAAAGTGTAAAGTGTAAGGTTGAGGGTTGTAAAAAGGTCTCTTTTAAAAAGATGTTCTGTGAGGTCCATTATGTAGAATTCTGTAATGAGCAGAGGGATATTCATGGGTATAAATTAACTTCTTTTAAAACACTTAGTAGTGCTGTAAAGCCTTTGTCTCGCTTTAATTCTATTGTACGTACACTCTCCATGATGAAAAAAGAGCTACGAGAAATAAGAAAAGGTGCTTTTTATGATAAAGATGTGAGAGCAGATTTTTTAAAGCAAGTAAGTTATCTGGATGATAATTTAAAGTTTGTTAATGATCCAGGTTTTATTTTAGGTAGTATGTCTCTTTTTGACAATAGAACTCTTAAAGCCGTGTTGGGGGCAGAAAGTCTTCCTCCTGTTGATGTCAATATTGAATTAACGGATCAGAATGAGAGTCGTAAATTCAAAGGTGTTTTGATAAAAGGTCAGAATGCTAATGTAGCCGTGACTAAATATGAGATAGTTAATAAAGAAGAAACTCATTCTGAAACAGTCTTTTTTTTAAAAGACCCCTTCAGATTCAAATTCCCTTTTGAGTGTGAGGCTAGGGATCTCGAAGGTAATATGATTCACCATTTAAAAATAATGGAGGGAGATAATGGGTAAACTTAATAAAGATCACTTTTGTTCAGGTATTCACCGGAAAGTCCTTCATAAGACACGAATCATTAGAAAATTCGTGTTGTATCAAAGATTAAAAGGCTGTGTTAAAGTCTTACAGAGAGCTTACGTCCTTCAGAAATGCCTAAAGAATATGATTGGTCTAGAGATTGGTTACCTCACTTTAACTGCCGCTACTGAAGAGAAAAATGAAAAATATCTGGATTGGTATGATGTAGAATGGACAAAGGAACAGACTCTATTTATATACTGCTCTAAATGCGGTAATGAGTTATTTGCTTCTGGTAGTTTCATATCGGATGATGAAAACGGTGTTAAATATAAATGCACGGATTGTGGTTGGGAATCTGTATGGAATTTCGATCTCTTCCCTATACCCGTAGAGATGGTCGATGGGAAATACCCGTCACCAAAGGAGATGAGATGTCAGAAAATTTAAATGATTTCTATAAAAATGTTTACAGTCAACGAGGTGAAGATGGCATTATAGAGGAGATCTGTAAGCGTATAGGCCTTGAAGAAGGGTACTGTATGGAGTTTGGCGCCGGAGACGGTATGTCTTTAAGTAATACAAAGAACCTTATAGATCATGGCTGGTCAGCTTTTATGGTTGAATCAAGTGCTGTTCTATATAATATATGCAAGAAGCGGTATCAGGATAACCCCAAAGTTATATGTCTGAATGCCGCAGTTGATTGTGATTATAATAGTGTGGATAGACTCATCGATACATATTTCATGAGACCAAATGTTCTTTCTATTGATATTGATGGTAATGATTATGAAGTACTTTACAGTATTGATATGTTTTTTCCGGACCTGATTATTGTGGAGTGTGATCCATATCGGTACCCTCTTGATCCTAATTATTATGGATACATACATGATTTACAGGAATCTTTTCATGTTTTTAATATTATAGCGAGAGAAATGGGGTATATTCCTATCTGTTATACTCAGAACATTTTTTATATAAATGAGAAACATTATCATTTATTTAAAGACACACCTGAAACTATGGATATGTTTATCAATGGATTTGTCAGAAGCTTTCATCTTGAGACGGATCCTGATGAGAAGTATCGGATATTAAATAGGATAAAGGATCAGTTTGGTCTGGATAATGAATGGTTGAAAGAAATAATAGAGGAGCATTGTAAATGACAACGAATGCCCCAAGACCGAGACCCGATAAAGAATGGGTAAAGAAGCAACGTGAACTCCTTCCACCACCTCCGCCGCCTCCACCATATAAACATGATAGCTGTCCTGTAAATTGCCCTAAAAAAATACAAATCACAGTTGTGGTGAACTCTGATAAAATTGATGGAAAGTTCAATCTGAAAGGGTAGATAATGGTTAAAGTTGAATTTAATGGACGGTTCGGAAATAATCTTTGCCAATATATTCTCGGTCATATTATTTCTGAGGAATTGAGTTATAAGCTTCAAGCACCTCAAAACAACTATAATTTTTTATCAAGTCAATTACTCGGATATGAATACCATAGTCCTGTTGAAAGATATTCTGGTCATGTAATTGACCTGAAAAAAATCATTGCGAATAAAGAACCTCGGAAGATAATCATTGAAGGTTATTTTCAACGGTTTGAATATTATAAGTCGTATCGGGACAGGATAAATGGATGGTTCAATTATTTCAAAGATTATTATAATGATGGTTCAGTTTTGAAACCTCGGCCTAATGATTTAATATTGCATGTCCGTGGGGGTGACTTATGGAATAATAAACATTCTGGTTGTCAGCATGCTCCCATACCTTTACGTTTTTATCAGAAAGTCATAGAAGAGACAGACTATGAAGATGTATATGTAGTTACGGAGAGTGCCGAAGATCCGGTAGTTAAAAAACTGGTCTATATTTATCCTAAAATAGATGTCCTCAGCCAATCAGTATTATCAGATTTTCTTTTTATTTATTTTGCAGGTATGGCAAATACCATAGCTCTTTCGATGTCAACATTGGCATGGTGGGGCGCCTGGTTATCAAGAGTTGGGACTGTTCATTTTCCTCTTTATGGTTTCTGGCATCCGGATAGTCCCCGGCAGGATATAGATATGAGAGTGACTAATGATGACCGTTATATTTACCATGATTTAGGTGTGCTGGATGATTGGGTAAACAGTCCTGATCAGGTTGCCTATATTTTAAAGGAGCTTGACATAGCTCTGTAAATAGTGAGTAATTAGGAATATTAAGGTATAAATGAGCATTTTAAATTTAGCGCATACTATTCGTCTCTACCCTACTAAAGGGCACGAAACCTTCTTCAGGAAAGCGTGTGGCTGTGCCCGAGTTGCTTATAACTATGGCCTATCAGAATACCAAAAACTCAGAAAAGAAGGCCAAAAACCCAGTGTCTTAGAAATAAAAAAACAGTTTAACAAAGAGAAAAAAGTTCTTTTTCCTTGGATGTCTGAGACAAATAAAGACGCTAATCAACAGCCTTTTACTAATCTTCAGGCTGCTTTTGGAAGATTCTTTAAACATCAAAATAAATACCCGGTCTTTAAAAAACGGGGCCGGAAAGATTCTTTCTATATCTCTAATGATAAATTTGGCGTAGAAGAAAATAAGTTCTGGATACCCAAACTTGGCTGGGTTAAAGGGGCAGAATCCCTAAGATTTGCCGGGAAAATAATGTCTGCTGTAGTCAGAAGAAAAGCAGATTATTGGTTTGTAGTAGTCAGTGTCCAGGCCGAGATCGAACCATCAACTTGCGAAAACCAAACAGTTATAGGTGTTGATCTTGGAATTAAAACAC
>Ga0307378_10002885_pt1 | contig 25636 bp, 21 predicted proteins | sample UN1MG_FD_202238 | JGI IMG/M metagenome (GOLD analysis project Ga0307378, IMG submission 202238) | Soil microbial communities from Risofladan, Vaasa, Finland - UN-1 | ecosystem: Environmental > Terrestrial > Soil > Coastal area > Acid sulfate soil | place: Finland: Risofladan, Vaasa | collected...
TCAAAGCCGCCATTGTGAAGTGTCTTAGTGAAACCCATACAACGCATAAGCAAGCGTTAGACTCGCTACTCACCTTGAAGTTTCAGACCTTTGAAAAAGCGCAATTTATGCCCGCGTGAGGTATAGTGACAAGATGCACTATCCTTTCCTGTAGAGGAGGATACAAATGGGACATATCCGTGTAGGTGTGCTACCTAAGTATCCTAGATGGAAAGAGCTGATGGGTTATCTCGGCGACCCGGATATTTCGTCTTGGGAAATAGCCAGCAAGGTAATTGACAACTCTAAAGAGATGCTCGATAGCGATGCTGTGCAATCTGCCTTGGGGTATTGTGTATGGTTTCTGGCGCAGTTGGTTCTTGCTGCCCGCACTGAAGCTTTCGAAATCAAATTAGCCCAACTTGGCATCAGAGTTTCTCAGCGCACGAGCGCCAGCGAGTTTTTGGCAAAGGTTTCACATGTCACCAGTCGCTGCATCTCTGATCTTGTTCCGTATAGTGCTCTCAATACCATAGCTGGCCTTTCGCTGCGAGAGGCCTTAACCCGCACAGTGGGCGTTCAGGCCACAACTCTGTTCGGAGCAGGCCTAGTGGATGTGCAGTTGGCCCTCAAGAAGTACTCAACTCAACAGAGATTCAGTTCGCTGCTTCACGTATTCTTCACGGCTTTTCTGTGCCGCACATTGCGCTTCATTATAGAGAAAGAGATAGCCAATCACTTAGGACCTGGAAAAAGGTTCGGAAGCGTACAAGCCATCACAGATTTTGAGGGAGCTTTGGAGGCTTTTGCTAGTCAGACCTCACGCATTGTTGATGAGTTCTCGGGCGGCTGGTATTCAAAGCGAATTTGGCAGCAAGGCGATATCTCCGAGTCCGATGCTATTCGATTCGTTCACGTCGCTCTGGAAAAGCTTCGCGCAGACCTAGATCTTAACGAGGTTTGCGATGCGTAAAGTTCTTGCTATCTGTGATCACTCCGGCGTTCCCCCCAGTTTGGACGCCGACGGGCTAGAACGGTTACCCATCAATCCTGACCAGCCTAACCGAAACTTGCGACTTGAGGTGGAAAATGTATCGCATGTGCTGCTTCAGGATTTGGATGATGTCGCTCGCGATCTCTTGGATATTGCTGCATATGTATACTATGCGGACACCTCAATTACTCGAGGTACGACCAAAGACGTGTTTGATAAACAGTGGGTTCGCCACTTCATCTTTATCATCCCTGTACGAAAACTAGAGGTATGGCGAAATGACTTTGTCACGGAGACACTGGTCGAGATACTCAATTATCTTACGCAAGACAAGTTTGATTTCACCTTTGTTCAACGCAAACCGAGGCACGAGCAATTGGCATTCCGAACAATAGCGGAAGCCCTTCCTTATCACGCGGACGCAGACTGTGTTATGTTGTTCTCAGGTGGAATGGATTCTTTGGCCGGGGCGGTTCACCTTTGTGCAAATGGGCGGAAGCCAATACTCGCCAGTCATCGACCGCGTCCTGTCCTTACAAGGCTGCAGCGAAGCCTAGCTGATTCTATTCGACAGCGACTACTTTCTTGGAGTTTCCCCCATCTTGATATAAGGATCAATCGAATCGGTTCAGAGGCGCGAGACAACTCGCAGAGAAGTCGATCATTTCTTTTTCTCGCACTCGGCTCTCTCGTAGCCGTCGAGTTGGGATTGGACGAAGTAATGGTCTGCGAGAATGGCATCACAACCTTCAATCTTCCTCGTCTTGGACAGACTGTAGGAACTCAGGCCTCTCGATCCACTCATCCCAAGTTTATCCGTCTGTTCGAAGAACTAGCGTTGCAGGTTTTTAAGACAAACTTGCGAATTTCGAATCCTTTTCTGTGGATGACTAGGGCTGAGGTGATAGATGTCCTGCAACGTAACGGCGTGGCTGAGTTGTTGCCTCTTTCTGCTTCTTGCAACCAGTCGCGCCGGCCCAAGATATATCCGCACTGCGGCACATGCTCACAATGCGTCGATCGTCGATTTGCAGTCGCGTATGCTGGGTCAAACCTATTGGAGTCTGAAATAAATGGATACGAGAAGGATATCTTCACCCAATCACTTGAGCAAGGTGAAGAGATGATGCAAGCCATGAGTCCTGTACAGTTTTCGCTGGACATTCGCCAAAGAGACATAGACTCCTTCTGTGAGAAATACGGACAGGTGTATGATGCTGTCGGTAGCATCCAAGGTGATCCCGAAAAGGTTCTCAGAGATATCTATAATCTTCACCGTCGATTTGCCAATGAAGTTCATGAAGTCATGAGAAGAGAACATGGCATCAATTGGGAAAGGAAGTATAGGAGGAATTTGCCAGATACCTGCCTGTTGATGCTGACTGGTTCTGATTCTCCTCGACTCCCGGATGCGGTGATTTCTCAGAGAGCACAGGAGCTGATCCAGAGACTGCGCGAGTGCCCAGTTAGTAAGAGTAAGCCGCTTGAGGATGCCTGTGAGGAAGTCTTCAGCTTTCTCTTTTGCGAGGATTTGCCCCCCCAACGAGCGCTGAAAAGGCCAGCTGCACAATCTGAGACTGACCAGGCATATGAAAGACGTGACCTTCTCTTCGAAAACCGGGCAACTGAAGGCTTCTGGGCAGAAGCGCGGAACGAGTACAATGCTGCGGGTGTCATAGTTGATGCCAAGAACTACAAGGACGAGATACACGGTGACACAGTCCGTGGTTTTGCCGCAAAATATATAAAAGACTATGGAGCAGGCCGCTTGGGAGTCATACTGGCTCGCAGGGTACCTGCAGAGACTCGAAGCATTGTCTCACGGGATGAACGTGTCCCAAGTGGTATCGAAGAACAGAAGAATCAATGGAGAGATTCGCCTCATAAGATGATTGTTCTTCTGGGTGAAGATGATCTGGTGGAAATGCTTACCAAGAAGGCCAGTGGTAAAGACCCTACCGATGTTCTTCGAGACAGAATATTTACATTGCGTTCTAGGATATGACGGCTTCTTGGCCATCTAATAGCAATTGCCTGATGGAACGCCGTGTTTCGTGAGGCTCCCATGGGGGTGCTTAAACTCACGGGGTTGAGTCGGCAACTGACATTAGATTTGATTCCACTCTTTCAGTGTTTTCTCCTACCTGGGGATGATGCCGCGGTGTCTGCAGTTGCTAAGCATAATACCCCTGCAGAAACCTCGGTCAACTGCTTTGCTTGTAGAGCGCCCTGGCTGACATGTGTGTCATGTGACACGACCAAGGTGGACAGTCGAGCATCGAGAGTCAGCAGGCACTACGTTGTGGCGCTCGAAGTGTGATTGACTCGTTAGGAGGTTATGCAATGAGGTGCCTTGTCACAGGTGGCTCTGGATTCATAGGTAGCCACTTGGTCCAGAAACTGTTGGAGAATGGCCACGATGTTGCAGTCATCGATCTGAGACGTCCATTCCAGGATGTAGAGTGGCTTGAGTGGGATATCCGGGACGAAGAAAAGGTCAAACTGAATGGTTTTGAAGTCGTATTTCATCTTGCGGCCCTTGCAAATGCAAGAAGGTGCTCGGAGCTACCTAGCCTTTGCTATGCAACGAATGTGCTTGGAACTCTCAATGTTGTGCAAGCGGCACTAAAGGACGGCGTGCAGCGTGTCATTCTGGCTTCAAGTTCCTGGGTTGCAGGAGCGCAGTGCGGAGCTATCACCGACGAGAGTAGCCCTTTTAGCCTTTTCGATGTCAACACAGTTTATGGAGCAAGTAAGCTTAGTCAGGAAATGATCTGCTATTCATACTTGGGCGAATTCAGTAGGCCTAACTTCACAATCTTGCGCTATGGAATACCGTACGGAGAAAGAATGTGGAGAGGGCTGGTGGTTCGGGCCTTTATGGAGATGGCTGAAAGGACAGGAACTATCATTATCATGGGAGATGGTAAACAGTATCGTGAGTTCTTGTATGTTGGAGATATGTGTGACGCACAAATCTCGGCAATGGCTCCAATCGCCCAAAATAAGGTATACAATCTGACAGGTGATAGGCCAGTTACCGTTGAGGAACTGGCAAAGGAAGTCATCAAGCATTTCCCAGCAGAACTAGAGTACATTCCTCAGGCCAGGGTTGAGCCTAAGCTAAAGAGGATCAAGAATGAGTTGGCAAAATCGGATTTGGGGTGGCAGCCTTCCACGAGGTTAACTGAAGGGATTGAGAAGTGTGCCAAATGGTGGAGGTCATTGTCTGATGAGCAAAAACGCGAGGAGTACTGGGCTTCAATGGAAATGAGGTGATGATTTCACACCAAAACTGTAGTTATCCTACTAACCTGGGAGGAAAAGCATGACGCGGTGTCAAGGAGTCAGGCGCGATGGGGAACGATGCAAAGCTTATGCGATGAAGGGCTCCCGATATTGCCGTATGCACGTTTCACAATCTCAGGCCGTGAAGCTGACGCGGCAAGATCTTCTGACAATCATCGAGGAAAATGATGGCCCTGCAGGTTTGGACATCTCAGGAAGAGATCTCAGTGAGGTGGACTTGAGTTCTGGTGTTATTAGGGTGGAAATGGAACGTCGAGGATTCCCTTACGAGAGTCCTCCTGGTTGGTATAGCACTGTAACCGGTGGCATCAACCTTCGGGGGGCAATTCTGAGGGGATGTGATCTGAGCGGAGCGCGGCTGTGGAGGGGGGATTATCGAGGGATCGATCTGAGCGGAGCGTGCCTGCAAGGATCTGATCTAGGTAGTTCTACGCTAGCTGGAGCTAATATGGGTGGAGCGAATCTTGACGGAGCTATTTTGTCGCGGGTTGATGTGCGAGGGGCTGATTTCACGAGGGCCGTGCTGACGAATGCAGACTTAAGTGGTGTGGATTTGTCGTTGGCAAAGTCTATCGAGGGCGTCTATCTCTGTGGGGCAGGTCTAAGTAGCACTAATATCCGGCGCGAACAAGTATCAGATGGTGTCGGGGAAGAAAGTGATGCAGATTATTACCGTGCGAGGGAAGCCTATTTAGCTCTCAAGAATAATTTCATGGGGCTGGGACGCTATGATGATGCGAGTTGGGCATATATCAAAGAACGCAGGATGGGGAAGAAGGCCAACTGCCCGCTACGGGCACGGGAGTTCTACGGTGAGATGGAATTGTCGAAGGATGCGGGATTCTTTTCAGTTCTCTGGTTTTATGTGAAGCATACCGCCAAGTGGATAGGAGATGTGTTGGAGGGAGTTTCTTGCGGATATGGTGAAAGGCCGTTCAGAAGCATTCTGTGCTCATTGGTGATTATTGTTGCTTTTGCTTTCCTTTACTGCCGGTCTTGTGGATTGTCCACTACAACAGGAGTTGATCTTTGTTGGCTAGATTATCTGCAATACAGTCTTGCCGCTTTCAGTACGATGAGTCTGCCAGACATCATTCCTGTCAATGACTGTGGTAAATTGCTGACGAACATACAAGCCCTGTCGGGTATCTCTATACTAGCTCTCCTGATGTTTGCGTTGGGCAATAGGATCGGTCGCTCCTGAGACTATTTGGATTTTTTGTCTCTGGTCGGCCCTGGTCGGCCCGCGCGGTAATGAAGTGCCCCCTCCGGAGGCAAAAACATCCCCCCAGCGGAAATGCCCCGGCCTCAACAGAATAGCCCGAGGCCGTAGCCTGTCATCCTCGCCCAAAAAGGAGAGAGGCTTCGGCCTCTCTCCTCGCTGCTACCGGACCGCGAAGGCAACCTGGCCGACGGCCCGCGCCTCAGCTGGTGTCGCGTTGTGCAGCACCAGGGCGCGGATGGCGGCGGGTGGGATGCCCCACACCTTAGCGGTTGCCATCCCACCCGCGTTACAGATTCGCAGACGCTGCTACACCTCGAACACGCCCGCCAACGGGTCACGCGCCTTCTTCACCACAGCGTGCACGATCTGCGAGCCCCCACCGATCAGAGCCGACGTGACGATGCGCCCCACCATCACGGGGATCAGGCCATCGAAGATGTTGACCTGCGCGAACCACCCCAGCGCCCCACCGGCGACCAGGGCCACGTAGATCAGCCACCAGCGATCCACCTCGGGTGCCGCCACTTCCATCGGCTTCCCGACGAGATGTTCGACGAGCACCTCGACGATGAAGGCCAGGAGAATGACCAGGCCCACGTTGCTCAGTACGACTTCCAGAGTTTCCATTGTTTGCCTCCTCAGAGTAGTCTATACGCTCGGACCGTCGTCTGCTTGCCATCCAGCGTTTCGACTTTCCGCCGCACCACCTGCAGACGGCCCTGCGCTTTCAGTTGTCCCAATAGCTTCCGAACTGTCGTCTCGCCAAAGCCAAGAGCATCGGCGATCTCCACCGTTCGCGCCCCATCCTCGTCAATGTCAGGGAGCGCTTCTCGCAACTCTGCAACCAACTGGTCCATCGAGAAGCTGGGCGTTGGCTTGCTCATAGTACTTCCTCACAGGTGGGGGCTGGATGTTCATAGAGGTAGGGTATCACCTCGACATCGGTGCCCTGCACGCGGAACCCCACGCCACCAATGTGTGCAGACATCCACCTGTTTGGATACCTGCTCATCGCCGCAAAGGCGTCCTGCAACTTCCACGCCGGGGTTGATACGGCGGTAAAGCCGCACTCTGTGTAGTTGCGGTAGCTACCATGCGTATGCGAGCGCACGATTACTGCCCTCTCCGGCACTGGCTGCCGCATCCTCCCACAGCGTTCCAGGAAGAAGCCGATCTCTCGCTCCAATGGCATCGAGCGGTAGCGGATCGTGACCGACTGGTGGTGCGCGACGTCGAACAGCACGTCGTCAACCACCAGATGCGTCCACGGCCTGGTGTGGCGACCGTCTGGCCCGCGCCGGGCGTGTACCATCGCAGCAAAGAACTCCTCATCGCCGGCCCCGCTGCCAGAGTGGTAGCGGCTGCCACGGCTGACGTAGATATGCCGTATCCCGTTCTCACCCGGTGCCACGCGCTGGAGCAACGGTTGCAGTAGTATTGCCGCACCCTCGGCCTGGAACTCGGGGTTAACCTCGCACAGGTGCCGCCCCTGTTCCTTGACGTTCTGGCCGTCGATCGCGTCCCCGTTGACGATCAGCGCGTCGATCCTCAGCGGGACATCCTGGATAAAGTGCTTCCAGCATTCCCACAGGTATTCCTGCCCCATGTTCAGGTTCAACTCTATGCCAGTAGAACCGGGTGCGTTTCAGTTTGGGGGAAGGCGCGCACCGGTCAACGGATGGACTACCGGATAATCGGATGCCAACGGATAGGCCACACTTGGCGATACGTGAGTGTTTCTTTCACTACAACGCACCGCATACGTGGGAGGAGGCGCACATCATCCGTTTATCCGCTGGAATATCCGCTGACCGAAATCCACTGGCAGTAGACCCCGCCCCAGAACTGAAACGCGCCCCCTCCAAGTCGGGGGCTTGACATCTGGACGACATGGCAATATAATGCGATAGGTTCAGAAACTGCATCCGCTGCACACGCCGAGGTGGTAGGAACCCGAGGTAGTAGGAACACCGAGGGGGTAAAGACTGTAGGATCACAGCACCCGCTCGCCGTCAAGGTTGGGGCGGGTGTTTTTGTATGGTGTATGGAATAAAGACCATAGCAACCGCCTCTTTGCGTTCATGGGCCAAGAGGCAACAAAAAAGGAGGCTGGTTTCCAGAAAAGAGATGTTCGTCATGGACCACAATTCAACCAATTCAATACTCAATCGCATTGCGTTCATCGGCAACTACTTGCCGCGCCAGTGCGGCATCGCCACATTTACCACCGATTTGTGTGAGGCCATCGCCGCCCAATATCGTCAAACAACCTGCATTGCCCTGCCGGTCAATGATATCGAGGCCGGTTACGCCTATCCGACCCGCGTTCGGTTTGAACTCACGGAGAAGGATATTGATTCCTATCGCCGCGCTGCTGACTTCCTGAATATCAACAACGTAGACATCGTATCCCTGCAGCATGAGTATGCCATTTTCGGCGGACGCGCGGGCAGCCACATCCTAGCGCTCTTGCGCGAATTGCGGATGCCCATCGTCACGACACTACACACCATCCTGCGCGACCCCGACCCCGATCAGAAGCGGGTGTTGGAAGAAGTCGCGGCCCTGTCTGATCGGCTGGTTGTCATGAGTAAGCGCGGCGCGGAATTCCTGCACGAGATCTATGGCGTGCTGCCGGAGAAGATTGATCTGATCCCGCACGGCATCCCTGATGTGCCCTTTGTAGACCCAAGTTTTCACAAAGACCTGTTTGGAGTCGAGGGCAAAATCGTCTTGCTCAGCTTTGGCTTGCTTTCGGCGAGCAAAGGCATCGAAAATGTCATCGCCGCCCTGCCCGCCATTCTAGCCCGGCACCCGAACGTGGTGTACATCGTCATTGGCGCGACCCACCCCCACGTCGTTCGGAATGAAGGCGAAACATACCGGCTGTCCCTGCAATGGCTGGCTCAGGACAAAGGCGTGGAAGGTCAGGTGATCTTCTACAACCGCTTTGTGAGTTTGGAAGAGCTCGTTGAATTCATCAGCGCGGCGGATATTTACATCACGCCCTATCACAATGCAGAGCAAATCACCTCCGGCACGCTCGCCTACACCCTGGGAGCGGGCAAGGCGGTGATTTCGACACCGTATTGGTATGCGGAAGAGATGCTGGCCGAAGGACGGGGAGCGTTGGTGCCGTTCCGGGATCCGGCAGCGCTGGCCGATCAGGTGATTAATCTCTTAGACAACGACTCCCAGCGCGACGCCATGCGCAAGCGGGCCTATGTGTTTGGGCGAGAGATGATCTGGCCGCAGGTAGCGAGCCGTTATATGGAGAGTTTTGAACGCGCGCGAGCGGAGCGCCGTCATTTTGCTCACATGGACTTTGCGGTAAAACCCCTGGACAAACGCCCGGGCGACTTGCCGCCTCTCAAGCTGGACCACCTGCATCATATGACGGACGAAACCGGCATCATGCAACACGCCATTTTCACGGTGCCCAACTATCGCGAGGGCTACACCACCGACGACAACGCCCGCGCGCTGATGGTGAGCGCTCTCCTGCAAGCCCTGGGCAACGAAGCGGCCTTAGAACTAGCCACCCGTTATCTCGCCTTTATCTGGTATGCCTTCAATACGGAAACCGGACGCTTCCGTAACTTTATGGATTACCAGCGCAACTGGCTGGAAGAGGGCGGTTCCGACGACAGCCACGGCCGCACGTTGTGGGCGCTAGGCACCGTGTTGGGCCGCTCGAACACGCCGGCCTTGCACAGTATGGCGGGCTGGGTGTTCGAGCAGGCCTTGCCCGCTGTTCTCAACACAACCAGCCCCCGCGCCTGGGCTTTCGCGATCATTGGCATCCAAGAATACCTACAGCGGTTTGCCGGTGACCGCCGGGCCAGCCAGGTCCGCGAGGAATTGTCCATGCGACTGCTGACGTTGTATCAAAGCCACCACTCAGATGAATGGCGCTGGTATGAAGACCGGCTGACCTATTGCAACGCCGCGTTACCGCACGCCTTGCTCCTATGTGGCCAAGCGATGCCCAATGCCGCCATGACCGAAGCCGGATTGGAGTCGCTGAGTTGGCTGGCCGACTTGCAGCGCGCGGACGTGGGGTATTTTGTTCCCATCGGATCCAATGGTTTTTATCCGCAAGGTGGTGAGCGGGCCCGGTTCGATCAACAGCCGGTGGAGGCGCAGGCGATGGTCTCCGCCTGTCTCGAAGCCTACCGGATCACGGTCGATAAGCGCTGGCGTAAGGAAGCCCGCCGCGCCTTTGAATGGTTCCTCGGGCGCAATGACCTGAATCTGCCTATCTACGATCCCACGACGGGCGGTTGTCGAGACGGCCTGCATCCCGACCGCGCGAACGAGAATCAGGGCGCGGAGTCGACACTGGCCTTTCTCCAAGCCCTGCTGGAACTACGGCTGGCTGAGAATATTCTTATCACACTGGAGGCCCGAAGCCAATGAACAATCAGCACCTTGATCTTTTTCAACGTCATGAACGCAATCCCATCCTGACCGCCGCCGATTGGCCTTATCCGGTCAATACCGTGTTCAACCCCGGCGCGACGTTGCTACCTGACGGAACCACCCTGCTGTTGTGCCGCGTCGAAGATCGGCGCGGGCTTTCGCACTTGTGCGTTGCCCGCTCTGCCAATGGTGTAGACGGCTGGAAGATCGATACCCAGCCTACTCTGATGCCTGATCCGGAGCACTTTCCGGAAGAATTGTGGGGCATTGAAGATCCACGTATAACCTTCGTCAGCGAACTAAACAAGTATGCCGTCGTTTACACCGCGTACACGCGCGACGGACCCGGTGTATCCCTGGCGTTCACGGAAGATTTCCATCACTTTGAACGCTATGGTGTGATCATGCAGCCGGAAGATAAAGACGCGGCGCTCCTGCCTCATCGGATTGACGGAAATTGGGCTTTGATCCATCGTCCGGTCAGCGCGCCCCGTGTGCACATGTGGATCTCCTACTCGCCCAATTTGCGTCAATGGGGCAGCCACAAGTTAATGCTGGAAGCCCGACTGGGCGGATGGTGGGACTCGAACAGAATCGGACTCGCGCCTCCGCCCATCGAAACTGCGAAAGGCTGGCTGGTGATCTACCATGGAGTGCGACAAAACGCAGCCGGCTCCATTTACCGGCTCGGCGTGGCTTTGTTTGATTTGCACGCACCAGAGATTTGCCTCAAACGCGGCGACGAGTGGATTTTTGGCCCGGAAGAACCTTACGAGCGGCGCGGCGATGTCGACAACGTCGTCTTTCCATGCGGCTACACCATCGCCCCCGATGGCGACACGATTCACTTGTATTACGGCGCGGCGGATACGAGCATTGCCCTGGCCACCGGCAGTGTTTACGCCATTCTGGAATGGCTTGAGCGACACCGATAAAGAACCTACAGGCCTTCAATCAGATGTATCATTGCAGTACGGTAGTGAGCAATCTTGTTGCCCGCCCAAGTTATGGTCGGCGGGGCGGTCGCTCTCCTCGCTGCCACTCCTGAACTGTACGTAACACTTTCGCGTTATACGTTTCTTCAGAATACCGGCCATTCTCATTGGTACCGTGAATGAGGGAGTGCAGGGGTGGATTGAGAGAGATAGGCAGTTCAACCGCGATGCAGACTTGCCAGCGAAAGTAAGCGGGAGCGGCTCGGGTGGCCGCCCCCGCTGTCATTGTCGAGGCTTCGCTACGCCTACACCTCGAACACGCCCGTCAACGGGTCACGCGCCTTCTTCACCACGGCGTGCACCACGGGGGAGCCCCCACCCACCAGGATGGCGGTGAGGATGCGCCCGACCAGCATGGGGAGCAGGCCAGTTTCAGGTTTCACAGTCTCAGGTTTCAGGTTGATGCGCCCGACCAGAACGGGGATCAACCCCTCAAAAGCTTCCGCACCGTCGTCTCGCCAAAGCCAAAAGCCTCGGCGATCTCCACCGTCCGCATCCCGCCTTCGTCAATATCGGGGAGCGCGACGCGCAACTCCTCGACGAGCTGTTCCATCGAGAAATCGGGCTTGGGCTTGCTCATAGAACCTCCTCACAAGTCGGTACGGGATGCTTGTAGAGGTACGAGAGCGCACAGTCAGATCATAGCTGTCGCTGAATAACTGCACGCCCGGCGCACCCAGGTTGGCGCTCATCATACTGCCGGCCGGGCCAGGCGGACCTCTTCGCCGCGCTCAACGTGCCCTGCTGGCCCCCAGAGCAGCGCACCGAGCGCAGGCTGATGCAGTTCGTAAGGCAAGGAAGATGATTGCTTTGCCAGGCAACCTGTATCTCCCGATCTACTGCGGCGGTAAGGGGAAAAGGGGGAAAGGACTGCTTGAAATCAGCGTCAATGATGCTATAATGAATACACTCGCAGCTAGTGTCTACGGAGAGCCTGACCCGAGGCTGACTGACCAAACAGATAGCTGGCGGAATTGCCAGGGGGAGGCAGCGATGAACGCAATCTGCAAATTTGTCAATACGTACCTAACCGCGGACGACGTCGTCCTGGCTCTCGTACTCGTAGGCATATTTGCATTCAGTATCCTGGCCGCCCGTGCTCAGACGCGGCTTTGGAAGAAGACGCAACACATCACTTGTCGCCGGCGACAACAACAGTTCATCACCGAAGCCAGGGGCCACCTGCGATAGCGGCGGAGCGCCGGTCAGCGTAGTAGGAACACCGATGAGGCAAAGGCTGCAGGATCAGCCACGATGGAATTACCTCCTGCGATCTGGAAGACTACTTGACAACCTCGATAGGCCCCACCGCCCCAATTTTCGCCTCGGGGGGTCTACGGAAGCACGCCATGTAGATGGTGCCTTCCTCGACGGTCGCTTTCAGGATATTGCTCTGGCCCGGACGACCTGCTTCTGACCATCCGGAGATGCGCGCCCATGTCGGTTTGTCTGTGGACGGCCACGCAGCCAGGTCATCAACCGTCTTGCCCTCGTCCAGTATCAAGATGTACACCGCGTATGCCTCGTAAGCCTGATCCTTGACGTCCATCGTCACGGTGATCTCGCCCGCAGGGACTTTTTTCGGGCCGTCATAGGTGCACTGGTCACCCTCAAAGGTGACGGTCATGTCTTTGGGCGCAGCCTGGGAAGCACGGCCATAGCAGCCGCAACTCCGCCGGACCACCAGGGAGGTGGGCAGAATCACGCGGCGGCGGGACGGGGGCTTGCCGGCGATCAGGGCTCGCAGCATTTTCATCGCCTGGTGCCCCATTTTGACCGTTGGTGCAGCCACCGTCGTAAGCGGTGGATCTACCAACGTCGCCAGAGGGACATCGTTGAACCCAACCAGCGCCACGTCGTCCGGCACACGCCGGCCAGATTCCTTGATCGCGCGCAGAGCGCCAAAGGCCAGCATGTCCGCGATGGCGAAAATTGCCGTGGGCGGCCCGGGCAGGGCGAGCAGTTCGCGGGCCCCCTCGGCTCCAGATGCGATTTCAAAGCTTTGGACGCGCGCAATCAACCCGGGATCGCTCTGGATGCCCGCTTCCTGCAATGCCCGCCGGTATCCGGCGTTGACCGGACGAACGTTGGCGACGTCTTGAGCAAAGGTGATCAGGCCAATACGCCGATGCCCGTGCTCAAGCAGGTGTTGGGTGGCCTGGTAACCGGCCCCTTCCAGGTCGGCCAGAACCACGTAGCCCGTGCAATCAGGCCAGTCTACCGTGACATAGGGCATGCCTTTCGGCACCTGGCCTGTGGGCTGTGATTCCGGCGGGAGGAATTCAGAGACGTCGTGTGAAACGACCAGGATTCCGTCCACCTGCTTGGCCGACAATCGGGCGAAATGACGCCAGGCTTCACCTGGGTCGTCGTGGGTGGTGCACAAGATCAAGAGGGTTTGGTCTTCCTCGGCCACCTCCTCTACGCCGCGTAAGAAGGTGTGATAGAAGGGATTGCCCCAGCCGGCGACGATGACACCAACCGTGTGGCTGCGCAGCGGACCTGCCGCTTGCGCCACGAGCCTGGGATCGAAGGAGAGCACGTGCGTACCCCGCCCCCGGCGCGTCTCCACCAGGCCTTGCATCTCCAACTTCTGATAAGCGCTGCGTACCGTGTGCAGGTTGATGGAAAGGTGCTCCGCTAACCGGCGCACCGTGGGCAGGCGGTCACCCGGCTCGAGTTGGCCACTGGCGATCAGCCAGGTGATCTGCATGCTCGACGTACCCTGCTGGCCCACCGGAGCAGTGCACTGAGCACAGGCTGAGGCAGTGCGTCAGGCAGTCGAGGTGACTACCAGCTTCGGCACGATGGAGGCAGAGGTATTTGCACTGATCTGGAAAGGCGATACAGTAGGTGACTGGGTGGCACGAATGAACGATGCCAAACGAGCGCCGCCCAGTCACTTGCTGAAGCCGCTCTGGACACATATCATGCCTCCCGGGGATGATAGGATGGCCAGTTGGTCGGCGTAGGACTTCTGCGGCAGACGTCGGCGGGGCCAGTCAGTTCCATGTCAAGCATCGGCGATCTCTCTGGCCTTGCCGGGTCCGCCAGCCTGAGCGAACTGCCAGCCCAATCCGTACTTGACCACCGGCCCATTTGTCCAACTATCTGCGCACCAACAGTCAAACTTTCCGTACACCAATTGTCAAACTCTCCCTACAGACAGGTGGCGCGATTTGTGCTATAATCACACACAGCGATACATCGCATGCATTGGACTTTGGCCATTTTAAGTTATGTCAACTATTTTACTCAAAATCAAGCCAGAAATGCTCCAAAACCACCAAATATCCGATGTTTTTAGGGCCAAACAGTACTTTTTGGGACGATTTTGAACTAAAAATTCAGACCAACTTTACATAAAGCAAAAATGGCCAAAGTCCAGATGCAAGCATGCGCTGAGAATCATTGAACAAACGGCCAAGCACCAATTCAGGGACCATATGATCAACCAAGACGCCCCACGCTCGTGGTGTTGGCCGAGGTAGCAAGAACAGCGAGGAGGCAAAGACTGCAGGATCACATCACCCGCCCGCCGTCAAGGTTGGGGCGAGCAGACAGCGGGGAGTCGCAGTGATTAGCCCACAGTAAACACAGCCACGCATTCAATCAGCAACAAATCAGGGAGGTCAACCAATGAGTAACAGCAAGAAAATCCAGCACCACATTCCCGCGTTCGCACTGGCTATTCTTGTCCTCGTAGCACTAGCCTGCGGAGAAACAACTCCAACAAGTGAGCCTAGAGTTAGTACAGCAACCCTAGAGCCAGAGGGAACACAAACACCCTCTGAACAGGCAACCAATACGCCAGAGCCCACCACAGAGCCCGAAGTGCCAACTGACACGCCAGAGGCGCAGCCGCTCTATCTCGGTGACGTGGTTGGGGAATATGGCTATCTGCTTTGTGCAATCACAGTAGAAGATCCAACAACTCCAGGCATGTTTTATGAACCTAAAGAGGGGAAGAAGCTGGTAGCTGCTGAAGTCATTGTCGGTAATGTATCCGGCGAAACACTCAGCGTCAACCCACTTAATGCTACTTTGCTTGATAGCGGAGGGTTCACCTATCAGCCTGAACTGGCTGGGCGAGAAGGGCAAATTGTGACGGCTGACCTGAGCCCTGGCGAGAAGGCAAGAGGATGGATAGCTTTCGAGATGCCAGAAGGGGCAACTGCTGCGAGCATCAAATATGCAGTTGAGACTTTCGGTAGCAAAGTATTGCAGGCCAGCTTGACGCCGCCTCCCGGAGGATACGTACCTAATACAGAGGCTCTCTCCATATTGCCTCCTTCTCCAGAAGGGGGATTGGGGGATGTGTTTGAACAGTATGGCTATTCGCTTTCATCCACAGCCGTTGAGGATCCAACCACTCCCGGTGTGTTCTATGAGGCAAAGGAGGGCTACAAATTGGTAGCCGTCGAAATTGTGGTGGGTAACGTATCCGGTGAAACGCTCAGCGTTAACCCGTTGGATGCAATATTGGTGGACAGTAGCGGGTTTGTCTATCAGCCGGAACTAGCTGGGCGAGATGGACAAATCGCGACAGTTGACCTAAATGCTGGTGAAAAAGCAAAAGGATGGGTTGCTTTCTCAATTCCTGAAGATGCAACTCCTGTCAGCATCAAGTATGTGGTAGAAATGTTCTCGGATAAGTTTTTGCAAGTAGGCCTGACGGAGTAGGCTGAACCGGGCACAACCGTTTCCCTGCTGTGCGGGCCAGGCCAACCTCTCACCGAAGCCGACCACGCATCGTGCGTGCAAATCCGCGGCCACACACGCTTGCAGTTGGTCTTGTGGCGGAGGCTCTTTCCCGCATCCCCCGACGGGTGAAGCCTAAGGGACAGGTCTCCTCACCCTGATGGTTCGGAGTGGCAAGCCGCTCTGGGCTGGTCAGCATCCACAGGGATAATGAGGGCGGGGGCGGCCACCAGAACCGCCCCCGCCTTCGTTGTTGAGGCTTCGCTACGCTTACACCTCAAACACACCCGCCAACGGGTCACACGCCTTCTTCACCACGGTGTGCACCACGCCCCCCCACCCACCAGGATAGCGGTGAGGGTGCGCCCGACCAGCGTGGGAATCAGGCCGTCCAAGACGTTGACCTGCACGTTGAATCTCAACCCGTGGGGGTCCGCTGCGGAGACGCCAGGGCTGGAAAGCGCTACCCCTCCTCCCTCCGCTCCTCCAGCGCCAAAAAGATCTTTTCCGCCGATAGCGGCAGGTCGTTGAAGCGGATGCCGAGCGCGTCGTTGATCGCGTTGGCGATCGCCGGCGCGGTCTGGACCATCACGTGTTCGCCCACGCCCCGCGCGCCCCACGGGCCGTCCTCCAACGGCGTCTCGACAAAGTCACCGTGGATCTCCCTCGGCACGTCCACGCTGGTCGCGATGCGGTAGTCGACCAGGCTGGCGTTGATCGGCCGTCCAGCCTCGTCGAACCGGAGCGCCTCGAAAGCCGAACTCATCCCGTGGACCGCGCCCCCCTCGATCTGCGCCATGATCAGGTCGGGGTTGATCGCCTTGCCCACGTCGTAGGCGCTGGCGATCTTGAGCACCTCGACCTGCCCGGTCTCCGTGTCCACCTCCAGGTCCACCGCCTGCGCGCCGACGGTATAGTGCACGACCGCGCGCGTGCCCTGCCCGGTCTCGGGGTCCAGGTTGGTGACGTACGTGGGCATGAACCGCCCGTGCCCGACGACGGGCCCGCCCTTCCACCCCTCAAAGTTCTCGTTCGGCAGGCCGTAGACGACCATGTTCTCGAGCGGCTGCTCCCGCTCCGACCTGTAGGAGATGACCTTGCCGTCCTTGACGTCCAGATCATCTGGGTCCTCATCCCAATGATCGGCGACCAACTCCAGGATCTGCCGCCGGGCGTCCTCGGCGGCCGCCTTGACCGCGTTGCCCATCGACCACGTGATGCGGCTGGCCACCGTCTGCCACTCGTAGGGGCTGTACTTGGTGTCGATCGGCGCCGAGACCCGCACCCACTCGTAGGGCACGCCCAGCGCCTGGGCCGCGACCTGCGCCGCGACGGTGAAGGCCCCCTGTCCCAGCTCCTGTGCGCCGATCTCGACGTTGACCGTCGCGTCCTCGTTGAAGCGTACGACCGCCGAACTGCCGGGGTTGGGCGGCATGGCGGGCGCCTTCCACATGATGGCGATGCCCTGGCCGCGCTTCTTGTGCGGCGTGGTTCGGCTTGGCTCACCAGAGGCGGAGGGCGCGCCTTTCTTCGCCCAGCCGATCGCCTCGGTGACCTTGTCGATGCAGGCCACCAGGTCGATCGCCGGCATCTCCATTCCGGTCAGGATCGTGTCCCCCGTCCGCACGCAGTTGCGCCGCCGGAACCCGGCCGGGTCCATCCCGATCTGCTCGGCGAGCTGGTCCATGATCTGCTCGATGCCCCAGTGGATCTCGGGCATGCCAAAGCCACGCATGGCGCTGCCGATCGGCTGGTTGGTGTAGACGCAGTAGGAATCCCCCTTCACGTTCGGAATGTCGTAAGGGCCGGTGCAGGAGTAGCCGGCCGCGCGGGCGATGTTGACGCCATAGTCGTTGTAGGCCCCCCCGCCGAAATAGTACGCGGTCTCCATCGCCAGCAGGTTGCCCTCGGCGTCGCAGCCGATCTTGGTGTGCGCGACCAGGCTCTGGCGCACCGTCGTGCCGACAAACTCTTCCTCGCGCGTCATGCGCAGTTTGACCGGGTGCCCTTTGACCGCCCGGGCCAGCACGACCGCGTACACCTCCATCGAGACGCCCGCCTTGCCGCCGAACCCGCCGCCGACGTACGGGGACACCACGCGCAGGTTGCCGTGTGGGATGGACAGGCTCTGGGCGATCAGGTCCCGCTGGGCGAAGGGCGACTGCGAGCTGGTCCACAGCGTCACCTCCCCCGACGGCTCCCACAGCGCCACCGCCCCGTGGGGCTCGATCGGCACGTGCTGGATCTGGGGCAGGCGGAAGGTCCCCTCGACGATCGCCGCGCACCGGGGCCAGGCGGACTCGACGTCCCCCTTGCGCAGCCTGAAATGCTCCGAGACGTTGGTGCCCGGTTCGGGGAAGATAAAGCTGGCCACCTGGTACTCGCCCAGGTCGGGGTGGAGCAGTGGAGCGTCCGGCTGGGCGGCCTCGACCGGGTCAAAGACCGCTGGTAGCTCCTCGTACTCGACCTCGACGAGCTGCGCGGCCTCCACCGCGATCTCCTCGCTGGTCGCAACCACCCCGGCGACGGGTTCCCCCACGTACCGCACGCGCTCGCCCGCGAAGACAGGGCGGTCGATCAGGTACAGTCCAATGCGCGCGTCGACGTCCTTGCCGGTGACCACCGCCCTCACGCCGGGCACCTCCAGCGCCCGGCTGGCGTCGATGTGCACGACCCGCGCGTGGGCGTGCGGGCTACGGACCAACCGCGCAAAGTACGTGCCGGGGCCAAACTGCACGTCGTCGACAAAGACCGCAGCCCCGGTCACCTTCTCGACCGCGTCCACCCGGTGGACGCTCTTCCCCACGGGATCAGAGGTAAACTGGGCCATCTGATACCTCCCCTTTCTCGGCGGCCGCCTGTACAGCCTCGATGATGCGCAGGTAGCCCGTGCAGCGGCACAGGTTGCCGACCAGCGCCTCCCGGATCTCTTCCCCGGTCGGATCGGGGTTGCGCTCCAGCAGCGCGTGCGCCGAGATCAATACCCCCGGCGTACAGAAGCCGCACTGGACGGCATTGTGCTCGACAAAGGCATCCTGGAGCGGGCTCAACTGGTCCTCGTCCCCATAAAGACGGGCCAACCCCTCCACCGTCGTCACCTCACGCCCGTCGGCCTCGACCGCCAGCATCATGCACGAATTCACCGGCTCCCCATCGACCAGCACGGTGCACGCCCCGCACTCCCCGGCCTCGCAGCCGTTCTTCGTGCCGGTCAACGCCAATCTATCCCGCAGCATCTGGAGCAGCGTCAAATTCGAAGGAACGTCCAGGTACTCCCTGGAGCCGTTTACAGTTACAGTAATGGAATGCATTGCCATCTCGCCTTCCCCTTTCTACGTTTCAGGTTTCACCGTTTCAGGTTTCAGGTTCGGAACGTGAGACCTGAAACCTGAAACCTGAAACCACCTGCCTACCCCAGCCTGTCCCAGACCTCCCATAGCCCTCGCCGCGTGAGCCGTCGCACCATCGCGCTCCGGTAGGCGGCGCTGCCGCGCACGTCGTCGATCGGGCTCGCGGCTTCGACCGCCTTCTCGGCCGCCAGCGCGAATACTTGCTCGCCGGGCGGGTTTGCTGCCAGCACATCCTCCGCCTCCAGCGCCCGCAGCACCACCGGCGCGACCGAACCCAACGCGATGCGGAACCGGTAGCCGGAGGGGGCGGTCCCGTCGGGGAAGCCGAGAACGGCCACGCTGACGACGGCCAGGTCGCCGATCTTGCTCCGGCCCAGCTTGAGATACCGGCCGGCAGAGCCGGCTGGCGGGATCGGATAGCGGATGGCCGTCATCAATTCGCCCGCCCGGAGCGCCGTCTCGCCCGGGCCCAGGAAGAACTCGCCGGCCGGCACCTCCCGCTCCCCGCCCAGCTCAAAGAGGACGATCCGCCCCTCCAGCACCAGCGTGGCCGGCCCGGTGTCGGCACAAGGAGAGCCGTTGCACAGGTTGCCGCCTATGGTGGCGCGGTTGCGCAGTTGGTAGGAGGCGACCGAGTTGGCCGCCTCCGCCAGCAGCGGGTAATGGGCCTTCACGTCCGGGTGACGGGCGATCTCGTTCATCGTGGCCGCCGCGCCGACGGTCAGCCCCGCCTGCCCATCGTACACCACGTCCCGCATGCCGGGCAGGTGCTTGACGTCGACCACGACCTGAGGACGGATAAATCCATCGCGCATGCGCACAAAGAGGTCGGTGCCGCCCATCGCCAGTTGCGCCGCCTCCCCGTGCTCCTTCAGCAGGCGGACCACCTCGTCAGCAGTGGTCGCTCTCACGTAATCAAAACTCGGAAGACCAGGTCTTGCCAGCACGTCGATCACCTCCCAAAGACCCTAAGGGTCTGGGAGACCCTTAGGGTCTTGTGTAGCCATACTGCCGAGAGTTACTCAGACGACTCTATGACGACAGGCACCTCCGGCGACTTGAAGAGCAGGAAGATGGCGTTGATGGCGATGCCCACGACGGCCGCCGTCGCGATGGCCGGTAGGCCGTCGGGGAAGATGCCGGTGAGGATAGAGATGGGAAGGTTGCCGCCGTAGCCGATGTTACCGCCGATGCCGATGACCAGGATAACCGCGCCGATGGCCAACTGCTTGGGGTCGTACAGGTTCACTTTCTCCGCCATCATCAGCGCCACGCCCTGCATGCCGATGACGCCAAAGAGGTAGATGGCCAGGCCGCCGGTCACCGCCAGCGGGACGCTGTTCACCAACCCGGCCAGCTTGCCGACAAAGCCCAGCAGGATGGCGATCGCGCCGCCGGCGATGAGCGCCGGGCCGGAATAGTTGCGGGTGATCACCATCAGCGAGTTGTTCTCGCCATAGTTGGTGCCCGCCACACCGCCGAACATGCCGTTGATCAAGTCCCCCAGCCCGTCCAGGACCAGGTTCAGGCCAATCAGTTTGTCCAGGTGGTACCGCTTCCGGCTCATCCGCGCCGCCAGTTCGTCCACGTAGAGGCTGATCTGGTACAGGTGGGCGGTGGACTCGGGGATGGTGGCGATGGCGATCACCGCGATCGTCCCCACCGCGCTCCACGCCCGGGGGTTGCCAAAGGCCGGCAGTGAGAAGCGCGGGATGCGGAACCAGGCCGCCGAGGTCACCGGGCTAAAGTCGACCAGGCCGAAGGGGATGCTGATGACGTAACCAACGATCGCTCCGAGGAGGATGGGGAGCAGGCCGATAAAGCCCTTGCCCTGCAGGTAGACCGAGAACAGGATGGTCAAGAGCAGCGTGATCAGCGCCACGCCCCAGTGGGCGGCGGCCATGTCGAGCGCGGCGAAGGCCAGCGCGATGCCGATGACCGCCGCGACGGAGCCGGTGACCACCGGCGGCAGGATCTTGTCCAACGTCTCCTTGCCGATGAAGCGGATCAAGAAGCCAACGAGAATGTTCACGACACCGGTGGCGACGATGCCCACCTGGGCCAGCCGCACCGCGTCGCCCGCGTACGTGGCGAACTCGGCGTTCGTCAGCGCCAGCGTCGCCGCGATGTAGCTGAAACTGGAGCCATAGTAGAGCGGGATGTAACTGCCGCCGATGAGACGGGAGAGGATCAGCGCGGTGATCGTCGCCACGCCGGACACGGTCAGCACCGTGCCGACGTCGAAGCCGACGAGCAGCGCGACCAGCACCGTGGCCGGGAACATGGTCAGCACGTGCTGGAAGCCCAGGATGATGGCCTGGCCGATGGGCGGCCTGTCGTTGGGCAGGTACCCGATCAGTTTACTTTCTTTGGCTGTGACTGCCATTGATGAAACTCCTTTCGCATGGTTGGATCGTACGTAGATTGGGACAATACACTCGATCACACGATGACAATCGACGATTCCCTACCAATCGTCAACCCGCACCACCTCCTTCCCTGATTTTGGATTTGGGATTTGGTCATTGGTCATTGGTCATTGCCACTGGTCATTGGTCATTGTTCATTGGTCATTTCCCCTAGACCGCTCCCTGCCCCCGCAGCCCCGCCACCTCCTCAGCCGAATACCCCAGCAGCCCCGTCAGCACCTCCTCCGTGTGCTGGCCCAGCGGCGGCGGCGGCCGGTGCACCTCCGCCGGCGTCTGCGACAGCTTGTACGGGAAGCCGGCGAGCCGCACCGGGCCAGCCGTCGGATGCTCCGCCGCCATCGCCAGGTCTCGCGCCTCCGCCTGGGGATGCTCGAACACGTCCGGCACGGCGTTGATCGGCCCGCAGGGGAGCCCGGCCTCCCGCAGCGCCGCCAGCCAATCGTCGGCGTCGCGGGCGGCAAAGGCCGCGCCGAGCACCTCCACCAGCGCCGGCCGGTTGGAGACGCGCGCCCCGTTCGTGGCGAAGCGGGGATCGTCCGTCAGGTCCGGCCGGCCGACCACGTCGCACAGGATGGCCCACTGCCGCTGGTTGGCCGCCGCCAGCGCGAACCAGCGGTCGCGGGCGCGGAATGCCTCGTAGGGGGCGATGTTGGGATGGGCGTTGCCCAGGCGGCGGGGCTCCGCCCCCCCGACCAGGTAATTGGAGCCCACGTTCGCCAGGAGCGCCACCTGCGTATCGAGCAGCGAGATGTCGACCAGTTGGCCCTCGCCCGTCAGGTCACGGGCGCGCAGCGCCGCCAGGATCGCAGTCGCCGCGAACATCCCCGCCGTGATGTCCACGATCGGCACGCCCACCCGGTACGGCGGCCCCTCCTCCGGCCCGGTGATGCCCATCATCCCTCCCTCGGCCTGGATGATAAAGTCGTAGCCGGGCCGCTCGGCGTAGGGGCCGGTGCGGCCGTAGCCGCTGATCGAGCAGTAGACCAGGCGCGGGTTCGCGGCGTGGATGGCCTCGTACCCCAGGCCCATCCCGTCCAGCACGCCGGTGCGAAAGTTCTCGACCAGCGCATCGGAGGCGCGGGCCAACCGGCGCACGATCTCCTGCCCCTCCGCGCGCTTGAGGTTGACCGTGACGCTGCGCTTGTTGCGGTTCGCGGCGATAAAGTAGGCCGACTCGCCCGGGTAGGGACCGTACGGCTCCCCGACGAAGGGCGGCCCCCAGCCACGGCTGTCGTCGCCCCGGCCGGGCCGCTCCACCTTGATCACGTCCGCCCCCAGGTCGCCCAGCATCATCGTGCAGTACGGGCCGGCCAGAGCGCGCGTGAGATCCAACACCCGGATGCCCTGTAGCGGTTGCATCACTCCCCCCTCACGTTTCACGTTTCACGTTTCAGAGTTTCAGGTTTGCAAGAGGGCAACCTTGCGAAGGTTTCAAGGCACATTCCGGGCCACATGAGCCTCCGTTTGCCAAGAACTGCGTCAATTCCGAGGCACTTTCTAACCTTCGCAAGGTTAGCCTCGATTCTTCAAATAGGCTCTGAAACCTTGAAGCCTGTAACGCTCACTTCTGCGGCACCCTCTTCGCTGGCTCGAACCGGCTGCGCGCTGGCGTCAGAATGTCCCGATACGCCGCCAGATTCCGATCCTCCAGGTGGTCAAAGATCATCGGCGTGCGCGCGCCGTAGGTCACCGTCTTGATGGGATCGGGGTCAAGCTCGGCGGCGACGATCTCCTCGGTGCCCCGCGCCAGCGCCAGCACCTGGGCGATGGGGCTGACGATCATGCTGTGGCCAAAGTAGTAGTTGCCGCCCGCGTCGGGGCCGATGCCGTTGCAGGCGGCGATGTAGACGTGGTTGTCGTAGGCGCGGGCACGGTTGGTCATCTCCCAGATCTCGAAACTGCGCAGCAGCGCCGCCGGGCGGCAGATGACCTCCGCGCCCCGGATGGCCTCGCAGCGGTAGAGCTCGGGAAAGTCACCGTCGTAGCAGATCGTCAGCCCAACGTTGGCCAGCTCCGTCTCGACGACGACCGGCTCGTCGCCAGGAGTGGACCATCCTGTCCTGAGCCCTGTCGAAGGACCGCCGCCGGAGAGCCGCTCGGTGGGGAAGAGGTGCGTCTTGCGGTAGCGGCCCAGCAACTCGCCATCCGGGCCAAACAGCGCCGCGGTGTTGTAGACGACGCCCCGCTCCGGCCCCCGCTCGTAGGTGGGGAAGACGACGTGGACCCCCAGTCCGCGGGCGGCGGCGGCCACCGGCTCCGTCATCCGGCCGGGGAGCGCGTCGACGCAGTCCCACAGCTCCTCCGCCGGGCAACCGGGCGTGAACCCGGTCGTCACCGTCTCCGGCAGGACGACCAACTGGGCGCCGTTCTCCCGCACCGCCCGCTCGGTCCAGGCGACGGCCTTCTGCACATTCTCCCGCACCGCCATCGGCGTGACGGCGAACTGGGCGCAGGCGATGGTAAATCGTTGCATGGGACTCCTCTGTCTTGCGATCAATCCATCCAGTTCGTCACGCTCAAGCCAGGTACCTGCTTAAAGTGACGCTCGTTTGCCAATGCCCCGGTCTGTTGGAGCAAAAGTGTCCGGCTATCATAACTCCGCAGCCAGTCGTCAATGGCAGCCTTGAGAAAACGCCAAGTGTCTTCAATCCGCCGACCTGGGATCTGACCTTGGGCAGCCTGTCGCTCAATTGTCTCTTCTGGAAGTCGCAGGTAGTCGGCTGCTTCCTCCAACGTAAGAACATCTGGAATAATCGTGGCCTGGCCCATACCTAACACCTCCGATTGCTGCTTGACAGTCAATTGGGAGACCATTGTATCATAGCACCCCAGACCATGAAAGTTTCACACGCAACCGCTCCCGTGAGGACTACAGGTGTCACAGCAGACTGAGCACGGGCAATGATGAATCGTTGCAGATGCTCCTATCTCTAGGGCGGTGATGCGTGATGCGTAATACGTGATGCGTAATGCGTGATGCGTAATGCGTGAGCAAGCTGCCACGCAGGCTGCCACCCTCACGCTTCACGTTTCACGCTTCATGTTTCACACCTCGCACCTCGCCCGACCTCAAAACCGCCTGGTCAGCTCGTTGATCCGCTCCACGTGCTCCGGATCGAAGCAATCCCCAAAGCGCGTCTCGGGCAGCTCCGCCTTGCGGGCCATCAGCTCGTCGTACTCGCCGTCATCGACCATGGCCACACAGCGGCCGATGCACGATTCGCCGTCGACGAACCGCCAGGGGAAGAAGCCGATCGTCGTCCGCCGGTTGCACAGCAGGTCGATCTCCCCCCCGATGCACTCGGCGTGGATGATGTGGTGGGGGAACATCTCGATGTGCATCAACTGGTACTTGTCGGGCGTGAACCGCTCCGCCAGCGGCGCGCCGTACATCTCCTGGAACAGCTTGTCGGCCTCGGCCGCCTGGCGCGGCATCCAGTCGCGGATGATCGTGTTCATCGGGTGATCGGCGCTCCCGCAGTCCACACCGATCCAGCGGATTTTCTTGTCCTTCGCCCACTCGGCGAACTCCCGGTCAGGGCCAGGGTGCTGGACCATGTAGCGGATCTCGTCGGCGGTCGGCATGTCCCAGCCAAAGTGATGGTAGCCGGTGTGGATGATCAGGATGTCGTTCTCATGGATCTCTACCCGCTCCTCGATCATCTCCGGCGTATAGATCTGGTAGTCGCCGGTCGCGTCGGAGAGATCGACGACCGCGCCCGGGCCGACGAGAAAGTCGTTCAGTTCGAGCGAGGCGATGTCCTTGCCGGCGGTGAAAAAGTGAATCTCGCCGTCCAGGTGGGTGCCCAGGTGGTTGGAGTGGGTGAGGAGCATGCCGTTGGCCCCGTTGGGGGCCAGCCGCTTAAAGTACTTGACCTGCAGCGGCTCGTACGTCGGCCACGGCGGCGTGGCGATACCCAAGGGGATAGTCAGGTCAATCAGTTTCATGGTTGTTGCTCCTTTCATTCTATAGTTCGTCACGATTCATAGATCACCCTGAGCTCACGCTTGATTCTATCACGCAGATAGGGGCTGATGGCAGCTTCTGTCATGGGTGTTGTTTCCCCCTTTACGCTCCGAAGGGATCGCCAGATCCCGTCATTGGGCCGCCGGATCTAAATTTGGGACAAATGACCCTCAGGTGGGATGTGGGCCGGAGGGTTTGGCCGTTCTTGGAAGTGCGAGTTTCTGGCCAGGATCTCCGGGTGATGTTCCTTGACAATCTCAATGTA
>Ga0307378_10002887_pt1 | contig 25631 bp, 19 predicted proteins | sample UN1MG_FD_202238 | JGI IMG/M metagenome (GOLD analysis project Ga0307378, IMG submission 202238) | Soil microbial communities from Risofladan, Vaasa, Finland - UN-1 | ecosystem: Environmental > Terrestrial > Soil > Coastal area > Acid sulfate soil | place: Finland: Risofladan, Vaasa | collected...
GAGGCTACCAGACACCATGGCTCCCGCTGCCTGGGGGTGCCCACCACCCCCAAAGTGCACCGCGATAGGCGAGATATCCACTCCGGGCCTGGACCTGATGCTTATCTCTACTTTGTCTCCCTGGGTCTCTTTGAACACTATGGCGGCCTGAGCTTCGCGAACTGTCGCCAGAAGGTTCACTATGCCATCTCCATTGTTGGAGTCGGTGTGACACTCCTGTCTCATCTCCAGGGTGTTGACAGACCAGACAAGGCGTCCATCCAGCTGCATTTGGCTCAGCATCTGGCCCCAGAGACGCAGTGTCTCAGCTCCTTTTCTCTTGTAGTAGTGCTCATTGATGTCTATGAGCGAAGCACCTGCGGCCACCAACTCCGACGATATCTCCAGGGTTCGAGGCGTGGTGTTTGATGTACTGAAGGAACGTGTGTCCGTTACGATTCCGGTCAGGAGGTAGGTCGCCAGGAGTTGATCCAGGGTGACGTTCCAGGCACCTAGAAGGTCGAAGATGATCTCCGCCGTCGCTGCTGCATCGCTTCTCACCACGTTTGCGGTGCCGAACCCGGTGTTCGTGACGTGATGATCGATGTTCAGCACGGGCAGGCCGATGGCCAGAACGTGCCGATACGCTGGGCCGAGGCGACCGGGATCACTCAGGTCTACAGTGATGATCAGGTCGTGGTCCGTGACCTGCGGGGTGCCGAACTCCTCAACGCCGGGAAGAAACGAGAGGACACCAGGCACTGCATCAGAGCAGGCGACGGTGCACTGCTTGCCCAGCCTCCTCAAGGCGTAGGCCAGGGCGAGAGTGGATCCGATGGTGTCTCCATCAGGGTCCACGTGGGCGATGAGGAATAGCTTCTGAGCATCCTTGACCAGCTGCCCGGCTTCGTGGGTCATTCCTCCCCTTTCTCCTGGGAAATGTCCAGGTCCCTGAGGATTCGGTCAATGTGAAGCCCTCTCTCGGTCGATGAATCGAGGTGGAAAACCAGCTCCGGCATGTACCTCAGGTAGACCCTTTGCCCCAGTCGTTGACGGAGGTAGCCTGAGGCCTTCGCGAGGGCCAGTAAGCCTTCCTCCTGTGCCTGGGGATCGCTGAGGAAAGTCACGTAGATGTGAGCTGTGCGCAGGTCGCTCGTGGTGTCCACATCAGTGACCGTGACGAGCTCGAGTCTCGGGTCTGCGACCTCACGCTGGAGCAGTTCACCGAGCGCCTCCCGCAATAGCGCATTCACCCTTCTCTGTCTACGTGTAGGCATGACGCTTCAACCTCACCCGAGGACGCACTGACTAGGCCACCGTGGGGGAGCCGCCAGTCTCAGGCGACTCGCTCTTTCCTGTATACCTCGAGGAGGTCTCCCTCTTCGAAGGCGGTGAACTTCTCCACACGGACACCGCATTCGAGGCCTGCTGCTACCTCATCGACATCGTCAGTGAAGCGCTTCAGGGAGATGATACTGCCGTCATGTATCTCTTCGCTGTTCCTCAGAACTCGTATCCTGGCATCCTTCTGTATGCTTCCGTCCTCGACGTAAACCCCAGCCACGCGCCCCAGCTTGGAGATTCGGAAGGTAGCCCTGACCTCCGCATGCCCGATGATTACGTCTTCGTAGACCGGCTCAAGGAGGCCTTTCAACGCCTTGTCAACGTCCTCGATGAGTTTGTAGATCACGCGGTACTGGCGGACCTCCACGCCCTCGGCTTCCGCCATCGTGAGGGCTGCAGGTTCGGCCTGGACATTGAATCCGGTGACGATGGCCCGCGACGCAATGGCCAAGCTGACGTCTGATTCGTTGATGTTGCCGATACCTTCGTGGATGATCCGCACTTTCAGGTCCTCAGTTCCCAGTTCCTCCAGGGAATTGAGTACCGGCTCCAAGGCCCCCTGAACATCCGCTTTGAGGATGAGGTTCAGCTCCTTCACAGCGCCAGCCTGTATCTGAGCGTAGATGTCGTCCAGGCTGAGAGCTCTGACGGGGGCTTGTTTCTCGGACACCTTCTCTTCAGCTCGTTCGGCAGCGAGCGCACGGGCGGTCTTCTCATTGCTCACCACTCTGAAAACGTCGCCAGCTTGCGGCACGTCGGAGAGTCCCAGCACAACGACCGGGAAGGAAGGAGGTGCGGTCTTGACTCGCGCCCCCGCGTCGTCAAACAGGGCACGCACGCGGCCATAGATGTCTCCTACCACCACATAGTCGGAAACGCGAAGCGTGCCGTTCTGGACCAGCAGCGTGGCCGAAGGGCCTTTGCTCCTGTCGAGCTTGCCTTCGATGACTGTGCCCACGGCCGGGCGATCGGGGTTGGCTCTGATGTTGGACATCTCCGCCACGAGGAGGATCATCTCCAGCAAACTCTCTGTCCCTGTGCCCTCCTTGGCCGACACCGGGACGGCAATGGTGTGGCCTCCCCAGTCCTCGACAGTCAGTCCCACGTCGGCGAGTTGTTTCTTGACACCCTCGGGGTTGGCATTGGTCTTGTCTATCTTGTTGATGGCCACTACTATGGGTACGTTGGCAGCGCGCGCGTGGTCAATGGCCTCCTTGGTTTGAGGCATGACGCCATCATCTGCGGCCACTACGAGGACGGCGATGTCGGTGGCCTGAGCACCACGGGCACGCATCGCCGTGAAGGCCTCATGGCCGGGTGTGTCGATGAAGGTGATTTTCTTGCCGGCGTGTTCAACCTGGTATGCACCAGTATGCTGGGTGATACCGCCGGCTTCCCCGGCTACGACGTTGGTGTGGCGGATGTGGTCCAGCAGAGAAGTCTTTCCGTGATTCACGTGCCCCATAACAGTGACCACTGGGGGCCTGGGCTTCAGGTCCTCCGGTGCCTCCTGAGCGTACATGTCCCTCAAAGGCACCTCTTCCGGGATCGTTGGTTCTTCGGCTGGTGCTGGAGCTTCCTCGGCCTCTGGTGGGAGTTCTTGCTTTATCTCAAATCCCAGATCGGTAGCCACGACGGCAGCGGTATCATAGTCAACCATCTCGTTGATGTTGGCCATGATGCCACTGCTGATGAGGAGCTTCATCACCTCAATGGGGCTCACCTCCAGTAGTTCGGCGAGCTCCCTGACGGAGAGCTTGTCGGGTATGCTGACCACCTTGCTCTTCTCTGCCATGTTCCGTCTCCCTTCTCACAGCCCCGCTGGGTCCGTGGGGTGTTTGAGACACGCGGTGGCTGCCGCGCGAAGTCGCGCTTTGTCCACTGCAGTATTGCCTGAGTTGTGTGCGGCGCAAGTATTGGGTTGGCGGCGGTCCGTACCGTGGACCAGTGAGGGGAAAGATGAGGTTGTCTATCGGGGATGCCCTGAGCTCAGCTCTTGAATCTAAGGACTCACCGTCATCTCTCCCATGTTCGATCCGAAAGGTACTTTCCAGCCGTTCACGACTCCTCTCTCCATCTGCTCAATCAGAGATCGGCAAGACCATACGTTCCACGAAGGGTAGCTGGGGCATGACCGTGGCGCCCTTGGTCATGGTGTGCTCCCAACCCCGACCTGTTCGCCAGAGGCGGCAGGCAGCGAACCACAGTGCTGCCACAAAGCCTCCTTCTCCGCGTCTTCCATCTCCGTTTTCAAAGCATGTTCGAGAAGCTTCTTGCTCAGAGCCGTCTCCCAGCACGCTTTGCTGGAGCAAAGGTAGGCTCCTCGCCCCGATTTCTTGTGTTTCTCGTCCAGTTCCACAGCTCCATTAGGCAAGCGCACGATTCGGGTCAATTCTCGGGCGGCACGAACCTGGCGGCATGCGACACAGGTGCGTTGCGGCACGTGTTTGCGATGGGTCTTTCTAGCCTTCTGCTGGACCATCGTCTTCATCGGAAGCTGTGTCGTCTTGGACCTCGTTCTCTTCGATCGCCCAGCTCTGAGCATCCTCCTCCCAATCATCGAGATCACGCCCGGGCTTTCTCACTTTCCTGGCAACCACTTCACCCAGGCTCTCGTCGTAGACCAACCTCTTCTTGGACCGCTTCTTCTTGGTGGATTGTTGGTCCTCATAAGGGAGGGCGGGCAAGACCTTGTCCGGCTCTGGCTCTTGGTCCGGCTCGGCCGACGTCTGCGTTTCCGCTTCCTGTTCCTCAGGTGGCTCTGTCCCAGCCACCACTGGTTTCACTTCTCCGAGAATCTCCTCTGCAGCAGCCGGTGCAGGCTCCTCAGGTCCTTCTGCCGGACCGGGCACCTCCTCGCTGGGTTCCACCACGGAGGCTTCTTCTACTCCCTCGTCAGGAACGCCCGCTTCGCCCTCAGGCAGCTCTGGCTCTTCTGGAGCTTCTTCCGGTGCGGGTGTTTCTTCCACACTCTCTGGCTTCGCTTCCCTGCCGAGGATGGCCAGGACATCTCGCCCTCTGAGGGCCTGCTGTATCTCTTGCAGGGACTTGTCTCCGAAGCCCTTTATTCCGAGTAAGGTGTCGTCCCCTTCTTCCATCGCATCGAGCAACTGAGCCAGTTCAGTGATCCCTGCGCTGTCCAGCGCGTTCAGGATGCGTTTCGAGAGCCGAAGCTTCTCCAGCGGCATGTCCTCCGAGATCTCTGCCCTGGCGGCGGCACGAATCGCATCTTGTTGGGCTCTGCGCACAGCCCTCTCAGCCGCCTCCGTGGCGCCTATGATGTCTATCCGCCAGCCTGTCAGCTTGGCGGCCAGACGTGCGTTCTGGCCCTCCCGGCCGATGGCCAGAGATAGCTCCTTGTCTGGCACGATCACGGTGGCTGTTCTGCCCATCTGGTCGTTGTCAGCCAGCTCCACACCCAGGGGTCGAGCGGGGCTGAGGGACTTGCTGATGAACTCTCTGGGGTCACGACTCCACGCTATCACGTCAATCTTCTCGCCGTTGAGTTCGCTGACGATACTCTGGATCCTGACACCCCGCATACCGACGCACGCGCCGACGGGATCGATGCGTTGCTGCAATGCGGCCACGGCTACCTTCGCCCGGGAACCAGCCTCGCGAGCGATGGCCTTGATCTCGACCAGGCCGTTGTAGATCTCTGGGACCTCCACCTCCAACAAGCGACGTAGCATATCCGGATGGCTGCGTGAAGCGACGATCTCGGGTCCACGGCTCGTCTTGTTTACTTCGAGAATGAGGACCCGGAGCTTCTGCCTCACATAGTACCGTTCGTTCGCCACTTGCTGGCCGCGAGGAACGAGGGCCTCGATGCGCCCCAGGTTCACGGCGATGCCTCGGGCGTCCATGCTGCGCACCGTGCCGCCCACGATCTCACCTTGCCGGCCAACGTACGATTCGTAGAGCGCATCGCGCTCGGCCTCTCTGATGCGCTGGAGGATCACCTGCTTCGCAGCCTGGGCAGCGATCCTCCCCAAGTCTGGAGGGGTCTTCTCCACATAGACGATCTCACCTAGCTGTGCATCCGGCTTGGTCTCTTTGGCCTCCTCGAGATTGACGTGATTCTCAGGATCCTCGACCGTCTCTACGACTTCCCGTCCGGTGAACATCTTGACTTCGCCCGTGGAAGGATCGATCTTGGCATCCAGGTACTGGGTACCGCCGAAATCACGCTTGTAGGCAGAGACCAAGGCTTGCTCGAGGGCCTCTAGGACGACCTCAACGGTAAGCCCGCGTTCAGCACAGACTTGGTTTATGGCCCTGATGAAATCGGTCTTCATCTTCCATCGGTCCTTTGGTGCATGGCTCCCCGCACGGAACACAGCGCACTGGTCGCTGTTCAGGAGATTCAGAACTCCCTCTAGTATTCACAATAAGAAAAGTGGGGCATGCCCACTTTTCGAGTCGAGGGGAGCGACTACTTGGTTCCTATTATACCACGTTTCCCTCATCTCCGCAAGAGCCAGTACGGGATACGTAGGGGGAAATAGGGGCAGATCGCGTCATTCTTCGCCATGCCTCGGATCGCTTTTCTCAAGGGCCAGCGCCGCTGACGCGAGGTACTGCGACTGCCAGAGGAATCGGCGACGTCTGCCCGTCAGGGGCCCCAGGGCGTCAGGTGCTACGGCTGACGAGTTCCGGTGCCCTCTCCTCAAGCCCTTCGGGGGAAATGATCTCGACCTCATCGGCATCGCGGCGCTTGATCTCTACGCCACCTGCCCTCAAGCTGCGAGAGCCCACCGTGAGTCGAAAGGGTATGCCGATGAGGTCAGCGTCGTTGAACTTGACGCCGGCGCTCTCGTTCCTGTCGTCGTACAGGATCTCGCATCCTTTAATCTGCAAGGTGTGATACAGTGACTCTGCGGTATCCACGATCTTAGCTTCGTCTCCCAGGACGATCAGGTGGAAGTGGTAGGGGGCTACCGACAGCGGCCAGACGATGCCGTGATTGTCGTGACACTGCTCCACGACGGCAGCCATCAGCCGTCCAATGCCTATGCCGTAGCAGCCCATCACCAGCGGCCGGGTCTGACCGGCTTTGTCTAAGAAAGTGGCTCCCATCAGTTCGCTGTACCTGGTGCCGAGCTTGAAGATGTGCCCTAGTTCGATCCCTCTTGCCACCTGCAGCCTGCCCCCGCACTGCAGGCACGGATCACCATCCTGCACGGCGGCGATGTCCCCCAGCACATCGACCTCGAAGTCTCGGGGATGATTGACGTTACACAAGTGATATCCTGCCCTGTTGGCCCCCGCAACGAAGTTGCTGCCCCAGTTGATGGACTCATCGGCGACAATCTTGACCTTGCCAGCCTGGCCGATGGGCGAAGCGTAGCCCGCCACGATGCCCGCTTCCTCCACCTCCTGCTGCTCGGCCAGCCTCAGGTCTGACACCTTGAGCAGGCTAGCCAGCTTGGTCTCGTTTACTTCAAGGTCGCCGCGTACTACCACGAAGGCGAGTTCTCCTTCTGCTACGTAGAAGATGGCCTTGAGCGTTTGCCGCGGTGTGACGCCCAGAAAGCTTGCCACGTCCTCAATGGTCGTCGTGCCTGGTGTCGCGACCTCCTCCATGGGGCGTTCTGGGTCCCCGGGTTCCTGTTCTCTCCTGGCCACCGCACTCTCGGCATTGGCGGCGTAGCCGCAGTGATCGCACAGAATCAAGGTGTCCTCGCCCGCATCATTGAGAGCCATGAACTCGTGGGAGGCAGCCCCTCCCATGAGACCTGGATTCGCTTCCACAGCCACGGCTTCGACCCCACATCGGCGGAAGGTGCTCTCGTAAGCCCGGTACATCCGCGGATAGTAGGCGTCCAGGTCAGCCTGGTCTACGTGGAAGCTGTAAGCGTCTTTCATGGTGAATTCGCGTGCCCGAATGAGGCCGCCTCTCGAGCGAGGTTCGTCGCGGAACTTGGTCTGTATCTGATAGACCACGAACGGCAGCTGACGGTAGGAGTGAATCTCGCGTCGGGCCAGATAGGTCACGACTTCCTCGTGGGTTATGCCGAGCACCAGCTCTCGCTGCGCCCTGTCACGAAAGCGAGCTAGCACTGGCCCAGCTTCGGAGTACCGACCGGTTTCCTGCCAGAGTTCGGCAGGCTGCGCGGATGGCATGCGTATCTCTTGCCCACCAATGGCGTTCATCTCATCCCGCAAGATGTCTTCGATCTTGCGCAGTACCCTCCATCCCAGGGGTAGGTAGGCGTAGATGCCCGTGGCCACCTGGCGGATCATCCCCGCACGGAGCAACAGTTGGTGGCTCGTCATGTGAGCTTCCGCCGGTATCTCCCGTAGTGTGCTGCCGAAGAGCCTGGATAAACGCAAGGTACAGTCCTCCTTCCCGGATCACGTCAGGTTTGACAAAGCATGGGCGCGGGCATAGAATGACACGGTCACAACCAAGACAAAGGATGAACAGATGTTGATCGAGAGACTGGTAGTCGGGATGCTACAGTGCAACTGCTATCTGGTGGCGAGCGAAGACACCAAGGAGGGCATCGTCATTGATCCCGGGGGCGATGGCCCCCTGATCCTTGAACGCGCCGAAGAAATGGGTCTGAGCATCAAGTACATCGTCAACACTCACGGTCATATTGACCACATCGCGGCGAACCGCCCGGTCAGGGAGGCCACAGGTGCACAGCTAGCCATCCATAAGGATGATGCAGAGTGGCTGATCTCCGATCAGGGGGATTACGCGCGCATGTTGGGCGTCCAGTCACCCGGTCCAGCCGCCGACGTGCTGCTGGAGGAGGGAGACGAGATCGCCTTCGGAAGCGAACGCTTGCAGGTCGTCCACACACCAGGGCACAGCCTGGGCGGCATTTCTCTCGTGGGCGACGGTGTCGTCTTCTGCGGCGATACTCTCTTTGCCGACGGCGTTGGCCGAGTGGACCTTCCCGGAGGGAGTTGGGAGACCTTGATGGACACCATCAAGACCCGCCTCTTAAGCTTGCCCGATGACACCACTGCCTACACCGGTCACGGTCCTCCGACCACCATCGGGCGCGAAAAGCAGTTCAACTCCTGGTTTAGGTGAGAGTATACCATAGCCTGTCTTCTCCGGCCAACGATCGTGGCCACCAGTCGGGAGGAGTGAAGAGATGCCAAAGAAGCCCAAAGCTAGACGGTCTGGGATGAACTGGACCATCGTCAGTCAGAACGTGGCCCTGGGGGTGGTCGTGGTCGTCCTCAGCTCGATGGCGGTCGGCCTGGGGTTGCATCAACTGCCGCTGATCGGTGTGGCGTTTCAATTCTTCATGCCCTTGGCCTTCGTCCTGCTGATGACCTATTTCAGAAGCGAGCAGAAGACGAGAGGCCAGGCGGTTGCAGAAGGTGTCTTCGCCGGGTGCATCCTGCTGGTCGTGTTGACCTTGATGATGGCTGTTCTCAGCCTTTTCAGCCCGGCAGCTGGCTAATCCGCGCCGGCAGCGGCATATATCGACTCGCCCTTCCGCGCCCAGCAGAGGCGCTGTGTGCGAGGGATCCCGTCCCAGGAGGGAACGGTGGAAGACTTCTACGCCTATGTGGATGAGGAAGCGGATCGCTTCATCGAGGACTTGAAGAAGCTCTGCAGCCAGCCGAGCATCGCCGCTCAGGGAGTGGGTACGACAGAGACGGCCTGCATGGTCCTGGACATGCTGAGGGGCATCGGGGCTGATGCTCGTCTGATCGAGGTAACCGGCGCGCCACCAGTGGTGTATGGGGAGATAGGGCAGGGGAAGAAGACGCTGATCATCTACGATCACTACGACGTCCAGCCTCCGGAACCTCTTGACGAGTGGAAGTCGCAGCCCTTCTCGCCCGAGATCCGCGATGGCTTTCTGTACTGCAGGGGGGTGGCGGACAACAAAGGGGACCTCGTCTCGCGGCTTCAGGCCATCGAGGGCTACCAGGCAACGTCGGGCAGCTTGCCTCTCAAGATCAAGTTTGTGTTCGAGGGCGAGGAAGAGATCGGCAGCCCCCATCTGACGCAGTTCGTAGACGAAAACAGGGAACTCCTGGTGGGCGCCGATGGCTGCCTGTGGGAAGGCGGAAGGGTCGACACTTCAGGACGCCCCGAGTTGTACCTCGGTCTGAAGGGCATCCTGTACGTTGAACTGCGAGCGAGAGGGGCTTCGCGAGACATCCATTCCTCATGGGCGCCCCTGGTGCCCAATCCTGCCTGGAGGCTGGTGTGGGCCCTGAATACTCTGAAGGACGCGAATGATCGGCTCACCCTGGATGGCCTGATGGAGCACGTGGCTGAACCCCCAGCAGAGGAGTCGGAGCTCCTGAAGAGGATCCCCTTCAACGACGGGGAGATGATGGAGGATCTGGGGCTGCCTGAGTTGCTGGGCGGGGTCAAGGGCACGGAGGCCATCCGGCGGCTGCTCTATTCCCCCACCTGCACCATATGCGGCATGATGGCTGGCTACACGGGAGAGGGCTCCAAGACGGTACTCCCCAATGAGGCCAGGGTGAAGCTAGACTTCCGTTTGGTGCCCAATCTCGAGCCAGACCTGGTCTTGGATCTGTTGCGCAGTCACTTGGATCGCCGTGGGTTCGATGACGTGGAAATCGCCACCATGTCGGGTGAGCACCCCGCCAAGTCCTCCTTCAACACTCCTGTGGCACTGGCCGCTGCCAAGGCTGCCTCGATAGTCTACGGACAGGAACCGGTGGTCTATCCGTCGATGGCAGGAAGCGGCCCCATGTATCCCCTGAGCATGGCGCTGGGGATTCCTGCCGTATCCGGCGTGGGTGTGGGCCATGCCCAGTCGAGGATCCATGCCCCCAACGAGAACATAAGCCTCGAGGATTACCTCCGCTCGATCAAGTTCACCGGCGAGTTCATCCGCATCTTCGCAGAGATGTGAGGGAGCACGGCGGCTTCGGCTGTTGATTTGAGGCTGCCGGCCCGGCCCCGTCCGCGGCCGATGTCTGGCTCGCGCCCTGCGGAGAGCAGCACCCCCTCAGTGCCCGAGGATCTTCACACTCTCGTCTCGTCGCTGCCAGGTCAGCTCCGCCGAGCCCAGGTGTGCCATCAGCTCTTCAACCCTGTCTCGCAGCGGCATCAAGTTCAGGCTCTTGGTCTTCCAGGTACCGTCCAATTGGTGCATGATCAGCTTGCTGTCGCCCCTGATCTCTACGGAGAAATCGCGGGGAGACCGGCCAGCTTTCTGTATGGTGCCGATGAGGTCTTCCAACGCAGCGACGAGGGTCTGGTATTCCGCCTGGTTGGAGGTCACCTGGTCGCCGAAACGCAGGCGGCGCTTTCTCAGCTTGCCGTCACTGTTTCTTCTCAGCGCGTAGCTGCCGTATCCCTGGCCGGGGTTTCCTCGGCTTCCCCCGTCGAAGATGATGGTGTAGTCTGTCATGTCGCCTCTCTGGCTCAAGCCAGGGTTCTTCGTTGGCAAGCTACAGCGGGATGTTCCCGTGCTTCTTCGCAGGGTTGCGGTCCCGCTTGTTCTGGAGCGTCGCCAAGGCCTCGATCAGCCGGGGCCGCGTTTCTCGAGGCTCGATGATGTCGTCGATGTAGCCGCGGGAAGCGGCGACATAGGGGTGTGCAACCTGTTTTCGGTATTCCTGTCCCAGCTTGTCCCTTTCCGCCTCCGGGTCTTCGGCTCGGGCAATCTCCTTTCGGAAGATGATGTTCACGGCTCCGCCGGTTCCCATGACGGCTATTTCGGCGCTGGGCCAGGCGTAGCTGATGTCGCCACGGATGTGCTTGGAGCTCATGACCACGTAGGCGCCCCCGTAGGCCTTCCGGGTGATGATGGTGACCTTGGGAACCGTGGCCTCGCAGTATGCATACAGCAGCTTCGCTCCGTGACGTATGATTCCTGCGTGTTCCTGGGAGACGCCTGGCAGGAAGCCGGGTACGTCGACGAAGGTGATGATGGGGATGTTGAAGCAGTCGCAGAAGCGCACGAAGCGAGCGGCCTTGTCGGAGGCGTTGATGTCAAGAACGCCGGCGAGCACAGCTGGCTGCTGGGCCACGATGCCCACTGAACGCCCATCTAGTCGAGCGAATCCGATGATGATGTTCTGAGCCCAGTGCTCTTGTACCTCCAGGAATTCCCCGCCATCCACCACGCGACGGATGATCTCCTTCATGTCATATGGCTTGGTGGGGCTGTCGGGGACGATGGTGTCCAGTTCTTCGTCCATGCGGTGGGGGTCATCCGATGTCTGGATGAGCGGCGGGTCTTCCATGTTGTTTTGCGGTATGTAGCTGAGGAGCTTGCGGATGACGAACATGCAGTCCTCTTCATCTTGGGCAGCAAAGTGCGCGACTCCGCTGACGCTGTTGTGCGCTTTGGCGCCGCCCAGCTCCTCGAAGGTGACCTCCTCACGAGTCACGGCTTTGATCACGTCGGGGCCGGTGATGAACATGTAGCTGCTTTCCTCCACCATGATCACGAAGTCGGTGATGGCTGGTGAGTAGACAGCGCCACCGGCGCATGGTCCCATGATGGCAGAGATCTGAGGTATGACTCCCGACGAGAGGGTGTTGCGGAGGAAAATGTCGGCATAGGCGCCCAAGGAGACCACTCCCTCCTGAATCCGCGCTCCGCCAGAATCATTCAGCCCGATCACGGGAGCGCCGTTCTTCGCCGCGAGGTCCATGATCTTGCAGATCTTCTCGGCGTGCACCTCTCCCAGCGAACCCCCGAAGACGGTGAAATCCTGCGAGAACAGGTACGCCAGGCGACCGTCGATGGTGCCCCAGCCGGTCACCACGCTGTCGCTGAGGTATCTCTTGTCCTCGAGCCCAAAGCCCGTGCTACGATGGGTTACGAACATGTCTAGCTCGCGAAAGGAGCCGGGGTCCACGAGCAGATGGATCCGGTCGCGAGCAGTCAGCTTGCCCTTGGCATGATGCGCATCTATGCGATCCTGCCCACCGGCCAACTCTGCCTGCTGTCTGAGTTCTCGAAGTTTGCGGATCTTGGGGTCCATACTCATGGGTGCCACTCCTGGTCGCTGGTCTCGGGTCGGCGTGGGATCAGTCTCTCATCATTTCTTTGGCGATGATCATGCGCTGGACTTCCGAGGTACCTTCGTAGATCTCGGTGATCTTGGCATCTCGGAAGTACCGTTCCACGTTGTACTCTCTTACGTATCCGTAGCCCCCGTGGATCTGTACTGCCTTGTGGGCGACCCACATGGCTGTCTCCGAAGCGTACAGCTTGGCCATGGCTGCTTCCAGACTGTACCGCTCCTTTCGCTGCTTCTTGACTGCTGCCTTCAGAGTCAGAAGCCGTGCGGCCTCAGTCCTGGTGCCCATGTCCGCGAGCATGAACTGGATCGCCTGGTGGCGGGCCAGTGGTTTTCCAAACTGCTCCCGCTCCAGCGCGTAGTCCCGGGAGGCGTCGATGGAAGCCTGAGCAATGCCCAGGGCCTGAGCAGCGATGCCAATCCTCCCTGCGGCGAGGACTTCCATGGCTATCCTGAATCCTTGCCCCTCGTCGCCAAGCCGGTTGGAGACAGGCACCCGGCAATCCTCGAATGAGAGTGCTGCGGTGTTCGCGCCACGGATGCCGAGCTTTTCCTCGGGTTTCCCGGCAGAGAAGCCGGGACAGTCGGCATCTATGAGCAGGCAGCTGATGCCGTGGTGTTTGGGCTTGGCATCTGGGTCAGTGACGCAGAAGACGACGTGGAAGTCCGCCACACCGCCGCTGGTGATGAAGTTCTTGGCGCCGTTGACAATATAGTAATCTCCATCCCTCATGGCCCTGGTGCGCTGGCTGGCTGCATCGGAGCCAGCCTGCGGTTCCGAAAGACAGAAGGCGCCAATGCGTTCGAAAGGCGCCGCGGGTCGCAGGTACGTCTCTCGTTGCTCCGGTGTGGCGTACTTGACCAACCCATGGCAGACCAGCGAGTTGTTGACGGACATGATCGTGCCCGTCGCAGCACACGCCTTGGATACCTCCTCGAGGGCCACGACGTAGCTGACTGTGTCGGCCCCTGTGCCACCATCCTCCTCTGGGACCTCGATACCCATCAGGCCCAGCTTCCCCATCTTGCGGCAGTTGTCGAAGGGATACTCCTCGGTCTGGTCTATGATGGGTGCGGCGGGGGCCAGGACCTCAGTGGCGAATTCCCTTGCGAGTTCCTGTATCATGCGCTGTTCGTCAGTCAAGTTGAAGTCCATGCTGATGACTCCTGCCAGTTACTGTAAAAGGCTCTCCACTCTCAGTGGCCTAGAGGCCCCGCCGTCTTCGTGAGTCCGAGGAGCGAGGACACTGGAAACCGGGGCTATCGCACCCCTGAACCAGAATTCCGACGCTGAGCAGAGAGCTGTCGGCCTTGAAAGAGTTCGCAATCGTCGGTAGGTCCACGCGTAGTCTCATCCCCATCGGCAACGTCTCATTTGTGCGTACCGTCAGGGAGGCGCCTCTTTCTGCCTGCGTACCACGTTCTGAGTGCGGACATACCCTGGACGGTGTGAGGTCACGATGGCCTCCTTGCCCAGCGATGCTGTGCTCACATTCTCCATCCGCCAGTCACCTCGATCGTGGCGCCGGTGATGTAGCTGGCCTCGTCTGAGGCCAGGAACGCTGCGACGTAGGCGATGTCATCCGGCGTTCCCGCGCGCTGAAGGGGTATCTCCTCGATCATCGGTTGCAGATACTTGTCCGGTATACCCTGCAGAAGTGGCGTGTCGATCATTCCTGGCAGTATGGCGTTGACGGTGATGTTGTATCGGGCCAGTTCGCGTGCTGTGCTCTTGGTGAAACCGATCATCCCCGCCTTAGAGGCGGCGTAGTTCGAATCGCCTATCGTGCCGGTCCGCCCATAGATGGAGGAGATGTTGACGATTCTCCCGTACTTGGCGGCTATCATTTGGCGCGCGGCTGCCCGAGTAGTCCTGAAGACGCTCTTGAGATTCACATCCAGCACTTCGTCCCAGGCTTCTTCGCTCAGTTTGAGCAGCGTGGCGCTGCGGGCAATACCAGCGTTGTTGACCAGGATGTCTATTCTGCCGAACTCCTCCACGGTGATTTCCACCAGACGGAGGACCGCACCGGGATCAGCAACGTCGGTCTGTACCCCCTTGGACCTGTGGCCTGCGGCCTCTATCTGTCTGGCTGTCTGGAGGGCGGTCTTCTCACTCAAGTCGGACACGACCACCTGGGCGCCCTTCTCTGCCAGCTTGAGGGCGATTGCCTGTCCGATGCCCTGTCCGGCCCCGGTCACGATGGCGACCCTGTCTTTCAGGATCATCTGTCGCTAGCTCCGTCGCAAATGCTGCTCACCACGTCATGGCGCTGGTCAGACACCGCACCCCACTCGGGCAAGGATGTCTCCGGCGGGAACCGATGCGTCTTTGCTGAAATATGAGTCGCTGCGCCGTGGGTGAAGTGGCGAAGATCACATCTCTATGCTCATAGCCACTGCCTCTCCGCCTCCCAGGCAGAGGGATGCCAGTCCCAGGCTCGCACCGCGATCCTTCATGGCGTGGATGAGTGTGACGACGAGACGAGCGCCGCTGCACCCGATGGGGTGCCCAAGGGCAGTCGCGCCGCCGTTGACGTTGAGCTTGTCCCAGTCCAGCCCTAGTTTCCTCACGTCGGCGATGGTCTGAGATGCAAAAGCCTCGTTTATCTCCACGAGGTCGAAGTCCTGGATCGCGTGGCCCGTGCTGGCCATGAGCTTCTCCACGGCATGCACAGGGGCGAAAAAGACCCACTTGGGTTCGACCGCGGCCTGGGCAAATCCGGTGATGCGGGCCAGAGGCTCAATGCCAAGTTCGCTTGCCTTCTTGGCGCTGGTGACGACGACGGCTGCTGCGCCGTCGGTGATCGCGGACGAGTTGCCCGCGGTGCACTTGCCGTCTTTCTTGAACGCCGGTGGAAGCTTGGCCAAGGCCTCGATGTTGGTATCGGCACGTGGGTTCTCATCGGTATCGAAGGCGATAGGATCTCCTCTTCTTTGTGGGACCGTGATGGGGACGATCTCGTCTTTGAACTTCCCCTCGTGGATGGCGGTGATGGCCTTCTGATGACTCCGCACTGCAAACTCGTCCATTTCCGTGCGGGAGATGCTCATCGCATCGGCAATGAGTTCAGCCGCACCGCCCATGTGCCAGTTTTCGACCGGGCACCAGAGGCCATCATGGACCGTGGCATCCACGAGCTCAGCGTTCCCCAGACGAAAGCCGGTGCGCGCGTTCGGCAGCAGGTGTGGTCCCATGTTCATACTCTCCATACCTGCTGCCACGATAATCTCGGCAGCGCCGGCGGCGATGGCATTGGCTCCCATGGCGATCGTCTTCAAGCTGGAGCCACAGACCTTGTTGACCGTTGTGGCTCCGACGGACGGCGGGAGGCCAGCTTTGAGCGCTGCCTGGCGCGCGGGTGCCTGACCACACCCGGCCTGAATCACCTGTCCGACCAGTACCTCGTCGATCGTGGCGGGGTCGACGCCCGCTCTCTGCACGGCGGCTCTGATGGCTGTGGCGCCCAGTTCGACTGCGGGGAGGGCTGATAAAGTCCCCCCGAAACGACCAATCGCAGTTCTTGCTGCGCCGACGATGACTACCTCTGTGTAAGTTGTCATCTTTCACCTCTAGGTTCGAACGCAAGCCGAAGCGGCGCCGTCAACCAGCTGGCAGCCTCTATCTGCTCAGCACGGCGGCCATACCTTGACCCCCGCCGATGCACATGGTCACCAACCCCAGGTCGTGATCTTTCCGCTGCATCTCATGCATGATCGTGACCACGAGTCGAGCGCCGGTGCACCCTATGGGGTGCCCCAGGGAGACCCCGCTGCCGTGAACGTTGGTGTTATCGAGACTGAAGCCGAGTTCGCGCATACAGGCTATGGCCTGGGCCGCGAAGGCCTCGTTCAACTCAATGACGTCGATGTCCTCGACTGATAATCCCGCTTTCTCCAGTGCCTTTCTCACACTCGGTACCACACCCAGCCCCATGTAGGCAGGGTCAACGGCCCCGGAGGCGTAGGATTTGATGCTGACGACAGGTTCGATGCCCAGCTGATCCGCTTTCTCGCGCGACATGAGGACTACGGCTGCCGCAGCATCGTTGATGCCGGAGGCGTTGCCGGCCGTGACGGTGCCGTCCTTCTTGAAGGCGGGTCTGAGTCTGGCCATCTTCTCCAGGCTGGTATCCATGGGCCGCTCGTCGGTTTCGAATACCACTGGATCGCCCTTCCTCTGAGGTATGACTACCGGCACGATTTCCTCTGCAAAGATGCCGTCGGCGATGGCCTTGCGGGCACGCTGATGGCTGATCAGCCCGAGCTCGTCTTGCTCTTCCCGGCTGATCTCGTACTTCTCAGCGATGTTCTCCGCGGTGAGCCCCATGTGATAGCCGTAGAATATCTCCCACAGCCCATCGTGGACCATGAGGTCTGTAGTTACCCCGGCGCCAGTCACGTCCATGCGATAGCCCCATCTAGCCTTGGGGAGACCGTATGGAGCCTGGCTCATGTTCTCCATGCCGCCGGCCACGACGATATCTGCCTGACCGAGCTGGATGGATTGTGCTCCCAGTGTGATGGCCTTCAAACCCGACCCGCACACCTTGTTCACTGTGAATGCGTTGGTCTCCTTGGAGACGCCAGCACTCATCATGGCTTGTCTGGCCGTGTTCTGCCCCTGACCCGCTTGAATCACGTGTCCCATGATGACTTCGTCGATCTGGGCTTCCTGGAGTGATTGGTCCCAAGCGTAGTGCCGCTGTTCGAGATCGGTCATCCCAGCGCCCGCCAGGGCGTTGGGTGCATGCCGGAGGAGCTCCTCGCTGGGCGCGGGCCGCAAACCCGCGTTCTCGAGGGCTTCTTTGATGACCAGGGCCCCGAGTTCCACCACGGGGACGTCTTTCAGCGAACCACCGAAAGTTCCTATGGCCGTCCTTGCCCCACTCACGATGACCACTTCTGTCATGCTCTGGTACCTCCTGTCTGCCACTCGCGACACTGATCCCTATGAACGACGCACCTACTCCGGGCGCGCTACAACAGCTAGCAATCATAGCAGATAACGTTTGTCTTAGCTAGTCTTCTTCGTGACCGCGTGCAAGAGCTGGTGTGGCCCGTTAGCCGCGGGGATGCCCAATGTGGAGCGAGCAGTAGGGTGGCGTGCAGCGAGTCCGGGTGCCAGGTGGCAATGCGGTGGTCAGCGTAGTCTAGCGAATCTGGGACGGATGGCTTGAGCCGTTTCTTCTCAGGGCGACCTCGAATACTCTCGCGCATCCTTGCCCATTCGGCGGAGAGGCAACTCTGTAGCGACGAGCGGTCTTCCGCCACGACCTGCGCGCACAGTGGTCAACGGAGATGGGTAGTGCCCTCGTCGCTGAGACAGGTGCTCCCTGAGGCCAACGAATGAGCGCGTGGCCGACCACGGCGCGTTGTCTCATGATGGCGGTACATGAGGATGGGCCGCTTGGAAAACGTCCGGCGCACTGCGTGGGTGGGACCCGGTCAGGTGCATCGCTGTTCTCAATTGGGCTGGCTCGCGACCCTTTTCCCCGTCGCGAGTCTCAATCGGCAGCCCGATCACTCCCCGAGGAGGTCCTCGATGGCCCGCTGGAGATCCTCGATCATGAAGGGTTTGGGTACGTGGGGGGCATCTGCGCTTTCGAGGAATGCGCGCGTGTCGGTGCTGAGGGTGTCACCTGTGGTGAAGATGATGCGCTTGGCCAGCTCCGGATGCGCGCTTCTGACCTTCTGATAGAACCCCTGGCCCCCGAGACCAGGCATCCTCACATCGCAGATGATGATGTCGTACTCCTCATTCTCCAGCTGCTCCAGTGCCTTTTCGGCGGAGTCCAGGGCCACTGTCCGGTGGCCCGTCCGCTCGAGGATGCGCGCGATCACGTCCAGGATTTCCTGCTCGTCGTCTATGAGGAGGATTCTCCTAGCGGGTTGGGCGGGCGTAGCTTCTGGCTGTGATGACTGTCCTGGACAATCAAGGGGATGCGCGACGATAGGCAACTCGACGGTGAAGACCGAACCCTTCTCGGGCTGGCTCTCGGCCCATATCCTCCCCCCGTGCTCCTGGACGATACCGAACGCGATGGACAGTCCCAGGCCAGTGCCCTGGCCAACGTCCTTGGTGGTGAAGAATGGATCGAAGATCTTGCCCAGTGCATCTTGCGGGATTCCGGGGCCATTGTCAATGACCTTGATGCGGATGACTTCGCCGTCCGTTTCGGACCTGACGACCAGGCGCCGTGGGCCCGGTGACTCCATCACGGCCTGGTGGGCGTTGTTCAAGAGGTTGAGGAACACCTGCTGTAGTTGCTGCGGGGCCACCATGGTCCATGGTAGGTGCTCGTCGAGTTCCTTCACCAACTGTACATTGTCAACTTTGAACTGGTACGATCTGAGCTCCAGAGTATCTCTCAATACGTGGTTGATATCTGCGTATCTCTTCTCGGCTGTTTCCTTGCGAGCAAAGGTCAGGAGGTTCTCAATGATTCGAGCACTGCGCTGAGCTTCCTGATATATGGTCTGCAGATCTTCCCTTATCTCGGGGCTGACGTCAGCAGCCTGGAGCAGTTGCGCATAGCCCATGACCGAGGTCAAGGGGTTGTTCAGTTCGTGGGCGACGCCCGAGACCAGTTCCCCGATGGCGGCCAGCTTCTCGGTCTGCAGGAGCTGCGACCGCAGAGCCTTGTCTTTCGTGATATCTCTGACAGTGTGCACCGTGCCCTTGAAATCGCCTTCGGTGTCGAAGATGGGGAAACTGAAGATGTGCAGGGTCTTTCTCAGCTCTGGCTCCTCCATCTCGATCGACGTCGGCTCCCTGGTTCGCATCGCCTGACGGTGGGGACATGAGGCACTAGTGGGGCCCTCGCAATAGGAGAAGATCTCGAAACAGCGCCTGCCGATCAGCTCTTCCAGAGGTCTCTCGAGTATTCCAGCCAAGGCCGGATTCGCCCTGAGTATTTTGAACTCCTCGTCGTAGATGGCTATGCCGTCCGTTATGGCTTTGAACGTGTCTTCCCAGTCCTTCTCACCCGCCGCTGCCTTCTGGAATAGCCGTGCATTCTCGATGACGACTGCCACTTGACCAGCCAGCGTGGACAGGAAGCGCACGGTGTCATCGGAAAAAGCTGCGACTTGATCGCTCTCCACGTTCAGAACACCGATGACCATGTTGCCCACCGCCAGCGGCACGCACGTTTCGGAGCGTATGCTCTCCTCAGCCATGATGTAGCGAGGGTCCAGTGATACGTCCGGGACGTTCTGCGGCAGTCCGGCGAGGGCGACCCAACCGGTGATGCCCTCTCCCAGCGTGGGTTCGATTCTGTCCGCGACGTCTGGCTTGTACCCCACGCCGGCCGTCATCTTCAGCTTGTTCTCCTCCTCGTCTATGAGCATCACGGCCAGGTTTGAGAAGCCCAGTGTGTTGTGCAGGGCTCCAACTATGCGGTTCAAGATCTCCTGGAGATCAAGCGTGGAGGTGGCGGCCACGGATATCTCGTGCAGGGCGGATAGTTCGTCCAGTCTCGCCCGGGTCCTCTGGTACAGCTGTGCGTTCTCGATAGCCAGCGTCGCCTGACTGGCCAGTGCTCCAAGGGAAGCCAGTTGTTCGTCACCCACTTCTCTTGAGCGACTTGTGGCAGCGCAAAGAGCACCCAATGGCCTGTGGTCGAGCATCAGAGGTACGGTGACAATGGTCCCCAAGTCGAGCATGTCCTGGAGCGCGATGGCCTCACTCTCATCGCTGATTGATTTGAACAACTCGGCCAGCCGATCCGTGGTCAAGATCCGACCCTCGGATAGTGCCGCTGCCACGACCCCACTCTCAGGATCCACTGGTAGCCGTAACCCTGGCAACTCCACACCAGCTAGGCCTTCGATGTCCTGGAGTTGGGACCTGCTGAGCCCGCTGACCGCGAGCTGTTCTACCATCATCGTCTCCGGCTCCACGATGCCGATGGCGGCCACTGAAAAGCCCAAGGCCTGGACCACGCTATCTGCGATGCTCTGGAGAACCTTGTTCAGGTTCAGGGTGCGCACCAGCGAGGCACCTGTTTGCTGGATCGCGACCAACTGCCTGTTCATCACCTCGAGGTCGGCCAGGTGTGACTTGATCTCCTCATAGAGCCGGGCGTTCCGCATGGAGACGCTGAGTTGGTCCGCGATGGCTTGCAGGGACATCAAGTCTGAGTGGTCGAAAGCGTTCAGTTGCGCTGAGTTGACGTCGAGCGCAGCGACCACTTGCGCACCGATCTGGATGGGGACCACAAGTTCCGATTTGGTGAAGGGTTTGTCTGGAAAGCCCTCCTTATACCGGGGATCCTGTGCCACATCGTTGACGACGAGAGGCTTTCCTTCCCTGACCGCCCAGCCGATGAGGCCTTCGTGGATGCTCTGACGATATCCAGGCACATGCATGGAGCTGTCGCGACCGACGTCCGCCAACTGAACTATCTCGTCCTTTTCGTCGTCTGTGACGAGTATGGACACGAAGTGGTAGTCGAAGGCCTCCTGGATGGCGACTGCTGTCTCTTGGAGCAGTTCGTCCAGGTTGAGGCTCGAGGTAGCCCGTCGTCCGACCTGGTTGATCACACCCAACTGGACTGCGCGACGTTTCTGTCGCGCGTACAAGCGGGCGTTCTCGATAGCCATGGCCACTTGGTTGCCTATTGTCGTGGCCAAGTCCACTTGCCAGCTTGAGAATCGGCGCGCCTCCGTTGTGTAGTCCAGGGCCAAAAGACCGATGATCTCTTCTCTGGTGACGAGGGGAACTAGGAGGAGGCTCTTGACGCCAAAGGGCTCGATCCACATTCGTGGGAGGCGATAGACGGACTTGGCGTCGAGGACGATCGTTTTCCCTTGTCTTACGACGTCAACGATGACGGGAATATCATCCACCTTGTCGGCGGTGAGGCTGTTCTTGAAGGTCTCCCACTGCTCGCTGTCAGTGGATCCCGAGGCGAACTGCGACATCATGGGAAGCAGTGTACTACTGTCCCTGTCAAGCAGCAGGATGCTGCATCGCTCGGCCATGCACGTCTGGGCTGTCTTCTGGGCCACTACTTTCAGTACCTGGATCGAGTCCAGCGTTGAACCGATGGCTTGAGCGATCTCGTTCAACACCGCCAGGTCGTTGACCCGGCGCTCCTTCTCTGCGAACAGCCTGGCGCTGCCCACACCCACCGCTAAGTGGCGTGCGATGAAGTCCAGAAGTTGAAGGTCAACGGGTCCAAAGGGTTCACGTCCGTTATCGAGCAAGGTCACTGTGCCCAGAATGCCTGCTTTGGACAGCAGCGGCGCGCAAACGAGCGACTGGAACTCCTCTCCTCCCATGATGGGTGCGGCCCCGGTATCACCTGGGGAAGCGTCAACCAGAACCGGGCGCCTGATATCGACCACTTTGCCCGGAGCCTGCTCTCCCACCTTAAGTCGCGGGTAGGTTCTCACATACTCTGCCGACAACCCCCTTTGAGTGTGGAGTGTCAGTTCCTGGCCGTTTTCGTTGAGGAGGTGTATCGCACCCTTCTCGGCGTCGAGGAACTCCACTGCTTTGTCGAGGGCCGTGTTCAGCAGCTTGTCCAGATCGAAGATGCCGCTGAGGGAGGAGACTACGCTGCTCAGGGGTTCAAGGTCTGTCATGAGGTGGGTCTTCGCGTTGAGCGCTCGTCCTCTTTTGATGCCAGGGTCTTTCATCTGCGCGTTCCTCTAGAGAGAATCACGCCGAGGGGTTGCCCACGCAACTCTCACTGAGAGCTTCCAGCTTCAGCAACCACGACTCTCTGAACCGGCTGAGGTGCTCGTCGATCTGGATCTTGTGCTTCTGTAGCATGTCAGGTGGGACCGTAGGGATGACGGATCCGATTCCTGGCCAGTTGATCGAGCTCACCTCGGTTCTGTGACGATCCATGTTCACGTCTCTGCAAACTGGATGACTGAGACAAGCGGTTCATTCTACCGCATGGTGCCGGGCACCGCCCGCAGATGGCTTCAGCCCTAGCTCCCGAGCAGCTCTGCGACCTTCTCTTGCAGGTCTTGCAGCTTCAGCGGCTTTGCCAGGTAATCATCGGCGCCGGTGTGGAGGATCCTCCGGACGTTCTCTTCAGTGGCGAATCCTGTGATAGCTAGGATCTTGATATGCAGGGTTGCCGCGTCGGTCTTCACTCTTCGACAGACCTCGAAGCCATCCATGCCAGGCAACATGATGTCCAGGATGATCAGATCGGGGTTGAAGGTTACGACTTGCTGTCCGGCGTCGAAGCCGTCTGCGGCTGTAGCCAGCTCGTATTTACCTTCCAGGAGTAGCGCACCTTCGATGAACGTGACCACCGTTGGTTCGTCATCCACGATGAGTACGCGCTTTCTGCGGCGGACCTTGCCAAAGAAGCCTTCATCTATAAACATGCCGTGGTGCAGAAGGAAGTCGCGGAAATCGCTGCGCAGGATGCGGTAGTGTCCGCCCGGTGTCGTGAAGACTGGCAGCTTCCCGGAGTCGATCCATTTGAGGACCGCTGCGCTGGTGACTTCGCAGTAGCTGGCGATATCGCCGGTGGTGAGGAACCTCTGCCTTCTCATACCGTCTCCTACTCGCCTCACCACCTGAGGCGAGTTAGCATTGTTGGTGTTGTGTGTATTCTTGCAGTTTGCTTCCAGTCTACAAACATTCTATGTGCATAGCAATAGGAAAAAAGTACCTACTTACCGCGCCACATAGTTGTGGTGTAATGGGTTGAATCAGAACCTGAGTGCCCAGCGACGGAAGAAGGATGCCTTGCATCTGGTCTTGGCGAGGATCGCCGGCGTCATCCCACGTGGATGGGCCTTCGGGTGCGATCCGCTGCCTCGGGGTACGAGAGCGGGGACTTATCCTGAGACCTTGCCGATCTCGCCTGCTCCCGACCTGCCGGCGATCGCGGGGTGGACTTCTTCGGATCAGGCATCGCCAGCAAAGCCGTACTCTCCTGACCTGCTCACCTGTATAGGGGCTTCCCCGGTGGCTGCGGGCGAGCTGCGCCCCCTCGGAACGATGTGGCGTGGGCCAGTTGTCGCTGCGCTGGCGACTTCACTTCAACTATCACCACGGACGGCGACTCACGCCCTTGAGGATCGATGGCGCTGAAGGGGAGACGGACCGTACGAAGGGTAGGCGATGGCGCGAGTCAGGTTCGAGGCACAGGTCAAAGGAGGGGTGACTGCTGCCGGGAAGCAAGTCCGAAACAGCGGCGACCCCTAGCTGTCCTTCTCGCGGTTGATGTCGAGGAGGCCTTTTACCTCTTCATCCGATGTCTGATCGAAGACGTTGTAGAATGCTCCCACCGCCCAGAATATCTCAGGAGCGTGCAGACAGACGAGCTCATCGACCTCCTGTCGCAGACTCTCGATACTGTCCCGAGGTCCGACTGGAACTGCCAGGATCAACTTGGCTGGCTCTTGGCTCTTGACAGCTTTGATAGTGGCGAGGGTAGTCGCGCCGGTTGCCACTCCGTCGTCGACGAGGATGACTACTTTACCTGCCAGTTCGGGGCTTGGCCCTTCTCCTCGGTACTCGGCCATTCGCCTGTGGATCTCTTGCTTCTGTCTGTCTGATTCCTCTTCCACGTAGTCTTGCGATACGCCGAGCCTCCTCACCAATTGGTGGTCAATGAGCAGCGTTCCGTCGCTCGCCACGGCTCCGATAGCCAGTTCGGGGTTATGGGGTGCTCCGATCTTGCGTGTGATGTAGACGTCAAGAGGGGCGCCCAGGGCTTTTGCGATCTCGTGGCCGACAACGACACCACCGCGGGGAATGCCCAGCACGATCATGTTGGGCGTCTCCTTGAATGACTCCAGTTCCCCAGCCAGCGCCTTCCCGGCTTCGCGGCGATCTTGAAACAGCATGGTGGCCTCCCTCCTCTAGTCTATGGCCAACGCCAGTGCCTTCTGCACAGCGTCAGCGGGGTCGGTGGCGGGGATCATGCCTTTCGCCTCGTCCCAGCCCTCTCTACTCAATTGCCAGGAGCGCAGCCCCACGACGGGGATCCCCTGTTTCAGGGCGTGCGCTATCTCCGACAACGTGCCGAAGCCTCCGCGAACTGCTATCACCGACTGTCCCGAACTGACCACGATCACGTTCCGTGCTTCTCCCAGGCCTGTCACAATGGGGATGTCAACGTAAGGGTTCGCGTCGCGGCGGCTGCGGCCCGGCAGGACACCGATGGTCAGGCCTCCCGCACTTTTGGCTCCGCGGCAGGCAGCTTCCATGACACCACCCAATCCTCCGCATACCACGGCGGCTCCGCTCTCTGCCACCAACCGCCCCACCTCCTCGGCCAGGCTGGCGGTGTCCGCTGAGCAGGAACCGTCCCCGATCACGGCCACTATCATCCTCGTTCCTCCAGTGGCACAGCCGCCAAGCGCGTGTGCCTGGCCCCTGCGGGAGAGAGTTCGCTCTTCATCAAGCAAACTTCGCGTACCTGCATCTCGCCCAGTGAGCCGACCGCTTGCTCCTGGATCAAGTCCCCGAGGCGGCGCCGGTCTCTGTCGGTGACACGCCGAGCCACTCGCCCCAGGGTCAGGTGCGGGGTGTACCCCCGCTTCTCTGGCAGATACCCCAGCACTGAGAGTCGATCTTCAATGGCGGTCTGGAGCCGAACCAGTGTTGTGGTATCTCCGCCTACTCCCACCCATATCACATTAGGCCGCTTGGTGGTCGGAAAGCAACCAAGTCCGCCGAAGCTGATGGTGAAGGGCATCACACCATCTCTCCCCTGGGTCACGGCGAGGACTATCTCCTTGATTTTGCTTGCCGGCACATTGCCCAGGAACTTCAGGGTGAGATGTACGCCATCGGGTTTGACCCAGCGCACCTCATCCGCGACGCCCTTGCTTTCCAGGGATCGCTGGATGCGGCTCAACTGGTGCCTCAGCTCTTCGTCGAGTTCTATGGCCACGAAACTCCTGATCTGTTCCATTCTCTTGTGGCTGAGATTATAGCACACCAGTCCTGCTGTCTTCAACCTACTGTGCGAATCTTGACCTGGCCACTGCGATGTGTCCCGCGCACCCGCCAGTACCTCTCCGCGAACCCCTCTTCAGGGCTCACAGCCTGTGCGTACTCACGCACGCGTTGGGCCATGGCTTCTGCGTTACCAAAGAGACAGGCCGTTTGTGACCGATAAGCGGCGATCGCCTCAATCTTTGCTTTCAGACATTTCTCGCCGAATGGTTGCAGCTCTGACTCCCACACTCGAGTTCTGAGCGCCGGGCCGGTCAACGTAGGGATAGTCCTCGTAGAACACGACCTCGTCGGCCGGGGGACGCAGACTGAGCAGTGCATTTCTGACCAACTGGTGATCCACGTGGTTTCCCACGGAGAGCGGCGC
>Ga0307378_10002888_pt1 | contig 25629 bp, 23 predicted proteins | sample UN1MG_FD_202238 | JGI IMG/M metagenome (GOLD analysis project Ga0307378, IMG submission 202238) | Soil microbial communities from Risofladan, Vaasa, Finland - UN-1 | ecosystem: Environmental > Terrestrial > Soil > Coastal area > Acid sulfate soil | place: Finland: Risofladan, Vaasa | collected...
TGTATTGTTCGGTGCAGGTGCGGGCAGGCCTCCGCGTGCACCGTGATGATGTCCGCGCCCGCCGCCGCGAAAGCGTCAATGTACTTCTCCGGCTCCACGATCATCAGGTGCACGTCCAGCACCAGGCGCGTGGCCGCCCGCACCGCCTTGACCACCATGGGGCCGATGGTGATGTTGGGCACGAACCGGCCGTCCATGACGTCAACGTGCACCCAGTCCGCGCCCGCCCGGCTCACCGCCTTCACCTCGTCCGCCAGCCGGCCGAAGTCCGCCGACAGGATGGACGGAGCGATGATCACCTTCCGCCCGCCTTTCTTCCCCGCCATCATCAAGCCTCCTTGACCAACTGCTCACGGCATCTATTGATCTTATTACAGAAGGGCAGGGGCGACAAGCGGTGGAACGTCAAGAAGGTGAGAAGGGTATGAAGGGTGTGAAAAGTGAGAAAAGTGGGACGGGCCGCCTTGAAACTTTTGCTTCCCTGATGCACACTAATATCCATGAATATCGGCGGATCATTATTTCAAATCACGGATTTTATCGGCTATACGGTCGTGCCCTTCGTGGTCGTGCTCGGGTTCATGATCTTCATCCATGAGCTCGGCCATTTCCTGGCCGCCCGCGCCGTCGGCGTGCGCGTGCTGGTCTTCAAGCTCGGCTTCGGCCGCTTCCTGTTCAAGCGCACCCGCGGCCACACCGAGTACGGCATCGGCTGGATGCCCATCGGCGGCTACGTCCGCCTCTTCGGCGATCCCACCGAGGCCGAGGGCGCCGACAAGGACACACCCCTCGAAGAGATCACGGAGGCCGACAAGCGCGAGGCCCTGATCTACAAGCCGGCATCCCAGAAGCTCCTGGTCTTTTTCGCGGGACCGCTCATGAACATCATGTTCGCCTTTCTGCTGGCGCCGGCGATTTTCATGCTCGGCGTCCTGGAAGTACCCCCGGTGGCCGGACTCATCGAGCCGGGCTCCCCGGCCGCCGCCGCCGGCATCAATCCCGGCGACCGCATCCTCGAAATCGGCGGAACGCGCATCAGCTCCTACAACGACCTGCGCATGCAGGAGGCCCTCAACCCCGACCGCACCCTCACTTACGCGATTGACCGCAAGGGCCAGCGCCTGTCCCTGCCCGTGCACTTGCGCACCAATTCCGACCCCCAGATGCCGCTCGGCGAATCCGGCATCACCGAGCCGATCTCCAGCCGCATCGGGGCCTTGACCGCCGGCTATCCCGCCGAGGCCGCCGGCCTCAAACCAGGCGACACGATCACGGAAATTGACGGCAAGGAAACCTCCGGCTGGGCCGACCTGGTGGACGCGGTCACCAACAGCAACGGCAAGGAGCTCACGGTCGTGGCCGCCCGCAACGGCCAGACCATCAACGTCCATGTCACTCCCCGGTTCAACAAAGACGCTGACCGCTACCTGATCGGCATAGCGCCCTACCAGGAAACCCGGCTCCATAGCTACGGGCCCCTCGAGTCCATCGCCAAGGGCAGCGCTTATTGCGTCAACATGGTCGCCGAGACCTACGTCATCCTCTGGAAGCTCATCAGCCTCCAGCTATCGCCAAAGGTCATGTCCGGGCCCCTCGGCATCGGAGCCATCACCAGCAGGGCAGCGCACGCCGGCTTTACCGCCCTCCTGGGCCTTACCGTGCTCATCACCATCAACCTGGGGATCCTCAACCTGCTCCCGTTCCCGCCCCTTGACGGCGGCCACATAATATTCACCGCCCTGGAAGGCATCATCCGCCGAGAGATCAACATGAAATACAAGGAGATCACCTTCCGCGTCGGGTTCGCCATCCTCTTCCTCCTCATGGGACTGGTCACCATCAACGACTTCCTCCGCTACAAGACAAACATGTGGGACTTTTTAAAAGCCATCGGCAAAGGCTTCGGGATCGGGTAAGCTCCTTATTCCGAAATATTCCCATGAAAATCCTGGCCCTTGATACATCCACCTCGGTCGCTTCCGTCGCCGTCATGCAAGGAGCGGAAGTCCTCGCCGAGGTTCACCTGGAAACCGGACGCCGCCGCGGCGAGATCATGGCCCGCGCCGCCGCTGACCTTTTGGAAAACCTCGGCCTCAAGCCTGAAGCCCTGGACGCATACGCCATCGGCCTGGGGCCCGGATCCTTTACCGGCCTGCGCGGGAGCCTCGCCTTTGTCAAGGGCCTGGCCATCGCCAACCCGCGGCCCGTGGCCGGCGTCTCCTCCCTCCACGCCCTGGCCCTGGCCGCCGCGCCGTTCCCCGGCGCCATCGTGCCCGTGGTGGACGCCAGAAAGGGAGAGGTCTTCGCCGCCGTCTTCAAGCGGGAAGGGCAGGCCGCCACGCGCCTCTCCGATGACGTGGCCGCGACGCCCGAGCGCATCGCCGCCATGGCCGGCGGACCCGTCCTCCTCCTCGGCGACGCGCTGGCCCGATACCGCCACGAATTCGAGCAAGCCTTCGGAGTCCGCGCGACCATCGCCCCCGAAGAGCTATGGTATCCCCGCGCCTCCATCATCGCCGCCCTTGCCCGCCCCCGCCTCGAACGCGGCGACTCCGACCGCATTGACACCCTCGTCCCCATCTACGTCCGCTCCTCCGATGCCGAGCTCAAGCTCGGGCCCAGAAGATAGCTGTCATCTTTTCGCCACCATGTTTTACCAGATTCAAGGATTATCCCAACCTCTCTATGCATCAATTCCAGTTGCATAATATTTTTCTTTGATGAATGAATGTCTTCATGTAATATCTTAGATCTCCGGCGCAACATATTGATTTAATTTAACTCACTGACTTTGTATGGAACTTTGTTTCAAATCCATCATCAATAGGATAAAGCCGGCAACGTGAACCGGAAAATTAAAAGGAGGCAAAAAAATGACCTGGAATGGAATCGGCAAACTCTTCATGGCGGCCGTGGTCGTGCTCGGGCTCTCTGTTGCGGGGGCGTTGATGGTCGGCTGCACCCGATCGGATTCGGCTGCCGTTGACAATGCCGGCGGCCAGGCGGCCGGCGCGGCGCGGCAGGGCGTGGTATACACCTGTCCGATGCACCCGGAAGTGGTGTCGGACCAGCCCGGCAAATGCCCCATCTGCGGGATGAACCTGGTGGAGAAGCAAAAAACCGCGGCCACCATGAATCAGGATGAAAAAATGGAGCATATGAACATGGAAGGAGGAGGCGCGCATTAAGGAATCAAAGCTCCTAGACTGGCCCGGCGGCGAATGAGTGATTACATATTATCTATTGATTGGCTCGTCGCGGGGAGGGAAGTATGAGCCTGAAGATTTTAAAAATCATGGCGGCGGCGCTGGCGGCCGGGGCCGTTGTTCTGTCAACTGGCGCCTTGAACGCGGACCAATTCTTGAGCCTGCCCGCGCTGATTGAGCAGGCGCTCAGGAACAATCCCGGCGTCGCCGCCTCTTCATCTTCGGTGGACGCGGCCAAAGCGAAGGTGCCGCAGGCGGGAGCGCTGCCGGACCCGATGCTCATGCTCGGAGTGATGAGCGTGCCGGTGGACACGTTCAAGCTGAACCAGGAGCCGATGACGCAAATCGCGGTGGGCGTGTCCCAGACGATCCCATACCCGGGCAAGTTGGGCGACATGAGTAAGGCCGCGCAAGCGGGGAGCCAGGCGGCCGAGTACCGCGACGCCGCGGCCAGGCAGCAGGCCGTGGCGCTGGTGCGCATGGCCTATTACGACCTCGTCTTCGTGGACCGGGCCATTGCGATCACGGACCGCGACAAGGAGCTGATGGGCGAGTTGTCCAGGATCGCCGCCGCCAGGTACGCCGTGGGCATGGGCATCCAGCAGGACGTGCTCAAGGCCCAGGTCGAGCTCTCGCGCATGATTGACCAGCAGATCATGTATGATCTGCGGCGCGCGCAAAAGGCCGCGGAGCTCACCCGCCTCATTAACGCCGACCGGCAACAGCCGGTGGCCGGGACGAGGCCGGCGAGCACTCTGCCGCCGCTGCCCGGCCGCGAAGAGCTTTTCCTGGCCGCCCGGCAAAATAACCCCATGGTCCTGGCCCAGCGGTCAATGGCGGACCAGGCCCGGAAAGAAGAGGCCCTGGCGCGGCTCGCCTGGAAACCGGACGTCACCGTCGGCGTCAACTACGGATTCCGCCAGGACACCGAGTCGGGAGGCATGACCAAGGACACCCCCGACCTGCTCTCCGCCTCGGTCGGGATTCCCATTCCTCTATGGAAGAAAAATAAGCAGGACCAGGAAGTCGCGGAAAAAGAGGCCAGGCAAAAAGCGGCCCAGGATTCAGCCGCGGACGTGGAGACGCAGGTCATCGCCCGGGTTGACCAGGCCCTGGCCGAGGCCGGTGCCGCGCGGCAGCGGATCACGCTCCTCGAAACCGGCATCATCCCGCAGGCCGAAAAGTCCCTGGAGTCCGCACGCGCCGGCTATCAGACGGGCAAGGTGGACTTCGTGACCATGCTCGACAACCAGATCACGCTATACAAGCTCGAGCTCCAGCTCGTCGAGCTCAAGTCCGGCTATCTAAAAGCCCTGGCCGAGCTCGACATGCTCACCGGCAAGCCCATTGATGAAATAATGAAAGGAGCAGAGTCATGAGCAGGCAAATTCTTATAGCGTCGTCGGCGCTCCTCATATTATCTGCCGCCGCCATTCTCTCGGGGCCGGCCGGCGCATTAGCGCATGAGGGAGGGGAGGGAGCGCCCTTCCTCGACCACCTCATCAATTTCCTCGGCCAGTTCCACGTCATGATCGTGCACTTTCCCATCGCCCTGATCATGGCCGCCGGCCTGGCCGAGATCCTCGGCCTGATCTTCAAGAAAGAATTCTATTTCGCCGCCGCCCGTTTCATCGTGGTGATCGCCGCGCTCTCCGCGATCCCCACGGTCCTGTTAGGCGCCGCCGCCGAGCATGGGAGCGACTTCACGGGCCCGTACGCGGACATCGTCGAGACCCATGAGGGCTTGGGCATCACCACCATGGTGATTACAATCATCGCTGCGGCGCTGTCCGAGCTCTGGCGCAGGAGAGAGGACGCCCGGCTCAAAATTTTATACCGCGTCGCCCTCTTCGCCGCCATGGCCGCGGTCACGGTGACCGGGCACTTCGGCGGCGAGCTGGTGCACGGCATCGGCTACTGGAAATGGTGAGATCGGAGGAACGAATGAGCGCGTCAGGCAAGCGGGGCTGGAAAATAAAAATCATCCTGCTGATCGTGCTGTTGATCGGCATCGGCGGCGGCATGGCCCTGGAAAAATGGAGGACGGAGCGCCACGCGGCGGCACCGGGAGAACAGGGCAAGGAAACGCTCTACACCTGCCCCATGCACCCTGAAGTCATCCAGGACAAGCCGGGCGACTGCCCCATCTGCGGCATGACCCTGGTCCCGCTTAAAAATCAGTCCGCCTCCGGCGGCACGGAATCCGGGAAGGCCGCCGGGACCGGGCCGCAAGGAGAACGCAAGATCCTCTACTGGGTTGCGCCCATGGACCCGACCTATATCTCGGACCAGCCCGGCAAGTCGCCCATGGGCATGGACCTGGTCCCGGTTTATGAAGGCGAGGAGCCCGGCGCCGGCGGCGTAATCAAGATTGACCCGGCCGTGGTCCAGAACCTGGGCGTGCGCACCACGGAGGCCAAGCTGGGCAAGCTCGTCAAGAAGATCCGGGCCGTGGGCACGTTCGAGACGAACGAGGAATCGCTGGTGTCCGTCAACACCAAGGTGGAGGGATGGATCGAGAAGCTCTACGTGAACAAGGCCGGCCAGACCGTGAAGCGGGGCGATCCCCTGCTCAAGCTATACTCGCCGGAGTTGGTGAGCACTCAGCAGGAGTACATCGAGTCGCTGCGCTACCTGGACTCGGTCAAGGACAGCCCCTTCCCGGAAGTGGTCGAGTCCGCGCGCTCCCTGGTCCTCGCCTCGGAGAAGCGCCTGCGCTTATGGGACATCTCCAGCGCGCAGATCAAGCGCCTGGCCCGCACCGGCAAGGCCGGGAAGGACCTGACCCTGTACGCGCCCATCAGCGGCGTGGTGATGAAGCGCGAGGCGGTCAAGGGCATGAAGGTGATGCCGGGCATGGAGCTCTTGAGCATCGCGGACCTGTCCACCCTCTGGTTGCAGTCGCGCTTCTACGAGCAGGACGTGGCCTGGGTCCGCCTGGGCGACCACGCCAGGATCGAGGTGGATTACCTGCCCGGCGATACCTTCTCCGGCAAGGTCTCATTCATCTATCCATACCTCGACAGCAAGACCCGCGACATCACCGCCCGCATCGTGATTGATAACCACGATCTCAAGCTCAAGCCCGGCATGTTCGCCACCATCACCATCGAGCATGAATCCGAACAGCCCGTGGTCTCCATCCCGGACGAGGCCGTGATCCGGACCGGCGTTCGCAACCTGGTGTTTATTGACCTGGGCGGCGGCAGGTTCGTGCCCCGCGAGGTCGGGCTCGGACGCTACGGCGACGGCCGCACCATCGAGATCAAGTCCGGCTTGATCCCCGGCGAGCGCGTGGCGGTGAGCGGGCAGTTCCTGATTGATTCCGAGTCGAGAATGGAAGAGGCCGTGAGGAAGATGCTGGAGGCGCAGAAGACCGAGGCGCAACAGCCCGCGATGCCGGCCGCCTCTCCCGAGGCCGCGCCTCCTCAAAAAATGAACATGGAAGGCATGGACATGAAGGCGGAAGGCGGCAAGTAATGATTGCCAAGCTCATAGAATGGTCCATCCGCAACCGCTTCATGGTCATGGTCATGACCGTGCTGATAATGGTGGTGGGAATTTACACCATCGGCAACATCGCGGTTGACGCCATTCCCGACCTCTCCGACGTCCAGGTCATCATCCAGACCGACTACCCGGGCCAGGGCCCGCAGATCGTGGAGGACCAGGTCACTTACCCCCTGGCCACGGCCATGCTCTCGGTGCCTTATGCCAAGGTCGTGCGCGGCTACTCATTCTTCGGCACGTCCTTTGTTTACATAATTTTCGAGGACGGCACCGATTTATACTGGGCGCGCTCGCGCGTGCTCGAATACATGAACACCGCCTCGAAATATCTTCCGCCGGGGGTCACTCCGCAGCTCGGGCCCGACGCCACCGGAGTGGGATGGATTTACGAGTACGCCCTCATTGACCCCACCGGCAAGCACGACCTCCAGGAGCTGCGCTCGCTCCAGGACTATTATCTCAAGTACGAGCTGGTGAGCCTGCCCGGCGTGGCCGAGGTCGCGTCCGTCGGCGGATACGTCAAGCAGTACCAGGTGGAGGCGGACCCCATCAAGCTGCTCGCCTACCACATCCCGCTCTCCCAGGTCAAGATGGCGATCCGCGAATCCAACAACGACGTGGGCGGGCGCCTGATCGAGATGGGAGAGACCGAGTTCATGGTGCGCGGCCTGGGCTACATCAAGTCAGTCGAAGACCTTGAAAACATCGCCCTCGGCGTTGACCAAAACGGCACGCCCATCCTGCTCCGCCAGGTGGCGGACGTGCACATCGGGCCCGAGCTGCGCCGCGGCCTCGCCGAGTACAACGGCGAGGGAGAGGCCGTGGGCGGCATCATCGTCATGAGGTGGGGCGAGAACGCGCGGGAGGTCATCGAGCGCGTGAAAAAACGCCTGGCCGAGCTCAAGGCCGGACTGCCCGAAGGCGTCCGGATCGTCCCCGTCTATGACCGCTCCGGCCTGATTGACCGCGCCATCGAGACGCTGCGCGCAAAGCTGATCGAGGAAATCATCGTCGTCACCCTGGTCTGCATCGTATTCCTCGTGCACCTGCGCAGCTCCTTCGTGGCCGCCATCGCGCTGCCCCTCGGCGTCCTCATGTCCCTCATCACCATGCACCTCCTCAAGATCAACGCCAACATCATGAGCCTCGGCGGCATCGCCATCGCCATCGGTGTGATGGTGGACGCCTCCGTGGTCATGGTCGAGAACGCCCACAAGCACATCGAGCGCGACCAGGACCAGAAGCCGCACCTTGACATCATCATGGACGCGGCCAAGGAGGTCGGGCCGGCGCTCTTCTTCTCCCTGCTCATCATCGTGGTCTCGTTCCTGCCCGTGTTCGCCCTGGGAGAGCAGTCCGGCCGGCTCTTCAAGCCTCTCGCCTACACCAAGACCTTCGCCATGGCGTGGGCCGCCATCATCTCCGTGACCCTGATCCCGGTGTTGATGTATTACTTCGTGCGCGGCAAGATCATGCGCGAGGAAAAGCACCCGCTCTCCCGCTTCTTCATCTGGATCTATCGGCCGCTGATTGACTGGGCCTTGCGCCGCCGGATCACCGTGATCCTCGCCGCCGCCCTTATCATGGCCGTCACCATCCTGCCCCTGCAGAACCTGCTCTTCAACAAGGTCTACGTGCCGCTGCCCGGCTTCATGCGCCAGCTCGGCAGCGAGTTCATGCCCGCGCTGTGGGAGGGCGACCTGCTCTACATGCCGACCACCCTGCCCGGCATATCCATCGCCAAGGCCAGAGAGCTCCTCCAGCAGACCGACAAGATCATCCGCCGGTTCCCCGAGGTCAAGTCCGTGTTCGGCAAGATCGGACACGCCGAATCCGCCACCGATCCCGCGCCGCTCTCTATGATCGAGACCGTGATCCAGCTCAAGGACCCCAGGGAATGGCGCCCGGGCATGACCCGGGAAAAGCTTAAACAAGAGCTCAGCCAGGCCCTCAAGATCCCCGGCCTCTCCGACACCTCGTGGGACGGGCCCATCAAAATCCGCATTGATATGCTCTCCACCGGATTCAAGTCGCCCGTCGGCATCAAGGTCATGGGCGACGACCTCGATAAGCTGGTGTCATTGAGCTCCGACATCGAGTCCGTGCTCATGTCGGTCAAGGGCACGCGCGGCACCTTTTCCGAGCGCACCACCGGCGGGAACTACGTGGACTTCAAGATCAATAGAGACCAGATCGCCCGCTACGGACTGTCGGTCGCGGACGTCGAAGACCTGATCATGAGCGCCGCCGGCGGCATGAACGTCACCCGCACCGTCGAGGGACTCGAACGCTACCCGGTGAACCTGCGCTACCCCCGCGAGTACCGCGACCACCTCGACAGCCTGCGCAACTTGCTCGTGCCCACATCGGGCGGCGCCCAGGTGCCCATCGCTCAGCTCGCCGACATCGTGGTCCACAAAGGACCGGCCATGGTCAAGTCCGAGAACGCCCGCAAGACCAACTGGCTCTTCATCTACCTCGATACTCCCGACGTGGGCGGCTACGTCGGGCGCGCCCAGGACGCCGTGGCCCAAAAGATCAAGCTGCCGCCCGGCTACTCCATCATCTGGAGCGGACAGTACGAGTACATGGAGGCCGCGAGGAAGCGATTACAGGTGGTGATACCCCTGGCCGTCGCCATCATCTTCCTTCTCCTCTACATCCACTTCGGCAACATGGCCGAGAGCATGATCGTCATGGTCTCGCTGCCCTTCGCCCTGGTCGGCGGCGTGTGGCTGATGAGCGTGCTCGGCTACCAGACCTCGGTCGCCGTGTACGTGGGGTTCATCGCGCTGGGCGGACTGGCCGCCGAGACCGGCGTGGTCATGCTGGTTTATCTGGACGAGGTTTACGGCCGCATGAAGAGGGAAGGGCGCATGCGCTACCGCTCCGACCTGCGCCAGGCCGTCATCGAGGGCGCGGTCCTCCGCGTCCGCCCCAAGCTCATGACCGTGGGGACCACCCTGATCGGACTCCTCCCCATCATGTTCGGCGTCAGCACCGGCTCCGAGGTCATGAAGCGAATCGCCGCGCCCATGGTCGGAGGACTCATCAGCTCCACCATCCTCACCCTCATCGTCATCCCCGCCATCTACGCCATGGTCAAGGCCCGCACCGTCCAGCCCGACCCGCCGCCCTCACAATCGGAAGCCTCTCCGCAATAAGTATGGAAACATCCGCTCGGTGGAAATTATTCGAGGGTTTTTGGGGCTTGATCACTGACCAGGGGGAACCCGATTAATCGGGTTTTCTTCAAGAGTGCAGGCCCGTCATTTATGGCGGGTATAGGGCGTTGCCAACCGCGGAGAAGGGCGTTTTAACGTCCTTCTCAATCCGGGCTTTAGCCGCTCTGCCTCAGCCGAGCTCAGAAGATCAGTTAGTCTCCCGCATGAGAACCCGGACTATTTATTCCCGCTCTTCGGCTTTAAGGGATTTCTCTTGGAGGTCGTCCTCCTTTGTATTTCCATGACCTTCTTTATGTCTTTCGTCCGGAGCAATTCTCTAAGCGCGTAATCAACAAGCGCGTCGCGCGTTTTGATCCCGGTGGCCTTCTGACATGCGGCCATGAGATTTTCGTCAAGGTCAACTCTTGTCCGCTTCAGCATTATTGCCTCCTGTCATGGCACCCTTTATCATTCAATCTTCAATTTGTCCTTGATGTACTTCCCAATGTCGGCGATCACCTCATCATATTCCGAGCGGTGAATACGCTTGGACTCGAAATCAATTTTAACGTCCTGAATGAATTTTTCGAAGTCGGTGTTCTGCTCGCAAAGTTTATTGATCGTCTCCCAGTCGAGCGCAGACCTGCTTCTGGCTGGATAGAGAATGGTTGAGCCGTCAACGTCATGGGGATCCAGGTGAATGATGCCGATGCCGAAGGATGAAGACAGGCGTTCGAGCTCCGTCAAAAACTCATCGTCCTGCAGTATTACCGGCGCTACAAGATAGCCTTCGTGTGCCCAGGACGAATTCGAGACGGCTTGGAAATATGCTTCCCTGTAGTTTGATTTCGTCAGCGACTTTTTGAGTTCAAAGGAGAAGAGTCGCAGGGAGTTGTTATCGGACAGCCGGTTGAACTCAATGACATCCGGGAGCCAGTCTTCGAGCGGCAGATAGAAACCCACTATGTCCGGGTGAATCCACTCGTTATAGCCAGACTTCGTCGATTTTTCGTGATATATGGTCTTAGTGTAGATGGAGCGGCCCCGGTTGAATATTGGATTCGCATATGCAAAATAGGTCAGAAGCGGGTGCAGATCACGCTCTTGATATTGGGTCTTGCGGTCCGGCTTTTCTATCTCCTCCTTCTCAATTTTTATTTCTGCTTCGCGGGGTAACTCTTTTTCTCGTTCGCGAAGAAAGAATCGAGCGGGTCTCTTTCCGACTTGAATGAACTTTGATCCTTCATTACGAATTTCAATATATAGGGCCGTGCCCAGGCTATTCCAAGGAGTTTTACCCCAAGCTTGCAGTTTTTTTGTGAGTCCCTTTTCTTCCGCAAATTCCCACGCTTCCTGATAGGTGAGCGGCTTATTACTCAACTTCAACACATCATGGGCTAAATCGAGGAATGTATATTTAGCCATTACAGCCTCCTTGAAAGATTTTCAAACGCCTTTCCGTTTCCTCTTGGGAAATGGTCCCTTCGGTCTCCGCTCTTTGAATGCCCTGCTGGATCTTTTCGATCAAGTATAAATGAGAGTGTACATCTTCCAGATTACAGTCATCAGGTAATTTAGTCAATTCACTCTTCCCATGACAGCAGCGCCGCCTTCACGTACTCCCGGTTGAGGCGCGCGATGTTGACGATGCTGATCTGCTTGGGGCAGACGGCCTCGCACTCCTTGTGATTTCCGCAGTTGCCGAAGCCGAGCTCGTCCATCTCCCGCACCATGCGGAGCGCCCGCCGCGCCGCCTCCGGCCGGCCCTGGGGCAGGAGCGCGAGGTGCGAGACCTTGGCGCCCACGAAGAGCATGGCCGAGCCGTTCGGGCACGCGGCCACGCACGCGCCGCAGCCGATGCACGCCGCCGCGTCGAACGCGAGCTCCGAGTTCCGTTGCGGGACCGGCGCCGCGTTGGCCTCCGGCGCGGAGCCGGTGATGACGGAAATGTAGCCGCCCGACTGGATGATTTTATCGAACGCGCCGCGGTCCAGCGCCAGGTCCTTGATCACCTTGAACGCCCGCGCCCGCCACGGCTCGATCACGATCAAATCGCCGTTCCCGAAATGCCGCATGTGGAGCTGGCACAGCGTCGTGCCCTTGAGGCTGCCGTGCGGCCTCCCGTTCACCACCGCCCCGCACATGCCGCAGATGCCCTCCCGGCAGTCGTGGTCGAACGCGATCGGGTCCTTGCCCGTAAGCGTCAGCCGCTCGTTCACGATGTCCAGCATCTCCAGGAACGAGGCGTCAGTAGGGACCGCCTTGGCCATATAAGTCTCAAACCCGCCCTTGGCCTCCGGCCCCTTCTGCCGCCAGACCTTCAACGTCAGATTGATCGTCTCGCTCATTTATAACTCCTCTGCGCCAAATGAACGTTCTCGAACGCGAGCGGCTCCTTGTGCAGCTCCGGCGCTTTTCCTTGGCCCTTGTACTCCCAGGCCGCGACGTGCGAGAAGTTCGCGTCGTCGCGCCTGGCCTCGCCTTCCTCCGTATGATAGGCCTCGTTGAAATGGCACCCGCACGACTCCTGCCTGGCCAGGGCGTCCTCGATCATCAGCTCGCCGAACTCGAGGAAGTCCGCCACCCGGCCCGCCCGCTCCAGCGTCTGGTTGAACTCGCCCGCCGTGCCGGTCACCGTCACGTTCTTCCAGAACTCATCCCGGAGCGCCGGGATCAGCTCCTTGGCCTTCTTGAACCCATCGTTGTTGCGGCCCATGCCGCAGTACTCCCACATGATGTGCCCGAGCTCGCGGTGCACGTCGTCCACCGTGCGCTTGCCCTTGATGGAGAGCAGCCGGCTCACGCGCTCTCCCGCCTCCTTCTCCGTGTCCTTGAAGGCCGCGTGGTCGTCGCTGATCTGCGGGATGCTGGTGCCCGCGAGGTACCCGCCGATGGTATAGGGCAGCACGAAGTAGCCGTCGGCCAGGCCCTGCATCAGGGCCGACGCGCCCAGGCGGTTGGCGCCGTGGTCCGAGAAGTTGGCCTCCCCGATCACGAACAGGCCGGGCACCGTGCTCATCAGGTTGTAGTCCACCCACAGCCCGCCCATGGCGTAATGCGGCGCCGGGTAGATCATCATCGGCGTCTGGTACGGGTCCTCCCCCGTGATCTTCTCGTACATCTCGAACAGGTTCCCGTACTTCTTCTCGATGCTGGCCTTGCCGTCCAGCTTAATGGCGTCGGCGAAGTCGAGGTACACGGCCTTGCCGGTCGCGCCCACGCCCTTGCCCGCGTCGCACTCGGCCTTGGCGGCGCGTGACGCCACGTCGCGCGGCACCAGGTTGCCGAACGCCGGATACCTGCGCTCCAGGAAGTAGTCGCGCTCGGCCTCCGGGATGTCGCGCGGCTTGCGCTTGTCGCCGCCGCTCTTCGGCACCCAGACGCGGCCGTCGTTTCTGAGGCTCTCGCTCATGAGCGTGAGCTTGGACTGATAGTCGCCGTGCACGGGGATGCAGGTCGGGTGGATCTGGGTGAAGCAGGGGTTGGCCATGAAGGCGCCGCGCTTGTAGGCGCGCCAGATGGCGGTGACGTTGCAGGCCATGGCGTTGGTGGAGAGGAAGAAGACGTTGGTGTAGCCGCCGGTGGCGAGCACCACCGCGTGCGCGGCGTGGCGCTCGATCCTGCCGGTTACGAGGTCGCGGGTGACGATGCCGCGGGCCTGTCCGCCGGCCACCACCAGGTCCAGCATCTCGCGGCGGGGGAAGATCTTGACCTTGCCGCCCGCGATCTCCTTGCTGAGCGCGCCATAGGCCCCGAGCAAGAGCTGCTGGCCCGTCTGGCCCCGCGCGTATAACGAGCGCGACACCTGCGCGCCGCCGAACGAGCGCGTGGTGAGCATGCCCCCGTACTCGCGCGCGAACGGCACCCCCTGCGCCACGCATTGGTCAATGATGTTGTTCGAGAGCTGCGCCAGCCGGTAAACGTTCGCCTCCCGCGCCCGGAAGTCGCCGCCCTTCACCGTGTCGTAAAACAGCCGCCATACGCTGTCGCCGTCGTTCGGATAGTTCTTGGCCGCGTTGATCCCGCCCTGCGCCGCGATGGAGTGCGCCCGCCGCGGGCTGTCCTGGATGCAGAACGACTTCACGAAGTAGCCAAGCTCCGAAAGCGACGCCGCCGCCGACGCCCCCGCCAGGCCCGTGCCCACCACGATGATCTCGAACTTCCGCTTGTTCGCTGGATTTACGAGCTTCAAATCAAATTTATGGTTGTCCCATTTCTCATTGATCGGTCCGCCGGGGACTTTTGCGTCAAGGACCATCTGATACCTCCCTAGCCCGTGATTAAAACAAAGATCGGAAGCGAGCCGAAGCCGGCCGCCACGACGATGGCGAAGATGACGGCCAGCTTTTCGATCGTCGGCATGTATTGGGGGTGGTTGGCGCCCACGGTCTGGAAGGCGCTCCAGAAGCCGTGGCGGACGTGGAAGCCGAGCACGACCATGATGACGACGTAGAAGCCGGAATAGACCGGGTTCCCGAAGATGCGCGCCGCGATCTCAGAGAGGCCCATGGCGCTGAGGTCAGCGAAGCGGAAGTTGAGGAGGTGGATGACGATAAAGGTGAGGATCAGGAGCCCGGAGTAGGGCATGGTGCGAGAGCTCAGCGTCTTGCCGCCGGCGGACGCGCTCACGGCGTAGCGCTGCGGCCGGGCCGTGAAGTTCTTGTAGAACAGCCACAGCCCCATGCCCACGTGCACGCAGGCCAGGAAAACGAGGCCCAGCTCCATCACCAGGATCAGCGGCCCGAGCGACTTGAGCTTGTCCGCGTAAGCGTCCAGCATCCTGGGCCCTCCGAAGATGGACAAATTCCCGGCCAGGTGCACGGTGATGAAGCCCAGGAAGCAAAAGCCGGTAAGAGCCATCAACTGTTTCTTGCCGATGGATGAGCAAAGGAAGTCAACGATCCATCTCATCTTCCCCTCCTTGAAAAGAGCAGCGAGAATCGAGGAGCGAGGATCGGGGGAGGATCAAGCGGCAGAGGGTCAATCCATTCCGCCCTCGCTCCTCGCTTCTCTATCCTCTTTGCTGAATAACGAATGTTATTCTACAACCTTTGCGAACAACGTCAAGCGCCGCTCACCGGGTCCTGGCCAGCTTGAGGCAGATCATCTGGCAAAGCACCGTGATGTCCTCGGCGGGAAGGCGGAGGGGGAGGGTGGAGTCGAAGAAGATGCGGACGTCGGCGGGGAACTCGTCGTCGGGGTTGTAGAGCACGAACAGGTACTTGACATGGGGCAGCGCCCTGATCTTGAAGGCCATGTCGCCGTGGCCGGAGACGGTATCGGCACCGAGCTTCGTGGCGGCGGCGGCGAGGTCGGAGAGGCGGCTACCGAACGCGGAGACGAGGATGCCGGAGGTCCGGCGGACGAACACGTCGTAATAGGGCGCTCCGTCCGGGACCTGCTTATAGGAGATGAGCTCGCCGGAGTCGGGCGAGCCGTCGGCGGCGATCAGGTAATGGAGAATGACGATCTTCTCCCACACCTCGGGCCCGGGCCCGCCGTCCCGTGGGGAAACCTCCAGCGTCTCCCGGTCCACAAAAAATTCCCGGCCGATGAACCGGATCAGCGCGCCGCCATCCTTCACCGCCACCCCGGCCTTTTCGCACTGCGCCCCGAAGTCCATGCCCCCGAGCTTCTCGCGGGCCATTCGCAGGGAGGTCTTGTAGTTGGTTTGCCTGGGCGGGTTGTATTTGCTTTCCGAAGACACGACAGTTTACAATTAGAGCATAAACGAGCAAAATATTTCAAACGCGGCTGAGAAAACCTTGCGCCAAACAGAGGAGATGGTGGAATGGCTGCTCTCGATGCTGAAATAGAGCGCCGTGCCATGGCCGCGGTGAAATCGCTGGCGAGCCAGGGGCAGTTGCGGGCCGTTTACATCTTCGGTTCTCAGGTGGAGGGCAGGGCGGACGAGTGGAGCGACATTGACCTGGCCGCCTTCATGGACGGAGTGGAATCATGGGACCTGCAACGCCGGACCGAGGTCATGGCGCACGTGCAGTTTGAAGTCGGCTTCGATGTCGAACCTCACCTTTTCCCGGCTTCCGCGCTTCAGAACCCAGAGCGCGGGAGTTTCGCGGAGTACATCCTGAAACACGGGGTCAGAATCGGAGAGTGATGCGCGGAGCGAGTAGTTTTATTTTTTCTTGCGGCGATTCAGACGGCCGGAATGATTCCACAACCCAAGCAAGGCGTCCGCTTTCTCTTCGTTGATTATTGATCGAGTACGTGGATTAGGCTTATCAAGCTCCGGAACAATATTCCTGGCGAGCTTTCTAAAATAAGAAATAGGGATGCTTTCGCTGCTAATGGACGATTCCAACATAAGGAGATGATACTTCTTGCCGCTTGGTGAATTCCAGATCTCACGCGAGAGCACTTGGCTGGGAGCAAAAACTCTTCGCACCTTCCCGTCCTTCATGCAATCAATTATCCATTCATCCGGTCTAATGCTTCTTGCATATTTTGGCATGCGCCGGTATCTAATCCATGTAACCTCAGTTGTATTAGGGTCCCGCAACTTCTTTGAAACTTTATCTTCAATTTTCTTGATTGATTTCTTTTCTTCCTCGGACAGATTTAGAGTGACAAGCCCTCCAATAAACCAGAGCTTGGGTTCAGTTCTTTTCTTTCCCCTTTTTGCCGGAATCCCTCCTTTGGGAGGCCGATACGCGGCGATGCATTTTTTCAGGTATTCCGGGCGAACGGGCTCGGTGCAAATTCTATCAATAAAAGCGCGAGCTCTTCTCGCGGCGGCGGGATCATCGGTCAGGATCCCAGCTTCGTCCAGATTATAACGTGAGTTTGTTGAAGCATTCGCTGATGATGCAATAACATATCTATCCGCGATGTAAAGCTTTGCATGCAATGATGCTCTGCTATAAACCTTAACCCCTCTTTTGACCAAACGGCGAACTTCTCGCGGGTCCGTTATTCCTTGCTTCACCTTCCCCAAGCTCATATCCACCACGAGCCGATGTCCTCTTCTTAGCGGAAGCAATTGTGTACCTGAGCCTCCAAGATAGGCGACGGCAACGGACGCGTCTTTGGCTTTTGAAAGCCGCGATAGGACCTCATTCCATAGACTCTGGTTGCTTAAGAAGCGGGTAGTCATTGAATCATCATCCTTATTCAATGCGCACGGAGGGCGTTTCGGTCAAGTATCAGGAGTAATGGGCCACGGGGACCAAGCGTTCTTTGGATAGGTTCTTGCGATGGAGCTTGATGCGCTCCAGTTCATGCAGGGTGTCAGCCTCCAGGTAAGTTTCTCCGCAATGGGGACAGCGCACCACCGGGACGTTCTCAATGACCAACAGGTTTTTGCCCCGGCCAACAGTCTTGGAAATGCGCTGAACCCGAGCCCCCTTCTTGCCGCAAATAGAACAAACCATGCTTTGATTCCTTTTCATGATCCATGATTATAGCAGGTAAACCGTGATGATTAAAAGCTTGCCGGACGCTCCAAGCTTGGCGATTATTTCCACCTCTTCGCCGCTGAGGCTTTCACCTTGGATCCGATATTTCCATTGGGCCGTGACCTTGTCCTTTTGACGCTCCACGATTTTTCCACTCAGAACACCGCTCTCGATATCGAAGATGGTCAGATCGTCGTTTTCCATTTCCTCAAGGGCATGCAGGGGCATCACGTACTCCCGCCCCCGAATTCTGGCGCGCATGATATTTAGTATTAGCTCAAACATGAGGTCCTCATCCCAGCGATTCCCTGAATTTTTGTGAATGGTTGATTCTATCATGCTGGCGGCAGTTCACGATACTTAGTCCCTGATAAAGAAAGCCCCGAAGCTGCTCGAGCTCCGGGGCTAATAAGTAAAAGTCTTCAATTATTATTGGTCTGTCTTACCCCTCCAACCACGACGCCGAGTACAGCGTCTCTCCCACCAGCACCTTGGCGGTGCGGTAGTACTTGAGCTGTTCCTCGGTGAGCGAGTTCACGGACACGGACTTGCCGTCCATGACGTCGGAGGTGAGCTGGACGATGTCTTGCTTGCCGCCCTTGGCGATGGCGATCAGGTCCTCGTCAAAGGCGTCCACGATGGCGGAGTACATTCCGTAGCGCATGAGCATGATGAGGTAGGAGCGGTTGAGCCAGCCGCGGAGCTCGTTGGGCGCGCCGTTGCTGATGTTGGACAGGCCGCAGGTTGACTTGCAGCCGGGCACCAGGTCCTGCAGGGTCTGCATGAAGATGACGCAGGCCTTGACCTGGTTGATCTCGACGGAGACGGGGCTGACGATGGGGTCTATCCAGAGCCGCTCATTGGGAATGCCCAGCTCCTGTCCCTTCATCATGGCCTCGGCCGCGAACATGGCGCGCTCGTTCTCGTCGCGCGGCATGCCTTCCGGGCCCCACAGCACCACGATGATGTCGGAGTTGTAGGTCTTGGCCAACGGGAACACCCGCTCGACCTTGGCCGGCTGGAGGGTCACGGAGTTAATGAGGGCGGTTCCGGGCTTGACCGCCTTGAGGCCGGCCTCGACCGCGTCGCCGTTATAGGAGTCGAGCGCGACCGGGAGGTCCACCACCTCCTGCACGGCCTGGACCACGAAAGGCATGACCTCGGTCCCGTCCTTCCGGGCGGGTCCGATGTTGCAGTCTATGTAGTCCACTCCCTGCTCGGCCTCGGCCTTGGCCATTTCCTGGAGCGGCCCCTTGTTTCGCTCCTTCATGGCGGGCCCCAGGACCTTGGACATCACGTTCAGGTTTTCTCCGATACATACGCATTTCGCCATGACACTTTACCCCTTGGCTTTGATCTCGCGCAGGAACGCGGAGAGGTGCGCGGCCTCGCGGGGGCCGATGATGATCTGCCATCCGGGCAGCTCTTCCTCCAGCTCGCCGGAGATGCTGGCGACGGCGCCGGGGATGACGAGCCGCTTTTTGGTCATCTTATCGCCCACGCCGCTTTTCAGGATGGCCGGGCCGATGATGTCGGCGGCGAACTTTCCGGCGGCCCAGCCGGTGAGCACCGACAGCCCCTCGGTGTCAACCACGATGAGGCGGACGGGCTGGCGGCTGGTCTCGACCTCTCCGGAGACGATGAAGTAGGTGAGCGAGAAGTTGGAGGTCACGAGCAGGGGCGAGTCGGCGTCGGGGTTGTTGATCTCGTAGACACCGGGCTCGGTGGCCATGGGCCGCTGCGGGTCGGTGTAGATGTTCATGCGCTCGACCAGGAGCGGGAAGAGGTATTCGCCCTTGAGGTCGGACAGGACGATGATGCCGGCGTACTTGGGGATGAAGATGGCGGCGTAGAGCGCTTCCTTGAGCGGGTCGTCGGTCATGTCGCAGGGGAAGACGATGGTGGGGTATCCGAGCGGGCGGAAGTTCTTCTTCACGGCCTGCCTGCGGATCTGGATCTGGTTTTCGAACAGCTTCTTCACGTCGCGGGCGCCGGAGTCAATCACGATGTCCTTGACCCCGGCGGCCGCCATCTTCCCGGTGAGCGCGGCCAGGGATTCGAGGTCCTTGCCCTTGGCCGCGACCGGGACACCCAGCTCCTTGGCCAGCGCGATCATGGCGTCGGCGTTCTGTTCGGTCGCCGCGTAGAGCAGGGGTCTCTTGGCCTTGAGCGCGGTCCCGGCCTTTTTGAGGGCCTCGACGTTCTCGCTCATCAGGATGAGGGGCAGCCCGGCGCCGTTGTCGGCCTTCGAGGCCATGGCGGCGAGCGCGTCGGGGTTTTCGCTCTTGACGGCGATCATTGACGCGCGGAGCTTCATACCCACGCGCTCGTACTGGAGCTCGTTCACGGCCTTGATCCTGCGCTCCAGCTCGGCGTCGTCCATCTTGTCGGTGAGCAGGATGGCGATGCCGGTGGGCGAGACAAAGGTCTTCTCGTGGCGGAAGAGCACGGTCTCTCCTCCGGTCTTGAAGGCGCAGTCGCCGCAGCCGATGGTGACCGGCAGCACGGGCGGCTGGCTCGACGCCGAGAGCTGCTCCGCGGCCTTGGCGTCCACGTGCGGACACTGGGAGAGCTCGGCCTTGCCCTGGGTGAGCGACACGGCGAAAGCCATGCAGGTGGGGACCCCGCAATCGCCGCAGTTTGTCTTCGGCAGCTTCTTGAAAATCTCGATCGGTGAAATACCCATTTCCTCGTTCCTCCTTCTTCAGCCGCTTACATGAGCGGGTCCATGCTCAGGACGGGATGGCCCTTTTCGGTGATGTACTTGAGCACTTCCTCTTCGGTGGTGGCCACCGTCTCGTCGGCGATCTTGTCGAGCAGGTCGGGCACCCCGAGCTCGGCGGCGCGCTTGTTGAACCGCTCCTTGATCTCTTCTTTCAGGTGCTTGGGCATCCAGACGAGGCGGAGGAGTCCGCCGTCGGCGGAGAGGAACTTCTTGGAGGTCACGTAGAACTTGGAGTGGCCCACGAACCCGGGGGTGACGGCCCCGCCTCCGACCGCTCCGGCCAGGGTGGTGAACTTCATGCCCACGGGCGTCATGCCCTTGAAGTCGCGGTCCACGGTCATGAATCCCTGGCAGGTGTAGAGCACGGAGGCAATGGCCTCGAAGCAGCCGCAGGAGGTCATGGGCGCGGTCATCATGGAGTAGGCCTCGACGTTCTCGACGTTGCCGCGGGACGCCTTCTTCACGAACTCGTTGACGCCGGTCCATATGCCCTTCTTACCGTCAAGCACGGTGCCCTTGGTGATCGGCTGGTTGGGACCGGTGGAGTTGATCTCGTTACTGGCCTTGCAGTCGAGCCAGTTATAGGCGCCGCAGAGGCCGGGGCGCTCGGGGGTGACCACGCAGACGTGGTTGGGCGCGAAGCTCTGGCACAGGGTGCAGGAGTAGAAGGGGTCGGTGACTTCGTCGGTCATGCCGGCCAGGCGCTCGTCGCGCTTCTTGTACATGGCGCGGGCCTTGCCCAGCAGGTCCTTGACCTTGTCCTCCTCGGTGAAGATGGTGACCTGGACCTTGTCCAGGATCGAGCCGAAGTCCTCGTGGTACTTGGCGTGGAGGATCTTGCCGATGTGCTCGAGCGAGAAGCCCTTGTCCACCGCGCCCTTGGCGATGCGGACCCAGGCGATGTCTCGCTGCCCGATGTGCATCACGCCCTGCGCGTAGTTCAAGAGGTGGTGGATCTGCCGCTCCAGGATCGGCTCGAAGTCCTCCTGCATGGCCCGGCCCGCGACCTCGACGTAAATCCCAAGGGGCAGGCGGGTCCCGGGCTGGATGTCCTTCAGGTTCTTGCCCACCACCGTGACCTTGCCGTCCTCCAACTCGGACATTTCCTTCATGTGGGTCAGCTCGATGGCCTGGGTCTTGCCGCCGCCCATCTCCGTGTAGATGTCCTCGCCGCGCACCCGCTCGCCCTCGAACGCCGGGCCGTAGGCCACCGGGACCGGCACCGCCGAGACCTTGACCTTGAGGCCGCGGACCTCGGTGGCCTTGGCCACGATGTCCTTGTGCGCGATGTTCGAGACCACGTGCTCGTAGGTGCAGATGCCGGTGGGCAGGACCTGCGGGATCGGCGTGTCGGCGATCACCGGGAAGCCCCAGTTGATGGCGCCGGCGCCGTTGGCGTACCACTCGTCGGTGACCGTGCCCATGGTCATGGCGAAGGCGAAGACGCGGTCCTTGTTGTAGATGAGGATCTTGCGGTAGTCGCCGGGCTCGATCCCGCCGAAGCTCATGGCGGCGCGGGTGGCGAACCCGATGGCGAACACCGTGCCCGAAACGTCGGGGCTGAAGGGCACGAGGCGGGTGGACCATCCGATATGCACGCCGGCCTTCCGGAGCTGTTCCGAGAAGCTGGTCCCGCTGTCGTTGCTCGCCATGAACACGTACAGGCTCTTTTCCAGCAGCTCCTGGGCGATGCTATTGGCGACCTCCGGGCTGGGCGCCGAGCCGAGGATGGCGGCAAAGCCGGGCGCCGTGCCGTCCACGAACTCGACGCCGCGCTTCCGGAGAATGACGTCGTCGGCGGCGCCGACCCAGATCTTGTCCTCCGGCGGGTCCTCGCCCTGGAAGTAGAACTTGGGGTCTTCGAGGTAGCGGACGGCCTCGATCAGCTCCTCGGCGAAGAACGTGGCCATGCCCGCGTCCAGGGCCGGGGCCAGGTAGGGCAGGGGGTTCTTTTCCTTGACCGGCGGCGGCAGGATCCGCTTGCACAGGTCCACGATCGGCTTCATGTCCTTGACCTTCTCCACCTTGCGGCCGGTGATGCCGTAGATGATGGGGAGGTAATAACCGGTGTTGGGAAAACCGACTTCCTGGTTCTCGCCGTATTTTTCCAGGGCGAGCTTAACCTTTTCCTCGGCCCTGGCCACGATCTTATGGGCGCCTCGAATGGCGGCCGATGCGATTATCTTAGACACTGCTAGAACCTCCTTTTAGTTATAAGAGTGATGCTTACTCCAGGCCGCGCCTGTCAGCCATGTCCATGAGCACGCGCTGGCGGGCCTTGTCAATGCCCAGCGCCTTCCTCTTCTTGTCAATATGGGCGATCATCTTCTGCGCGTGCTTGATGGGGTCGGGCTCGAAGTCCCACTTTCCGCCCAGGGTCCCTTCCATTTCCTCGAAGAGGTGCTTGACCATCTTCTCGGAGCCCATGATCGGGAACGTGGTCCCGAAGACGGTATAGACTCCGGAGGCCACGAAGTACTGGCCGATGGAGATGGCCTTTTCGCTCATCCACTCGGGGGCGCTGCCGGCGGCGGGCAGGTCGGAGATGTCGTCGCCGAGTCCGCCTTCCTTGACCACCGCGGTGGCGGCCAGGAGGATGCGGGAGTTGTCCACGCACGATCCCATGTGCAGGACCGGCGGGATGCCCACGGTCTCGATGATCTCGGCCAGGCCGTCGCCGCAGTATTTCTTGGCCTCGTGGGTCAAAAGCCCGGCCTTGCCGCAGGCCATGGCCGCGCAGCCGGTGGTGAGGACGATGACGTCGTTCTTGAGCAGCTCCTTGATAACGGTGAGATGGCCGTCATCGTGGGTGGTGCGGGCGTTGTTGCAGCCGACCACGCCGCCGATGCCGCGGATGCGGCCGTTGATGATGTTGTCGTTCAGCGGCTTGTAGCTGGCGCGGAAGAGGCCGCCCAGCAGGTAAGAGATGGTCTCATGGGAAAAGCCGGCCACGATCTCGCACTTCTCGTCCGGGATCATGACCTTCTTCTGGTCGCGCTTGGGATAGTTGTCAATGGCCGCGTTCACGATCTTGCGGGCCGACTCCAGCGCTTGGTGCTCCTCGAACTGGATGTGCTCGGCGCCCTCGATCTTGGCGCGGTAGTTGGTGGTGATGAGCTTGGTATGGTAGCACTTGGCGATGTCGGGCAGGCTCTGCATGATGCACTGCACGTCCACCACCATGGCGTCGAGCGCGCCGGTGATGATCGCCAGCTCCTGCTGCAGGAAGTTGCCGGCGATGGGCAGGCCGTGGCGCATCAGGATCTCGTTGGCGGTGCAGCACATGCCGGCGACGTTGATGCCCTTGGCGCCGACCGCCGCCGCCTTTTTCTTCATGTCCTCCTGCTGCGCCGCGACCACGATCATCTCCGAGAGCAGCGGCTCGTGGCCGTGCACGATGATGTTGACCTGGTCCTCCTTGAGCACGCCCAGGTTCATCTCCGAGACGACGGGCACCGGCGTCCCGAACATGATGTCCTGCAGGTCGGTGGCGATCATCGAGCCGCCCCAGCCGTCGCCGAGCGCGCAGCGCGAGCCCTGCAGCATCAGGTTCTTGTAATCCATGTCCACGCCCATGTGGGTGCGGTGCATGATCTCGACGATTTCGCGGTCAATGCCGCGGGGGGTGACGCCGAGTTTTTTCCAGACTTCCTGACGCTTGAGAGGAGCGCGCTTGACGCAGAGCAGCTCGCCTTCCTGGCGTCCGTACTCCGCGAGCGCGACCTTGCCGATCTCCAACGCGATGTCCTGGTCCGACTTGTCCGCGATGTCAATGCCGTAGTCCATGGCCACGGCGTAGAGTTTCTGCCGGTCTTTGACCTCGTAGCCCGGGATCTCCCCCCGGGCGGAAAGCAGAAACACCTCCGCCACCGCCCGGCCGTGGTCCGAGTGCGCCGCCGCGCCCGCCGCGATCATGCGGCAGAAATTGCGGGCCGCGATGGTCTCGGCCGTGGCGCCGCACACGCCCTTGGACGCTTTCTTGGAGATGCGGCACGGCCCCATGGAGCAGATGCGGCAGCACATGCCCTCCGCCCCGAAGGTGCAGCGGTTCTTCTGGCCCTCGGCCACGCGGTCGAACGCGGTCTCGCACCCGTCCGCATGGGCCTTCTCCAAAAGCTTGCCCACCGCGGGGTCCACGCTGATTTTCATTTTTTCCTTGGATTCGTCCGCCATCTTAATACCTCCCTTGAACACAAAACCCTGTTGTAATGCGGGCGCGCGGGGCCGGGTCCGGCCGGCGGCCGCCCCGCGAAAACTAACACAACTCCTTTATAACTTCCTGGACCTTGGCGATGGCCCGCGGATGACGCATCACCAGCACGTCGGCGCCGGCCGTGAGCAGCGTCATCGCCGTCATCGCCTCGATGGCGATGGCCCGCTCTCCCGCCGGCCCCATTTTGGGCTCGTCCATCCTGGCTTCCTTGGTCTTCCAGGTCTCGTAGGAAAGGAAGCAGATCAGCGGCTGCTGCATCTTATCGTCCTGCTGCACCAGCGCGGCCATCCGGTCGCGCTCCATCACCGAGAAGCTGTATTCCAGGCCGTAGCCCAGGCCCCCGGTCGTCGGGTCCATCAGGATCTTTTCCGGCTTCACCCCCAGGTTACCGAGCAGGGTGTTGAGCTGCTTGGCCAGGTTCACGTCAATCGGCGTGCTCGCCACCGCGAGCTGACCGAAACCGATCACGCCCGCGCCCACCGTCTTGTACGTGCCCTCTTCAATGGGGCACAGCGCCAGGTTCCGGCCCTCGCACTCCTCCGCGATCTTGCGCAGCACCTCCTGGTCCTTGGCCTGGTTCCACACCCCGCAAACGATCAGCGGGACCTCGATCGCCTCCAGAACCTTCTTCACCGTCTCCACCGCGCTCATCGCGCTCGCGTTCATCCCGTTCGGGTCTATGCTTTGCAGACGGAGCGAGATGATCTCCGCTTTGTACTCGTTCGAGAGCTTCTTGGCCCACGCCGCCGGGTCCTGGAGCACGTCCGCGAACGGCTCCTTGGCCGCATCCGGCCACGCCTCGTCCGCGCCCGCGTCCCACATCTCCCAGGCGATCCGCGGAGGGTTGCCCAAAGACCCCTCGAAACCGTGGAACGGGTAAGACTGAGCCCCGCCCACCTTAACGGCCTTCGGGCCCTTGCCGACCTCAACCTCGCGAATCTTCCCGGAGTACGTCTCCTTCATTACCTGTATCGCCACCTCTATGCCCTCCTTAAATCCGGTTTTTTTGAGGCCCAGGTCAGGCCGGGTTCTTCCGCTTCTCGCTCCCGAACCAATCGTTCGAGTACCAGTAGCGCAGCCCGGTCTTCAGGAACATCAGGAGCTCTTTCCGGTCGCTGCCCAGACGCTCCTCCCAGTTGTACTTCTCGCCCATCTCGGGCTGACCCGGATCATAGGTCTCACCCAACACCTCGACCTGGGTCCCGTCAAACCGCTCCTTCTTGATCTTTGCTTGATCGCCCATCCCCTGACCTCCTTTTAAAAAAATCAACTTGAATTCACTCTTGTCCAAAATAGGCCGTAAGAAAACCGCCAAGACGCCAAGAGCGCCAAGGATCGCCAAGTAAAACCTGATGTTTCTTGGCGGCCCAGCAAAGAACAGCTCCGGAGCGTTGGC
>Ga0307378_10002889_pt1 | contig 25629 bp, 23 predicted proteins | sample UN1MG_FD_202238 | JGI IMG/M metagenome (GOLD analysis project Ga0307378, IMG submission 202238) | Soil microbial communities from Risofladan, Vaasa, Finland - UN-1 | ecosystem: Environmental > Terrestrial > Soil > Coastal area > Acid sulfate soil | place: Finland: Risofladan, Vaasa | collected...
GGAGAAGCTCATGCAGTGCATGTCTCAACGATGGGGAAAATTATGCGGCGATACCCCCAGGTACTGACCGCTGTGCCTGTCCGGTGCCGGGTGGATTTAAACCAGATACCGGAGATTCTGCAGGTTATCAGTAAAGCCGAAGAAGAACTAGGGGACCAGGGCCGTATCCTTGTCCGCTATTCCGGGACACAGCTCATGGTTCGGGTCATGGTGGAAGGGCCGGATACCCAGATCACCGAAAGGCTCGCAAGCAAACTCACAGCCGTAGTGCAGGAGCGGCTTGGGGAGTGACATTCCCTTTTGTGGTAACTACTCAGGCAGGAGAGGTGTAGAGGCACAGAGGCACAAAGTTCAGGTAGATAGGCTGTAGGTATTTAGACTGTAGGAAAAGACAATGACCAACAGCCTAAATACCTACAACCTAAACAACCTTTTCAGAGGCACAGAGGGGCAAAGGCACAAAGAAAAAAGAGCAAATAGGCAAGACAACTTTGTGCATATTCTTGGGCGCAGCCGCTGCCTTTGCCCCTATGAACCTGAGTAGTTACAAATTTTTTTCGATGAAGGTGGTGGAGTACGCTCCTTTTTGAAAATCAGCATGATTTAAGACCCTGATATGAAAAGGAATAGTTGTTTTTACCCCTTCGATAAGATATTCCTCCAGTGCCCTTTTCATCCTGAGAATAGCGGATTTGCGGTCCTCGGCCTGAACAATTAATTTAGCGATGAGCGAATCATAGTAAGGCGGGATAACGTAGCCATCGTAAAGATGAGAGTCCACACGCACACCCGGACCGCCCGGCGGCTGATACCTGGTAATCTTGCCTGGCGAAGGGGTAAAGTTATTAGCAGGATCTTCAGCGTTTATTCTGCATTCTATGGAGTGGCCGTTACCGGTAATATCCTCTTGCCGGTATTGCAACTTTTCACCAGCGGCAATGCGGATCTGCTCTTTAACCAGGTCTACGCCGGTGATCATCTCGGTAATGGGGTGCTCAACCTGAATTCGGGTGTTCATCTCCATAAAATAGAAGTTGCCGTGTTGGTCCAGAATATATTCAACGGTGCCCACACTGCTATAGCCAACTGTTTGTGCAGCTCTTACTGCCGCAGCGCCCATGCTTTCTCTTAAGGTATCATCTATCACCGATGAAGGGGTCTCTTCGAGGAGTTTTTGATGCCGCCTTTGAATAGAGCATTCCCTTTCCCTCAAGTGAATGGCATTACCGAATTTGTCGGCTATAACCTGGATCTCAATGTGGCGGGCATCTTCGATATACTTTTCAATGTAAACCTCGGCATTACCAAAGGCTGATTGGGCTTCGTTCTGGGCCATATGAAGGCCTGAAATCAAACTCTCCTGGTTATGGGCAATCCTCATTCCCTTACCCCCGCCTCCGGCAGATGCCTTGATCATTACGGGATAGCCTATTCTCTCCGCTATTTTGATGACTTCTTTTTCATCCTTAACCGCCCCATCACTCCCCTGAACCACAGGAACGTTTGCCATTTTCATGGTTTCCTTGGCAACGGATTTATCTCCCATCTTGGTTATGGCCTCAGACGGAGGGCCGATGAAGGCTATCTTATAGGATTCACATATTTCTACAAAATGGGCATTCTCGGATAGAAAGCCATAACCAGGGTGAATCGCATCAACATCAGTAACTTCAGCCGCACTGATAATCGATGGAATATTCAGGTAGCTTTCCTTGCTCTGGGCTTTACCGATACAGATAGCCTCATCCGAGAACCGGACATGGAGAGAATCTCTATCAGCCTCCGAGTAAACGGCTACGGTTCGTATGCCCAGTTCCTTGCACGCTCTAATTATTCTTAAGGCAATTTCACCCCGATTGGCAATTAAAATCTTAGAAAACATCTTTCTCTCCCACTCTCGGCGTTGTTACTTATAAGGGTTAGGGGCAGGGGTTATAGGGGCCAGGAGTTAGAGGGGGTTAGGGGCTAGGGTACCCTAATCCCCAATCCCTAACTACTTGCCTGCGACCTTGGCGATCAGGGTTTGATAGCCATAATGAGCAATCAGGTTGTCCAGAAGAACCAGGGCCATGTAACTTTCCGCTACTGGCCAAATCCGCCCGGCAATGGTAGCATCACGCCGGGTAATTGCGGCCAGCGGCTTGTTCTCCAGGGTATACTTATCAATGGTTGACTGCTTCTTATCAATGGTCGGCGTCGGCTTCACTGCCAGCCGCACTACGATGGGCTGTCCTGTGGCCAGGCCGCCGGTAATGCCACCGGCATTATTCGACATAAAGACAACCTTGCCATCTTCCGCCTTCATGGCATCATTGCTCTGGCTGCCCGTCATCTTACTGACCGCAAACCCTGCACCGACTTCTACGGCCTTGACCGCTCCTATGCCAAGCATACGGCCAAGTTCTGCGTCCAGCTTGTTGAAAACAGGCTCGCCAAGACCAACCGGCACGCCGGTGGCTATTACTTCGATTACACCGCCTGCGGAATCTCCGGTTTCCGTAATTTTGCGGCATGCCTCCATCATGGCCTCTGCTGCTTCAATATCCGGGCAATTGACAACCGGATGTACACCGTATTTCGTCCGCACCTCATCCGCCTGGAATTTCGGTCCCCTGTCTCGAATGGGGTCGATTTCCTGCTCGATCTCGGCCATGACCTTCATCTTTTCGAGAAAGTGCATCTGCGGCGTAATGCGATTTTTAACATACACTTCCTGGTAGAAGGGATCAAAATCACAGCGCATCTTTTTATATGCCCTGGTAAGGCCGAGTGCCTTTTCATGGCTGATATCACCGCATCGGACCCCTGCGATCTCCTTTATATAGGCGAATACCTCAATTCCGCAGATACTGAGCACCCTTCTGGCTATGGAGCCCGCAGCCACAATAGGGGCGGTGTAGCGGCCACTGAATAACCCAGCGCCTATGGCATCGTCCGCTTGCCCATATTTCATGAACGACGCATACGAGGCATGGCCGGGCCTTGGAGTGCGGTTCGTATCCTGATACTGCTTGATGTGAATAAAATGCCGGTCAAGATTGGGAATTAAGATGCTGACAGGAGTGCCGTTGGTCTGGCCCATGTTCCCGGCATTTTCGATGGTATCCGCGGCATTGACTCCCGTATAGAGAACCGGCAGGTCAGGCTCTTTGCGGGGTGAAGAGAGTTCATCAGCACCCGGCTTTCTGAGAAGAAGATCTCCGTAGATCTCCTTTTCGGAGATGGAGAGGCCGGACGGAACCCCCTGCACCACAGCAACCAACCCCTCCTGGTAGGAGCCGCCAGCCACTGTTACCTGAAAAAAATTTCCCAGATGACATCCCATCATAAATCATTTCCTCCTTAATGTTTAGAGTAGATAACCTGTATTTTTAGAATAGAAAACATGGTACTCGATTAAGACAGGTAGATAGACTGTAGGCATTTAGGCTTTTAGCCTAACAACCTAATAGCCTACAGCCTGATAACCTATTTTTAATCTATGCGATTTGGTATTGTTTCTTTTGCCTCAATTCTTCCATGCATCCTGCCCCGCTTCACCTATACCCCGCCCTGAAGTCCTTCCTGTCGTCCTTTTTTGCATCCCTTCTGTGTATTCCTTTTCCAATGCCTATTCTTTCGGCTGTAGTGATATAAGCCACGTTCATTTCCTCCTCGAATGTCCTTATCTCCTCTCAGAATGCATCTAAAGAGGAAAATTGTTCAAGTGGCACAGCCTCAGCCTCCTTGCTGGTTCTAAATGTAGAAGCCTTGCTTAATTTGTTGATCATTGTTGAACAGTTTAAGAAGAATCGAAGTGATTGTCAAGTACAGAAAGGAGATTGAATTGGAGGCTATCTCGGTTTCTAATTTTTTCGCCTGGGGCAGAAGAAAGTTAATGTCAAGGAATAATTCTTAGACGTAATTATAGGGGGTATAACATAATATTTTGATTATATTTCAATTAGTTAAGCTCTCTTGAGCAAAATTATAGTGATAGATATGGGATAAAATGGCTGAGAACCCGCAGTAAATAATATAATGAAATTTCTGCTATTAAAGCATAACACGAGTTTCTATAGCGTTAGCCTTATCATTTTTTGAAATAATAATATTACCCTTGCCATTTTCTAATTTTGCCCATTTATAAATTCGGATAGCCTCTCTCATAATCTCACTAACGGTTAATCCACTTTTAGTGCTTATTTCTTTCAAATCTTCATAAGAATCTTTTGGGATGGTGAAATTGAGTCTCTTTTTTTGCACAGTTTCCTCCATTTTTCTGGAATATTTAAAAAATAAGCATAAGTATTGATCATTGATATTATACTATATGGAGAAATCAATTTCTACTTTTTTAGTATCGAATCTGTTTTTTTTATATATTTTATAGAGAATTGTTATCCTTTTCCTCCCGAAAAATTTTTTAATGAAGCGTTTAGCGAATTATCCACAAATAAGAAGAAAGAATTTTTACGCATATTCATCAAGGAAATCATTTTTGAGGGATTTGAGAACGGCGGATCACAGGAAAATGGAAATGGGAATGGAGGAAAAAACGGAAATAGGAAGATCACGAAGGGCCAAATAAAAATGGGCCTATGGGATTTGCCACCCATAGGCCCATTAACACAGGCCTCAACTCAAAGTTCAGTTATGCCTTTATTGGCAGCATAATAGCCATTGACGTATATTATGGTATCATATATAATACCATATATGAGAATTGCAGAGATTGTCATAGATACAAATGTGCTCATTGCTGCCATTAAATCAAGAAGAGGTGCTTCATTCAAGTTACTGTCTGTCATTGGCCAAGGTAAATTTAATATCAATATATCCGTCCCGTTATTACTTGAATATGAAGCAGTGGCAAAAGAATTGATTGGAAAGATAGCCTTAACAGCAGAGTACATAGACGATATCCTCAATTATATCTGTAGGGTTTCAAGAGGGAGGAAAATTTTTTATCTATGGCGTCCGTTCCTGAAAGATCCGAAGGATGATATGGTTTTGGAATTGGCAGTAACTTCCCAATGCGATATGATTATAAGGTACAATAAAAAAGACTTTAAAAATGTCGAGCAATACTTTGGCATTCGGGTTTTAACGCCCAAAGAATTATTACTTGAAATTGGAGAGATATCATGAGTACCATAAGTATTAGATTGCCGGAATCGATCCATACAAGGATTAAGGTGTTGGCTAAGCGGGAGAATATCTCTATCAATCAACTTATTACGACTGCCTTAGCTGAAAAACTATCAGCCCTCGATACTGAAGAATACCTTAAGGAAAGGGCAAAGTTAGGGGATCGTTCCAAGTTTAAAAAGGCTCTTTCTAAAGTAGCTGATGTTGAACCGGATGAATGTGATAGGCTGTAATTCCTGATTAGGGGACCTTATATCGGAGAGAATATGATCTGTGAATTTTGTGGTGTGTGTGGCTGTGGCTATTTTATTATGACCACGCCTTCCTTTCCCTTTGAGAAAGGTACTGGAGGCATTGCCACAAAAGAGACGAGATCCTCTCCATCGTATCTTCATGTACCTTATTGATTCCATCGCCATCATCATCGTTGGCATGTTCATCTTGACTTTTGTGGCATAGGGTCTTGCGCTTAAAACTCTTTCTCTGAGAGCCCATTATAACCGGCCCCAATTATCAGTATCCATAGTCGAACCGATCTCTACATGTTTCTCTATCACTTCATGGGAGGCGTCTTTTGTCGCATCAGGGCAGACCTCCAAACGAATCTCACTGCTGCCACGTTCTACTACCACAATTACTGGGAGGATTTCCTTCTGTCATACTTTGTCCATGCTTTTTAAGTCTTTTTTTCTGATAAATAGTATAACCAATCTTAGCCAGATACTTGGGCAAATTCCTGACAGGAGATCTATCCTCTTCTTTTATATCGTCATCCAGATCTTCCCATGGAACAAGATAGGGAGTAATCTTCTTTTTAATGTCTTTCTTAGGACCACGTTTCCAACCGCTCCGACAGCGTTCCTCCATCCAGCGCTCGTGTTCCTGTTTTGCAATCGCCTCTATCTCCTCCTGGGTGAACTCAAACAGTTTTTCATCCCAGTCCGTTAGAGGAACAATATTACAACATAATTCTCTCAGTTTTACCCCCATGTGATCTGCCTGCTGACGATTCGATTCTTTCAAGCTCTCCTGCAATTTTTCCCAGGAGACCATGGATGGATTACTTTCTGGCGTCTGACCTTTCTTTTTTTGCCGTTCTCTATAGTTTTCATGAATTGCCCGGGCAAGAATCTCGTTAGTGCTTGCAAGAACTTGTTCAGGCTGACAGGTTCGATCAAGCAGAGCGAAGGCATGAAACGTGCTGAAACTCTCGTCGACTTTTTCCTCGCCTCTTATCAACGTCGCCAGACCGGCATCACGACTCATTCGGACCACAATGGGAATATGATATTCTCTGGTGCGCCTGTGCAAAGCCAGAGCTGTAGAAAGACCAAAAGAGTCATTGTCAAGACAGACAAATATACTGGTCACTCTGCACTTGCCGTTACTATCGAAGAGGAAACCGGCGGTCTGAAGACTGGAAGACTCTATTTCCATCTGCTGGGGGATTATGTTACAGACTTTGGCCACTTGGGGATATTGCAGGAGTAATGATTCCTTTTTCCTGACTGCTTCTCTGTCGATCATAGTGATGTGAAGTTTTTCACCGGATTGATGAGGCATATCTTTCCAGTTCTTAGCGATGTTTATGACCAGCCCTTCTCCCATTCGGCCTATACCGACTATGAGAAGGTGGGGTCTCAGAATACGGTTCCCCCCGGCATCACTGAAGGGAGAAAAATCTTCCAGCCAGGACCGGGCTCCGCTGTCGAAAACGTTGAAAAATTCCAACCTGAAATTATCTATTCTTACGCTCTCAAGTTCCTGTTCTTCGAGCAAATGGCAAAGATCTGGATCAACAATATGAACGATACATGTAAGCACATTCCCTCTCTGGTCCCTGACCAGTTCACGGGCATGAACCGCAACTTCTGCATTCACACCATCGTCACCACAGACAGAAATGATATATTTCGCCTTATGGACACGGGCCTTAAGGAGCATTTCCCTATCTGACGCATCTCCAAGTATCACAGATGCTCCCTGATCCTTGCATTGATCAAGTAAATTATTTCCCTCATCCAGCTCGATCACTACCACACGTTGATTGTGTTGGCTGAATTTTTGAGAAAGAAGCATGCCCTTTCTCCCCAGTCCACAAATCACAATATGACCTGTAATACACTTTACATGAAGCAGTTTTATCTGTTCACGAAAGATTGCCATGAATGCTCTCACTGCCGCATAAGCAGCAATCGCAGGTGCAAGAAACCGGGCTGCCTGAAGCTCCCAGGTCATAGCCCCTGGGGTTGAGGGTAACCCAAAGCCCAGGGTAAATAGTTGCAGAACGAGGTAAAATATATCCAGAGGTGACTGCACTTCATGGCAGGCGGCAAAATACTTTCTAAAGCCAATATATCCGAGCAGCATTGCAATAATTGCAATTCCACCGATAATGGGCCACTGAAAGTCCATCCATAATTTCCGTAAATAGATATATACTTTCCTAAATATACTTTTTCCAGGGGTTCCTGATCCCATTCCACGCTTTCTTGATTCCACACTTTCTTGATCCAAAGATCAAACTCCATATCAATCCTGTCCTGTCTGTCCTTTTTCTCCAGCCTCAAGCAATACCGGAAACCAGGCTGAGAAATTTCCCATTGTCAACATGTAAATCGAGCTGATGGAATGCAGGGAGGCACGAGCGTTCAAACATGAGCTTACCGGCAAGAGAGCTCATGTCGATGATGCACTCCATAGAACGTGCTCCGTGCCTGTAGGAGTCTATCAGGAGAAACGCCTGAAGCACTCCCTCATCGATATGGAGCACATTTTCCCGGTCAAAAAGCTGCTCTGCCTTTCTGCTGAGCAGTGAACGCATGAGTAATGCACGCCTGATAAGAAATCCTTCATCCTGTTCTCCCTGCGGATTGGGACCGAGAATATTAAGGAACCCGCGAAGACGGCTCACGAAGTCTCTTCCCTTGGCTGCCGGATTCGATTCGGCCGTTTCCCGAAAACTTTCCATCGTTGAGTGAGTTCCACCTGCAAAGACAAATATGGCAGGTCCGACTGGATGAGGAATACCTCCATCGTGGAATTCACCATCCTGCATCGGAGCGAGAAAATAGCGGAGCCACCCCAGTTCACGGCCCTGGAGTGGAGTATCGAATTCATCCCAGAAAACGAGTGGCAATTCATGCCGCAGTGCACAATCCCGAACGCGATGAAAGGCAAAAGGTAACTCCTGGTGAGATTCAAATTGCGAAAGATTGAATTCCAACTGGCTTAATTGGCCTGGCATGAGTCCCCTGGCGACTTCCTTAATTGCAAAAGATTTCCCGGAGCCTGGCGGTCCGAAAACTGCTATCGAAAGGGGCCGTGAAGGCCGGCTTTGGGTCACGTATTCAGTCATGATATTGCACAGACTGCGGATGTTCTCGATCTCAGCGCGATCAATAGAAGACCACTTTCCGATTCGCTCAAGCGGTATATTGCGAAGTGAAACCTCCGGACCGAATCTCACTACATCAGCAGCAATCTTTTTCATATCCAGATTAATATCCAGATTCTTTCGAAGAGAGAGGATGGTCCACCCTTCCTTTAGCTCCTGAAGTTTGATGGAAGAAAGGGATGTTTCCTCTAGCGTGGTTGTCGTTAGAGCTTCGGTAACTGCTTTGACCGGGAATCGCAGATCCACGAGCGTACTTCCATCTCCTTGTGCATACCCTGCAAGATGCATGGCCCTGGCAGCATTAACTCCGTGCTTCATCGCATCTATGAGATCGGGTTTCCCTGAATCCTTCATGAATTGATGGACCAGAGCAGCAATAGCGCAGGATGCATAGCCGATGCATGTGCCAGGATGGTCCCGCTTCCAGTTTTCCTCTTGAGCATACGGATCGAATATCAGGGTATTGCCTTTTTTGCGATCGATAATGACCGCGCCGGTTGTCCCCAGCAACACGACAACAGCCGAGGGCTTTGACAGGTTTGGGTCATTGGTCACAGCCTGAATCACTTCACTCAAAATTTGCTCCCATGAAAGCTCATACCCGATATGCATATTGGCTTTCCTCAGATCACTCACTGAGACTACTACCAACAGCTTATCAGCAAAATGCGTTATTATCTGCTCCCAGAGAGGCCCCTGTGCAACAGGGTGAGCAATCTTAACCACTACCCATTCCGTTTCGGATGAAGGGTATTTTATACTTTCGGGCCATGCTTTCTGCTGGTCCCGGATTCCCAGATTGGCGTCATCCAGAACCACTCCCCAGGCGTTTTTTGGGGATTCTTTATGTGCGTATGCGGATGCGGATGTGGACGTGGACGTGAATGCGGATGTGGGGTAAGTCTCAGATGGGTAAGTCTCAGGTGAGTGAGTCTCAGATGAGTAAGTCTCAGAAGCGTAAGTCTCAGATGGGGGAGTCTTAGATGCGTAAGTCTTAGAAGCGTAATCCGTGCCCCAGAACTCGGCAACTCTCCAAACCATCCCTTTCCCTTTTTCACCTGCACGCCGAGGGTATGCTGACCAGATGGAATATGAACGGGTATACTGACTGTGAGCAGGGTTATTAAGAGCATCAGGGGAGATAGTTGGACCAATAACCTTATACCCATACCCTGAAGGGCCATACCCATACTTTGAAGAGCCGTATTCATACTCTGAAGGGCCATCCTCATACTTTGAAGGGCCGGTTTCGATTTCGCACAGGGCACCGAGCAATTCCGTTAACAGAGCGGCCCCTCCTGCCTGGCTGCAAGCTCTCGTGGCGATATCGCTTCCCCAGATATATTGGTATGTGGTCAACTCTCCGAGATGTGCACGAGCGCGGGCAATATTCCAATCTATGGTTACGTCTCCAGCCACGACAATGGTTCTGACATTTTGTTTCGACGCTTCAGGCATTGCCCCGCCTTTCCTTATCCCAACGTGGGAGGGTTCTTTTGGTCAACGTACCCCTGACTGATTTCGATGATATTGCCTTCGGGGTCCGCGACCCAGACTGTACGCCAGCCCGGAATAAAATCGTTAAAGTTCATCGGACCCTGAGTAATTTTTACCACGTCAGCCAATTCTCTCAGTTTGGCATCAACATCATCCACTTGAAAGGCCAGATGACGCAATCCCGAATACTGCGGGCCGTCTCCTCCAGGTTTTGGAGCAGGGAGTTCTTCCCTGGCTTTGAACAATTCAAGATAAACATTGTCCGATTTAAGAAAGACGATTTGCTCTTCGCCAAGCGGGATCAGGCGGGCACGTTGAAACCCGAAGTATTTGGTATAAAACTTCTCGATGGCAACCGGATCGTTACAGTTTATTGCCACATGGGCAAATTTCAAAGAAGGCATGGATTTCCTCCTGTCAACAATTTACAATCGCGCAAATCGAACTTCCTCCTTTTACAAGCGTGCAAATCCTGGTGCATACTTGAAGGGTTCCGCTGTTGCATCGTAAGTAACAATTTCCAATCCGTAGGAATTTTTCATTGAGCTGCGCACGGTCCATTTCTGTGTTGCGTCCATGGAAACACGTTTGCTTTTTGGCGATGGCGGCTCCCACAAACTGGCTTGCCACCCGACAACAACATCCAATTCAGCCTTATTGCCGTTGATCTTGCCTTCTACGCTTTGAACGTAGTGACTCTCATCAAAAAAGAGGTTAGTTACCCGGACATACCATTTTTTGAAACTTTCAAAATCACGAATATCCCCATCAGGGAACTGCATATGTAACTCTTCATCCGCCAGGAGCTTATAACACTCTTCAATCGGAACATGAAAATCTAATGCCCGATACCAGGCAGCAACAAATATTTCGATTTTATCAAAGGTCAAATCAGCCATTATTGCCCTCCTCATTATTAACCTCCGTTTTGATCCTTTGATGGAGCATCATGATGCCTGTTTCGTTCTTAGTGAGAAAATACCTACTCCCGCAATAGAGGACAACGACCATGTTCCGGTTATTCCAAAGCGAATCCGCCTTCATGCCCTGAAGCGTTTGTGCCGCAATACCCGGTATTTGCTGTTTGAGTTCTGCGAGCTGATTATCGGAGAGGGCATAATCGGGATTTATTGTTACCTTCGCTTCCAATGTATCTGTCAATGCCTGTGTAAACATATGATCACCCTGTAACTCCCAGGAGAGCGATGCCTTCATGTTCATAGTCGCGGGCATATTGGGCAGCAGCATCGATTGAATGATGGACATGGACATCATCCCGGAACCAAGGATCTCAACCATGATGCCGGATGACAACGCTACTGCCCCAATCAATTCCTCAATGTCAGCCCTTCCCGAATTAAGAAGCTCCAATGTTTGAATGACGGCAGATGTATCCTGCCCCTGAAATACCTTTGTTACTTCATGAACCGACCATTTTCCGACTAGGCCGTCTTTTGGAATGAGCATACTATTCACCTCACAGAATCATGTGTTTGAGGATCTTTCCATCCTTAATATACAGACTTTCATGAGCATTCACGACGCCGAGTTCTTTTCCGGTAATGCTGTTTCGGTATAGCACCAGGCCATTCGACTCGGCGAAATTTTCCAGACGGACATGAACAATGGTGTCATTGATGAGTGGAAAGAGCGCGGAAAAATGCTCCCGTATCCTGTCATGTCCTTTATAAACGCCTCGAAATGTAACGATCTCCGCGTCTACATGATAATGTTCGCTCAGAAGACGCTCCACATCACCTTTCATCAACAGAGAAAGATGATCTCGGTAGAATTGCCGTCCGGCCTGATCGGCCGCTGTTCTCACCGCACGGATATCCTGTCCGTTTACCGCGTCTATCCAGTACACGCTTCCGTAAACGAAATTGGCATTCCAGACCAAGCCCTGGCTCGCGTCTTTCACGTCGCATGTCCACACCCACATGCGGTTGGTGAATAACGGACTGATGAACAAGCCGTCGTTTTCCTGCTCCATGGTAAACAGCGAGCAACATTCCTCTATGGTGGGCAGACGCCAGTCGTGGTAACCGCAAAAACCTTCAGCGTTCAACTTTGATATATACTCTTTGGCATCTTTCCATCGTCCGTATGCGGGCCGATGCGCTTTCTGCCACATAAGGCCCGTTGCTCTGTCAGTCACCGTACCGTCAAGGTTGTCAAAAAAATCGTTCTGAGACGCGCCGGTATCATTGGAAAAATCCTTGTTCCAATCATACCCCTTACAGAAGAAATTATATTTCCTTATCGTTTCGCCTAGTTCCCGGAGACTGAGGTTGGTGAAATCGGAAGGTTCCGAACGCAAGACAATCTTAGATGCCGATTCCATGTTCGCCTCCTTTCTCAAGATAATTCATGGAAACCTGGCGACATATCTTCCCGTCCCTGAGATAAAACACACCCTTATTGCGGATTGTGCCGAGATTCTCTGTTGCGACGACGGCAGAGAACATGATGACATCCGATGACTCAGCGAATGAATCTAACGACATGCTTGATATTTTTCCCGTCAGTTCAAATCTTCGTTCGACATACCGCTGTATCGCATCCCGGCCCTGCAACGTTATATCAAAAGCCACGAGTTCCGCATCCGGCTGATAATCTTCCCTCATCAGCCGTTCCGTGTCCTTCCGGGACATATGCCCGACATAATTTTGAAAGAATTTTCTTCCCGGCGGCAGTACCGCTGTACGCACAGCGCGGATATCCTGCGCGTTGCTGATCTCAAGGCAAAACAAGCTTCCGTAGTTAAAATTAATAGCCCAGGCAAACGAGGAACTGGCCCAGTCACGGCCTGCGCCAGCCCCGCCAATATCGCAGCTCCAAAACCACATCCTGTTGGAAAATACCGGGCTGACATAGAGGTCGTCATTGAGCCGCTCACGGGTCATGAGCGTTGCCAACTCTTCTATCGATGGCAACCGCCAGTCCGTATACCCCGCGAAGTGTTCCGCATTCAGACGGTCAATGTAAGGCTGAGCGTCTTTCCAACAGCCATAATCAGGAGCCTGCCCTTTCTGCCACATAAGCCCTGTCATCTCATCGGTCACGGTACCGTCAGAATTTTCGTGGAACTCATTCTTAAAAGTGCCTTCTTCGTTTGAGTAATCCTGGTTCCAGGGATAGGCCTTGCAGTAGAAAGAATACTTTTTCAGCATTTCCCGGACATCGGTATTAGCCAGGGTCAGCGGTGTTGAACGCACCCTAATATTTTCAGCCATGCAATCCACTCCTTACGTCTGCGGCGGGTTAAACTGAATATCATACAGCGCCTTCAGCATCGGCATCGAGTCGAAATAATTGATAAATTGTACGATAACGCTGTCTTTTAGCGTGTACACGTGAATTGAATTTATTTCGTAGTATCTGCCAGTCTCCCCGATAACAGCGTGTTCATTAATGAGAAGGACGACCCGATCTTCTTCGGACACCATCCAATGGGGAGTGATGACCAAGTCCCGGGTATCGCGGATATTGCCCCAGATATAGTCCAATACCTCGTCAGCTCCGTGGAACTTTCCTCCACCCTTCATCTCAGGAGGGCCGTTGTCTTCCCACACGACGTCGGGAGCAAGAAAGTTTTTTACGGCGGCCCTGTCTTTTTTCGCCGCAGCCTTATGAAAACCGAGAACCACCTCTTTGGCATCCATAATATCATTCCTTTCCTTTTAACCTGTTCAGTCAGTCTATTTCGTTCTCCATTCATTCAGCCCGGTTCGTTCTCCCTTCAGCCAGTCCATTTGGTTCCTAATCTATCATAATCAATATCAGGAAGGAGAGTAAGTGCAATATGCCGATAGATTTTCCCATCCTTCATATATAAGCCATTCAGTGCTTGAACGGTTCCCCTGCCCTCGCTTGTAATCGTGGCCCTGAAGATGATTACGTCCTCGATTTCGGCAAAGTATTCAGTTGCCAGGGAGGTAATATTGCGCATGATTTTCAGGGTATCCACGTAATATTTTTTAAGCTCCTCATGTCCACGGCGCATTCCATCAAAGGTGACCATGACCGCATCCCGGTGATAGTGTTTTTCAACTAATTCATCTATCTTCCCCGTGGACATTAACAGAAGCTGCTCATTATAGAAATCTTTGCCTCTGCCCGAGGTAAACATTCTTTTCTCGATAAGCTGCTGAATTGAAATCTCCAACTCGTACGTCAACAGGAACAAGGTGGTTTCATTTGGCAAATATGTTTGCATGTCTGCCACTATTTTGTCTCGTGATTCTCTGCTGACCGGGATCGATCGGTCTTCGAGTGCGGCGACTGCATTGATAAAGGCATTGTTATAGCCGATCTGCCAATCCACACATTCCATCCCGACCGGGGATAGGCCATGTCCGAGATAAAAGCGGGTTGAGCGTTCGTCGAAGTCCTGTTTGAAACGCTTGAGAGTGTCCTGCCATTCAAATACGTGTCCATCGCGGAAAAAACAATGACAGTTCAAAGTCGCCAGATCGCCGATAAAGGCGTGTGTTACACCATCCTTGCGAAAGGTCCATAGGCCATCGCCGTCAGATTCGCCAGGTCCTACATCGTTAAAGGTGAATTTCACGCCGCCAAAGGTGAGGGAATCTCCATCTTTTATGATCTCATTGGGGAAAACACGTCTTTTCGGGTAATCATCTCCCAGATAACTAACTGCCGTTGAAGATTTCGTCTCATCTTCACGTTTCGCAAATTCCAGGCAGGCTTGCGAGGCAAATCGGGGTAAATCCTCAAAAGCCACCAATCCTGTGTAATGATCGGGATGCCCGTGCGTTAAAAGCACTGCTTTAATCGGTTTGCCGAAAGAACCCGCTTTTTTGCGTAATTCTTGAGCACTGGAAAGTGCAAGTGTGGTATCTATTACTACGACAGTATCTTCCAACTCAACGATGTATGCATTGACGTGGTCTCTCGGTAATTCCATAAACTTCCCCATGAATCTATGAATAATGGGAAATTTTGACATATTCTTTCACTCTCCTTAGGAAGTGAGCATAATAAGTCGTCGGCTTGATCTTATATTTCCAGTCTCCGTGTAATATCATCGGCGACATGTTGCAAAAGCCATTGAGTTATTTATGCCCAGTTCCTTATAGTTTTTTACTCTTCTTTTGAAAAAAAGTTGGTAAGGGAAACAAAACAGCCTTTACAACGATTTCATCGCCCATTCCTTTGTTTTCTCAGGAGATATGGTCAATGCGATGTGACGAAAAATTTTCCCATCCCTTAGATAGAACGCGTCATCCCCTTTAACAATCCCAAACTTTTCCGTTTGGACGCTGGCTTTATATATGATCACATCTTCCGATTCCGCAAAATAATCCGTTGACAGCCCCAAAATTTTGCCGGTAATTTTTGGTGCATCTTCTTTTAAGTATTTTCCAATAGCTTCTCTTCCTTTCAGGACAAATTCAAAGGTGACCATCTGGGCATCTTCATGATAATGATCGCGTAACAAGCCATCAATATCGCCTTTTCCTAAATAGGCAAGATGTTCCTGATAAAATTTCTCTCCTGGCGTCATGGTATATCCTCCTCCTGTGTTTCTATTGTGATTTTTTCAGTTGTTTGCTCATATATTAATTCCCGATTATTTCCTCTACTCTATGCTGGCCAGATTTTGATCCGTAAAGGGTTTAAAGGGTACCGTGTCATGAAAATTGGAAAAGTAGCTTATCTTTCCATTTGTAACAATAAAGTAATTTACTCCCTTCGCATCTATGGGAACTCCCTTGGCATTAGCTGCCTCTATATGCCATAAGGCCATTGCCTTTTCACCTTCAACCAAGACTTCCAGTGGACGATTAATAAATTTAGAGTATCCTTTTTTTAAACCTTCTACAGCACCCTTTAAGGTTCCAATGCCTTCCAGATGTCCTGCCAATTGCTCATCCATAACAATATCATCATTAAACAAGGTTACCCATTTATCCCAATTACCGATATTTACCAGGTAAAAATATGTTTCAACAACTTCTTTTGTACTCATCATAATATTTCTCTCCTCATCTAACCGGCATATTTCATCTTCGCAATAGTAAAAAAGCACGTTACAATAGGACAAGGGGTTAGCCCCCCGTTCTATCGATACCTACAATCTTGGAACGAGCTTAAAATGTGCTGAGTCGTGAAAACTGGCCATATAATTTATTTTTCCATTTTTAATTTCGTAATAATTTGCCCCCTTAGAAACTAAAGGAGTATTATTCCGGGTAGTGGCTTTAATTTCACATATTGCTATTGCCTTATTTTCCTCAACGACTAGTTCTCTAAGGTAATTTTTAAATTCCGGCAAGGCTTGCTGGATTGTATCTACAGATTTTTTAATGGCATCTTTCCCTTTTGAGATATTTGCCATATCATCTACAACGGCATCGTTATCAAATAAACCGGCCCATTTATCCCATTCTCCCGAATTGATAAAAGCAAAATAGGCTTCGACAATTTCTTTTACATTCATGTATATTTCTCCACATGTTATCATGTTAATACCTTCATTCACTAAAGAGGGGCAGGGCCAATTAGTGTCAGGCTAATACTACAACGAGACTTTTATGTGGGGATAGAGGATTTGTCATAATGAATCACCCCACACCTGCATTTTTTGTTTCGATAAGTTTTACAGGTTACTTTCGCTCCAGCACAACGAAACCATTTGCCGGAATGACTACGCTGATCCGCCCGTTCGAAGAGAGCACATCCATCCCATAGTTCCCGCTATTGTTCCCTCCATAGCCTTCTGCATCGCTGTTGAAGACCTCCTGCCAACGGCCATTTTCTATACGCTGATTTTCAATGACATAGCCGGCGGTAAAGGGGTGGTTATTGAGGCTGGTCGCAATAATGAACGTCTGGTGATCATCCCATCGCCGAAATACGAGGACTCTATTGGCATTATTAACATGGAGAATCTCGATATTATGGGAGCGCAGGCCCGGATTATTCAGCCGAAAGTGAATTAAGTCCCGGTAAAATTGAAATAAAAATCTTCCATCTCTTTCCCTTTGCCCGTAAAGGTCTTCCCTGTTATCGATGAAGTTGTCGTATTTATAATCTTTTTGAGCACCCACCTCTTCACCCATAAGAAAGAGGGGAGTTCCAGCCGAAAGCATTGACATGCCGACAGCAAAGCGGCACCGGGCTTCGGCGACACGCCGGGTTTCCCCGGAAAGAGATGCACGATTAACCGCCTCACGGATGGTTCGCATGGAATGTTCTGAATTCCCCGCTTCATCGTGAGACTCGTGATAGACAACTTTTTTATTGGCAGAGGCCAGCAGGACACCTGCGAAATAATCCATAGCCAGAGGCCGATCATCTCCGTAGCCTGCTGTTGTGATCAGATTGGCATACTCCGGCCCCCTGCCTGTATCGCCATTGAGATGGTGATAAAAATCCGCATACCAGACTGCATCGAAACCCAATCCTCCTCTATCCGTTCCTTCAGTTACTTTATCCCAATGGGAGTGATCTTCGGCTGTGAGGATTACATCCGGTTTTATCATCTTTAAGGTGCTGCACAGTTCTTTTAAAAATTTTACGCCAAAAGCATTGACATTGCCCGCAGGTCTGCCGTCCGCATGAAGTACATTATAGGCATGGATAGACGTAGTCTGATCCACCCGGAAACCATCGATATGGAAATTTTCCACAAGGGTTACGGCACTGCTGATAAACATCTTTCTGACCATTTCCTCGCTATAGCGAGGGGCATAGCCAGTAGACATGTTATCTATATACCCTCCATGCCCTTTCTGATTATCCGCTACAGCCTCATTAAAGCGGGGATAATCGGAAGGTATCCCTTCATACCAATAGTAAACATTATGTTCCGGGACATCTGAATCGTAAGCCCATTCGGCCCGCCCTGCATCGTGGTCGTAGTGGTTATAAACAACATCCATGATTACCGCAATTCCCCGGCGATGACACTCCCGGATAAAATGCTTGAATTGATCTCTGCCTCCTGCACTGTATTCAAGGGCAAAATAGTGAGAGGTCCCATATCCCCATTGGGCCCAGCCCTCAAACTCGGAAATGGGTAAAAGTTCTATGGCATTGACGCCAAGCTCACTGAGATAGTCAAGAAGCTCAATGGCCTCTTCAAAATTGCCGGGCCTGTTCTTACCAAAACCAAGAGCACCTATATGCAGTTCATAAATGACAAGATCTTCAACGCGACCGGGCAAACTTTTCCCTGGGGTAAATTCATCTTTCCAGAATTTTTCCTCAGGAATAAATTCATGTTCCGGCCAGACGTCTTCTGTTAAGTTTTTGGCTACCATCTCAGAATCTATGACCACGGAGCAGCTTTTGGTGCCGTCAAGCTCGGTTATTTTCCCGGTAAAATGGCCTCCCTGTGGATCAAATGGGCCGCTTCCTATCTGGCAGCGGGAATACAAATCCGTGCGATACGAAGCTTCCCCATGAGAGGATGGAGAGGATGGAGAAGAAGCGTTTCTTCCTTCCTTCCAGATTCTGTACATATAGGGCCTGTGATCATACCGGGAAAAACGGGGAATAATTTCGGTCATCCAGACACCATTTTTTAGATGTATCATAGGGAGAGGAGAAAGATCGGATGACTCATTCATGCCAACGCCATCATCGGCAATGTATCCGGACTCCCCTCCAAAAACGACATCAACTCTTTCTGCATTCGGGGCCCAAACCGCAAAGCGAAGGCCAGGTTCGCCCCGGCCTGCGATATCAGGTTCGCCCCTGCCTGTGATATTTTGTTTATTGGCACCCAGCCACCTGCTGTGCGTCAGGTGATAGATTTCTTCCTGGGGACTGTCAGTGCCGCCACGTTCGAGGACAAAGGTTCGATAACGGTCGGCAGAAGCTGTGGAATTAATCTCCGTTAGAATGCCCCATTGATTGGTGCCCTGGGGGGCATCGAAGATGACCCCCCAGCGATATTCTCTTCCCACCCCTGCTTCATCCAATGCTACTGTGGCTGTAAAGCAGATTGAGCCATCTTCCAACACCCTCGGTTCCATCGGCCCTGTTGTCCACTGTTCTGAATACCGGCCATTCCTGTCCCAACTGCCCGTCAGTCTGGCATTTTGAAACAGGTCTCTTTTCATGCCTGTTGAATACACAAACCGGACTGGAATACTCATCGTCTTGCCTCTGGTTTATACTCTGAATTTGGTATATACTCTACGGCAATCTCACACCCCTCTGACCCTTCTTTTGTCGAGGGGCCAAGTTCAACCTGAAAATTATCTTTATTGATACGGTTCCATTCCGAACCATTGACAAAGACCCGTCCCATTTTCAAACTTCCCTTTGGCAGGTAATCAGGCATGACATTGATGATACTGTTTGATCTTGACGGGCAGGGTTTGAAATAAAGTCTGAAAGGAATCTTGCTTACAAAGGTGCGGATGTAAAGCTGTGCAAGGAAATTAAGTTCAAAAACATGATACCCGGATTTTGAGTGGCTCCCTTTTCGTGCCCGGTCATCTTTCGTATAAGCAAGACCATCATCGATAACATCAAAATAGACTTCCCCATAGTCAAAATCAAGATAGGACATGGACCAGAAGGCTATCGACTGCCTGGCAAGGTCAAGGTAATCCTTTCTGCCTGTCTGGCCATACAAAATCAGGTAAGCGAGAATACACTGCTCCTGCTGCCACCAGGCCTTGCGGTTATGCCAGGTAAATTCCAGTGGCATGCCGTTCTTTGGTTCCCGTTCTACAACATCGAAGCAGCCGCCACGGATCTGATCAAGGCCATAGATCTTCATCGCATCACCAAGTTTTATGGCCAGATCGAGATATTCCTTTTTCCCGATCAAATTGTATACTCTACTCAAATTCCAGGCTATCTTAAGATTGTGTCCCACTACAGCGCGGTTTTGCTGCCATTTGTATGTTTTATCCGGTGTCCAGTCTCGTAAAAACCGTTCCTGAACATAAGGGATCTTCGGATCAGGGTCTGGAAATTTATCAACGATCAAGTCAGCAACTTCTTCCTGCATCGTTTTGCATTGTTCAAAGAGGACACCGAATTCTTCATTCGCGATATTTTGAATAGTAAGCATGAGATTCAGAAGATAAGCCGGTGTGTGATCACCGATTGAATTCCAGTTTTTCTTTGCGCGGTTGTCTCCCAGTGCTGGTATATCAGGTTCAAAATTCGCATAATCAAGATGTGAGTAATACCCTCCCAGGTGCTCGTCTTTATATCGATTAAAAAATCTTATTGTTCTTTTAATGTCATCGAGCGTTTCCCAGTCATTGGAAATCCGGTAAAAATTGGAAAGCCCGGCCAGTGCATAGATCTGCTCATAGAGAGGGATGGTATTTCTATCATCGCCAAACAGCGAGGGGAGTATTTTTTCTCCATGACTGTAGGCATGTGCCCAAAGCACAAAAGAGCCGTCATGACTTTCAGTTCTAAAGGTATCTCTCTGGTATTCCACTCCTTTTCTCGCTGCTTGATAATAACGATCGTTTCCCGTCATAAGATAAGCAGCGGACAATCCGGAAATCAGACGAGCCAAAGTGGCGCACTCCTGTATGGGGTCTTTTTCTCTGGAGCCAATGTATGAAAGATTTGTCTGGTAGTTGGAATAATCGAATGTATCACCCGGACCGAAAAGATTTAAAAGCCATTGATCTGCAAGGGCTCCAATCTGGGTCAGCCAATAGTGAGGCTCTTCGAACAGATACTTGCCCTCGGCATTATGAAATAAGGTTATCTCACGGGCATCGAAACGTGATTTGTCATCATGAACTTGCTGGATACCATAAACTCCGACAAACAATCCTTTCTGAATATAATGGCCGAGTTTTCCTTCAGGGCTGTCTACATAATTCGGCGGCGATGGTATTCTATCGCGATCGAGTTTGTCAAAATTTTTAATGAACGTATAATAGGTAGCATCGCCAACACATATATCAAAGACATCGCCACTTTGACAGGTAACCTGAAAGCAGCGGCTCGATGGATTGACGTCCTGTACGATACCCATTATTCTTTCACTGTGAGTATAATATTTCATTTTTTCTCCTTATGCGAGATTACAACACGAGAGCCTATCCCAAAATGGTAAATATCGATAGGTAGACATCAATAGACTGGGTCTTCAGACCCCGCCCACATATATAATGGGGACGGGACAAGAATGTCCCGCCTATCGATTGGGATATTTTGGGATAGGCTCGCGGAATTTACAGCCTGCTTTTTTTATCCCTCTCCTGCAATTGCCTGAGAAATTCTTTGATAAAGGGGACAGAGTGAGAACTCATCCTCCCGGATATCAGATTTCCATCAACATGCACATCTTTATCCACATACCTGAAGCCTGCATTTTTTACATCATCAATAATGTTATAGGCACAAGTTACCTCTTTGGCCTTTACTGCATCTTTTAGAGAGCATAAAATCCACATGGAATGGCAAATGGTCCCCACCAGATGTCTATCGGACCGCAGTATTTTCTCAACGAGGCTGCGGGGCTCAGGAAGTTCTAATACACCGGGCTGTTTTTCTTTCTGAAACCACCAGCGCAGACGGTCTGCCCAGTATCCACCTCCAAAGATAAACCCTGCAAAATCATAGATATTGACTTCATGGATGCTCATATCCACATCTAATCTAAAAATCGGTTCGTCACCGGATGGGATGCTTCTTCTTTTTCCATTGTCCCATTCTTTGTTTGTGGTAATAAGAACAGGCTTATATCCTGTATTCTTAATCTCCCTGAGAATAGGAAAATAGCTATATGAAACCCATTCATCTTCAACAAATACGCCAATTTGTTCTGTAGTCATTATGCTCTTTTCCTTCCGAGGTTAAGATTTTTACGATCATCTCACCACAAAGATAGGACGATGCTGTCGAGCGACTGGTTAAAAAGGGCCAATCTAAAACAACGGATGTTTTTTTTCCCAGATTTCCATGATAGCCGCCATCAGGGCCAGTAGCATCCCGCAAAATAGATTCCAGAGGATAAGGAGCCGGGCCTATGTTAATGTCAGTGTTGAGAAATCCTGTCCCATCTTTATAATCGTATTCAAGCACGTGACCGGTAACATGTTTACCCCATAGAATGCTCTTACGCTCGTTCCAGTCCCGTGCAAAGGCAAGACAGGACACGCCATAGCATTCAGCCGCCACTAACTTATCCATCTTGATAAAGCTTAAGATAAGATCGTGGACCCTGCTATTGTTCGCCATGTCAATTAAAGGGCCGCTTCCACCAACTAATAACAGGCAATCATAGGAGGCTAAATCCTTTTGTACTGCATTAAGGGCGTCGTTGTAATCTTCGAGTTTCCTGAGATACAAAGGATCACATACATACGGTCTTTCCGGCAGCCAGGAAGAAAGGTTCAGCGGCTTCTCCATCCGGTATGATTCATCAATCTCACGACCCCGGCGCGCATTTTCCTCTGTAGTGACCTGACGTCCAAGAGGTGGATCAATGTAATCGGAATTCAGGCTGGGGGGCAAGGCTCTTGGCCTTTTTCCTTTTGGAGTAGCAAAAGTCACATCAAATTTTGCGTTATCCAAATAATATAATGGGCCTACTAATTCCTCAGCCCAATAACCCCATTCAGACAAAACAGTCAAAACTTTTTTATTCATTTGAACACTCCTTTTTATAACAGGTTATTAATGAACTTATATCGGATTATTCACGAAAGAGACGTATCAAGAAATACGTCTACAAGACATGGCTTGCCCATACCAAAAGCTTTCTCCAGGACAGGGGCAAGCTCTGAAGGATCTTCAACCCGAAATCCGGTTACTCCCATACCTCCTGCTAATTTTTTAAAATCAAGGCGTGGGTGAGTCAGATCCATATTATCCGGAAACGGACGTTCCGACTGCCGGGAATCACCCCGGTAGTTAAGCAAGTTATATTTAAGTATTTTGTAACTGGCATTATTACAGACTATGAAAACCACAGGGATATCGTAACGTGCTGCCGTATACAGAGCGTGAATGCCGAAACTTCCGCCCCCATCACCGACAATGGCCACCACAGGCCGGTCAGGATGAGCTAATTTCAGCCCTACCCCTCCCGGTATGCCTACTCCGAGGATGCCTTCTCTCACCTGAAAGAATTGGCCAGCCTGACTGGGACGGATGTAACGCAAAAGCTGCTCCGAGCAGGTAATGGCCTCATCAAAAATGAGTGTTTCAGGGGTGATAAATTGGGAAAGTTCCCGCATGAGACGAGCAGGCCTTATGGGTGTCAAGTCCATGATGATATCGTCTTTGGCAATGGCTTCGTTGCGTTCAGCAAGGGCCTTTTGATGAAACGTATCAAATCTTTTTTTGGCTTTTGCTCTGTCCTTTTCCGTCATTCTCGTTTCCAGCTCTTCGCATAAGGCGGCAAGGCTTAATTTCGGATCTGCCATAATGGCCAGATCAGCCACAAAATTCTTGGCAATTTCCCATGTATCCAAATCGATGTGAATAATTTTGGCACTTGAAGCAAACACGTTTTCAGTGAGGGGAAAAACTTCCGGGAAAACATAACTCCCGCAGATGAACACCACATCTGCATCCTTCACTATCTCCCGGCTCGATCTACCAAACATATGCCCGGTCAGCCCCATGAACAGGGGATGCTCAAAACTGACATTCACCTCCGCCGAGTCAGCGCCATACATAGGACAACCCAGAATCTCCGCGAATTTTTCAGCTTCTTGCTTTGCCTCAGAAAAAGCCAGGCCATCTCCCATAATGAAAATGGGGTTTTCAGCAGACAGGAGAAGAGATATCGCCTCTTGGATGAACTCTTTATTGGGAGAAACACGCGTTGAAATTCTGGTTGAAGGTCTTATCTCGATATCTACTTCTTCATCAAGACAATCCATGGGAAAAGACAGATACACAGGACCATAGGGCGGGGTTGTAGCAACCTTTACAGCGCGCCTGAGCATTCTGGCAACCTCAGAACCTCTGCGAATCTGGGTACACCATTTTGTTACAGGCCTGGCAAGTTCCTGGAGATTCGCAGCCATCTGTGCATCCATATTATATATATCAAGCGGCCCTTCTCCGACTAATACTACTAAAGGAGCGCAGCCTCGTTTCGCCTGATACAACATCCCAATAGCATTGCCAGTGCCCACAGAACAGTGTACCTGCACAAATGCCGGTTTTCGAGTTGCCCGCGCATAGGCATCACCCATGGCAATAGCCATTGTTTCATGCAGACAGAGAATATACTTTATCTCAGGAAAATCAGATAGTGCATCATTGAAACTTTCTTCCGACGTACCTGGATTACCAAATATATAGGTTGCTCCCTCAGCAATAAGCTGACGAATAAGTGCCTCTTTGGCAAGCATATCTGTTCTCCTCTCGATATTGTCGTTTTATCTCGTATCCTTCTGAATAAAGGTACGCTTATTGCCGTTTCTTTTTAAAACCAATCATTTTTTTAATATATTATATTTCAATATATAAAAATAATTATTTAATTTTGATTTATCGGTATTATATCGTCATTTATTGCTAAAAATATTTATTGTTTTAATTAAAAATTTTTTTCATGCTGCCCGGCAAAAGCCTCAAAAGTAAATAAACAGATAAATTATTAAATAAGGACTTTGTCATCCTTAAATAAATTTTTTACCGAATCAATATATAATTATAAATTTTATTCAATTGATAATTTATATTTTTATTAAATAATAATAAACTATAATTTAAATTCAATATCAACCAGTTACCATCGAAGGAGGATAATCATGCCTGTTGACGTAGAACCAATTGCTCCCCATCAGCTCAACTCTGAAGATTTTTCCCTGGAACCACGCGGAAGAGTTTATCCAAGCCCCTGCGGGTGGCGAGACCAGATTTTATATTTCCTTTTGCCTGATCGATTCAGCGATGGGAATGAAAGTCAGCGGCCGCTATTTGATCGAACAGCCCCTGAAAGATTCCACTCAAGTGATAAACGAACATGGATGGAAGGCGGCAAGAGGTTTCAAGGTGGGACAATCAACGGAATCAGAAGCAAACTTGACTATCTGCAGGGGCTGGGGGTGACAACTCTCTGGCTTGGCCCTGTTTGGAAACAACGGACGGACATGGATACGTATCATGGGTATGGAATTCAAAATTTTCTTGAGGTTGATCCTCGTTTTGGGACTCGTCAGGATTTAAGAAATCTCATAGATGCGGCCCATGACAGAGGTATGTATGTTTTGTTAGATGTTATTTACAATCATACGGGAAACAACTGGTTCTATAAAGCAAATGGGACTCCTCAACCAATGCTTCCCTATCGCTTTCAGCCGCCTTATCCGGTTGCGGGATGGCGTTCAAGGACAGGGGAATGTGTTCCCGATATCAACAGATCCATGTTTGATGATGGTGTTTGGCCAGCCGAGTTTCAAAATACTGACTGGTATAACCGTGCAGGTTATATCGTCAACTGGGACCCGCAACCCGGTGACAATATACTTAATCCCAATGCTGAATACCGGCGGGGGGATTTCTTCGATATGAAGGATCTTGATCTCGTCAAAAGTGAAGTGCTCTCCGCTGTTATCAATGTATATCAATATTGGATTGCTCTGACCGATTGTGATGGTTTTCGCATAGATACGGTTAAACAT
>Ga0307378_10002890_pt1 | contig 25627 bp, 27 predicted proteins | sample UN1MG_FD_202238 | JGI IMG/M metagenome (GOLD analysis project Ga0307378, IMG submission 202238) | Soil microbial communities from Risofladan, Vaasa, Finland - UN-1 | ecosystem: Environmental > Terrestrial > Soil > Coastal area > Acid sulfate soil | place: Finland: Risofladan, Vaasa | collected...
GAATTTTCTTCTGTAGAAGAAGCACGACAATATTTTAAAAGTGAACTTAAAAGGTTAAATGCAAAACCCCAAAAAGATGCAAAGAGTGCTTATGAGATATTACAGGAAGAAAGAGACTATCTTCTCCCTCTCCCTCCCAGATATGATACGGCCAGAATTACCGAGGCCAGAGTCGACAGATATGCCTGTATTACCGTAGATGGTAATCATTATTCTGTCCCTGACCATCTGGTAGGGAAGTTCATCTTTACTAAAATTTATCCCGATTGGATCATTGGTTATCACGCTTCCCAAAAGATTGCTTCCCATAAAAGAAGATACGAGAGAAAAAAGTGGTCCATCGATATCACCCATTACTTAAGAACTTTAAAACTAAAACCAGGTGCTCTCGTGCGAAGTACCGCCTTCTCGCAAATTCAACCCAGATTAAAAGCCATCTACCAAAAATATTACCGGGGTAAAGAGAAGCACTTCATCGAACTTTTAGAGCTTACTGCCGACCATAACCTGGTAGCAGTAGAACAGGCCATCACCCTTTTGGAAAAGGTCAACCCTACCGGGGTGAACACTGAAAAGATAAGAGCGATCGTCGAAAGAAAGGATGATACCTCAAGTAAAATAATCCATCCTTTGGATATAGAGATCCAGTCCCAAAGAATCGTCAATCTCTATCAAGATATGTTAAATGAGGTGTCGGCATGAAAAATGAACTCATAAACCAAATCAAAGAGATCAGCAAACAGGTCAGGCTACCGGGAGTGAGAAGATACCTGGCAGAAGAGATTAAAGAAGCCAATATGAAAAATTTAAGTTATGAAGAATTTTTATATAATCTTCTTTTAAAGGAATCTGATCTCAGGCTGGAAAGCGGTAAGAAAAATAGAATCAGGCTGGCCAATTTTCCCTACCGAAAATACCTGGAGGAATTATCGATTTGCGATCTCCCTCCTGATGCCAGGAAAAGGTTCAAGGTACTTACCAGCCTTGATTTCATCGAAAATGGTCAGAATGTCATTTTAGCCGGCAGTCCCGGTACCGGCAAAACCCATCTGGCCATCGCTCTGGGAATCAAAGCCTGTATGTCCGGATATAAAGTACTGTTTGCCACTGTACCCTTACTGATCAATCAATTAAAAGAATCCAGATCAGAAAAGACCTTAATCAGATTGGAGTCTATATTTGAAAAGTATGATCTGGTTATAGCCGATGAGTTGGGATATATTTCCTTTGACAAGGAAGGGTCAGAGCTACTCTTTACCCATCTCTCCCTTAGGACCGGCAGAAAATCTACCATCATTACCACCAACCTCTCCTTCGAGAGGTGGAATGAAATCTTTTCAGATTCGGTGATGACGGCAGCCATGATCGACAGGCTTACTCATAAATCCTATATTCTCAATATTAATGGTAATTCTTACCGGTTGAAGGAGACCAAGGAATGGCTGGCAAAGCAAAATTAATGGTCAACTAAGAAAGGAGGGAAATATGGTCTAGATTGATTTATTTTTTTAGAAAAGGTGGTGCACTTTTCGACTGAAATATGGTGTACTTTTCATTTGATATTTACATCTTTTCTTGATTTGGCAAATATAATCCTTTACCGTAGAGTATCCCACCTTTACTCCTTCTTCTTGCATCTTTTCATGTATCCTTACCCCGGAGAGATTGTCTTCTAACCATTCCATAATCTGTTCCTTATGGTAATCCAATATCCGGGGATGGGGTTTCTGGGCAAGATATTCTTTTCCTTCTTCTATTTCTTTTATTCTTTTAGCTACTGTTTTCCAGTCATGACCGGTAAGCCTTGCTATCATCGATTTATTCTTATGTCTTTCCCAAAGTGATTTAATAGTTATATACATCGCTACTCCTATTATTTTTTCTACCTCACTTAAGGGTAAATTATAACTTAAGAGAGGTTTATTTTATAAATATAACTATGGAATTTATTATAGCTTTGAGGAGCATGCAGGAAGAACGAAGAAGTAGTATAAATTAATGGGTATCAAAATAAGTAAAATATTTTAAAGAGCAAAAAGAAGAAATTGTACAAAAGGTACTAAGCGTTACCCCCTTCTATAACTAGGAAAAGAGGATAACATCTCTCCTGGACTTATCAACCGCTGGAGAAGACAATGCTTAAATGTAGACTGGATAGTAATAATAACCAAGAAATAAAAAATTACAGATACAGATAGCCGAATTAGAACAGACAATTGGTAAATTTACCATGTAGAACTACATTTTAAAAAAAGAGAAAGAATACCTATGAAAGAAAAAAAAGAGGATTCATCTGTTATCACCGATCCCTCAATTAAAAAGAGAGAAAGTAAGCATAAATCATAAGCGGATACTAAAGATGATACGAAAATTAAGTATACAAGATAGAAACGCAAATATATCTCAACTACCAATAGCTAAACATATCTATTTTTTTATCTAAATATTGTTCGATAAGAACTCTAACTTGATAATCTGAACTATAACCTAAAACCACCAACCCTTTTTATTTCAGATTATATTTTATGGTGTACGCCTTTATTTTTTAAATGACATTGGGTATAAAATAATTTGACAACTATAAAATAAATTTTGTATAATAACTTTTATAGAAAAGATTTCTATATTATAGAAAAACAAAGTTGCTATAGGAACTTTTGTAGGTGATATTAAGCAACTAAATCTTAGATTTCATTAGTTATTCAATATATGGGCTTTTTCAGCTGATTTAGGTATTCTTTAAGATATTAGCAAGATTATTATGAAGAAATTAAAACATTAATTTATTTAAAATTTTCAATTTATATTAGAATGTATGAAGGTTCTAATATGCCATTTTGCTTAAAATAGAAATGAGGTTTTCAAATAATTCACCTCCAATCCCAAAAAAAATAAATAAAATAAGCGTAAGTAATCAAAAACCTTATAAAATAGGAATTTCAAATATGGACGTGAAGAATAAGATATAGGTACTCTAAAAGCCTTTTAAGACAAGGGTTTTAGAATTTTCTCAAAAAGACTAGTATTTAATTAGGAGGGCTTATGTAAGAATATTAAGAATTTGAAGGATATCATAACATATTTAATGTAATTAAGAATATTTGACGGTACCAAAATATTTTAGGAGGTAGAAAAAATGGGAGATACTGAGAAACGGTTAAAAGAATTAGATATTGTATTACCATATAAGGATAGAAAAGGCATAAGTGGAGTAGCCCTTAAAAAGGATGGTCAATTAATATATTTATCGGGGCATGGTTGTAGTAAACCAGATGGGGAACTACTTTATGAAGGTAGGTTAGGAGTAGAGGTCAATCTAGAAGAAGGTTATAAAGCAGCCCGCCAGGTAGGAATCAATTTATTAGCATCTTTAAAGGATTATCTTGGCAGCTTAGACCGTATAGAAAAAATAATTAAAGTACTTGGATTTGTTGCATGCTCACCCGATTTTGATCAGCAATCACTGGTGATACATGGTTTTTCTGACTTAATGACAGAAGTGTTTGGTGACCGGGGAACACATGCTCGTTCTGCAATAGGAGTTGCAGCTTTACCAAAAAAAACTCCTGTAGAAATTGAGATGATAGTTAAAATTAAAGATTGAGTATAAACAATTGTAATAGAATCAAAGAATAAATATATGATTTTAGAAATTAACTACGTGTTTTATTGTTGGTTTAAAATATGACGGAGTAATAGATCCGTCTTTCTTTCAGTATTTGAATTATATTCTCTTGGCAATGATTAGTTTTTATTGAAAGGAGAATAAATATATGAAAAAGAAAATTATGCGTGAGCCCACTCCAAAAAGTCGAGTACAGGCTTCGAAGTTATTGATTTAGGGGTAGATGCAGCTACAGAAAAATTTGTAGAAGCAGTGAAAGAACATAAACCTAATATAATAGGGATGCCTGCACTTTTAACTACTACAGTGGTTAATATGGCGGAAGTGATAAAGGTTCTTGAAGCTGCAGGGTTAAGAGATAAAGCAAAGATAATGATTGGGGGAGCGCCTATAACTCAAAATTATGCTGATCAAATAGGTGCAGATAGGTTACTCTCCTGATGCTGCTCTGCTGTTAATAAGGCAAAAACTTTTATTGCCTAAATATTTACTATTAATTATTTTATTAGATTTGTAATAAAAAAGTTTTAAACTTGATGTATATGAGTTGCTATTATTATAAAAAGACAAAAGTAGTACATAGAAAACGTGCTTTTTATTATTGATTGACAGTCAAGGGTTAAAAATTAATAAATTCAAATTTATAAAAGGAGTGGTGATAAATGACACATAGGGAACGGGTATTAAAAGCTATAAATCATGAAGAACCCGACCTAGTTCCAATAGATTTAGGATCGACAGATAATTCTAGTATTGTTAAAGAGGCCTATGACGAATTAAGAAATTACCTTGGAATGGACCCCACCAATTCCGGACTTATCAATAGAAATATGCGGGTAGTAGATGTTGATGACGATGTGCTTGATTATTTTCAAACTGATGTCCGCGGAGTTTTTCCCGGTGTGCGTTCAAGTGTAGTGCACATTGATGAGAATAGTTTTAAAGATGAATGGGGCATAGTTTGGATTAAGCGTCCTGGAGTTTACTATTTTGAACAAAGTACTTTCCCCTTATCTGGTGATATATCCCAAAGTGATATAATTAATTATAAGTGGCCTAATCCGGATGATTCAAATGTAATCAAGGGATTAGAAGAGCAAGTAATAAAAATAAGGGATAGTTTCGATTGTGCGATTGTATTAAATTCAGGGTCAATGTTTATTCACAAGAGTCAATTTTTACGAGGTTTCCAAGATTGGTATCTTGATTGTGGTATGAATGTTAAAAGAATAGAAATTTTATTTGATACAATACTTGATATTAGGATAAGGATGCTTAAAAAGTTATTGTCAGAAGTAGGGGAAGAAGTTGATATTGTGGAGGTTGGAGATGATTTGGGAACTCAAACAAGTCTTCAGGTTTCTCCGGATTTTTTTCGAAAATCTATAAAACCGCGTTTTGAGAAATATTTTAATGTTATTAGACAGTTTTCTCCAGACTTAAAGATATTATTTCATAGTTGTGGTAGTATAGAACCCATTCTGGGTGATTTAATTGATATAGGTGTTGATATAATAAATCCGGTACAGGTTTCAGCAGAAAATATGGATAGTGCTTATTTAAAAGAAAAATATGGTGGTCGCCTAGCTTTTTGGGGAGCAATAGATACTCAGCATGTTCTTCCCTATGGCTCTCCTGATGTGGTAAAGAGGGAAGTTGAGCGTAGAATCAGGGATCTTGGCAAAGGTGGTGGTTATGTCCTTGCTGCTGTTCACAATATTCAACCAGGAGTACCACCTAAAAACATTGTGACAATGTGCAAACATGCAAAAATGTTCAGTAAAAATTTTTATAAGGAGTAGCATTAAACCTTTCGACTATCCCATTACTTTGAGGGGTTTTCGGTTTAATCCTGGCATGTTTGATGTTATATTGTTCTAAAAAGTTCTCATACGCATGATGACCGTTTACCCTGGGTGGTATACTTCTTGCCATTATCGGTTAATATTCTATCCAATGGTATATTCAATTGTCTATTGACTAGTAATATTTTAGTTTTTAAGAAATCTATCGCACTTATGGCTGTCTTATCCCTATAGACTTTATCAAAGGTAAAATTACTATAAGCATCGATACCCGCTTGTTGATAGATTCTCCCTAAGCTTTTAATGCTAACGACATAAAGATATCATGACAGAAGAGATAGCCGGGATAGTAAGCCTTGATATGTGCTGTTTGTCTTTTGGTGATTTCTCTTAGATGCCGTTCACTGATGACCGGGTTCAGTCTATTATGGAAGAGTATCGGAATTTCAAAAAAGCAAGAAATTTTACGAAAAATATATTTAAGAAAGGGGTTTCAGGGGGAATCTCCCCTGAGTATCTTGTTATGAATAAAAATATCTTACTTCGTTGTAGTGGATGTGGGAGATCTTACTCATTCGGTACATATTCATGTAAATGTAATAGCGGTGTATTACTTGCGGAATATAACCTTAAGCATGTAAAATCAATTAACGAACTTGAAGATCCTTCGAAACCTGGTATTTGGCGATTTTCTAAGGTATTACCTGCCGTTAAAGAATATTTTTCATTTAATGAAGGAGGAACACCTTGTATAAAGAGTCGGCTTTTAGGACCGAAAAATGATATTTTACTTTACTTTAAAGATGAAGGACGAAACCCAACTGGCTCTTTTAAAGATCGTGCAGCAACTGTGCTTGTATCAACAGAAAAAGAGTTAGGCCATTTTTCCGCTACTACCGTTTCAAGTGGTAATGCTTCGGGTGCACTCTCACTTTATTCAACAATTGCCGGGATGAATCTGTATACTTTTATGTATCAACCGACAGAGAGTAAATTTTATCATGCTTTAAGTTTTGGCCATAAGATATTTTTGATCAAAAGTCCAGCAAGTTCTGATGTAAAGAAAATAGCGGAAGAGTCAAGTAAAGAATTTGGTTGGCCTTCTATAACAACCATTTCATCGGCCAACCCGTTTAACGTTGAGGGTTATAAAACAATTTCATATGAAATTGTCCGTGACATGGGTTTCCCAGATGTTGTTGTAACGCCGATGGGATCTGGAACATTGGCTCTAGGTCTATGGAAAGGATTTAAAGAACTTTGCGAAATGGGTGTAATATCTAAATTGCCTTGTTTAGTTGGAATCCAACCTGAACAGGTAAACCCAATAGAACGTGCGTATCAACGTGGTGATACGAAAATCGAAGCAGTTATCCCAGGTAAAACAATGGCAACCGGAACAGTTGTTAATGATCCAGGTATTTCTGGTATGGCAGCTTTGCGGGCAATTAAAGAGACTAAAGGATTTATAATTTCAGTTTCTGAGGAAAGAATTCTTGATGCCTTTAAGTTTCTTCCTAAAGAAGAGGGTATTTTTGCCGAACCGACTGGTGCCTTAAGTGTTGCAGGCTTTAAATATGCTCTAGAAAAAGGACTTATCCAAAGGAATCAGAAAGTAGTATGTATTAACAGTGCAAGTGGGTTCAAGGATTTAAACGCATTTAAAAAACTTGGTCAAAGTAAAACTCAAGTTGCAAGTATCCCACCTAGCATAGAATCAGTAGAAAAAATATTGAAGGCATGGAATGAGGATAATTAATAATTCAATAAATAAAAAAATTGGAGTGATTTTGATAATAGAAAAAGTTGTTAGATAGGAGAAGATAAGTAAACTACTTTTATCACCAGCAGTACAATCAGGAGATTTTATTTTTATCTCGAGATAATATTTATTGATAAAAATAATCAACTCATAAAAGAAGGTATTAGAATACTAACAGAAATAGTTCAAAAAAAATTTAAGCTCCTAGAACAAGCAAGGATCTTCTTAAAAAGATATAATTAAAACAACTGAATTTTTAGAAAAACTCCACCAGTTCGTTCCTGTTTTTAATTAAAATAACAATAGATGAAGATATTGAAGTTGAAGTTATAGCATATTTTTCTAGATAGTTTAAGATATACTGTAATTGAATGTAATCTTCTCGGTGATAGCCTTTGTGATATTCTCAATACAAAATTAAAGTTTTTAGGCCAAAACATATTAATAAAGAGGGAATAGTAATATGCGTAAAGTATTAAAGGGCGCAAGGATAATTGATTGTGTGAGTTCTGAGTCTCTGGAAGGTTATAAAATAATAATTAAGGAAGATAGGATTTTATCAGTTGACAAAGAGAACGAGCAAGAATTACCGGGTGATGAGTTAATTAACCTATCAGGCAAAACTATACTTCCCGGGTTAATTAATATGCATGTCCATCTTACTGCAGATGATAAGGAGGATTTAATGCCCGATATGCTCTCAAAGTCAGATGAACAGCTTCTTCTACAGGCAGTTAGTGCTTCTCGTCTTACTTTAAAATCTGGGGTTACAACCGTAAGAGACTGCGGTTCCCGTAATAACCTTGTACACTGGCTCCGTGATGCAATTAATCAGGGTAAGCTTACTGGACCACGAATTATAAGCAGCGGAATGCCGATTACAATAACCGGTGGACACTGCTTTTATTTGGGTGTTGAGGTAGATGGAACTGACGAAATTAGAAAGGTAGTCCGCTCACTAGTTAAAGATGGAGCAGATTTTATAAAAGTAATGGTAACCGGGGGTGGTTCTACACCACATACGGATAAAAAAGCCCCCAGTTTTACTGATCAGGAACTATATACTGCAGTAAACGAGGCGCACTGTAATGGAAGGAAGGTGGCAGCACATGCACACGGAACAAGAGGAATCATACAGGCAGTAGAAGTAGGCGTTGATACTATAGAACACTGTTCTTTCCTTACGGATAATGGGATGAAGGCAGAAAATCATATTCTAGAATTAATGAAAGATAGGGAAATAATAATCGTTCCAACAGTCAGCGGAGGTATACGCCGGGTTTATGATGGATCATTTACTGTAAATTCCTTTGATAAATTTGCCAAAGGCTCTCTTGTAGATTACTTCCATGAACGCTTTAGTTTATTCAAGGCTCTTTATAAAAGTGGGGTAAATATTTTAGCAGGTAATGATTCTGGAATTCAAGGGACCCCTCATGATGATTTTGTTAGTGAACTGGAAGTGATGGCAGATTTAGGTATGGAGACAAAAGAAGTAATTGAGACCGCGACTTGTAAGGCAGCTTATGCTCTGGGATTGGAAAGTGAAATTGGTACAATTGAAGCGGGTAAAAAAGCAGATTTACTAGTGGTTGAAGGTGATCCATTACAAGATATTCGAATCCTTCGTAATACTTATTTGGTTATGGTTGCTGGCAAGCAAGTAGTGTTTCCGGTTTAAGTATTTTATAAAACGAAAAGATTATAGAGGATTTGCAACCCCTTGACCGCACCTTCCTGATTACCTTCAGCATTGACCGCTCAGCTGTCTAGGTCAATTACTATTTTTCTGAGTTTTTTCTTTTTAAGCAACTTTTTAAATGTTTTGAAGTTGATATCTCTAAGCATCTGTGTTGTCTTAAAGCTGAAATTGTAAAGAAAACGTGAAATATTCTCGGATTCTCTCACATTAATACCATAATCCTTTATTAATGGATCCGCTTTCAACAAAAGAAACCGTTCCAGCTTTTCCGCACCTACATTCACATATCAAGGCTTTTAAGTAATTCATCTTAATTTCTTCTGTGCTTTTATTGTCAAAGACCAACATTTCGTCAAGTTCTTGAAATATCCTTTGTTCCTCTGCATAATTAAGGAGTAGCAAAACTCCCGCATTCGAGGTAAGGTTTTTTGCTATGAATTCAACTTTATCAATCATGGCATTAAGTGCTCCTTTTCTTTTGGTTTTTAGTGTCTTTAACACCGCTATTTATGCCACTTTGAGGGAATTTTTTGTATATATTGCTTCACCTTTTGGGTGAAAAGTTGAATTCTTTGTAATCCTTGTATATCAATGCGCTAAGCCTGTTTTCTACAGGCTCACGCAGATTCTCGGTTGACTATAATTGCAACTCTAACGCAATCCGGATGTCCTTCCATAAAATAATTTATTGCTTTATCTGCTTCATCTAAAGAGAACCTATGGGTGACTATTGTTTCCAATTCATATTTGCCTTTATTAATTACTTTCATAGCCGCCTGAACATTCCCAGGCTGACCCACACTTCCACTAACCATCAGTTCCTTATATACAAAATTATCGGTAGTGATCGGGACTTTTTTATTCCCATTGATCCCAGCGATAACAAATCTCCCTAACGGTTTTAAAGATGATAGCCCTTGCTCCACTGCGGAAGAAGCCCCTGAGCATTCAACTGCTACATCGACCATCTCTCCGTCTGTAATCTCCTTTACTCTTGATACTAAATCTTCTTCATCAACACGTACTATATAATCTGCTCCGAATTTTTTTGCTAATGTGAATTTAACTTCATCTTTTCCCGACAAACCGGCTACAATAATCTGCCCTGCCCCACTTTCCTTTGCAGCAATAATGGTAGCTAATCCAATTGCCCCTGGGCCAAGGATTAAAACATCTTCCTGAGGTTTTAATCCTGCCTTGGTTGTAATAAATCTAAAGCCATTACCTAATATTGAGGAATAACAGCCGGCCTCATCAGAAATTCCATCTTCAAGTTTATAAACAAAGGAACCGGAGGCAACATACATATATTCTCCATATGCCCCCCAAATATGCGGATAAACACTTGATGATATACTTATTCCATAACACATTGAAAATTTGCATAGTTGGTAATATCCTGACAAACAGTATTTGCAATGACCACATGCTATATAAGGTTCTACTGTTATACGATCGCCCTTAGATACCTTATATATCTTTAAGGCTTCCTCTCCGATTTCGGCGACAGTACCTGCCATCTCGTGACCTAAAATTATTGGAAATATAGGTTTTTTCAATTTGCCTTCATATGCTTTAGGATCTGAACCACAGATAGTCACCATATTTACCTTCATTAGCAGATCCTGAGGTCCTATTTCCGGTAGATCAAATTCTTTTTTTCTCATTACTCCCGGCTCAATAAGTTCCCATGAAACACTTTTCATTTATTTTCCCTCCTTAAAACTTAAATAATATATTAAATATACATTTGTAGTGTAGTATAGTTTCTTTTAACAAGCCAATCTTTAAGGCTTAAAGAATGTAAGGACAGGATCCTTAATCATGTCATCCATCACTCGTTCATGACCATATCCTCTATTTCTTCCAAACAGATTTCCATTGTGGCAAGCACTTCATTACTTCGGTCCATTAGATGTCCTCTAAGGAATCCTGGTAGCCAGACAAGAATTAGTAGGCTTATTCCAGGTAGGTATATCCATTTCTTTAAAAAGAAGACGAACGTCATCTTTGGTAAGTATGGCTTCTTGCAGGGGGCTCCTTATCTTTAATTCTTTAACCGCCTTCGTTCCGGGGGAATACTTTTCATTCCACCTAAATATTTTTATAAAATTATGTAATTTATTTTTTTTAAATATTCAATTTCCATATTATTCCCCTTATTCCTTATTTCTTTCAATTAAATTATATTTATTAGTCTGCAGAATATAAAATAATTTAATATAAAAGAAGGAGTAGATAGGAGAATATTTTTTACATTTCTTACATTAAGAATTTCTTTTTCTTAGATAAATTATAAGCGACATCGATTATCATATCTTCTTGACCACCAACAACTCTTCTTTTTCCAAGCTCCATAAGAACATCACGCGAATCAACTTTATATTTTTTAGCAGCTCTGAGGGCATGTAAAAGAAAACTTGAATAAACCCCCGCATATCCAAGAGATAATGATGCTTTATCTATTACCTGAGGTCGCTGCATGATAGGTCGCACGACATCTTCAGCTGCATCCATAATTTTATACAAATCAATATTTGTTTCATACCCAAGTTTATCTAAAACCGCTACCAACACTTCTATTGCGGTATTTCCTGCGCCAGCTCCTAAGCCGCATAAAGTACCATCAACAACAGTTGCTCCCTCTTGTATGGCAGTAATGGTATTACTAACAGCAAAACCAAGATTATTATGAGCATGAAAACCAACTTCTACATTGAGCCTTTGTTTTAATAAACCTACCCGGGATTTTACATCTTCAGGAAGCATTGCTCCGGCTGAATCTACCACATAAACAACATCAGCACCATAACTTTCCATAAGCTTTGCTTGTTCTAATACTTTCTCTGGTTTCTCCATATGAGCAAGCATTAAAAAAGTAATTACTTCCAAGCCCATTTCTTTTGCCATTTGTATATGCTGTTGCGAAATATCGGCTTCAGTAACATGAGTAGCTATCCGAGCAATTTTTGCGCCATTCTCAATAGCATTTTTTAAATCTTCCCGAGTACCTATACCAGGTAATAGAAGAACTGCAATTTTACTTTTTTTAACAACTTTATTAGCAACCTTCAATCTTTCTTCGTCTGAATATTTTGAAAATCCATAATTAATAGAAGAACCTCCTAGACCATCGCCATGAGAAATTTCAATACCATATACTCCCGTATCATCTAAGGCAGATGCTATTTTAAAAATATTATCTAATGTATATTGATGCCTAACTGCATGACTACCATCCCGTAATGTAGTATCTATTATGCGTATTTTATTTTTCATTATTTCTTACCTCTTTTTCTTTAATCAATTTTTCTGCAATTATTTCACCGATAGCTACAGCAGCTGAAGTTTCAATATCAAGGTTTCCAGCGTAATCTGGTAAAAAATCACCAGCACCTTTTACTTCCGTACCAACTGTAACCATATTACCATCAAAAAGTGGACCAAAAAGTATTTTATAGCCAGGAACATATTGCTTAACTTTTTTAGCCATTTCTTCAATTGATTTAGTTATAGCTTTTTTATCTACTTTATTATCTTCAAGAATAGTAAATATAGCATTTCTCATCATAATGGGAGGCTCTGCCGGATTAAGTATTATAATTGCCTTTCCTTTTTTGGCACCCCCTACAATTTCTATCCCTCTTGCTGTGGTTTGAGTAAATTCATCAATGCTTTGTCTTGTCCCTGGACCAGCACTTTTACTGGCAATGGTAGCCACGATTTCACCGTAATTGACTTTAGCTACCTGTGAAATTGCAGCAACTATGGGAATGGTAGCTTGACCTCCACAAGTTATTAAGTTTATATTTTGTTCATTAATATATTGTTCTAAATTCACAACCGGGCAAACAAAAGGTCCTAGAGCTGCTGGAGTCAAATCGATTGCAATAATACCCTCTTTTCTAAGTATTGGCCAATTATTCTCATGACCTCTTGCTGAAGTAGCATCAAATGCAATTTTAATACCTTTACCTTTGATCTTATCAATACCCTTAGATGAAATATCTATTCCTAATTTTTCTGCCCTCTCTAAACCTTTTGATATAGTTATACCAATCATCAATTTTAAATTCATATATTTTGAACGTTTCTGAATCTTGTAAATAAGATCTGTCCCAATATTTCCCGGACCAATTATTGCTACATCAACTCTATCATTCATTAGAAAATCTCCTTTTTTATTATTGCTTTTAATTATTTATTGCTTATATATTTTTCTTAATATTAATTGTACTAATTAAAAAAACCCTTATGCTAACAAAGCTACTAAAATCTGTATTAATACAATCCCCATTTGAAATAAAAATTGCCTTAGTAAGAGCTCCAGCCAAAATAATCTCTCCCTTTTTTAAGGGAATATTATAATAAGAAAGTTTGTTAGCAAGCCAAGCTACAGCAAAAGCTGGGTGTCCCAATACGTTCACTCCTACACCAGTATTTTTAATTTTTCCGTTCTTTTTTAATATAAGTGGAGGATAACAAAGATTATCGATCAATAAACCCTATGTATTTAAAAAGTGCTTGACAAAGTCATAGTGTTTCGGTATGGGTGGTTGGCTAGACCTTGCCCAACAGGGACTTTCACCCTGCAAGAAATATAAAACTTCTTGGCGCTCTCCTCCGCTAAAAGTTACCGAATTATTGAGTATGAACAAGCGTCCCCTATTCCTATTTATATCTCCCAGATTAGCTGACTGCAGTTAGCTTGTTCGTATGAAGCTCAGGCACATAATGTGTAATATATAGCAATACATTCATCATCGATTTAATTTTGCCAGTTCTTCTCTACACTTCGCCCCAAACAAAATAGAGTCCATTCCAATAGTTATATAGCGAAAGCCCTGAGATGCACGCTCTCGGGCGATATCTCCATTAGCGGCATAAACTCCTGCAATAATTCCGTATTTTCCAGTAACCTCCAACACTCTCTTGGCCGCATCCTCCACCAAAACATGAGTAACTTGACCACTTACCCCTAAAGACTGTGACATATCATATGGCCCCAAAAACACTACATCGATTTCCGGTAATTTGCATATTTCTTCAAGATTATCTAAACAAATCTTATTCTCACAGTGAGCAACAATCATTGTTTCTTTGTTTTCATGTGCAAAATACGCAGATAGACCATTGATTGCATAATCGGACGCACGAGGAAAAGCAATTCCTCTGTTACCTTCAGGTCTATACTTCGCATATCCTATCACTTCTGAAGCAGATTTTGCATCATTCACTTGTGGTACTTGAATACCGTGAGCTCCTGCATCAAGAATATGCAAAATAGTGCTTTCTATCCTATTCGGTATCCTTACAATAGGAGTGATCTGTTTCGCTTCAGCTGCTCTAATCATATGCAAAACATTCTCAATTATAAAAGGGCCGTGTTCAGTGTCAATGACAACAAAATCGAACCCGGCAAGAGCGCATATTTCAACTAAATCTGGTGCATTACATGACAGGAAAGTTCCATACATTGTTTTCCCTGCCCTCAGCATTTTCTTAAGTGAATTGTTAATCAATCTCTATCCTCCTTATTTTATTTAATAAGTTTATCTATATTCCGACAAGAGTCATCCGAATGAAGCTGCACCCATGTCCGGCAGCATGTATTAAGCTATGCAAAGAAACAGGATATAAGCTCCTGGGTCGAAATACCACCGAAATACCTGCGCATGTCTATATTGTCCAGCACCCTTCGCATATCATCGGCGGCATACCTCAGGCCTTTAACCATTTTCTCAATATCGGCGGCATCCCCCACCCCTAGAAAATCACCATATATCTTGCATCCTGAAATAAGCCCATTCTTAACTTCCAAAAGTACTTCGACCTTTCCGCCGGCAAACCTGTTGGAATTTTTAAAATTGAAAGGCGGTGACTGTCCATAGTTCCAGTCCCATGTGATATACTTTTCCTCCATAAGCCAGCTGATGTTTTGCTGGTCCTCGGGTGAAAACCTGTACCCTTCAAAATGCTCACCATGAAATTCAAAGACATACCTAGTGATAAGGTTTATAAACTCAGATATGCTTATGTCCTTGTCCAGGTGATCCCTGATGTTGGTTACTCTACTCCTTACCGACTTGATACCCTTGGATTGGATTTTGGAAGGATCAACATTAAGGGCATTTTGCAGCACCTCAAGCTCTGAGTTAAACAACAGGGTACCGTGATGGAGCAGCCTGTTCCCGAACAGGTATTGAGCATTACCCGAAAACTTTCTGCCGTCGATGGTAAGATCGTTTCTGCCACTAAGCTCAGCTTTAACCCCAATACTGTCCAATGCCCTGACCACAGGCAGAGTAAATCTCCTAAAGTTCAGGAATTCCCTCTGCACATTATTGATTATAAAAGTAAAATTCACGTTCCCTGCGTCGTGATAGACCGCCCCACCGCCCGAAAGCCTGCGTACCACGCTGATGTTGTGGTCCCTGACATAGTCGGTGTTTATCTCCTCTAAGGTGTTTTGATGTTTCCCCACAATTATCGCAGGCCGGTTCTGCCATAGCACAAAGTATTCCTCTTCAGGGCTTAGGCCCTTTAGCATATATTCCTCCATGGCCATGTTATAATAGGGATTTGTTGAACTATTCCTTGTATACTTCATATTCTCTCTCCATTCTATATGTCTTTGTTGGAATACAGCCTTTGTTTAAACATACACCCCTGAAAAATTCATCTTCGGTAATAGTGACTTGAGCACCTCTAGTTTAGCTGCTTTGATAGCAGCTACATAACCGCCAGAGCTACCTCCTATGACCGTAATTTTCATTTTTTGAAACCTCAAATACTTTCCATGTTTACTTGCACTTTACCAAATTAAATGTTTTTTTTGCAACTCTTAGTAGTATCTACTCACACCTGATTATATTTTATGCAAACGAAATACTAATCTTATTCATAAATAAACTTAGCAGGGTTTTCCATTAGAGATTTTATTGCGCCTAAAAATTCGGCTGCAGGAGCCCCATCTATGACCCTGTGATCACAGGAAAGGCTTAAAGGCATCATAGGTCTGACCAATATCTGGCCTTCAATAACCACCGGTTTTTCTACGGTGCACCCTATTCCCAAAATGGCAGTTTCGGGAGGGTTTATAATGGGAGTAAAGGTCTCTACACAGTACATCCCTAAATTGGAGACCGTAAATGTGCCCCCCTGAAAATGTTCTGGAGTAAGTTTTTTGCTACGGGCCTTCGTTATGAGCACCTCTAAAGTACTGTTGACTTCATGTATTGATTTCCTTTCAACATTTTTTATCACCGGGACAACTAGTCCTTCATCCAAAGCCACCGCTATTCCTATGTTTATCTCATCTGATGCCTCTATCCTATCTTCCAGCAGATGAGAATTTAGCCTAGGGTACTTTGCAATCGCTATACCAGCTATTTTTATAATCAATCCTGTCATGGAAATTTTTATACCATCCATCTCCACTAATTCATTTAACCTATTGCGCAGCATAATAAGTTTTTTAGCATTAATTTCACAAAAATACGTTACGTGGGGAATACTAACACTACTTTCTCGCATTCTCTCGCCAATTATCTTTCTAATACCTTTATACGGAACTGATTTAAAGTTTTTACCCTGCCCCTCCAAATTGTTATCCATATCGCATACCTCCCTTGTACAATTTAAGTCTTCTTGTCATGTAATTAACTATCTGACCTTTCGCAGGAGAATAATTATTTGTCTAAAACGTTTATTATATACTCCATTTTCATACAAATAATCTCTCGCATAATTGTAAAGATAGAATGAGGAACTTAGGTTATTCCCCCTATTGCTTCCCTTACTATCTCTAAAAACTCATCGGTGCTGATCAGCCAGGCCTTTTCAAAGACTTTGTCCTTGACCTTTGCCAGTATTCCCACCTTTTGGGTGAAAAGTTGAATGCTTTGTAATCCTTGCATATCAATGCGTTAAGCCTGTTTTCTAAAGGCTCACGCAGATTCTCGGTTATAAATTCTTTTTTTAAAAGGATACCCTCATTGATATAAATCAAATTTACAGTATGGTTTACTAAGTACATGCTATATTCCTTTATGCATTTTAATAGATTTAACCTAGTGCATTGCAAACCCTCCGTCTACTGTTATTACTGACCCAGTTATAAACTGAGCATTATCAGAAGCCAAAAATACAACTAGTTGAGCCAATTTGCTCGGTTGCCCTGAACACCTTAATGGCAAACTCTCTTCTACGGCCTTTAATGCCTCTTTGGAGTTTATTTCTGTTAAAGGCGTAATATGAAGTCCCGGAGCTATCGCATTTACATGTATTCCATATGGACCTAATTCTCTTGCTAAGGCTTTTGTAAGCCCAACAATTCCCGCTTTGGCTGTTGAATAGGCACCTCTACCAAACATACCCCCGCCACGCAATCCTGCTACTGATGAAAAGTTAATTATCTTTCCACTTTTCTGCTCGATCATCTTTTCAATTACCACTTTTGTACAATAAAATGTACTGTCTAAATTTAGTTTAATTTGTCTATCCCAGCTGTCTAGATCTAATTCCCTAAAACCTAGAAAAGCATCTTTTCCTCCTCCGGCACAATTAACTAAAATATCTACTTTTTTAAAATCGGAAAAGATTTTTTTCCCAGCCTTCTGTACTATATCGTAGTCTGTTACATCTACAGTATAGGTTTTAATAACTCTATCATACTTAGATAAAGCCCCCCTTAGTTTTAATAACCCCTTTTCATTAATATCAATTAGAGCTAAATCTGCACCACTGGCTGCCATTGCTTCTGCTGTTGCAGCGCCTATTCCACTTGCTGCCCCAGTGACCATTGCGATTTTACCATCGAGTCTCATTGTATTTTCCTTCTTTATGTATTATTTCATAGTTCAAATATCCTGGTTTTTAAGGTTTAAAGAATGTAAGGACAGGAGCCTTAATCATGTCATCCATCACTCGTATCATGACTATATCCTCTATTTCTTCCAAACAGATTTCCATTGTGGCAAGCACTTCATTACTTCGGTCTATTAGATGTCCGCCCTTGACTTTACCTGTATCATCTACAAATACTGCATGAATATGATAGAGTAATTTTCCTTCTGTATCTCGGCATATATTGCCCTGAGCCCCAATAAATTCGATGATCCCTTCCTCCTGTATGTTATCACAGTAACGAAAACCGAGTGGTTTTGTTTTATCCTTGATTGCAAATTTATATGCTATCTTCTTTAAACTTCCGATACAACCTGTTATTATAGCATTCTTAAAACCATTTTCTTCATAGGCTTTTAAGAGGCATTCTACCAATTCTTCTCCAGGTTTTAGCCTTAATACCATCTTCTTACCTTTACTGCCTACACCTTCATCCACCTGATTCTCCCTCCTTTATTTCTCTTCAATTATTGATAATAAGGTTCCTACTTCTACTGTTTCACCTTCTTGAATCAATATCTTTGCTAATAATCCGGAAGCTGGGGATTCCATCTCTGTATTTATTTTCTCTGTAGTAATCTCAACCAGGCTTTCACCTTCCTGTATCAAGTCTCCTTCATGCTTCAACCATTTTGAAACAGTCCCTTCAGTCATTTCACCCCATTTTGGCATATTGACTTCTATTTGCATATACGCTTCTCCTTATACATCTATTTTGATATTTATAACTTATCATTTTATATTAAATATCTGCGAACTTATAAATTGCCTCTGTTAATCGTTTTTCATTTGGCAGAACATATTTTTCGAGAGGTGGACTAAAAGGAACCGGTACATTTAATCTGTTAACCCGATAAATAGCTGCTTTTAAGTATGGGTATGCTTTTTCGCTGACCAATGCAGCTATCTCACTTGAAAGGCTTGCAACAGGAGTTGTGTCCTCAATTATTGCTAAATGTCCTGTTTTCTGAACGGATGCTAAAATTGTATCTTCGTCTAGAGGAACAAGGGTACGGGGATCTATAACCTCTATTGACACCTTACCTTCGAGTTGACTGGCTACCGAAAGAGCAATTTCTACTGTAGGTCCAATTGCCACAACCGTTACATCGGTACCAGCTTTTTTAATATCTGCCTTGCCAATTTGAATAAGATATTCATCTTCCGGAACAGGCCCTTTTTTAGATAGGAGTTTAGCACCTTCAAAAAATATAACAGGATTGTCTTCTCGAATTGCGCTCTTTAGGAGGCCTTTTACATCATACGCAGTTGATGGATAGACTACTTTTAATCCCGGAAAATTTAAAAATAACGGATACGGAGTATCCGAGTGATGAGCCGCTCCCGCTCCTCTTGCTCCAGTAACTGTTCTGATCACTATCGGTACTTTAACCTGGCCGCCAGACATATAGCGTATTTTGCTAGCCTGATTCAATATTTGATCTAAAGCCAAATATATAAAATTTGAATACATAATCTCTACTACAGGGCGCTTTCCAACTTCAGCAGCACCAATACATATGCCTGTAAATCCATTTTCAGATATGGGGGTACTGATGATCCTGTCTCCGCCAAATTCATCAAACAATGTCATGGTACTCCCATGGGCACTCCACCTAATATCTTCTCCCATAATAAAAACATTATCGTCTCGTCGTAATTCTTCCTGCAATGCTTCTCTTATGGCCTGTACATAGGTTATTTCACGCATTTTAATATCCCCCCTTATTGTATGCAAATACATCAGCAAGCGCACTTTCTTCGCTCGGATAAGCACTTCCCTCGGCAAATTCAACTGACTCATCAATCATTTTTTCAACTTCCAGATCAATTGTATCAAGAATCTCCGAACCTAAGAGGCTACGCTCAATAAGATACTTCCTAAACTGTTGAATGGGGCATTTTTTACTCCATTGGGATACCTCATCTTTAGTTCGATATCTCCATGGCAATACCTGTTCTCCCACAAAATGGCCTAGTATTCTATATGTATTACATACCAACAGTGATGGGCCATTGCCTACCCGCGCCTTTTTCACCATCTCCATGGCTTTTTCATATACTTCCAGCACATTATTCCCATCTACTTTTTTTGTCGGTATATCATACGGTATTCCCCGATTTTGCAGTTTCCCTGCAACCGTTTCTTTAATCGATGTAGTTATGGCATATAGATTATTCTCAATAACATAAATAACAGGTAATTTCCACAGGGATGCCATATTCAGACATTCATGAAAAGACCCCTGATTGGATGCGCCTTCGCCGAAAAAGCAAACTGTAACTTTCTCATCCTTATCAAGTTTACTGGCTAGGGCTGAACCGGTTGCAATAGGTATACCACCTCCTACAATGCCACAGGCTCCCAAGGAACCTATGCTAAAATCAGCAATATGCATTGAACCGCCCTTCCCTTTACAGCATCCCGTTTCCTTCCCGTATAATTCTGCCATCATAGCTTTAACATTACCGCCTTTTGCAATCATATGACCATGACCGCGGTGAGTGCTGGTAATAAGGTCATCCCGACTCAATGCTTGTATTACACCAGTAGCAACTGCTTCCTCTCCTATATAAGGATGTATGTTACCAGGAATTCTCCCTTTCTCATGTAACTTCGCGGCTCTCTCCTCAAATCTTCTGATTGTTACCATGGTTTTATATAGATTAATCAGTACCTCTTTTGTTATATCCATCTTAATTCCCCCTTTAAAAACATCTCTCCTGCTCTTACTACCGTTTTTTTTTCCATGATAGAAATTCCTACTAAATAATCTTCCATCCTTTGGGAAAGGTTGAGATTATTCAATATGCCCTCCTTTTTAGTATTTAATATTTTTAGTCTTCCCCCGATAAAACGGACACTTAGTTAAGATACCCTGATCATCTTTTCATATTCTGCAGGACTATAATAGCCGAGAGAAAAATGTAGTCTTTCTCTGTTGTAAAAGATTTCAATGTATTCAAAAATATCTCTTTATGCTTATATTCTCGTTTCGTAGTTTCCCTGATAGATTAATTTTATTTTTAAAGTACGATAGAAACTCTCCATGACTGCATTATCGAAAGCAGTTCCCTTTGTGGCTCATAGAACATAGTATACGCTTTTTTTAAGAAGTAGCTGGTATAACTCACAGCATATTGACTACCCTGGTCTCTAATGTAAAAGTAAACTAGAAAAGGGTTTTCTCTGTTTCATAGCCATTTGTAATGCTGCTATAACTAATTCTTTAGTTAATCTGCTCTCTTCTCAGGGGCCAGCTGATGATTTTCCGGGGGAATATAGAGGCCCATGATGGTGAACAGGTAGAGAACCAGCCTTTTTTGACATAGATATAGGTGATATCGCCCGCCAGGCTTGATTGAGCTTATCTGCTGAAAAATCGCGATTAAGGAATGATTAAAGCTGTGGTATTATCATAAGGATTGCCTTTGGAGGTCATACTTATTCTGATACCATTATCTTTTAATTTTTTTATATAATCTTTGCAAGTAAATTGGATTCCCTGATCAGAATGGATGAAATAGATTATTGGTTTTTCTAGCGTTTATAGCCATATTAAAAACAGTTATATAATAATAGTAAATCTAAAATAAAAGTTCTTACCCAGAGTATAATTTATACTATTTTATGATAATAGACAACCAACATATACCTTTGTGTGATTTTTTTCTTATTTCAGTGCGTGGAAAAAATTTTTGGCTTCTATACTTTTAGGATGTTCGATGATCTCCTTTGGGTTTCCATCTTCCAATATTTTCCCATTGTAAAAAAAACAGATTCTATCTGCGCTTTTCTCTGCAAAGTTCATTTCGTGGGTAACTATTATTGTGGTTATCCCCAGCTCGTTCACTCGTTCCAGAGTTTCCAGGACTCCTTTGATTAACTCCGGGTCTAAAGCTGAAGTTATCTCATCTAAAAGCATTAATCTTGGCTGCATTGCCAAAGAGCGAGCTATAGCAACACGTTGTTGCTGTCCACCAGACAGTTGGTCCGGATATGAAGAGGGTTTATCTTTTAATCCAACCTGCTCTAAACTATTCATGGCGATTTCTTCAGCTTGCTGCTTATCCATTTTTTTAACTACTTTTAAACCTATACTTACATTTTCCAGAGCAGTTAGATTTGGAAAAAGGTTAAAGCCCTGAAAAACAAACCCAATTCGTTCCCGTAGTTTACGAATACTAGCAGAATGTTGAGTAATTTCAGAAGTAAGCAATTCACCATCTACCTCAATACTTCCTGAATTAATCGTCTCTAAATGGTTTATACAGCGAAGCATAGTACTTTTTCCTGAACCACTAGGTCCCATAATTACAACTGATTCCTTTTCATTTACACTTAATGAGATACCTTTAAGAACATGTAAACTCCCAAAATATTTATGAACATCTTTAAGCTTAACTATTATCATGTCAAACTACCTTTCTTAATTTTATATTTTTCCTCAAGTTTTTCTCCTAATTTTGTCAGTGGATAATTTAATACAAAATAAACCATAGCTGCTAAACCTAGAACAAGAAAAGGCATGCGTGTGTGCTCAGCTATTCTACGAGATGCGGTTGTTAAATCCGTTAAACTTATAACTATAACCATACTGGTACCTTTTAGTAATCCAATTAAAAAACCAATGGTGGAAGGGATTGTAATTCTTATAGCTTGAGGAATAATGACATAACGTAAACTTTGAACATAACTAAATCCTAAAGCAGAAGCTGCTTCCCATTGATTTTTATGAACAGACTCTATTCCTGAACGAAATATTTCTCCTAAATAGGCTGCAGAATAAAGGCTCAAAACTGCACTAGCCACACCAAAACGAGGAAGGTCAATGTCAGATCCTAAATAATTAGCTCCAAAATAACCTACCAGGATAAAAACGATCAATGGTATCCCTCTTATCATATCTATATATGCTGCTGCAATCCATCTAAATACTTTTATCTTATGGTTACTTTTGGCAATTCCAAGAATAATACCCATTATCATTCCAAAGAAAAAAGATACTACCCAGAGCCTTAGAGTCATACTAAGTCCTTGTAACATATATCTTAATTCATTAATTCCAATACTATTCATAAACTCTCTCCTAAAAATGAAATTAACTAAATGAGAATTCCCGTAAACCTAAAGAGTAGATGATAACCTTTGAGGAGGCTCTTGTCGAAAAATCTTTTTATTTAATTTATAAAAAATAATTGATAATACTTTTGCAAAGAGAAAATATATTAATGCAGTTACTGTATAAATTTCGAAACTTCTAAAGTAACGGCTATCTAAAAGTGAAGCTTCATACAATAGATCTCTTCCAGATATTTGGCCTACAATAGCAGAACTTAATACTATTAAAATAATCTGGTTACTCAAAGGAGGTGCAATAGCCTTCATTGCCAGGGGCAGTTTTATGTGTCTAAAAACTTGCAAAGAATTCATTCCTAAGGAAAAACCTGCCTCAATAAAATTGTTATGAACAGCTTCTATTCCGCCACGAATTATCTCTGTTGCATATGCTCCAAAAATTAATGATAATGCTAATAAAGCTGTATTATCAGCACTCATATCAATATTTAACGTGGGAAGGGCAAAATATAAAAAATAAATTTGAACTAAAAGAGGGGTGTTTCTGAAAAACATCACATAAGCATTACTCATTATATATAGAATCCTATTTTTTGAAGTTTTTAAAAAAGCCCCAATTATTCCAAGGGCTAATCCAAATGTACAGGATAATGCTACAAGTCGAATAGTTAAAAGGAGTCCTCTTGCAAAAACGTCTAAATGTCTCAAGGGCACATAATACCTCAAATCAATAAAATCCATTTTCTAACTCCTTTCGCTTATTAATATATTCAGTCTCTTCTCTTGTAATGTAAAACACCCAGTTCTACATTTTTTTGGAAACCTTTTTTATTCTCTCTTTTACTATATATTAAATCTCAATAAGAAATTCTTGTCTAAGCATGGCCATCTGTAACGATTTAGATACCCGTTAATTTAGCAAGACCTCCTTATCTGTAAAGGTGGGAATTAGAGCTAATTCACATAAGCTGAGACAGATAATAATCTGTGGGTTTAAGTACCGTGCCTGCAAAGACTTAGGTATCAATACTTGCAATCTTTTTAAATTTACTTTTCTGATAGTCTCCTCTAAAAAGAGGAGACTATCAGAATAAAATTAAAGAACGCGCAATCCATACCATGACTGATCCATATTCAATAGGTTAAATTAAATCTATTAGAAAACCTCATATAATCTTCTAATAGCTTGGCCATATTTCTGTCCAAGGAACTTTAAAATGCTTTTCAAACAATTCTTGAATCTTTCCTTGATTTAACATTTGATCAATAAATAGATTCACCCAATTTAGCCAAACTTGATCTCCTAATGGTAGACCTATACAGGGAAAAGTCCTGGAGAAAGGATCTCCTTTTATTTCTAATTCAGGATGCTCTTGGACATAAAATGCAGCATTAGTATATCCAGCTGTCATCGCATCAACTTTACCCTGCAATAAAGCAAGAAGAGTATCAGCGCCTGATTCGTAACGAACAATTTCGGTGCCTTCAGGTGCTATTCTACTAAAAATTACATCATCAGTCCCGCCTTTAACTAGTGCTACTTTTCTTCCACTAGTGTCAGTCCAATTTTTTAAATCAACATCGTCTTTCTTACCAAGAACTACCTGAGTGTAGGGAGCATAAGGTTTGGAAAAAGCTACCGACGTAGCTCTCTGCAATGTATTACCAAAACTAGAAATCATAACATCAACTTTATTTGTAACTAAATAGGGAACTCTATTAACAGGCATGGTCTCTACTAATTCTAATTCTACTTCCAGTTGTTCAGCCATAAGTCTTGCCATATCTACATCGAATCCTACATGCTCGTACTTATCATCTAGATAACCCCAAGGTGGTGCAGTGGTACTTATACCAACCCGTAAAAGATTTTTCTCAAGTATCTTGAGTAAAGCACTCTCCTTTGCCATTTGTGACGGTTGAGCCGAAACCATTGTTAGGCTACCTATGGATAGCAATAATATTCCAACCAAAAACATACATAATAATTTTTTCATGATTATATTCTCCTATCTTAAATGTATTTTTTTATAAAACTATTTCTCTTAATAAATGGGCCTGTTAGTTTTTTTCACCTCCTTTTAGCCTTTTGACCTAGTTTCCCTCTTTAAATTAACTAAATTTGGCAGCAAATATACAAGTCATTGATTTTACTTCTTTTATTGCCGGAAGCTTCCGTTAAACCAAAGAGTTTTTATCACTTGTATTCCGACATTTAATACCCTTAAAATCAAAGCAAGAAAATCCTATAATTTCCGAGGCTACTGAGTTAGTGGTTTCATAAAAAGATCGAATACAACAACTTTTATGTAAGGATTTTTTTAGTTAGTTCTCTATTAAAATTAATTCTCATCACTACCATCATAATCTGATATTTTTGATACTATTTTTATTTTTTCAATGAGAACTCTTTTGGATTTTTCTATCTATCCTAAAATTAGGAAAAAATACTAACAACAGCTGTTACTACTCCTTAAAAGTTTACAGTTAAGGAAGCTATATTATATATAGAACAACTTTTTCATTTTCTCCTAAATCTTCCATTTTTTTTATTTTACTATTTATTTTCTATATTGTAGAATTGCTTTCTTTATTATATATTATTAATATTACTACATTGGGTTTATATTTGTCAAATTGTTATAGAAATAAGTCTGTGTCAATATTTTAGGGGTAGTTTTCTTTGGTGAAAAAAATTCCTCTGGCTTTGGGTAGACTTACCCCTTGTTCTATTGTAGCTTATTAT
>Ga0307378_10002894_pt1 | contig 25620 bp, 19 predicted proteins | sample UN1MG_FD_202238 | JGI IMG/M metagenome (GOLD analysis project Ga0307378, IMG submission 202238) | Soil microbial communities from Risofladan, Vaasa, Finland - UN-1 | ecosystem: Environmental > Terrestrial > Soil > Coastal area > Acid sulfate soil | place: Finland: Risofladan, Vaasa | collected...
CACGAGTTGCACGGGTCAACCACCATCTGATAGGGGAAACTGCTCACCACTTCCTTGCGCAGCTTGTAGCTTATGTTCGCCCGTATCAGGTTGGCGAGCTTGCGCGGCGTGAAATACGGTGTGAAAATGAACCTGTCGAGATGGCTTCTGAATCTGGTGAGCATCCTGATTGTTTCGGCCTTTCTCTCCCGCTTGTGTCAATTCCCGACTGGCCCGTGGGAGCCAGGCTCCGCTCGATCAATGAAGCTGTGCGCCCGCAGCAACTGCAGGCTGCGTGGCGGACGTCTGCGCGTGCGCGTCCTGGCGGCTGATGTCGGTTGCGGCCAGCATCATTGCATACAGCATGATGGTGCAGTGGCCGAGGAATCCCTCGAAGATGCAGCCGGCAGGCCCGCCCGAGTAGATGCCAACTATGATTGCAGCAATTGCGGCCGCAGGCAGAACGGCTTGCTTGCGTTTGAGCGTATGCACGCATCCCAGCACCGGCACCGCCCCGAACGCAAACAGAGCGGCTAGGCCGAGCGCGCCGGTGTCGTACAGGCGCGCGACAAATTCGTTCTCGACGCTCACCTTCCTGGCACCGAAGATGGAGATGCTCAACGCAGCCGACGCCTTCGGACCGTGGCCCACGAGCGGATGGTCGGGCACGGCACGCAATGCCTTCGCGTCGATCGGGAAACGGTAGCGGGCGTCTGTGGCGTGCACAAGGCTCTCAGAAAACCGGCTCAGACCCACAATGCCGACGAAGATCATCAGGCCGGCCACCGCAATCGCCGCGATCTTCAGGCTGAGGGCTTTCCTGCGCGCAAACAGGGCGTAGAAGATCAGCGTGACGAAGAAGACAACCATCGTCGAACGAGTGCCCGTAGCCAGCATTGCCAGAATATGAAGCACCACGATAGGCCAGCGCATGGCGGCCAGATGTGAAGAACTGCGTCTTGCTGAATCGTTGCGGCTGATCCACAGGAACGACGACATCACAAGAAGTATGCCGACCCCCGGCCCGATGGTGCCGAAAACGCGCGTCGTGCTAAGGAAGGTGCTGCGGCCGAAGGCAAAAACGTCGATCAGCGACGTATTGCCGGCCCTCGCCAGCAGAAACTGCGAGCACACTAGAAGCGCCTGGCCGGTCCCCAGAAGCATCAGCAGCCTGCTTGCTCGATTCAGGATGCGTCGGTCGCGGAAAAGCATGAAGTATGCAGCCGGCGCCACCAGGATCAGGTAGAACTGTTGCACCACCTCGGCGGTGCCAGTGGCCACTTCCGCGGAATTCACGAGCGAAACGATCAGCGTCATCAGGAGAGCCGCCGCCGGCGCCAGATACAACGCCGGAGGAACGATCAGGTCCTTGCGACGCAGCCCCGCGAGCATGGCGGAGGCAATAGTCATGACTGCCACGGCATCGTGCGGATACAACACAACCCCAAACGCCGCAATCGGGACGGGCAGCATCAGCGCCATCAGCAGGGCATACATTCCCAGTTCCGGGCTGGCAAGGATTGCCGCGGCACCGGCGGCGGCCGGCAGCGCCACAAGGCTGTGCTTGCCCAGCAGGGCGATGGCCCCGGCGGTGGCGAGGGCCATGCCTATCAGCAAAGCCTGGCGTGCGTTGTCGCCGAGCACCATGGCGTCGGGCGTCGTCCGGCCGGACGGCTCGAGGCGCGGCCCTTGCTCGGGTGCATGGAAAATGGAGTCTGTGGCGAGGCTGCTCATCAGTTGGCGGTCCTTTGAATTCCGCCCTCAGCCTGGCGGCGCGAAACGTCCCACGATTCCGGGAGCGCCTCGAGCGCGCGGCGGTAGTAATGGTGCGCGGTGTCTTTCGGCCCCACCTTCTCGTATACCTCCGCCAATGCGAGGAAAACGCGCCCGTCGCGCTCCGAATTCATCCGCAGGCGCCGCTCGAGGTAGCGGCGGGCTTCTTCGTATCGCTGCTGCTGAAGGCAGGCGTATCCGAGCTGTTCGTAGTATGATGGCTGATCGGGTTGCAGCGACACAGCCTTGAGGAAACACGCAACGGCTTCCTGCTCGGCTCCGTTGCTTTGCCGGATGCGGCCGAGATTGAACAGGATTTTGGCGGCGAGGTGGCGGTCTGGCCCGTCTTCAGCCCTGGGCAGCAACGAAACCAGCACGTGCTCGGCCTCGGCCGCCATTCCATTGTTGAAAAGGTATCGAGCGTATTCGAAAATGGCCTCGTTGCTGTCGGGGATGGCGGTGCGAAGATCGGCCGGATTCTCAGACTTGGCGCTGACGGCGGTGAGGACCTCGAGCGTGTAGTGCGGGTCGAGATCGAGCGCCCGGCGGAGCGCAGCCTGCGCCGCCGGCATATCGGTTTCCCACAGCGCGAGGCCGCATTTGCGGTGTGTCCACGCACTGGTCGGATTCAGGTTCATCGCTATGCGGAATGTTTGGGCGGCATCATCGCTGCGGCCCGCTTCGGCCTGTGCCGCTGCAAGGCAGGTGCGGTAATGACTGCTGAAATAGTCCAGGGCCGACGCCTTGGAGAATTCGCTGATAGCGAGCTTGTACAGGTAATCGGTGCCCGCCTCGGTGGTGTTCGCATCCACCAGGCGCGTCTTGATCTGGCCGAGCGTCTGGTAGAAAAGCCCCGCCTTGAAGTGCCACCGGGCGTCGTCGCGGTCCCTGGCTATTGCAGCCTGCACGCTGCGGATTTCGTCGGCTACATCCAGGCTGCCTTCGCCCTTGACAAACGCCAGTGCGCGCGCCTCGACGCCGTCGAGATCGCGCCGTGCCATGAAACTGCACGCGCTGCTGGCCACGCAGAACGCCAGCAGGCACATCACCGCGAGCGACAGGCAGAACGGCCCCGCCATGCCCGGCGCGGCAACCGTCTCGCCTTTAAGCAGCCGCAGGGCCGGAATGGATATCCACGACACGCGGTGGCGGGACGACGAGATCGACACGTGTACGCTGCCCAGCACAACGAGCATCGCCAGGATCATGGCAAACAGCAGCCCGTTGGAGGGCACGTGGAGATTGAAATCGACAAGGCTGTGCGCCAACATTCCGACCACTGCCGCCGCAAGGCCGATCAGCAGACCGCGCGAGCTTGAGCTGCGTTTGTGCCGGTAGCTGTGGAATGCGTTGCGGAGGATCAGCCCGATAAACGCCATTCCAACGGCGAAGCCGGCAAGGCCCATCTCGGCCATCAGGTGGAGGTAGTCGTTTTCAACGTGCGAAAACAGCAATTGCGCTGCGAAGGTCTTGTAAGCCGGGAAAACCGAGCGGAAGCAGCCAAGCCCCACACCGAAAACAGGAAACGCGCCGATCATCCGGAGCGTATCCCTCCACAGCGGCCAGCGGAATTCGCGCGTCGCATCGGCGCCCACCAAGTCGCCGGTTCTTGCCAGAAGCGGGCCGATGCCGATCATGATCGTTCCCACCGCAGCCACGCAACCCACAATTGCCAGGGGCAGCAGGTTTTTCCTGGCCGCCTTGGAGCTGATCATCATCAGGCCGAAGGCAGTGGCGGCAGCCGCCAGGCTGAACGCTCCGCCGCGCGAGGCCGATGCAAACACTGCGGCCGCCATGAACGCCGCTGCGAAGCCCAGCAGAGCCTTCTTCTCGCGGTTGCGGGTCGCGATCATCATCCCCAAGGCAACAGGCACCACCATCACCAGGTAGCCGGCGAAGTGATTGCGGTTGACAAACGGCCCGAACGGTATCGCACCCGTGGGCGGATCGCGCAGCCACAGTATCTTGCCATTTGGCGACACCCGGCCCAGCATGCCGAGCATAGCCACAACAAAGCCGACCATAACCACGGCAGTCAGCAGCCTCGACAACTGCGCCCGCCGGCGGTATGTGTTTATGATCACGAGGAAAGCTATGGCGTAGCAGGAAATCTGGTACAGAAAAGCGCGGCTTGCGGCGCGGTCGGACGAGATCGTTGCCGCCTTAGGCTGTGCGGCTGCCGGGGCGGCCGAGTGCGCAAGCTCGCCGGCTTCCGTTGAAGCGGCGGAGCCGGGCAGCGTGCCGGTGGCGGCGTGCACGCCGGCGGGGGCAAGCCTGGATGCAAGGAAACCGGGCAGCGGCACGAGCTGGATGCAGGCGAGAATGAAAAACGCCGCGATCAGCAGGTTCAGCGGGCTTCTGGCGTATGCAAGCTTGCGGCGTAGGATGGCCCGGAAGCACCAGGCGGCGCACATTGAGCATACCGCAGCATGAACCGCCAGCCGGGCCCATGGTTCGGTGGCTCCGAACGCGATGGGGCTGAATGCCGCCAGCAGAATGGCTATCAGCTCGATGATGCCTTCCATAACCTGCACGGAGGCGCGGTCGGCGGAGGCGTGCCTGCGGGGGGCGTCCATTGCCGTCATCGATGACCGAGCGACATATGCCTTGCCCGATGCCGCGCCGGAGGCGTATGCGTTGTTATCCTTCTGATCCATCATATGCGTCCTGTCAACCGAAGATGTTGTTCCCAGTCAGTCAGTTGCGCGATGCTCGCGCCCGGCTATCGTGCCGCGGCTATCCTGCCGAACCACGAACGCGGAGCGTGCGGCTCGGGGACGTCGACAATGCCGCCCGTGAGCAATGCTCGCGGGTTGTCGCACACGAGTTCGAGCGCCCGATCGCCTGCATACCTTGCCGCGCGTTGCAGCGCGTCGTAGAGATGCGGCGATCTGAAGTCGGGCGAGTGTGCGTCGGTTGCTATGAAATGTGCGGCATTCATCTTGAGCAGCGTTGTCGCACATTTCTTCGCCTCGCGGCCGAGGTTGCCCACGATGCTGTCGGCCGTCAGTTGCAGCATAACGCCCGACTGCACCAGCGGCAGCACAATTGAGGGGTTATCCTGTATTTCAATATTTCGCTCGGCGTGGCTTATGATCACTCCATATCCCTGTATTCGAAGCTCGAATATCATGTCGGTGAGCCACTCGGGCATGCTGTTGTGAGGCGGCTCAAACAGCACGTGCTTCTGCTGCCGGGCCATTGTCAGGTGCGGATTGTGGTGGATGAATTCAGCGAGATCGGCCAGCGGGGCAACTTCGGCGCCCAGCTCGATGGCAACTGGAATCTCCTCGGCTGCAAGGCTCTCCCTCAGGCGCCCGGCGGCCTGGTCGATGCATTGTGCATCGGGCTGATAGACGCCGTTGTAATGCGGTGTGGCGATTATCGTCCTGATGCCGTCCGCCGCGGCCTGGCGGCACATTTCAACCGACTCGCTCAGCGTGGCCGGGCCGTCGTCGATGCCGGGCAGAATGTGGCAGTGTATGTCGCACATGCCCGTGCCGCCGGATACTCTCGCCATTTTTTCCTCCCGTTTCCGCCCGCTGTGTCAGTTCGTGTAGGGCGCGTAATAGTAATAGTGGTCGCGATCGCCGCTTTGTGGCGCCACGTCGTTCAAGACCGCCCCGATCACCCTCGTGCCGGAGCTGTCGAAATACTTCTTGGCCATCTTCACGCAGCGTTTTTCTGTCTTGCCGGCGCGGATCACGTGGATAAGTCCGTCGGCCTTCGCGGCGGTGAGGCGGCTGTCGGTTACGGCCATTGCAGGCGGCGTATCGATGATCACGCGGTCGTAGCGGTTGCGGCATTCCTGCAGCAGTTGCGTCATGCGGTCGCTGTTTATAAGCTCCGACGGGTTCGGCGGAGTGGGGCCGGACACTATGATTTCGACGTTAGGCAGGCACGTGGGCATGACCGCGTCGTCCATTTCGCACCGGCCGACAAGCACGGTGCTCAGGCCGCGTTCGTTGGGCAGGTGCAGCGAGCGATGCAGCCTCGGGCGGCGCATGTCTGCGTCGATCAGCAGCACGCGTTCGCCCACCTGGCCCAGTACGGTGGCGATGTTTATGGCGGTGATTGTCTTGCCTTCGCCGGGCACTGCGCTCGACACGACGATGTTCTTCGTTTCGCCGTCGCGCGACGAGAACGCGAGGCTGGTGCGGATTGTCCTGTATGCTTCGGAGATGGTGGAATGCCCGTCCAGGTGCGAGATCAGATCGCGATTCTCCGAGCCTATCTCGTCGTCTTCCTCTATTTCCGGCACCATTCCGAGGAGCGCCTCGCCTATGTCGCGTTCAACGTCTTCGCTGGTGCGCACGGAATTGTCGGTGTACTCCAGCAGCAGGGCGGTTGCGCAAGCCAGCGTTGTGCCCAGCACGAGCGCCAGCATAAGGTTGAGCGCCGGCCGGGGCGAATGCGGCGAGCTTGCCGCCTTCGCCGGGTCTATCACGCTTACCTTCGACGCCTTGATCTGCATCGAAGAAAGCGCTTCCTTCCTGCGCGCAAGGAGCATCTGGTAGTGCTCGGTGCTGGATTTCAGCTCGCGCTCGAGCGTCTTGTAGTCCACCGCCGTATCCTGCATTTTCATCGCCTGTGCTTGGATCGTTTCTATCTGCGCCTGAAGCGAACGCACCTGCTCTTGCGCGGAGGCGTATTCGGTTTCGGCGGCGCTGAGCCATTTCTTCGTCTGTTGCTCGATTCCCTTCGACACCTGGTCGATGCGGGCGCGGAGCCGCAGGCACTCCGGATACTCGGGCTTGAACGTCTTGAGCAGGTCCGAATACTGGCCCTCGAGCGTGGCCACGTGCTCGCGAAGCTTCTGCACCACCGGGTCCTTGATCGCTACCTCCGCACCCAGCGGATCTTTCTGCATCGACGCCCAGGCAACCCGCTTCCGGATCAGCTCCGACTCCGCATTGGTGAGCATGCTGTTGAGTTCCGACAGCCGCTGATTGATGTCGCTTTTCATGTCGTAGTATGAATAGATGCCGTGCCGGCGGCTGTATGCGTGCAGCTTCTTCTCCACGCTCTCCACGCAGTCTTTCTGCTGGTCGATCTGCTGCGTCAGCTCCTGCGAAGCCATCCGCGAGGTGGCCGTCTTCTGCTCGATCCCCTTCTTGATGTAAAGCTCGGCCCAGGTGTTGGCTATTTCGGCGGCAAGGGGCGAGTTGTGCGCAACAACGCTCAGCTTCACCAGGCGGCTGCCCCGGACAGGCGTGATCTCGATCATATTCAGCAGGCTGGCCACCACGGCGTTGCGGCGGCGCTCGTCGCCGGTGTCGGTGTCGTCTGCGGCGGATGTGCCGCGAATGGCAGACACCAACCTGCCCGCGATGCCAGGCTCAAGCTCCTTCTGAAAGCTTGCGTCGGCCGACAGATTCAGCACTGTCGCCACCCTTTCGGCGAGGGCGCGGCTGCGGATCACCTCCAACTCGGTCTTGATCAGCTCGTCGGTCGATTCATCGGAAGCCACGAATTCTTCGAACGACAGCACCTTGACGTCGTCTTTGTTGATGCGCAGCAGGGCAGTCGCCCTGTAAACCGGCGCCTTGGCGAAGGTGTAGATCGACACCACGGTCATGACTATCAGCAGGAATGTGAACGAAGACCAGCGCCGCTTCCAGATTACGCCCAGGGCGCCGCGTACCTGCTGAATGGCCAGGGTTGTGGCTGCTGCTGTGGAATCGACTGATGTAATATCACCGGCAGACTTATCGAGTGTCAAGCTGCACCCTCCCGAACATAATTACCTGATCGACGTGCCCACGCCAAGCACGCTCTTGATGAAGTTCAGAGTGCCATACACCGGCACCCTCCAAAGGCTGGCCTCGGCCTCGATCACGTCGGATTTCTGGAGTAAGGTATCTGGCGATTTGCCCTCGACCACCGCTGCGAGGTCCAGATGGTGAACCTCCGTGGTGGCGGAGTCTATCTTGCGGATGATGCGAACACGGCGAGACGAAGTGTCGAGAAAATCGCCCGCGGTGCTCACGGCTTGTAAGGCAGTCATGTCCTGGCGCAGGCGGTACGCGCCGGGTTCGTTCACGTAACCCGTCACAAAAACATAACCGCCCTCAGGCACATACACCGAATCGCCCGGCCGCAACGGCACGTTCTCGTCGAGCGCGCCCTCCTTGAGGATGCGGTTCAGGCTTACGGTGCGGGCGATGCTCTTGCCGGTGTCGTCGCGGGTGGTAACATAGACGGTCGTGGCGGCGTTCTCGCTGAGGCCGCCTGCCTCGGCGAGGGCGTCTATGAGCGTCACGCCCCCCTTCTTGAGCACAACCGTGCCCGGCCGCTTCACCTCCCCAACGACCGATATCCGATAGCTGTTGAATTCCTCGATGAAGACCGTCACGTGCGGGTCATTGATATACTGCTCGCGCAAGGCGTCGGCAATTGCCTTCTCGACCTCCGAAGCAGTGTGATTCCAGGCGGTAACTTCCCCTATGAGGGGAAAAGTGAAGGTGCCCGATTCCGGCACGCGGACGGACACCTCCAGCCCGTCTACCCCAAACACCTTGACCTCGAGGACGTCGCCGGGGCCGATCCTGTATTCAGAATTCGGCAAGCTTTCGGCAAGCTGCTGCAAAGCAGCGAGATTCCGCCCGGCGTTGACTTCCTCATCGAAGGTGAATGTTCTGACTGATGAACCACAGCCCGATGCCGCCGCAAGGGCGGCGAAAACCATGACCAAGCTACACTTGCGCCCAGACAACATCTGATAACCTCCCGGAGACTTCTCTGATCGGCTCCGCTGCCGGCGGCCGTCGTAGCCGCCGCGCCGAAACCCTGCCGCTGCGTTCGAGCCGACCCTTTACGGTTCGGCGGGGCTTGCCAGCGGCGTGCTGCTGCTGTCGTCGCTTACTGCATAGCCTACACCGGCGGCCGCAACAGGCAAACCGATAACAGCCGCCTTGCTTGTGGTGCTCAGGCCACCCCACCAACCGGGCGCTGTATCGCCGATCACCTTGTTTGCCGGCACGGTGCTTTTCACCGCAACGGCTCCGCCGCCCTTTGCAACCGTCTGCGTGGGCGCGGCGCCGTCGGCCACAACAGTCACCCGCCCCGCATCGGCCGGAAGCCGCATGATGAATTCGCCATCGGGGTTGGTGGTTGCCATCGCCAGAATCGTGCCGTGCTGGTCTACGCCCTTGACCGTAACTTCAGGCAGGGGCACCGAGCCGAACGCCGTCACGCTGCCGCTGACCAGGGCCGTGTCGGCCGAGGGCGTTGGCGACGACTCCGACTTGTCGAGCATCAAAGCCCGCACGGGCATCGCAAGCACCATCAGCACCGGCACAACCACCGCAACCAACAAGCCTTTCCACAAACCTGTCTTGAATCTCGACATGCTGTTTCCTCCGCAGCTAACACAGATATGCAGGACCCTGTTTCGCCGGGTACACACAATCGACCCGTGCCGGCGCGCCACACACGCGCCAGGCTGTCTACAACCGAAGTTTCGGAAAACCGGCCGAAGAATTCAGTGATCAGTGAGGGGAAAGCGATCAGCGATGAGCCGAACAGCGGCATGCGCGAATGCCGGGCGAGCCTGGCGACGCCGCAAACACGGACGGACACGGACAAACACGGACAAACACGTGGAGGCAATGACTGGCAAGGACAAACACGGGCGGACACAGGCGGAAACGGGCCGACACGGACGGAAACGGGCGTGTGCTGTCGATCCGGGTGCCGTAGGGGCAGGGCTTGCCCTGCCCGGGACAGGTTTGAAACCTGCCCCCACTTTGGATATTTCGAGCTTCAGACAGATTCGAGGCTTTTTCCAGAAAACGGCAACCAGGAAGGCTTAAGTCAATGCCATCAGCCCCTAAAACGGACGGAAAACGCCTTATCTTCACGCCATTCGACCAGACACCCCAAATCTTCTCTTCCCTCTCCGCGGCTCCGCCCCGCCTTCCCAGGCGGACGCTCCGCGTGAACCCTCTTCATTCATCATTCGTCACGGCACTATCCGCAGCCAGGCGGTGTAGATCATCTCCGGGTCGCGGTACCGCCTGGCCCACTCGAGCAGGAATTCGATGGATGGTTCCGCCATGCCCAGGTAGCTTTGTTTGCCGTTGGTGATCACCCGGACAGGCTCGTTGAAATCGACCATCCGCCGGTTGAGCAGGATGCTGTAGCCGATGACGTGCTTCGTTTCCACTTTGACGGTGTTGCCCTCGATTGTGCCGCGGAATGTGGCTGTGCCTGCCTTTGCGGCGGATAGAATGTAGTTCTCCCGCATTTCGGGATCGAGCGATTGACCCTGGATCGTGGGCACCTTGAAGGGCTGCGTGGGATCGAAAAGGCCGTCTTCCAACACCTCCGCCTGCAGCCAATAGCAGCGCGGGGTGCTGATGTCGATCAGGTTGAACGCGACGCTGCCGGGGTAGGGGTCCCTGGTTCTGCTCGCCATCCACTCCAGTATTCGCGGCGTCTCATCGGTGAACGTGCCGTGGCCGGCTTTCGCGTCGAGCCGGAAGACGACATCCCCGCCCATCCGCTCGATCTGGTTGCGGGCATCCCTGACGCTGTCGACCGGAAAAATGCGGTCGTTCAGGCCATGCACTATGTAGATGGGCAGGTTCTTCGCGTTCGGCAGCATTATCTGCAGCAGCTTGTGTACCGTGCCTGACCTGGATACCATCCCGGCGAACATATCGGGCATGTGGAGGGAGATCATCCACGCTCCGCCCGCGCCCATCGACACGCCGTCAATATAGACGCGGTTGGTGTCTATGTTGAAATTCTCCCGCACGTCGCGGTATGCCTGCAGGACCATGTCGCGGCCGCTGCTGCTGCTCCAGCCGGAGCCTTCTTCAATCGTGGGTGCGAGAACGAGGCAGCCCTGCTGCTGGGCGTGCCTGGCCCAGGTAAACACGTATCGGTCGCCCGTTCCTGCGGCGCCATGCAGTGCGATAACCAGCGGCCGGCGCTCGTCGGGCGAATAATCTTCGGGTACAAACAGCACGTAGGAGAATTCGGTGCCGTCCGGCAGCGTGGCGCTGCGAGTCGTAACGCCTCGGGCTTCGGGCTGGGGGAACTCGAGCCAGCGGTTCACCACCTTCTCGGCGGTTTCGATGTCCACGCCGCCTTGCTTCAGCTCGTCGATTATCTCCTGTCGCCGCCGGGCTTGCGTGCAGCGCATGTACTCGGGGATCATGGCCAGCAGCTTCAGCAGCTCGATCCGCTTCTCGACCTCCGCGAGCTTGTTGGGGTGGGGGCCGAGCGACTCGACCATCCGCCAGTATTTCAGCGCCTTCAGGACGTCGCAATCCTGGTCGTAATATCGAGCCACTTCCTCGACGAGGTCGATGTCGCGCGAGCCTTTCTCGACCGCCCTGACCAGCCACTCGGCGGCGAGTTCGTTGCGGCCGATCTCCCGTAGCCGCCGGGCCGCTTCTGCGTAGTGCTGTGGGTCATCCGGGTTTTGTTCGGCTGCCTTGTACGCGGCAACTATCCCGCCGAGTGCCGATCGTTTCTCGAGGCACAGGCTGCGGATTTTTTCGTCCTGCTCGTAAGTCAGCACGCCGTCGAGAATCTCGACCGCGCGTTCGAATTGGTCGATCCGCTCGCAGATGCCCACCGCGCCGAGGAAGGCGGGCGTGTCGTGCGGATCGTGCTCGAGCAGCTCCTTGTACTGGATCATCGCGGCCGTGTAGCTGCCTTGTTCTACGAGCAGTTGGGCCGCCGAGTGCCCGGCTGCAATCGCGAGGCCGCTTTCCGGATACTCTTCCATCAGCCTTGCGTACAGCTTGAGGGCTTCCTTGGGCGATTCCGCCTTTGCTGCGCGTTCCAACAGCCGGCCGGCTGCGGGTTCGATAACGCGCCGCAACTCGTCGAGCGCCTCCGGGTAGTCTGGTTTCAGCTCGAGTGCGCGGCGCAGCAGGTCCTGCGCCTCGCTGTCCATCTTCTCCCTGATGCAGAAAAGCGCCACCTGGTAATGCCCCACGGGGTCGTCCGGCTCGAGCCTCCTGAGCATCTGGTGATACAGCTCACCGGGCGTGTCGCGCTGGATCACTTCCTGCACGTTATCGCGTGGCACTGCTATTTCCGACTTACCCACGCGCAGCGTGTATGCGGTTTCGCTCTCCGCCACCACCTTCCCCTCGATGCGTCCGCCCGACTTGAGTACAAGGATGTCGGCCGTTGCGGCCAGGCTCAAGGCTGCGGCCAACGCATATGCTGTTATGATGCGTCCGGGCATTTTCTCGTCTCCCTTGCTCCGCAATGCAGCGTAACACAGGCGGTGTCGGAAATCAACTTTATTCTTCCATTTCGGCGGCGCTGCGGCTATTATGGCAGTGCGGAATGGCGTGAAACTAAGGCTGTCTGTCCGTTGTAGGGGCAGGGCGCGCGAGTCTTCGAGCGTGTTCCCTGCCCTCTTACAGCCTTAATTTCACACCATTCATGGCAGTGCGGAATTCTCCTGACGGTGACCTTGCATATGCCTGAGCATATCGTTGTGATACGCCCGGGAGCACTGGGCGACTTCATCCTGTCGCTGCCTGTCGTGGCCGGGCTGCGGCTGCGGTATCGTCGCGCGCACATCTGCGTGGCGGCGCGCGGAGGTGTTGCTTCGCTGGCGGAAGGCACCGCCACGGCGGTGGCCGACCTCGATGTTGTCGCCGGGTCTATACATAATTATATCAATTCCGGCGGGTTTGTCATCATCTGGGGCGGAAATTCTTCCAACGCGTACGTGCCGGCGGATTTCGCGGGCGAGATTCTCGAGCTGCCGGCGCAGCCTCCGGCCGGCCGGCCGGCGTCGCGTTCGTGGTTCGAAATGGTGCCCCAGCTTGCAGGTGTGCCGTATGCGCCGCCCCGTGTTTGTGTGCGTGGGGAGCAAACTGCCGAAGCCTGCGGTTTGCTCGGCTCGCTCCCCAGGCCGTTGGTGGCGGTGCACCCCGGCAGCGGGGGCCGGGGCAAGTGCTGGCCGGCGGCGGATTTTGCCAAGACTATTGCCATACTGCGGGCGTCGGGCCGGGGCGTGGTGCTGATCGAGGGCGAGGCCGACGCCGATGCCGTTGCACAGGTGCAGCACGAGACCGGCGAAACCCTGCCGGTGCTGCGCCATCTGCCCCTGCGGACGCTGGCGGCGGTGTTGAGCCGATGCGACGCCTACCTCGGCAACGACTCGGGCGTCGGCCATCTTGCGGCGGCGGTCGGCATTCCTTGCACGCTGATTTTCGGGCCAACCGATCCGGCGGTGTGGGCGCCGGAGAACCCAGGCGTGCGCGTGATGGTCGCAGACCTCCCCTGCAGGCCCTGCGGAAGCACTCGCCCGCAATGCACGCATCGCCGCTGCCTGCTGGATATCCGCCCCGAGAAGGTGGCGGCGCAGGTGCTCAGGTGAGGCCGGCCGACGCGCAAATGCAGCATCATGCGGAAAAAACGCTGCCGCTATGCGGGCGAAAAACGATTGAATCCGGGCGGTTGTTGTGGTAGACTGCAAGGCACAGGTCATCACGTCGAAACCGCGGTTTGCGGCACGCAACATACGCCCTTCGCAGGGAGCAGCATGCTTTTCCACAAAGTTGCAATCGTGGGCGCAGGCTTGATCGGAGGATCGCTCGGCGCCGCCTTGCGGCAACGGAAGCTCGCCGGGCGCGTCGTTGGCATCGGCTATCGCGCTGTTTCGCTCATTCAGGCTCAGCAGCGCGGCTGCATCGACGATTTCACACTCGAGATGCAGGAGGGCGTGTGCGATGCGGACCTCGTGGTCATCGGCACGCCGGTCAGCCTGGTGGCGGAGAAAGCCCGCGAGATGGCCCCGCACCTTGCGCCCGGCTGCATTGTGACCGACGTGGCCAGCACCAAGAAGCAGATTGTGGAGCAGCTCGATGGAATGTTCGGCGAGACCGCCCGTTTTGTCGGCTCGCATCCGATGGCCGGCTCCGAAAAACGCGGCTCCGAGCATTCCGATCCGTCGATGTTTGACGGCGCGCTATGCATCCTCACCCGCACCGGGCACACCGATCCTGCTGCAGCCGCGCGTGTGGCGGAGATGTGGCATGGCGTGGGCATGCGAACGCTGAGCATGCCGCCGGAACAACACGATCATTACGTAGCACTGGCCAGCCACGTGCCGCATGCTGTTGCCGCGTGCCTGGTGGGCATTCAAGACGCGACAAGCCTGCAATGCGCCGGCTCGGGCTTCAAGGACGCCACCCGTATTGCAGCGAGCGATCCGGAACTGTGGCGCGACATCATGCTCGGCAATGCGGCCGAGGTGGCGGGCGGAATCGACATGCTGATCCGCGAACTGACCGACCTGCGGGCGCTCATAGAAACCGGCGATGAGGCCGCATTACTCGACAAACTCGCCGAAGCAAACCGGAAACGTTCATCGAGATATCCAGACTGAGCACTGCGGGAGGCGTGAAACGCCTCCGGCCTGACGTGACACGAATAAGGACTAATACGCATGCGATGGCAAGTGGAAGTAGCCGAGAAGGAAGGCTTTGTTGACGCATTGGGCAACTCGGTTGCAGCCGATATCCGCGACTTGGGTATAGGCGGCATCAGCGAGGTGCGCACCGCCCGCATATTCGTTCTCGAGGGCGACCTGAACAGTGAGCAGGCCGGGCGCGTGGCACGCGAACTGCTCAGCGATCCGGTCACCGAGCGCTTCGCCATCGATGAATCGCTGCTGAAAGGCGGCGACGGCGTAACAGTCATGCGCGTGATGCGCAAGCCCGGGGTTACCGATCCCGTTGCGGCCAGCACGCTTCGCGGCATCAGGGCTATGGGCCTGAAAGCCGGCTCGGTGACCGCCGCCCACGCCTACGCGCTCCACGGCCGGATCGGCAGCGAACAGCAGCAGATCATCGCCGAGAAAATTCTCGCAAACCCGATAATCGAGAACGTGTTGTACGGCACCGACCCGCTGCCCGATGTCCACCTCGATTCGGAATACCCGTTCCGCAGGCAGGAAGTGGACCTGCTGAGCGCCGGCGACGAGCGCATGATGGAAATCAGCCGGCAGGGCGAGCTGTCGCTCAACCTCGCCGAGATGCGCACGATCCGCGATTACTTCAAGGCGGCCGGCCGCAACCCCACCGACGTCGAACTCGAGTCGCTCGCGCAGACGTGGTCGGAGCATTGCGTCCACAAGACCTTCCGCGGGCTGATCGACTACAACGGCAGGAAGATCGACAACCTCCTGAAAAGCACGATCGCGGCCGTCACGCGCGAGCTGAACAAGCCGTGGTGCGTTTCCGTTTTTGAAGACAATGCCGGCATCATCGAATTCGATGACAACTACAACGTTTGCTTCAAGGTCGAAACTCACAACCATCCGTCGGCGCTCGATCCGTACGGCGGAGCCGGCACGGGCATCGGCGGCGTGATCCGCGACCCGCTCGGCACCGGCCTGGGCGCCAAGCCGATTGTCAACACCGACATCTTCTGTTTCGGCCCGCCCGACTATCCGTTCGAGAAGCTGCCGCCGGGCACGCTGCACCCGAAACGGATATTCAAGGGCGTGGTGGCGGGCGTTCGCGATTACGGCAACCGCATGGGCATTCCTACCGTCAACGGCGCGATATTCTTCGACGAGCGATACGTCGGCAACCCGCTGGTCTACTGCGGAAACATCGGCCTGATGCCCAGGGATGCATCCTTCGGATCGGCCCGAACCGGCGACCTCGTGGTCGTGGTGGGGGGTAAGACCGGCCGCGACGGCATCCACGGGGCGACGTTCTCGTCGGTCGAACTGCACCAGGAATCGGAGAAAACATCCAGCGGAGCAGTGCAGATCGGCGATCCGATCACCGAGAAGAAGATGGTCGACGTAGTGCTCAAGGCTCGCGACCTGGGCCTGTATACGTGCATCACCGACTGCGGTGCGGGCGGGCTGTCGTCGGCCGTCGGCGAGATGGGCAGCCAGTTGGGCGCCGAGGTCGACCTCGAGAAGGTGCCGCTGAAATACCACGGGCTTTCATACACCGAAATCTGGATATCCGAAGCACAGGAGCGAATGGTGCTCGCGGTGCCGCCGGAAAATATCGACCGCCTGATCAGGCTGTTCCAATCGGAAGACGTCGACGTGACCGTGATCGGCGTTTACACCGATACGAAGCGGCTCGTGCTGCGTTATGACGGCAACGTGGTGGCCGATCTTGATATGGACTTTCTGCACGACGGCCTGCCCAAGCTCGAGCGCGAGGCCGTGTGGGAGCAGCCGGTTTATCCCGAGCCGAAGCTGCCTGAATGCAGCGACTACTCGGGCGACCTGCTGAAGCTGCTGTCGTCGTGGAACATCTGCAGCAAGGAATGGGTCATCCGCCAGTACGACCACGAAGTGCAGGGCGGATCGGTGCTGAAACCGCTCGTCGGTGCGGATAACTCCGGCCCCGGCGACGCCGCAATCGTGGCGCCGGTGCTCGGCTCGACCAGGGGGCTGATCATAGCCAACGGGATGAATCCCAAGTATGGCGATCTCGACCCGTATCACATGGCGGCGTCGGCCATCGACGAAGCCCTGCGGCAGGTAATAGCGGTGGGCGGCAGCCGCGAGCGCGTGGCGCTGCTGGATAATTTCTCGTGGGGAAATCCGAACCTGCCCGACCGGCTCGGCGGGCTTGTCCGCGCTGCACAAGCCTGCTACGACGTGGCCAGGGCGTTCGGCACGCCGTTCATCTCGGGCAAGGACAGCCTCAACAACGAGTATCTCGTAGACGGCCGCGCGATAGCGATCCCGCCGTCGCTGCTGATATCGGCCATCGGCGTGATGGACGACGTCACCCGCGCCGTTTCGATGGATGCCAAGGCCGCCGGCGACCTCGTCTATGTGGTCGGCTTGACCAAACCCGAGCTTGGCGGCTCGCATTACCATGCCCTGCACAACGCAATCGGCAACAGTCCGCCGACGGTCGACGCCGACCTCGCCGTGAAAACGATGGATGCGCTGTCGTCTGCAATGGCACGCGGGCTTGTCCGCGCCTGCCACGATTGCTCGGAAGGCGGTTTTGCGGTCGCGGCCGCCGAAATGGCCTTCGCCGGCGACATGGGCATGTGCCTCAACATCGAGACGATCCCTCAGCAAGGCTGCACGCGAGACGACCAGCTCCTGTTCAGCGAATCCAACAGCCGCTTCATCGTGGAGGTGGGGCCGGAGCATCGCGGGCAATTCGAGGCGGCACTCGACGGCGTGCCCTTCGGCCTGGCCGGGAAAGTGGCCGACATCGACCGGCTCGTCATCAAGAACGCCGCCGGCGCGAAAATCATCGACGCTCCGCTGGCCGATCTCAAGGAAGCCTGGCAGGCGCCGTTGCGGTGGTAAACTCACAAGAAAACAAGAAGGACATACTGCTGTGAGCGTGAAGGTTTGCATACTCAGAACAGCCGGGACCAACTGCGACGTCGAAACAGCGTTCGCGTTTGAGAAGGCCGGCGCCGAGGCGGAATTCGTCCACATCAACCGCCTGCTTGAGGGCGAGGCATCGCTGACAAACTACCAGATTCTGGCGATCCCGGGCGGTTTCACCTACGGCGACGACATCGCCGCCGGCAAGATTCTCGCCAACGAGCTTCGCTGCGGACTCGGCGATATGCTGCGGGAGTTCATCGAAGCCGGCGGCTCCATACTCGGCATCTGCAACGGATTCCAGGTGCTCGCGAAAACCGGGCTGCTGCCGTGGCCGTCTGCCGAATCGACGCAGAGCGTGACGCTGACGATCAACGACTCGGCGAAATTCGAAGACCGCTGGGTCTACCTGGCCGCGCCCGAGAGCAGGTGCATATTCACGGCGGGCGTGAGCGGCATGTATCTGCCTGTGGCCCACGCCGAAGGCAAATTCGTGGCGGCAGACGACGTGGTCGACGAAATCCGCCGCAATGAGCAGGTCGTATTCCGATACGTAAACGAGAGCGGGAAGCCGGCCGGCTACCCTTACAATCCGAACGGATCGGTCGACGACATCGCCGGAATATGCGACTCGACCGGCAGGATACTCGGCCTGATGCCGCACCCCGAGCGGCACGTGCTGGGCTATCAGCATCCTAGATGGACACGCGAAGGCGCGCGGGCCGAAGGCGACGGCATGGCAATTTTCACCAACGCGGTATCGTATTACCGTTGATGCAGCAAACAGGCGGCTTGACCGCGAGGCGTGAATGAACGATCTGAATGCCTTCTTCGAAATGTGGCGGTGGCAGGCGCTCATCGAGATTCCACTGATGGCGATTGTCATCTACTACGTGCTGCGTTTCATCGAAGGCACCCGCGTGGCCGGATCGGTCAAGCTGGTTGCGGTGTTTTTCACGTTCGGCGTGTTTGCGATCTTCGCCATGGGCCGCTGGCTGGGGCTGAACGTCATAGTGTGGATAGTAGACAAGTCGCTGCCGGTTTTTGCGGTTGCTCTGCTGCTGGTCTTCCAGCCGGAGCTTCGCCGCGGGCTGATAATGCTGGGCCGCGCGCCGTTCTTCAGCCTGCTGACGCGCGGCGAGTCGGCCGCAGCAAATGAAATCTTCGACGCCGTCGTCAACCTCGCGAAGCAGCAGATCGGCGCGCTGATCGCGATCCAGCGCGAGGTGGGAATGCGCGGCTACATCGAGCGCGGAGTGCGTATAGATGCACAGGTTACGTCTGAACTGCTGAAAAGCATTTTCCACCCCGGCACGCCCCTGCACGACGGAGCCGTGATCGTGCAGAACAACCGCGTGGCCGCAGCCGGATGCCTGCTTCCGCTGACTGAAAACATCGACGTGGGCGTGGGCATGGGAACGCGGCACAGGGCCGGCATCGGCGTGACCGAGGAAACCGACGCCATCTGCCTGATCGTTTCGGAGGAAACGGGTGGAATATCGGTGGCGATGAACGGCCAGATCGAACGCAACATCGACCGCGAACGCCTGCGTGCCATCCTGCGCGAGTTCTATGTAGAGCGCACGGTGGCCACCGAACCCGTCAAGGCATAGGTGCCATAATGCAGAGGACTCTCATCAACGTAATTTTCAACCACTGGCGGCTCAAGACATTGTCGGTCGTGCTTGCCGCCGCCGCGTGGATGGTAAGCTACGGGCGCGATTACATGCCCGTGAGCGCCGAGGCCACGCTGACGCTCAACCCTCCCAAAGACGGCCAGATTCTGCAAGCCGGCGGCGCCGCATACACAGGCTCCATCCGCTTCAGTGTAGACCTGTACGGCCCGCGCGGCAAAATCGAAATGCTCGCAGGGCGAAACCTGAACGCACAGCACCGTTTCGATAACATCGACGTCAACACGATCGAGCCGGGCACCGTGTTGTCGGAAACGCTCGACCTTCAGACGGTGCGAATCAAGCTGGAAGACGGCGATCTGCCGCAGGGGATCGAAATCCGCAAGACACACCCGAGGACCATCGAGGTCAAGATAGATCGCAACGCAGGCTCGCCGCTGGTGCCCATAGACCCTGTGGTGCACTACACAACCAGCACAGGAGCTTCCGAACCTGTCGGCACATTCCCCACCAGCGACGGCTGCGCCGAAGGCTTCCAGATGACCAAGATTTTTGTGACACCCACGCGAGCGAACGTGCTCGGCCCCGCAAGCATCGTGCGCGACCTGAAACGGCTGAAAACGATGCCCGTGATGATCGGCGACCTGCGCGGCACCGACCCCGAGAAACCGATCCAGTATTCCGCCCGTATCGATGCCTACGTCGATCACAAGGACTACGGGCGCGTCAAACTCACCTGCGACCGGCCCGTCACCGTCAACATCAGCGTCGCCGAAAACCTCCAAGTCAAAACGCTGCGTGATATACCGGTTCGCGTGCTGAAGCCCGCCCATTTCTGGCCGATCGTCGAGATAAAAAAAATCAACGGACGCGACGTAGACGCCGCCGATCCGAAGGTCGACCTCGAGATCAAAGGCACCAGCGCCGACCTCCAGATCATCAGGCCGGCCGACGTCAAGGTATTCCTCGACGTGACCGACGTGCAGAAGGAGGGGGATTCAGAGCGAGTGCTCGACGTGCAACTGCCGCGCGGCATTCAGCTAGTCAAGCCCCCCGTAGCCGGATACAAGGTAAGCCCCGTCGCAAAGATAGAATAGACAGGCAGGGGCGGGCCCCCTTTTGTAGGGGCAGGGCTTGCCCTGCCCTCTTAGCCATCTGGGGCAGACGTTGCCCGCCCGCATAGCCCACACCCCAACTGGGAGATTTATCCATGGTAGACCATGAGAAAGCTCAACAGGCGATACGAATGCTTCTCGAGGCGATCGGCGAAGACCCCGACCGCGAAGGCCTGAAGGAAACGCCCGCGCGCGTCGCCAGAATGTTCACCGAAATCACATCGGGAATGGACGTCAACCCCAGGCAGTTGATCAAGGTGCTGGAATCGGAAGACCACGATGAAATCGTGCTCGTGAGAGACATACCGTTCTACTCGATGTGCGAGCACCACCTGCTGCCGTTTTTGGGCGTGGCCCACGTAGCCTACATACCGGAAGGCTCGCGCGTGACGGGCTTAAGCAAACTTGCCCGCGTGGTCGAGGCCCATTCGCGGCGGCTGCAACTTCAGGAGCGGCTGACAACCGCCATCGCCGAAACTATAATGGAAACGCTGCGGCCCAGGGGCGCGCTGGCGATCCTCGAGGCCGAGCACCTGTGCATGACGATGCGCGGCGTCAAGAAACCCGGCGCCAAGACCGTCACATCAGTCGTGCGCGGCATCTTCCGTGAAAACCCCGCCACCCGCGCCGAAGCGATGTCCCTCATCAACAGCGGCGGTTGATGAATGCCCCTTTCACAGTTTCAGAAAACCCAGCATAAACAGATTTGCGGCGACGGCGGCATGCAACATCAGGATGCCTGTTTCTCCGCAATCCATCACCATGCCCCCGGTAATCGCAATGAGAATAAGCTCTCCGAGGACCAGGTTAGTCATCTTGAGCTTCTGAATGCGGCGTTGCTGGAATGGACGCAGCAGGCGAATCATTGCGACAATGAATATGGGAATGCCGACGGCAATCGTCAGCGAGCGACCCGAAAGACCGACAATATCGGTAAGTCTGATTGGTTCATATGCAAACTCGCGCAAAATTCCGGCCCGGCGTATCACGGAAACGTTCAGGGCCGCGACAAACAGGGCGTGGGCCAGAAGCCAGATCACCTGTTCCCGCGAAACGTCAGGCCTGATTGTCTTCATCGCAGTTACCCCTTCCACCTGTTTGCGTTGATCCCGCGTGACGACCTTTCAACGCTTCGGCGATGCCTGCCCGTGCACGTCTCGTCATAATATAGCAATCTCCCGCCGCGAAGTCAAGCTCCGATGGATAAAATCTGGAACTCCCGCCATTTTGCATCCTCGAGCGCCTTGTCCTGCATGGGGGGCGCGCACGGCCGGGCGCTCCGTCGCCGGCGGCGCAGGGCGCGTCTCCTGGGATCGCGGGCGTCCCGCCCGCATCTTCAAAACAATGCCCGCCCGCCAGGGATCGTGTGCAAGCAGGAAAGCGCGGCACCGGCCTCGCCCGATGACGCCGCCAACGCCGCCTCGGAATCCACCGCACAGCGAACCCTCAGCACGGGGCAGAAGGCCCTGACGCTGTCCGTGCAGTCGACCCCGCTGGACGATGCCCCCATAGGCGGCAAGAACGGCGCGGCGACCAACTATCAGCTCGAGTGCATCGAGGGCGACCAGATTCAACTGATCGCACCGCCTGGCTATATGTATTCCGGCGGAATCGAATGCACGTTCGCCCGCTGGATGCTCAACGGCGAACCGCAGCCCGACGGCCAGGCCCACGTGGAGTTTGCGCTGGCGGACTGAATTCTACAAGGGGCAGCAGGCAGTGCTCACCGCGCCGCCGAGCGCCTGCGTCGGCACCACCCGCTATCAATTCGTGAGATGGTTCATCGGCAATCTCCCGCAGGCGAAGGGGCAGGCAAGCACCCAACTTGTGATGGATCAGGACCATACCGTGCTCGCGTAATACAGCAGCGCTATCGACGGCGACGCCAACGACGATTGCGTGGTGAACGTCCTGGACCTGATCTACGTGCGCAACAGGATGAGCTCGAGGTGCGAGGATTCGGACTGACTACGAAGCTTGCGCACCGGCCAGCTCCGAAAGCACTTCGTCCGCATAGTTCATCGCCAGCGAAAAATGCCCCTCGTCGGCGATGAACCGCGCGTCGCAGTTGGGCAGGCGCCGCGCCAGGTATCGGCCGTGTGATGCCGGGACAATGGTGTCATCCTCCCCCTGCCACAGGATCACCTTCGCGCAGGTCTCCTCGAGATCGAAACCCCACGGCTGCGAGTACAGCCGGAGGTCCCACACAACGCCGCGCGGACCGTTCCGCACAGACTCATGAACAGCGTCGGCGAATTCCCGCTGCACCCACTCGCGCGCAATGACGGCCGCATCGGCCTCGCGCAGCGACGGAGCGAGCAGCCCGATGAAACGCTGCGGGTCCCACCGCCCGCCGGCCTTCATCTGCAGCCGCACGATGAGATCGAGCACCCAGGCCGCCCTGCGGCTCAGCGCCATTCCCAGCCGGGCGTGCGGAGCCATTTCGCAAAGCAGCTCCGGCTCGCACAGCGGCCCCAACCCGCACACAATCGCCGTGGCCGATACCCGGCACGCACACGCGTGGGCGCAAGCCAGCGCATACGGCCCGCCGCCCGACATACCGATCACGGCGAAACCGCCCAGCCCCAGGATGTCGGCCAGCTCCAAAACGTCCCGCGGCCAATCGAGAATACGGCGCCCCGGCTGAAAATCGGAAAGACCGTAGCCGGGCCGGTCCGGTGCTATCAGGCGGACACCTGCCTCCTCGGCCACGGCGCCGATCAGGCACGGCTCCAGCCGCGAAGTAGGAAAACCATGGCAATAGATGACCGGTCTGCCGGCAAGATCGCCATATTCCGCGTAACCCAGCCGCCTGCCGTCGCTGAGGATCACGCTGTGCCCGGTTGCTGCCGCCGGCTCTGTAGCTGTTGCATCCATGATAACGCGGGCGGGCGACACGGCCCCGCCACCACCACAGTTGATGAACCCGCTGATCCTTTTCAGGCTTCCTTACCGTATGAAACAACCGGCGGGGCGTTATTGGTTCAAATGGTTGGGCGGAAAAGCTCCGAAGCTGCGGGCGAGACGCCCGCGATCCCAGGAGGGCAGGGCAAACCACAAGGTAGGGGCGGGTTTCAAACCCGCCCTTATGCTCAAGACAACGACCAGATGGGGAGGGCAGGTTTGAAACCTGCCCCTACGGCATCTGGGTCGCCATTGGTTCGAAACGAGGCGGACAACACCATAGCCAGCTTACTACCGGGCCCATCAACTATTGCACTGTCGCTTCACCAGAAAATTCACCTGGCCTTGTAGGGGCGGGCCTCTGTTGCCCGCCCGTCTTTATTTGGCCCAACGGCAACGGCTTGCACAAGTTCAATATCAGGTGCTCCGACTAGTATCTTGCCACACGTCCGCCCAACGCACAAAACGCTTTTTCCATTGCATCCGACAGCCCGGTTTGCTATAGTTCCCCATTTCTGGAAGAAGGCGCGATCGGAGCCGCCGATCCGCCCGCACAAGACCAGCTTTGCCAACAACAACGGAGGCCGAAATGCCCGCTCAAGTCATCGATGGTGATGCTATCGCCGCCAGAATGCTCGAATCGCTCAAGCAGGAAATAGAACAACTCGCCGCAAGTGGAAACAAGCCGCACCTGGTCGCCGTGCAGGTGGGGGAGAATCCGGCGTCGAAGATTTACGTTCGCAATCAGCAACGAAGCTGCGAAGAAATCGGCATAGCCTACACGCTCGACCAGCTTCCCGAAGACACCACTGAAGCCGGCCTGATCCAGCGCATCCAGCAGCTCAATGCCGACCCCGCGGTTACCGGCCTGATCCTCCAGATGCCCCTGCCGCCTGAGGTCGACGCGAAGAAAATACAGGCGATGATCAATCCCCTCAAGGACGTCGAAGGAATGAACCCGGCCAACCTCGGCGGCCTCATCTATGGCAAGGCCATGCCCGGCCCGTGTACAGCGGTCGGAGCCGTTGAGCTGCTTCTCGAAACCGGCGTGCCCATCCGGGGGCAAAACGCAGTGGTCGTGGGCCACAGCGAAATCGTCGGCAAGCCCATCGGCCTGTTGCTGCTGGGGCTGAATGCCACCGTGTCGACCGTTCACATTTTTACGAAGGACCTGCCGTCGTTCGTGAAGCAGGCCGACATCCTGTTCGTGGCGGCCGGGAAATCCCAGGCGATGTGGCTGAGGTACCAGCGCGAGCAGAAGAAAAACCCCGCTGCTCCGCTGCCCGACCTCTCGCCGCTGATCCCTGCCGACATCATCAAGCCGGGAGCCGTGGTCATAGACGTCGCCATCAACCGCATCCCGACCGGTTTCGACGACGAGGGCAATCCGCTGCTCAACAGCAAGGGCAAGCCCGCGATGAAAACCGTCGGCGACGTCGATTTCGAAGGCGCGAAGGAAGTGGCATCACACATCACGCCCGTCCCGGGGGGAGTCGGCCCGATGACCGTGGCCATGCTCCTGAAAAACACCGTCGAAACCGTGAAACTCCAACTGGGCCGCGAGCAACTGCCGCGCTCCAGCGAACGTCGCCGGTAGCCGCAGGCCAAACGAACACCGACCCAATGAGTCGGCTGGAAAAGGCGCAACAGGAAGATTCTGTTAAGGAAATCTGATTATGGAAGAAACCAGGAAGAAATACTTCACCAAGCACGTTGGCGAGTATCCGGAAAGCTTCGAGTTTATGGGCCGCAAGTACGTGAAGGTAGAAGACCTCCGCTACGGCACCAATCCGAACCAGACCGCCGCCTTCTTCAAGCCGGCCGACGCCGAATGGCAGGTTGTCGGCGATTACCAGATGCTCAAAAGCGGCAAGAGCGGGCTTTCCGAAACCAACCTCGAAGACATGCACCACGCGCTCGGGATCGTCAAATACTTCGACACACCAGCCTGCGCGGTTATGAAGCACCTCAACCCGAGCGGCGCCGCAGTGCAGGTCGGCAAGGAAACGCTCAAGCAGGTATACATCAAGGCCCGCGACGGAGACCCCATCGCCGCTTTCGGCAGCGTCGTCTGCTTCAACCGGCCCGTCGACCTCGACACCGCCGACGAGATCATGACCACCGTCGTCGAAGGCGTAGTCGCGCCCGATTACGAAGAGGGCGTGCTCGACCGCTTCAACGACTACAAGAAATACGGCAAGAACCAGGCCATCCGCATCATCAAGGTCAACAACATCGACAAGCTGCCGCGCTTCACCGGCGATGCGGGCGCCGATTTCAGCGAAGTCAAGGTGCTGTGCGACGGCTCGATCGTGCTCGCCGATCCGTACCTGTCGACCATTCGCTCGGTCAACGACTTCCAGCCCGCATACGCCGACCACCCGAAGAAGGGGCGGATCGACATCGAGCGCGCGCCCACCGCACAGGAAGCCGCCGACATGCTGTTCACGTGGTACGTAAACTTCAACGTCCGCTCCAACGGCGTGATCGTCGGCAAGAACGGCGTAGTGATGGCGGCAGGCACCGGCCAGCAGGACCGCGTCAGCGCCGTGCGGCAGGCGATCGCGAAAGTGAAGGAGAAATACGTAGGCCCCGAAACGCTGCGGGGAGCCGTGCTCGCGTCCGACGCCTTCTTCCCCGCTGTCGATTCCATCGAAGAATGCGTGGCGGCGGGCATCACGGCAATTGTCCAGCCGGGCGGCAGCGTGATGGATTACGAGTGCGTGGAACTGTGCAACCAGCACGACATAGCGATGGTCTTCACCGGCGAGCGGTGCTTCTCGCACCACTAAGAAGACAATCTGATCCGCAGATTACGCGGATTCTGCAGACAGCATGAAAGCCGCAGATTGCGCAGATTTCGTTGGGCAGGGCAAAATCGCCCACAAGATCGCGCTCGTGC
>Ga0307378_10002895_pt1 | contig 25600 bp, 24 predicted proteins | sample UN1MG_FD_202238 | JGI IMG/M metagenome (GOLD analysis project Ga0307378, IMG submission 202238) | Soil microbial communities from Risofladan, Vaasa, Finland - UN-1 | ecosystem: Environmental > Terrestrial > Soil > Coastal area > Acid sulfate soil | place: Finland: Risofladan, Vaasa | collected...
CTTCTTCCGTTGCCGTTCAGACTAGGGGAAAGGAGATTGGCAGTGCCCACTGGTCGGGTGAAATGGTTCGATGATGCCAAGGGCTACGGCTTCATCGAGAGCGACGAAGGAGACGTCTTCGTCCACTTCTCGGCGATCGTCAGCAATGTTCCCGGTCGGAAGAGCCTGTACGAGGGACAGGAAGTTGACTTCGACGTCGAGCCGGGCCCGAAGGGCCTCAAGGCAGCCAACGTAAGGGTTCGCTGAACGTATCGCGGCATCGACGGCAGGAGATCCTCGGCTGCTCGCGGGGGATCCCGTCGAAGCCGCCGGAGCGGTCTTAGACCTGTATTGTACCAACAGGTCCGATTGGGGGCCAAGAGGAGCACGGCCCCCAGCAGGACTTCGCGCAGCCGCATCAGAAGAACTGCTTCGTCGAAGGCGGCTCGTAACTGTGTGACCTCGCTGTAACATCCCCCTCATTGTGCCTTGGCCGCAGCAGGTTGCCCCGCTATAGAGGGCAATCACACAAAGTGTTCAGCATGAGTCTGCTGACCGAAGGGGGATGCCGTGGAACGGCATGCCGCAACAGTCTACGTAGCGAATCTGCCCTGGCGGACAACGGAAGATGAGTTGGGGGGACTCTTCTCTGAGTTCGGGCCGGTCGTGGATGTTCGCGTCATTCAGGACCCCGTCACCGGCCGCTCCCGAGGCTACGGCTTCGTCGAGCTCGAGGGCGCCGAATCCGCCGATCAGGCAGTTGCCGCTCTGAACGGCCACGAGTTCAACGGTCGTCGTCTCTTAGTAAGTCCCGCTCGCCCCAAGCGCACGCGATTCTAGGGCCTGGCGTTTTCCGGCCAAGTCTCTACCACCGCCGCTACGAGGTCCGGCGCGGCCGCCGGCTCGCCCATCTGGAACGCTTCCGCAACCTGGCGCGCCGTCTCTTCCGCGGAGCCGCGCCCCTGGGGCGACAGCACCGTCGCCACCGGCTCCCCGGACGACACCCTGTCTCCCGTCTTCTTGTGCAGCAACAGGCCGCACAGAGCCGTGCCTCCCCCAGCAGCCGCCTTCAGCTCGCGAACGAGCAACCCGATGCGCCGCGCATCGATCGCGGCGACAGTGCCGGCTGCCGTCAGCGTGACAGGGGTTTGCGTCGCATTCGCCGTGAGGCTTCCGGGGTCGTCCACGACGCCCGCGTCGCCCCCCTGGCGCTCTATCATCTCCCGAAGCTTCGCCATCCCGCTCCCATTCAATAGCCCGCGCCGAGCGAGCGCCTCGCCCTCCGCCGCATCTCGCGCCGCGCCGCCGAGCGCCAGCATGTATCCGGCCACAGTCTCGCAGAGCTGCAGGAAATCCGGGCGCCCCTCCCCCCGCAGCGTGTCGATCGCCTCCGCCAATTCTACCGCGTCACCCACCGCCCGACCGAGTGGTTCCTCCATTCGCGTCACCAATGCCACCACTCTCTTACCCGCCCGCGATCCGATCTCCACCATCGCCTCAGCCAGCCGGGTCGCCGCTGCGACGTCCGACATGAACGCCCCCGTCCCCGCCTTCACATCCAAGACGATGCCATCCGCGCCCACGGCCAGCTTCTTGCTCATCACCGAGCTGGCGATCAAGGGAATGCTCTCGACGGTGCCCGTCGCATCTCTCAGCGCGTAGATCTTCCTGTCCGCAGGCACCATCTCGGCCGTCTGCGCGGCTATCGCCACGCCGATCTCCGCCACCTGGTCGCAGAAGCGCTCGGGGCTCAGATCGGTGGTGAGGCCGGGGATGCACTCCAGCTTGTCGATCGTTCCGCCCGTGTGCCCCAGCGCCCGCCCCGACATCTTCGGCACGGGGACCCCCAGAGAGGCAACCAGCGGGGCGACCACCAGCGTCGTCTTGTCCCCGACGCCCCCGGTGGAATGCTTGTCCACCGTCGAGCCCGGGATGCGGGAGAGATCGAGTCGCTCTCCTGACTCCACCATGGCCAGCGTCAGATCCGCCGTCTCCCGCGACGTCATCCCGCGCAGCACGATCGCCCTCAGAAGGGCCGCCATGTCCGCGTCGGAGATGGCCGCCGTCGTGTAACCGGCCACCACATCCCGGATCTCCTGGGCGGTCAGCTCCCCTCCATCCCGTTTCTTCGCAATCAGCTCTCGGACGATCACGCGAACCCTCGCGGCCGGATTTGCCGAAGAGCGCATTTCATAACTCTCACTCGCCTGGCTGTCCGCTGGAGACGCGGGCATGAAATGCGCCTGCCGGAGCCTGACGGCTTGTGCTGCTGTTTCATGACCTCAGATAGAGGATATGAAACAGCTTCGAGGATTATAGCATGGACCGACGGCGGCGCAGAGCAAGCCCCTGGCGCGAAGCGTCGGGGCACACCAGGCGATGCGTTTGTCGAGTACCCGGACAGGGCCCCTTCTCAGTAGAGCGCATTTCATAACCCTCACTCGCCTGGCTGTCCGCGAGAGACGCTGGCATGAAATGCGCTTGCTGGAGTCTGGGGGCTTGTGCTGCTGTTTCATGACCCGCCTCGGCGGGTCATGAAACAGCTTCTAGGGCGGACCCTCCGCGTCGGCCAGCCCAGCAGCCGACGTGAGTGCCAGGGGCACCCCGTTTTCTTTCGTCGCGGGGCTGGCCGCCCCCGCCCCGCTATCGAGGTCCGTGGTGAGTTGATGGACCTCGCTCCGGATCTCCATGCTGGCGGCTCCGGCCTTCGCCCTCGCCGCCGCAACAAGATCGCGGCCGATCGTGAGGTAGAAGAGACAGAGCAGCACGGCGGCGGCTCCCCGAGACCACCAGATCGCCCGTCGCCGGGCCGCATATGCCCGTTCGGCGGCGACGCGATGGCGGAGATACCGGCCTGAGCGGTTCATGGGGACGATGGGTGCGCCAAGGTGAACACGGCCGCCCTGAGGCGGCTTCGGCGAGGCAGTCACAGCTCTCTCCAGACACGTAGTCCGGTGCCTCACCCCTGCCTCGCCTTCCCCAACTACCCGGTTATTCCATACCTTTCCCGCTCGGCCGCGCGGATGTGGTTACCCGGCGCAGATGCGGCGGAATTACCCCTGCCGGGGCTTCTCCCGCCCCCGCCTCCGACCCAGCTCGAAGGCCTTCAGGTTGACTTCGAGCAGCGACGGCCGGAGGCACGACTTCAAGGCGCTCTTCCACGCCGCCAGCGGGATGTCCACGTGGCGGGAGAGAGCGCCGATGAGGACCGTGTTGGCGGTACGGGCATTGCCCGCCTTCCTCGCCACCTCGGCCGCCGGCAGGAGCACGACTCGACTCGCCGCCGCCTTCACCCGTTCTACGACGTTCTGCGGGTACTCCGGCGCACCCGGAGGCCGCACGGCCGGAGGCAGGCGCAGGTCGTCCGCGATGAGCAGCCCCTCCCCCCGCAGGCGATGCGCGTGCCGCAGCCCTTCCAGCAGCTCCAGCGCCACCAGCACGTCCACCTCCCCGTCCGGTATGAGCGGAGAGTACACCCGCCGCCCGAAGCGGATCTCGCTCACCACCGCCCCGCCCCGCTGGGCCATCCCGTGGACCTCGTTCTTCTTCACATCGTGGCCCGCGTACAGCGCCGCGTTGGCGACCACGTCGCTCGCCAAGATGATCCCCTGTCCCCCGACCCCGGCGATGGCGATGTTGGTCACGCTGCTCACTCTGAGACCTCCGTTATGGCGCCCGCCGGGCATATCTCCGCACACACCCCGCACCCCGCGCAGAGCTGGGCCACGATCTCCACTCGCTTCTTCCTGCTCCCCTCGGGCGTCACGTCTGCAATCGCCGGGCACCCGTGGCCGAGACACTGGCCGCAGCCGATACACCGCTCCGCCTCGATCCGGTAGGGATGGCGCACCAGATCCCGATCCAGCAGCACGCAGCGGCGCCTGGCGATCACGACGCTCGGCTCCGCCCGCCCCAGCGCCGCCTTCAGCACCTTCTGGGTCTTTTTCACGTCATACGGGTCGACCACGGTCACATCGCGCACCCCGACTCCACGGCACACTGCTTCGAGCGACAGCCGGTTGGTAGGCTCCCCGCCCGCCGTCTTCCCCGTGGCCGGATGATCCTGATGCCCGGTCATGGCGACCGTCTCGTTGTCGAGGATGATCACGGTGGTCGCGCCCCGGTTGTAGACCACGTCGATGAGAGGCGTGATCCCCGAATGCACGAAGGTCGAATCGCCGATCACCGCCACCATGTTGTCCGACCGCCCCGTCGCCTTCTCCACTCCGTGCGCCACCCCGATGGAGGCGCCCATGCAGATGCAGGTATCCATCGCCTGGAGCGGCGGCTGCACGCCGAGCGTGTAGCACCCGATGTCGCCGGACACGAACACCTTCAGCCGCTTCACCGCCGTCAGCAGCGCCCGGTGCCCGCAGCCCGGGCAGAGCCCCGGCGGACGGGGCGGCAGGCCCTCCGCCGCCTCGCGCCCCTTCCGCCGCCTCACCCCCAACAGGTCCGCCACCATGCTCGGCGTCAGCTCCCCCTGCTTCGGCTCCGACGGCCCGTGCGCCAACTTGATCCCCAACGCCCGAATCTGCTCCTCCAGGAACGGATCGAGCTCCTCCACGACGTACAGCTTCTCGACGCTCTTGGCGAACTGCCGGATGAGCTTCTTCGGGAGCGGATTCGTGATCCCGAGCTTGAGGATCGAGGCCCGCGGCCGCGCCTCCTTCACATACTGGTAGGCCACGCCCGAGACAATGACGCCCATCCGGCGGTCGCCCTTCTCGATTCGGTTCAGGGAGCACGTCTCCGCGTACTCGGCCAGCGCCTTCGTGCGCGACTCGACCAGCTCATGCCGCCGGCGCGCGTTCCCCGGCACCATCACGGTCTTGGCCGGCTCGGACACGAAGCCGCTCGGCTCGTGCTCCGCCCGCCCGCCGAGCGCCACCAGCGAATTCGAATGGGCGATGCGCGTCGTGATGCGCAGCAGCACCGGCGTGTCGAAGCGCTCGCTCAGCTCGAAGGCGGCGATGGTGAAATCCTTCGCCTCCTGGCTGTCCGATGGCTCCAGCATCGGCACCTTCGCCAGGCGCGCGTAGTGCCGGTTATCCTGCTCGTTCTGGGAGCTGAACATCCCCGGATCGTCGGCCGTGACGATCACCAACCCCCCGCGCACGCCCACGTACGAGGCCGTGAGCAAGGGGTCGGAGGCGACGTTCAGCCCCACGTGCTTCATCGAAACCAGCGTCCTCGCCCCCGCCAGAGACGCCCCCACCCCCACCTCGAGCGCCACCTTCTCGTTCGGCGCCCATTGCGCCTGGACGCCCTCATACCCGACGAGTGACTCCAGAATCTCCGTGGACGGAGTGCCGGGATAGGCCGTCGCCACCCGCGCGCCCGCCTCGAAAGCGCCGCGGGCTATCGCTTCATCGCCTGATAACAGCGCAGACATCGCCGGATCTATGGTTGTGGTCATGCACGTTCCTAGAAGAGCAGACTGGCTGTGAGCATAGCACAAGCCCCCGACCGAAAACAAGCAGACTGTCGGACCGCTCCTTAGAGCCCGCCGGCGATGTGGCGGCGCCGCAAGCCAAGCGATACACCGCCAGCCGGAAGGACGTCCAGGACGGCAACGAGAATGTCTGCAAAGATGCGCATGCCGTCTGCCGCGATGACGACACCCGAGACATCCGACTCCTCTTGCCACGGAGCGCGCCCCTCGAGCGCGGGTGACGTGCTGCCGATTGCGGCCATCGCCGCCGCCGGGTGCGCCGTCTGGCTCTGGTTCGCGCTGGCCACGAGGATCTCACTCGAAGATGCCTACATCACGTTCCGCTACGCCGGAAACATCGCCCAGGGCGACGGCTTCGTCTACAACCTTGGGGAGCGCGTCCTCGGCACGACGACCCCCCTTCAGGCCTTTCTGCTGGCCGGCCTGGGCCGTATCCTCGGGGCCCACAAGATACCACTCGTCGTAACCGTCCTCATGCCCCTCTTCGGCGCCGCCGCAGGAGTGGTGGCCTATTCCGCGCTCGTGCGGCTGGGCATCCCACGGGCCGGAGCCGCCGCCGGCGCTCTCCTGTTCTACCTCCACCCACTCGTCATCAAGACATCCCTCGGTGGCATGGAAACGCCCCTCGTCATCTTCCTGATGGCCCTGAGCCTCCACTTTCTTTCGAGGAATCAGAGCATAGCCGCCACGACGGCAGTCGCGTTTCTCGCCCTCTGCCGCATCGACGGCCTCATCTGGGGGGCGCTCATCATAGGCGTCGCTCTCCTCTCGCGGCATCGCCGGCCCCTTCGTCAAGCCGCCGCATTCGCCGCCGTGATCGCACCCTGGTTGATCTTCTCCGCGCTCTACTTCGGAAGCCTCGTGCCAAACACGATGCTGGCAAAGGGCGTCGTTCGACCGGGCCGGGAGGACCTGCTCTTCCAACCGCTCCATTTCAGCCGGCTGTCAAGCTTCTACGTGTCCGGCGCCGGCCTTGCCATCGGCGATCCGCTCTTCTCCCTGTGGCTCTTCCTCCTCGGCCTGGGCGTCTACGCCGTCGCGCGGGCGAAGCGGCGCGAGCTCCTCCTGCTGCCCCTCTTCCCGCCCGTCTACGCGGTCCTCATGTACCTGGGCAGAGCGCCCAAGCACGAGTGGTATCTTGCGCCGATGCTGTTCCCCTCGCTCTTCCTCGGTGGTGCCGGAGTCGGCCGGATCATCTCATGGGTGGGCGCCCGAAAGGCCGATTGGCGGTTGCGGGCCGCGGCGGCAATCTGCATCGGCGTCCTGATGGCACTGGCGATCACCAACGGAGCGCCCAACCTGCCGAAGCGTGTGCGCCACACCAAGCTCTTTCAGGAGAACGAATTCGGCCTGCGGCGCGCCGTCGGCCTCTGGCTTCGCGACAACACGCCGACCGACGCGAGCGTCGCCATGGAGGCCATAGGATACCAGGGTTACTACTCCAACCGGCGCATCATCGACATGGCCGGCCTTGTCACGCCCCGGGTGATCGAGTTCAAGGCGAGCACGGGATCGAACGCAGTCCTCTTCAACCGGATCGTGACGGAGCTGCGCCCGGACTACATCGTGCTTCGCTCCTTCGAGGTGGACGAGAACCGGCACTTCAACGGCGGAAAGCTCTTCGAGACCGACGCCCATAGAGGCGCCTTCTTCGACCGCTATCGGGAGGCGGCACGCTTCGTTGCCCCCCACCCCGAGCTGGCCCCGCTCATCACACATCTCACCGTCTATCAAAGGAATCGCCCCGAGAGCCCCTCCAGACACCTCCCACCCACCCCTGAGCCGGAACGCCGAGTGTCGGCACATTCCCCAGCCAAGAGGTAAGGGGGCCGCCCCGTCGAACAACACACCCACTCAGCGGCGGCGTGTCGCGGGCGAGAGGCGCGCCGCGACTATCTGGGAGGGCTGTCGGTGTCCAAGGAAACACCCTGCTGGAACCGCGACATGGAGTTCATGGAGCCGGACAAGCTTCGCGCGCTTCAGTCCGAGAGGCTTCGTGAAGTCGTCAGACGCGTCTACGAGAAAGTCCCCCACTACCGTCAGAAGCTCGACGACGCCGGCGTGAAGCCCGGAGACATCAAGGGCATCGACGACCTCGCCCGCATCCCCTTTACCAGCAAGGAAGACCTGCGCCAGACCTACCCCTTCGGCATGTTCGCCGTCCCGATGGAAGAAGTCGTTCGCATCCACGCCTCCTCCGGAACCACCGGCAAGTCAACCGTTGTCGGATACACTCGCCGCGACGTCGGGACGTGGGCCGAGGTGATGGCGCGAACCCTCGCCGCCGGCGGAACGCACAAGGGAGACTACGTCCAGAACAGCTACGGATACGGCCTCTTCACCGGCGGGCTCGGAGCCCATTACGGCGCCGAGTTCATCGGAGCCTCCGTCATCCCCACCTCCGGCGGCCAGACCAAGCGGCAGGTCCAGATACTCCAGGACTTCGGATCCACCGTCCTCTGTTGCACCCCCTCCTACGCCCTCGTCATCGGCGAAGCGGGCAGGGAGATAGGCGTCGACTTCGCCGACCTGCCCCTCCGCGTCGGCTTCTTCGGCGCCGAGCCCTGGTCCGCCAGCATGCGCCAGGAGATCGAGTCGAGCCTCCACTGCCACGCCCTGGACATCTACGGCCTCTCCGAGATTATCGGCCCGGGCGTCGGCTACGAGTGTCTCGAGAAATCCGGCCTCCACGTCAACGAGGACCACTTCTACCCCGAGGTCATCGACCCCGAGACCGGAGAGCCGGTCCCCGATGGCGAGCTGGGCGAGCTCGTCTTCACCACCCTGACCAAAGAGGCCTTGCCGCTCCTGCGCTACCGCACCCGCGACATCACGCGCATCATCCCCGAGCCGTGCGGCTGCGGCCGCACCGTCAGGCGGATGCAGCGGGTGACCGGCCGGACCGACGACATGCTCATCATCCGCGGCGTCAACGTCTTCCCTTCCCAGATAGAGGAAATCCTCATGGGCATCGAGGAGACGACGCCGAACTACGTCCTCGTGGTCGACCGAAAGCCGCGGGGAATGGACGAGCTCGAGGTGCAGGTCGAGCTGTCCGAAGAGATGTTCTCCGACGAAATGTCGAAGCTCGAACGTCTCTCCGCTCGCATCAGCAGCGAGATAGCGGGCGCCCTCGGGCTGCGCGCGGCCGTCCGGCTCGTGGAGCCCCGCACGCTCGAACGTAGCATGGGCAAGGCCAAGCGCGTCATCGACAGGAGGGACCTGGGCCAATGACGGCAGTTCAGATTTCCGTCTTCCTCGAGAACAAATCCGGACGGCTGGCTGAGGTAACGAGCGCCCTCGCCAAGGCGAGCGTCAACATCCGTGCGCTCTCGCTGGCGGAGACCATCGACTACGGCGTCCTCCGGCTGATCGTCGACAAGCCGAGCGCGGCGAGGAAGGCCCTCAGCGAGGCCGGCTTCACGGTCACGGAGACCGAGGTCATCGGCGTCGAGATGCCGGACCGGCCCGGTGGGCTCGCCAGCATCGTAAACCTCGTGACCCAGAGCGGCCTCAACATCGAGTACCTCTATGCATTCGTCGGGCAGAGAGGCCAGAACGCGGTGGTCATCTTCCGCATCGACGACGTCAGTGCGGCGGTTGCGGCGCTTCAGCAGGGAGGCGCGCGCATTCTCTCCGCCGACGAACTCAGCTCCATATAACCCCAAAAGGAGGGAGCAGTATGAGAAGTCGGACTGGAACAGGTGTGCTTACCGTGCTGGTCGTCTTGCTCGTCGCACTGCTGCTGGGCGGCTGCGCCAAACAGCCGACCACGTCGGCGCCGGGCGGAGAACCGGCAAAGCCCGTGGAGCTCTCGGGCGAGCCCTACGTGATCGGCGCCATCTTTGCCATCACTGGAGACGCTTCGTCTCTCGGCATCCCCGAGCGCAACACGGCCGAGATGCTCCAGAAGATGATCAACGGGAACGGCGGAATCGGCGGCCGTCCGCTCGAGATCAAGATCGAGGACACCAAGGGTGAGCCCGCCGAGACCCTGACCGCGGCCAAACGGCTGGTCGAAGGCGAGAACGTGCTCGCCGTTGTCGGCCCGAGCCGTACGGGTACGACGCTGGCGATCGTGGACTACATGGGGAAGTCCGAGGTGCCGTTGATCTCCTGCGCGGCCGGCATCCAGATCGTCGAGCCCGCCAGGAAGTGGGTCTTCAAGACCCCCCAGTCAGACCGGTTGGCGGTCGAGAAGATCATCGAGTACCTGAAGGCCAAGAACATGACGAAGGTGGCGTCGCTCTCCGATAACACGGGCTTCGGCAAGAGCGGTCGCGCCGAGATCGAGAAGCTCATGCCGGCGGCCGGCATCAAAGTCGTGACCTACGAAGAGTACGGACCCAAGGACACGACGGTGGAGACCCAGCTCACCAAGATCAAGGGCACCGATGCCCAGGCCGTCGTCTGCTGGGGCACCCCGCCCGGCCCGGCCATCGTCGCCAAGAACATGAAACAGCTGGCCATTACCATTCCCCTCGTCTGCAGCCACGGCGTCGCCAATGCGACCTTCCTCAACATCGCTGGCGACGCGGCCAACGGCGTGGTCCTGCCGGCGGGGCGACTGCTCGTTCGCGATCAGATCCCGGCGGACAACCCGCAGGCTCCGGTCCTCAATGAGTATGCGGAGAAATACCAGGCCGAGTTCGGCAAGTCGGCCGATACCTTCGGCGGACACGCCTGGGATGCGATACAGCTTGCCGCACAGGCCCTGCGGGAGGTCGGACCCGACCGAGCGGCGATCCGCGACTACATCGAGCAGAAGCAGGACTTCGTCGGCACCGGCGGCGTCTTTAACTTCTCACCGGAAGATCACAACGGCCTCACCAAGGACGCCTTCGTTATGGTCGAGGTCTCTGACGGGAAGTGGAAGCTGGCCGAATAGCCTGTTTTCTCCCGCCTGAAATCCGTCAAAGCGAATAGCAGACACGGCGCGGGTCCGCTGAGGCGAACCCCGCTGTCGTCGCAGTTCCCGCGCGGCACGGTTAGGCGAGCTTGCCGCTGCGTTGCCTTCGAGGCTGAGGATACAACATCACATGGCAGGGCCCGTCGGATGAGAGGTTCGACCCCTCGACTTCGGCGGCCACGCTTGGGATGCTGTTCAGTTCGTCCTGAAGGCGTTGCGAGATTCCGGACCGGAATCGGCGAACATCAGGGACACCATCGAGCGGACGCAGGGACTCGTCGGCACGGACGGCATCTTCAGCCACTCGGCTGCCGACTGCAATCAGCCGACCAAAGACGCCTGCGTCATGGTTGAGATCGTTGACGGCAAGTGGAAGTTGCTGCCATAACGAATGCACGACGTCCCGTTCGGGCCGCCTGAACTCCGACCGGCGCTGCCCGTCGCCGGGCCGCCATCATCCGTCTCGCGCAGCGGGCGCTGGACGGCTGCCATGATCTCCTCCGCCCCTTACCTCCTTCAATACCTCGTCTCCGGCATCACGCTGGGGAGCATCTACGGTATGATAGCCCTGGGCTTCACCCTGATCCACAACGCTACCGGCATCGTCAACTTCGCTCAAGGTGAGTTCGTCACGTACGGAGCCCTCATCGCCATAACGTGCTCCACAACACTCGGCCTGCCGATGCCGCTCGCCCTCCTCCTGGCGGTGGCCGGCGTCACCCTGCTTGGAGCGCTCGTGGAGCGTTCCGCCATTCGTCCCGCTCGCGGGTCATCCGTCATCACCCTCATCATCATCACGATTGGTGTCTCGATTCTCCTGCGCGGCATCGCCATGTGGATCTGGGGTCCCGACGCCCTCCCCATGCGCCACTTCTCCGGCGAGACCCCCATGCAGATCGGGGCCGCCGCCATCCTTCCACAACACGCATGGATCATGGGAATCGTCCTGATAACCATGATGGCCCTCTGGCTGCTCGGCGAAAAGACGCAGGTCGGCAAGGCCATGCGAGCCTGCGCCATGGATCGGGAGGCGGCCCAGCTCGTCGGCATCCCCGCCACTCGCATGGTCATGCTCTCCTTCGCCATGAGCGGCATGCTCGGCGGACTCGCCGGTGCCATCGTGGCGCCTCTCGCGATGGCCCAGTACAACATGGGCATCATGCTGGGCCTCAAGGGATTCGCCGCGGCCATCCTCGGCGGAATGGGGAACCCGCTTGGCGCCGTGCTCGGCGGCCTATCGCTCGGAATTCTTGAATCGCTCGGCGCCGGGCTCAAGTCCGGCTTCAAGGACGCCATCGCATTCGGCATCATGCTCGCCGTGCTGCTCGCCAGACCCACCGGCCTCCTGGGGAGACGAGCCAAATGACGCCCACAGGCGGAACATCGACATGAAGCTCGAGTTCAAGCGATACCCGGTGATCGGCCTGCTGTGCGTCGCGGCCTTCGCGCTCCCCTTCGTCCTTCCCGGCGAATACGCCGTTCACCTCGCAGTCGTCATCGGGATCAACACCATTGTCGTGCTCGGCCTCAACCTGCTCATGGGCTACGCTGGCCAGGTCTCGCTCGGGCAGGCCGCCTTCGTCGGCATCGGCGCCTACACCTCCGCCATACTCACCGTCAAGCTCGGTCTCAACCCATGGGCGGCCATGATCGTCGGCATCGCTCTCAGCGCGTTCACCGGCCTCATTGTCGGAGTGCCGCTCCTCAAGCTGCGGGGCCATTACCTCGCCATGGGAACGCTCGGCTTCGGCATGATCGCGAATATCGTCCTGGTCCAGTGGGAAAGCCTCACCGAAGGCACCATTGGCATCATGAGCATCCCGCCTCTCGCCCTCGGCGGCTTCGCCTTAGACACCGAGCTCCGCATGTATTGCCTCGTCGCCGCCTCCGTCATTCTCTGCATGACCCTCGCCACGAACATCATCGACTCCCGCGTCGGGCGAGCCATGCGCGCCGTGCATGGCAGCGAGGTCGCCGCCGAGACCTCCGGCGTCGATACGGGTCGCTACAAGCTCCAGGTCTTCGTCCTCTCCGCCGCCATGGCCGGCCTCGCCGGCAGCCTCTACGCCCACCACGCCACCTACATCCACCCCGGCACCTTCGGCTTCCACCACTCGATCAACCTCGTCGTCATGGCCGTCCTCGGCGGAATGGCCAGCATCTGGGGCGCTGTCTTCGGAGCCGGCGCCGTCACCCTCATCGCCGAGAACCTGCGCCTCTTCCAGGAGTTTAGCACCATCGCCTTCGGCCTCGTCCTGGTCGTCATCATGATCTTCATGCCGACCGGGATCTGGCGCGGAGCCAGCGAGGTCCTGCCGCGACTGGCGGGCCTCCACCGAAAAAGGACGGTCGGACCGCGGGCCGCAGATGTCTGAGACAACAGTCCTTCAACTGAACCAGGTGGTCAAGAGGTTCGGCGGACTCACCGCCGTAGACAAGGTCGGCTTCAAGGTGCTCCCTGGCCAGATCAAGGCGCTTATCGGACCCAACGGCGCGGGGAAGACCACGGTGTTCAACCTGATCACCGGCATCTACGGGGTCGATGGCGGCGAAATACGAGTCTCGGGCGCCGTGACCAGCGGGCTGCCCTCCCACCGCGTGGCCGCGCTCGGCGTAGCCCGCACCTTCCAGCACATCGAGCTCTTCGGCAACATGAGCGTCGGCGAGAACGTTATGGTGGGGGGCCACACGCGCTCCAACTCGGGCGTGCTCAGCGCAGCCCTCCGACTGAGGAGCATGCGCCGGCAGGAGCGTGAGCTGCGCGAACGCGCCCGCTCCTGCCTCGAGCTCGTCGGGTTGGGAGATGTGCCCCCCGAAACCGAGGCGCTCTCCCTCGCCTTCGGCCAGCAGCGGCTGCTCGAAGTCGCCCGCGCCCTCGCCGCCGAGCCCGCCCTCGTCTTGCTCGACGAGCCCGCCGCCGGGCTCTCCACCGCAGAGAGCGCCCGCCTCGGGGAGCTCGTCCAGCGCATCCGCGATCTCGGTGTCACGGTCCTGATCGTCGATCACGACATGGACCTCGTCATGCGTATCTCCGACGAGGTCGTCGTACTCGACCACGGCGTGAAGATCGCCGAGGGCGTCCCCAGGGATGTCCAGCGCGACCCCAAGGTGATTGCCGCCTACCTCGGCGAGGAGGTGTAGTCTGCTTACCGTCCGGAGCGCCGAAACCTACTATGGAAATGTGCAAGCGCTGAAGGGGGTCTCCCTCCATGTCAACGAGGGAGAGATCGTCGCACTCATCGGCGCAAACGGGGCCGGCAAAACCACGAGCCTCCGCATGGTCTCGGGGCTTCTCGCTCCTCGGAGAGGAACCATCACCTTCATTGGGCGCTCCATCGGCGGGCTCTCGCCTGAGGTTATCGTGCGCGCCGGCATCAGCCAAGTGCCCGAGAACCGTCGGCTCTTCGGCTCTCTCTCCGTCCACGACAACCTCCTCATGGGGGCCTACCACCTGAGCTGGTCCGAGAAGCGCGCGAACCTCCAGCACGATCTGGACCGAATGTACTCCCTATTCCCCGTCCTCAAGGAACGGGCCCACCAGCTCGCCGGTACCCTCTCCGGCGGCGAGCAGCAGATGCTCGCCATCGGGCGCGCCCTCATGAGCCGGCCCCGCCTCCTGCTGCTCGACGAGCCCTCCCTAGGGCTTGCACCGCGGGCGGTTAAGACCATCTTCGACGCCATCCCCGAGTTCCGCACCCAGGGGCTCACCGTTCTGCTCGTCGAGCAGAACGCTCGCGCCGCCCTCCAGATCGCCGACCGCGCCTACGTCCTCGAAACCGGACGCGTCGTCATGGAGGGCTCGGCTGAGGATCTGCTCAACCAGCGAGAGGTCCAGCGCGCCTACCTGGGCCGCGGCTACCGCCAGGTCTGGGAAGAGGACTAAGGAGGAGATCGCCGATGCCCATTTGGAACCCCCGCATCGAAACGATGCCCAGAGCAGAGCTTGAGCAGCTTCAGCTCGAACGCCTCCAGGCCACCCTCAATCGCATCTGGGACAGCGTCCCCTTCTATCGCCGCAGGTTCGAGGAGCTGGGCCTCATCCCGGAGCATATCCGCTCGCTCGACGACCTACGCCTTCTCCCCTTCACCGTCAAGGACGACCTTCGCACCGGCTATCCCTACGACCTTTTCGCTCTCCCCTTGCGCGAGGTCGTCAGAATCCACGCCTCCTCCGGCGCCACCGGACCCCCTACCGTCGTCGGCTACACAAAAAACGATCTGCGAAACTGGGGAGAGCTCGTCGCCCGCGTCCTTTCCGCCGGCGGCGCCACCAAGGAGGACGTCATCCAGATCTCCTTCAGCTACGGCCTCCTCACCGACGCCTTCGGCTTCCACCAGGGGGCCGAAGAGATCGGTGCCTCTGTGATTCCGGTCTCGGCGGGCGCGCCCGACCAGCAGATCAAGATCCTGCAGGATTTCCGCAGCACCGCTCTCGTCGGCACCCCCTCCTATGCCCTTCGTATCGCCGAATCCCTGGAGCAGCATGACGTGCCGCTGTCCAGCCTCCACCTGCGCTGGGGCATGCTCGGGTCCGCTCCCTGGCCGGAGGCCGTGCGCCGGCGCATCGAGTCCCTTCTGGGCATATCCGCCACCGACAACTACGCCATCTCCGAGGTGATGGGCCCCGGCGTCTCCGGCGAGTGTGAGGAGAACAAGAACGGCCTCCACCTCAACGAAGACCACTTCCTCTGCGAGATCATCGATCCCGATTCCGGCGAAGTACTCCCCCCTGGCGAGACCGGTGAACTCGTCATCACGACCCTCACTAAAGAAGCTATCCCCATCCTCCGATATCGTACCAGGGACCTCACCTCCCTCAACCTCGAGCCCTGCCCCTGCGGCAGAACCCTCGCCCGTATGGCCCGTGTCTACAGCCGGACCGACGACATGCTCATACTCGCCGGAGTCAAGGTCTTCCCCTCCCAGATCGAACAGGTGCTCATGCAAGTCGAGGGCGTGGAGCCCCACTATCGGATCATCGTGGAGGAGGTCGGCGGCGTCGAGCGCGTGGAGGTGCAAGTCGAGATATCCAGCGCTCTCCTCACCGGTGACGTGAGCCATCTGCTCAAAGTCCAGAATCAGATCCGCCAGTCCCTCGAGGCCGATCTCGGCTTGGTCGCAGATCTCAAGCTCGTCGAGTCAAGGACCATAGGCCCGGTGGACCATCCGTCTCAGCGCATCGTCGATCGGCGCCGGGCGGAAGGAGGTGACCGTACGCAAGCAGAATAGCCGTTCCAACGAAGGTGGACCACCTTCGTTCGGCAGTGACAACCTACAGGGAGGTGATGTGAAAACGTCATGAGGACCCACTGGTTGATGTGCACAATTGCTGTAGCGTTCGTCCTGGCTGCTGTTGGCCTGGCGATCGCCGCCGAATCGGAAGGACCGCCTGCCGTCGAGGTGCATGGCTGGAGCCTTACTCGGTACTACTTCGATACCACCGTGTACGCAACAAGGGATGGTGCCGGCCAGGTGTCGGACGAGGAAGACAAAAGCCACCTCGAGTGGGAGCGGTTCTCCCTCAGCGCCAAAGCCCGTCTGGCGGAAGGGAGGCAAGCCTACGCAGAGGTCTACATCCATCCGTGGCTTTCCAACGAGGACCCGTCGTTCCTGTACCTCGAAAGCCTGTACCTGGACATCCCTGCCGACCCCAATACCACGGTTCGCATCGGCAAGGGCCGCAGCAACGCCTTCGGTATCGTGCCGGCCTACGGCACCCGCAAGACCTCCAACTACAGCCCCCTGGCCGAGACCTTCACGATGGACCGCGCGCTGGGGCTCCAGGTCCTCCACAAGGAGGGCCCGAACTCACTGGACGTTGGCCTCTTCGAGTCGCAGCGCCCAGGCGCCCGGCTCATCGGCATGGCCGCCGACGCGCAGCTCGATCGCGGGCCAGCCGTCGTCGTGACGACGACCCCGCACCTCGCCGAGCGCGACACTCCCGCCGGTCGATCCGGCAAGCTGGAGTTGAGCGCCCGCTATGGCCGACAACTCGGCGACCTCAACTTCGGCCTCTCCGGCCGCGGCGGTGCCATTGACAACCAGGACTCGGGCTTCCTGGCCTCCAAGTTCCCGACCTACAACGGCACGAACAAGACCCGGCTCTACTACGGCCTCGACACCACGTACAAGCGCATGCCGTGGTACGCCACCGGCGAGTATTACGGCGGCACCCTGGGCGGCATCCGCCACAGCGGCTACGCCATCCTCGTCGGCGTCGAGCCCACGCAGGAGTGTGCCGGCATCTGGCGTGAGATGAGCGCCGCCTGCAAGGGCCTCTTTGTCCGCTATGTCGACCTCAACGTCGGCGTCGACCCGATGGCCAACAACCCCTACACCTGGGATACCCAGCAGTGGGCCGTCTCCTACGTCCTTCCGCTCAAGGGCGTAGGCCTCGACGTCCCCTACTTCAAGTGGCTTCAGTTCGAGTACGAACGGAACAAGGAAGACATGCCCGACGGAGCGGACGAAAACCCGAACAACGTCTTGTTCATCGAGCTGTTCGGCGCGTTCTAAGGACCGAACAGACGCTCGCGCCGCCTGGGCGCGGCGTGGAACTGAAGGCGACGAACCACGAACCGGAGCGGTCTAGGCCGCTCCGGTTCCTTCTCTCATGCAGCTTCTCCGATCGACGCTTCTCGCGACCTCGAGCCGGGTAGAGCTATCGTTCGCCCAGAACAACGATTGCGACCACCCCCTCCCCCCGCCTGCTCGTAGTCCTGCTTCACCCGGCTCAGGCCAACGCGCTGCCCGTCGTGGTGCACACCAGCCGCCCGTGCTTCACTCCCCGGGTGCTTATCAGCTGGTCCGCTATCTCCTGCACCGCTTTTGCATTGCCCTTGACCACGATGACCTCGAGGCAGTTGTGCTCGTCGAGGTGAACGTGCGTGCTGCATGCAATCGCCCCGTGGAACTTATGCTGCAGTTCTGTCAGAACGTGCGTCAACTCCCGCGTCCCGTGATCATAGACAACCGTGATCGTCCCCACGACGATCCCATCGTCGCGTTCCCATTCACCCGCGACCAGATACTCCCGCATGACGTCGCGGATCGCCTCAGATCGATTTCTGTACCCCTTCGCTCTGATCCGCTTGTCGAACGCCTCGACCAGTCCTTCAGGGATCGATACGCCGAATCGAGCTATCGGCATGTAACACCTCTGAGCGAATCGTAATACCACCATCGGGCATTGTCAAGGCTGGGCCTGGCCAAGCGGTGAAGCGAGAGAAACCCCGTTGAAGAAAAGGAGGGACCCCCGCGCCTAGAGGGGGGAATCGACACGGGGGCCCCGTCTGCGGGTTACGCAGACATACTTCCTATACCACGCCTCGCCTTCAATCAAACCTGCCCCTTGTCCTCTCAACGGCGGAAGGCCGCACATACCACGCCGTCGAATCTCCCAGAGGTCCGCGCCGTCCCCTGGTCACGCTGACTGTGCCATTTGTCGTCGCGGTGCGCTTCGATCTGCGAGCCATAGTGGAGGCAACCCCATGTCGCTAAGCCCGACCTCGGCCGGTTACCTAGACATCGTCGTGAAATCCGCCCTCGGCGGCTTGCTCATCGCCCTCCTGCTGTCTCTCGCCCGCCTCAGGCACTATGTCATCACCGGCCTACTCGTCTCCATACCGGCCGTATCGCTCTATACCTGGTGGTGGATCGGTCGGGAACACGGCGCCCCGGCGCTCCGCGTCTCCGTGCGCGCGGCTATGTGGAGCGCCATCCCCTGGGTGATCTACCTCGGGGTCGTCTATCTCCTCGCCGGGCGCCTTCCGCTGTGGCTCGCACTCGCCGCCGGCGTCCTCGCCTGGCTGATCACTGCCGCGATCTTCGCCTTCGCCTTGCAGGCCCGCTCCTGAGGCCCCACTCCGCAGACGAATCCGGCGCCGCTCCGCGCGCGGCGCCACCAACTGCGTGCTATAATGAACCCGCGCCGGAGTGGCGGAACAGGCAGACGCACGGGACTTAAAATCCCGGGGGCCGGAAGGCCCGTGTGGGTTCAACCCCCACCTCCGGCACCAGGGCGCTGCACAGCGAAAGGCCCGGGGGCCGAGAAACCCCGGCCGGCGACCTCCGGCGGGGGAGACCGGCTTCTCCGACCGAACCCCCCTCAGAACCTACAACCGAGACAGCGCTCGCTCCAGCAGCCGCTGGTGCCCCTCCTCCTCCCGCCGCATATCCTCGAACGCCTTCTTGAGCTTCGGATCGTCGGTGGCCTCGATCGCGCGGGTCCACAGCTCGATCGCTTCCCGTTCGCCCTCCACGTGTGCCTCCAGAATCTCCTTCACGCCTCGTCGCGGCTTGAGCTGCGGAAGGTCCGCATTCGGCTCTCCGCCCAGCGCGTAGATCATCTGCGCCGATTGCTCCGCATGCTCCAGTTCCACATCCGCGATTAGCTTGAGCTGTCGCTTCAGCTCCTCGTCCTGGACCTGAGCCATGTGCTGAGGCAAGAGCCACAGCGCCCCATACTCGGCGCCCAGTGCCTCGTTCAGAGCCTTGAGCAGCTTCTCTCGATTCTCCTCCGCCACAAGTCGCCTCCTTCATTCCCCCCACCGCAGTTTACCCCGCTACCGGCCGCTCTCCTGTCTCGCCTGTAATCCACTTGTCCGCAGCCTGCTCTCCATCCGACCCAGGAGTTCCATCCCAATCGGTCGAAACATAACACAGGTGGCGCGGGTTGCTCGCCAAGCGTACCCGACAAGCTCACATCACAGAGGTCACACCCGCGCACCGTGTCCCGGACGAAAGTCCTATGGGAAACTCAATCTGTGAGGCAATCATGACCACCTTACGACGGGCTGCTCTGCTGATCGGACTCCTTGCCATGGGCTCGCTGCTTGCCGGCTGCCCCGGTATGCCTGGCCTGCCAGGTGCCGGTGGCGAGCAGAAGATGCCGCCCGGAGTCCTCCCTCCACCCGGCCTCGAGAGCGGCGGTGCCAGAACGCTCATGGGCTCGACCATCACCCCTCCGGACAACTCCTTCCTCCTTGTGGCCTTTGACCTGGCGGGGTCCGAGCCATCCGCTGCCCCTGACTGGCAGACCTGTCGTCGGGTCACTCCGCTCGATAGCTGTCTCTTGCTCGAAGGGCTCAACTACGACGGCCGCGCGGAGGGCGCCCCGAAGGACGGGAACCAGCTCATCCCCTATGAGCAATTGCGGCGCTTGGAGTGGAAGTACGAAGCCCGGCCGGCGCCCCCGGCAGGCGAAGGCGCCGAGGGCGAGCAGCCCGTGCCCCAGGAGAAGAAGGGCTCCGAATAGGGGCCTGTTCCACGCAAAGAAGGCGGCGCGCTCCCCGGAGCGCGCCGCTTTTCCATCAGCCATCAGACGCAGCAGCCGGCGAACCCGCTACTCCGGATAGAGCCGCTTGATCTCCTGCTCCACGACCGCGACGGCGTCCGCCGAGTTGTACGAGGCCTGGGGCGAGTTCGGCCGGTGCCACAAGGCCACCTTCCGCTCCCTCTCCGGCCCCGCCAGCGCGAACTCATAGCGGTTGTTCACCAGAACCGTGGCGCAGCTCAGGCCCTCTCGCTGCATCTCCGCGCGGCCGGCCGGGCTCCTCATGTCGAAGAGCTGCACGCGGACTCGCTCCGGCTCCCGTTCTGCCAGCGCCTTGAGCAGGTTCGCAGTCTCTATGTGGCACTCCGTTTGCAGCGGCGCGCACATCTTCACGAGGATCTTCGCCTCCGGCGAGCCGAGATCGGCCACCGCGCCTTCGCCGGGGCGGATCAGCTCCCCCCTCCCGAGCACCTTCGGGGTCTCCGCCGCCACCCAGCGGAGCGCCTTCCCCTTGGCGGCGGCCTGCCCCGATATCTCCGCCCGAATCTGATAGCCCACTCCCGGCGCCTTCCCCCGCGGCGAGGCGGTTGCAGGATATTCGAGCGCGACGACCTGCCCCGCCTTCGGCTGCCGTCCGCTGATGACCTCATCGACCCGAAGCTCGCCCGACCACCGGGCGACCTCGCCCGCGTCGTACATCTTCTCGGACGCCAGCAGAACCCCCACAACCTCAGCCCGATACATGCCCTGCGCCGAGCTTGTCGCTCCGACCGCCACCTCCGCGCCGTTTCCCGCCACCCCCACGATGAAACAGGCAAACGCACTCGCCACTAGAGCCAACGATCTCATCTCTCAAATCCTCCTGTTGGCAGCCATCCTAGCACGTGCCATCCTGCCGGTCAACGCGTCGGGACTCCAACGTTCTCCTCTTGGGTCCCTCGCACAAGACGTCCGACCGCCCCTTTGTGCTATAATCCCTTCGCCTTATGCACCAAGACCTAGACAGCCCCGATTCGCTCCTCTCGCTGCGCGACCTCACCTTCACCTACCGGGAGGCCGATACGCCCGCGCTTCGGGCCCTCTCTCTCGACCTCCACGCGGGCGACCTCCTGGTCGTGATGGGAGCCAGCGGCGCCGGCAAATCCACCTTTTGCCGCTGCCTCAACGGCATCATCCCACACTTTCTGAAAGGCACGCTGGACGGCACGGCACTGGTCGCCGGGCGCGATACCCGCGACATGCCCGTATCCCAATGCGCCCGCCACGTCGGCTTGGTCTTTCAGGACTTCGAGTCCCAGCTTTTCGCCACGAACGTCGAGCTCGAAACCGCCTTCGGCGCCGAAAACCTGGGCCTTCCTCGCGAGCAGATAGCCCAGCGCGTCAGGGATCTCCTCAGCCTGGTCGGCCTCTCACACCTTGCGCGCCGCCGCCCCGCCTCCCTCTCCGGCGGCGAAAAGCAGCGCCTCGCCATCGCCGCCTCCCTCGCCGCCAGCCCTGCCGTTCTCGTCCTCGACGAGGCCACCAGCGACCTCGATCCTGTCGGCAAGACGAGCGTCTTCCAGCTCGCCCGCGAACTGGCCGCCGATCCCGCCGGTCGCGCCGTCGTCTTCGCCCATCACGACGCCGAGGAGGCTGTGGGCGCCACTCGGGTCCTCCTCCTCTCCCACGGCAAGCCCCTCGCGCTCGGTTCCCCTGGGCAGGTCCTCGCCGACGTGGATCTGCTCTCAAACAACGGTGTGGCTCCCCTCCCCGTGGCAGCGGCGTTCGCCGCGTTAGGTCTCGAGGACAGACCCCTTGACGAAGAAGCGGCCGTCCACCATCTCCTGAGCCAGGGCATGAGAATCAGGGCCGAAGCGCTCTCCCGGTGGGCGGATCGCGACGCCTCCCATGCATCCGCCTATGGGGAACCCGTGATCGAGGTTCGCGAGCTGACATATGCCTACGACCCGGGTGAGCCTGCCGTCTGCAATATCGCTCTCTCCATCCGCCGCGGCGAGTACATCGCCATTCTCGGCCAGAATGGCTCCGGCAAGACCACACTGCTGAAGCACTTCAATGGTCTACTTCGTTCCTCTCGGGGAGACGTCCTCATCGCGGGAGAGTCAACTCGCGGCCAATCGCTCCGCGCGCTCGCTGCCCGCGTCGGCTACGTCTTCCAGAACCCGGACAGCCAGATCTTCGCGCCGACGGTGTTCGACGAAGTCGCCTTCGGCCCTCGCAACTTCGGGCTGGACGACGGCGAGGTGCGCGACCGAGTGCGCGAGTCGCTTGCCGCCGTCGGCTTCACCGGCCGAGAGACCGAGGACCCCTTCTCCCTCACGAAGGGGGAGCGGCAGCGGGTCGCCGTCGCCTCCGTCCTGGCGGGTCGCCCCGACGTCCTCATCTTCGACGAGCCCACCACCGGCCTCGATGACCCCGAGTCCCGCGCCATGATGGCGCTCATCGATGACCTCAACCGGCGCGGCCACACCATTGTCCTCGTGACTCACGCCATGTGGCTGGCGGCCGAGTACGCCCATCGCGTCATCGTCATGCAGGAGGGAAGGATACTCCTCGACGCTCCCACCCGATCGGCGTTCAGCCAGGGAGACCTCCTCCGCCGGGCCGCTCTCATCCCTCCTCAGGTCGTACGCCTCTCTCGCCGGCTCGGGGGCACTGCCCTCACGCTTTCCGAGCTCGTAGAGGCTCTGCGCCCGACCTAGTCCGCCTCGGCCGCTTCGGCCGGCGCGGCGCCCCCCCGCGCCGTCTCGCGCTCTCTTTCGGCAAGCCGCTCCAGCAGTCCGCCCTGCTCGACATATCGTCGGATGCCGCTCACGATCCCCCGCGCCGCTCGCTCCCGGGCCTCCTCCGTCGCGAGCACCGCCTCGTCCACCGGGTGGCTCAAGTACCCCACCTCAACCAGCACCGATGGCATCTCCGTGTACGACAGCACGATGATCGACTTCGGATGTCGTATCACCCCCCCATCCGGGAGTCCCAACGCCTTTACGATTTCCTGCTGCATGACGTGTGCGAAAGCGAAACTGTCGGACTTTCGATAGTACGTTTCCGTCCCCCGATGCTCCATCGGATTGCTTCGCCGGGCATTCGCGTGGATGGAGACGAACAAGTCCGCCTCCAGCTCGTTCGCGATCTTGCACCTCGTCAGCAGCTCGGTCCTCTGCTCCTCTCGATTGCCCCGCGCCCACGGCCGAACCGCATTGTCGTCCACCCGCGTGAGGCGCGCGTCCACCCCCATCGCCTTCAGGTGGCCGTGCACACGGCGCGCCACGTCGAGGTTCAGCTTCTTCTCCTGCAGCCCCGACCGGCCTATCGCTCCCGTGTCGTGTCCTCCATGCCCCCCGTCGATCACGACTCTCAGCTCCGCCAGCTCGAACCGGCCCAGCAAGATCCGGACCTCTCCCTCCTCCACCACCACCCCATGTCCCGTCGGCCTCTTCAGCGCAATGACCACCCGCTCCGTCCCCGGTCGTCCCGGCGCCGCCTCAATGGATACCGACTCCACGACTGGATCGACGATCTCCGGTAGCGGCCCACGAATCTGGTTCTGGGCGTTCAGGATATCGACCCCGATAACCATCGGGTCGTACATGTCCACCGACGTGCAGTAGGGCGTTCCGAACACCGAGAGCTTCACCGCCGCCACCCGCCACGATGTCCGCTCGAAGCTCAGGCCGCTCACGATCACGGGCGAGACCTCCGGCGGCACCTCCTTTGCCTCCGGCAGCGGGAAGTCGATCTCCAGCGTGCATTTGTCCTCGCTCTCGCGAATCCGGCACTGCCGGAGTTCCGTCAGCTCGACGACGATTCGGGTTACCTCACCTGCTGCCTCCGCAGCAAGGCTGTGCTGGTGAATGCGCGCGCTCTTCAGATAGCTGTCCTCGACCCCGAACGCCGACGGGATCTGCGCAAGGTCCATGTCGAGCAGGTCGATGAAGAACCGGGGCGGATCCCTCAGCTCACCGAGCCGGTACGCTATTGGCGCCTCCCCCCCCACCGTCAGCCGGTACCGGTCGTGCAGCGTCTTCAGATCGAACTTCCGCACCCACGGGTGGATATATGCGATCCGAGATTCCCCCTCCCACCGAACCGCACACCCCAGCAGCGATCCCACCGCCTGCGCCGGCAGCAGCATCCGCCCCCGCACCTCCCGCGGCGGCCCCGGCATCTCCCGGAGCACTCCGTCCCGCGTCGCCTCCGGCCGCTTCCGGTAGACCACGACCTCGTGCCCGCTCGCCGTCGTAATCCTGATGGCTTCCGCGGTCAGCTCGTGGGAGGCTCCGAGGAACTCCAGGCTGTCGAGCAAAGGCACATACACGTCGTCGCCGACCACCTCGAACGTGGCCGGCGATCTTACTCGGTGCCCTCGCACCACCAACGTGTCCCCCCACGCCGTTGGAACCCACAAAGCCAGGAAGACGATCCCGGCTGCGACTCTCGCGGCGAGCTTCAACTCCATGCCCATTTCCCGGTTGGCGATCGACGCCCGCGAGTATAGCACCTCACTACTTCCGCCGCAACGCGCCCCGACGTATATCCCCTGGCGAGCGCGGGAAGAAGTGACGCGGGCCGATCGAACCCGTCTCGGACGCAGGAGCGCGGCGCGCAGGAGAATCCGTAAGCGACACGCGCGACGGTTCAGAGGATGGCCGGGTGGGTACGATTCCTGAGAGAACTGAACAAGCTACGAGGTCCGGCCCCGTCGAATCGTGCTGAGTGGGCGTTACCATGTTACAATTGGGCAGCGGGGCCGGACCTCTTTCCCTCTGCCTGGGTTCGCCTGGCACTCAATCTGTCTACCACTACCACCACGACTACTATCAGCGCGAGTTTAGCACTGGGCCCTAGCAGTGCCAATGTTTCTGCGTATGATGAAGTTGAAAAATCGTCTGTCGAGGTGGCTTAGGTGGACAACTCCGGGTTGATTGCTCCCACCGCGCACGTACCCTCCGCTCACACCCCCGCCAACGACCTCTTCCTGTTGTGCGTTTCGGGGCCCATCGCGCCGCTCATGCAAGGTGAATGGCCGGACTGTGCTCGGTATTGACACTTAGCGGGGAAGGGACTTGCAGGAGTCTAGGGGTATGTGCCTGAAGACATGTGCTGGACGAGCGTCATCCCCGAGTGCCCCCCTGGAGTATGCTCAACCCTGTACCAGTGTTCCTGGGCAGGAGTCTGTGTGTCGGTGGGCCATCATGAGGGCGAAACAGAGCGGCCGGATGGAACTGCTGCACTTCGCCGCCAGGGACGGCGAGTTCGACCTCGTGCGCTCTATGCTGGACGCCGGCGTCGATGTGAACGAGCCGGCCGAGAACCAGTGGACGCCGCTCCACTACGCAGCAGAAGCGGGCCACGTGTTTGTGGTCGAGCTTCTCCTGAAGCGCGGCGCGGATGTGGAGGCGAGGACCGCGGAGGGATACACGCCGCTGGACGTGGCCGCCGTCTACGAGCAGAGCAGCGTTGCTGAATTGCTCCGGAGGCACGGAAGGCCCAGGCGTCCCGGAAGGTGAAGCGTGATGCGAGGGCCGGGCTCACCACCGCCCACTTAGCGGAGCGGTTTCGAGGCGGGAGCCCGGCTCTCTGGTGCTTCTGTCGGGGACGGCCGGGGTTTGCCCGATCTCTTCACGTCGGGATGGCGGCCAGTTGCTAGACGAGCAGGTGTCTCTCTTACCCTGGACGCAAGCCACCGAAGCGACGAGCTGATGTGATACAATGGGTCGCCTGAGAGGGCGCAGAGTCAATATCAGAGATGAGAGTTATCAACTGGGTATATCGCGTTGTGGGTGGGATGTCGGAGACAATTGGGGAGACCTGGCCCATGCTGCTGATGGGCGGCCTCGGCGGCGCCATGGTTGTCGGAGGATTGATCGCGCTGTGGCGCGGTTGGTGAGCCTGGGGTCCTCGGCGCCGCGACTACCAATAAACAACACGGCCCCCATCGAAACACAAAGAGAAGCTGCCAGCACTGCCGGAAGGCTTCCTA
>Ga0307378_10002898_pt1 | contig 25591 bp, 28 predicted proteins | sample UN1MG_FD_202238 | JGI IMG/M metagenome (GOLD analysis project Ga0307378, IMG submission 202238) | Soil microbial communities from Risofladan, Vaasa, Finland - UN-1 | ecosystem: Environmental > Terrestrial > Soil > Coastal area > Acid sulfate soil | place: Finland: Risofladan, Vaasa | collected...
AACGACGGCCACTGGAGCCCCCCGCGGCCGCCTCCTGCCCAGCACCCGTTCGGTGGCTCCCCTGCAGCTCAGGCCGCGGCTTCCTCCGCACAGGAGCCGGGGGTGCAGTTCGCTGGACGGATACGAACAATCGTGGCTCCCCGACGAGGACTCGAATGCGCCGCACAGCGGATATTACCACACGAACGGCGTTTCGGGCATTCCGGAGGGCGTTTTTCGGCGGCGCAGAGGGTCCCCGACGAGGACTCGAATCTCATCCGCTACTCCATGCCAGTTGACTGGCGCTCTCCGAGGACTCGAATTACAACCGCCAAAACAACGGCCCGGTAACCCGGAGAGGGAACTCTCTCCAGATCACCGGGCCTGCGAATCAGACACCGAGCATCTCAGCCGTCGAGCTCGTCAGCACACGGTCACGACGAGCCCCTCACGGCTGACATCGAACTCGAAGAAGCGGGCGCGCTCGTTCGGCGGCTCGGCCTCGAGCATCCTCCGCACTGCGGCTGCATCCTGTGGCGACTTGCAGACCATGAGCAGGAAGCCTCCGCCGCCAGCGCCCAGGAGCTTCGCGCCGTGAACGTAGGGCCGCACACGCTCCAGGAGCACCTCAATCGCTTCGTTGGTCGAGCCGGGGTCGAGCTGCTTGTTCAGCCGCCAGACCTCATCAACGAGCTTGCCGAACGCGGGCAGGTCCTTGCGTGCCATTGCATCGGCCACATGTGGCACGATGTCGCGCAACTGCTTCAGGGTCGCCATCGCAACGCGATCCCGGCCAAGATAGCGCCGAACCAGATCCACATTCAACACCAAACGTGCGCGGGTGTGGCGTTCGACGACGACGCCTTCGAGCCCCTCGAAGGGGCCGGCCTTGACTCGGCATCGCTGGCCGACGGCGGCGCCGGCGTAGGGTTCGAGGTCGGCGCTGGCGGCGAGTGCCTGCTGGATGACGGCAAGCTCATTGATGAGGAGCTGCTGGTTGGCGACATTGAGGGTTTGGCAGACGCGGTTGGTGGCCAGCGCCAGGCGTCGGGCCTGGTCGTCGCCGCAGAAGAAGACGTAGGAAGTGAAGAGGGGCATCATCCCGCGTCGTTTGCGTCCGCCGGAGAAGAACACGTACTCGCGCATGGGGAGGAAGTAGCCGATGCCGTGGTGGAAGAGGTCCCAGGCGAGGGCCTTCTCGTTGCGGGCCTTGGTGTGAGCGACCCACCACTGGCCCTCCAGCGCCGCGGGCGTTTCGGCCCCTGGGGTCAGGCTGGGGGGATTGTCATCGGGTTTCAGCACGGTTGTGTCCCCACCAGGGCGCACTCCGTCCCCGTCGGTGCACCGGCGAAGTTGCGCACGCTGCACCTTCCGGTGGCGGGGCAGTCCGGCTATCGCTCGGACGCGGCGCCCGAGGAGCCCTGGTCGCTCATTGGCGCTTGCGAAATGTCCCCGCCGCCGGCACAGCAGGGCAGGAGGGCCGAACCATGCACGCCCCACCGCTGCGCGAGCCACCTGCGCAGGGTGTGCAAGAGGTGCCTTCTAACCGGTCCGGTCTCAACCCGTACCAAGCTGTGCCACTATGAGCCACTCATTGTGCGCAATTGTTCAGCCACGATCAATCAGGATTATCCCCCATTGGGTGTCTGGGAACGGGCAGACTTTCTTAGGGGATCATGCCCTTCTAGCGCCAGGGATTTCCCTAGCAGGCTTGGACGGGGGGCCTCGCGGGCGCACGCACAGCCCGTGTCCGAACGGCGACTCTGGCCATTGCGTGGTCCCGCTCGACGGCTTGAGCGACGGGGGGACCTGGCGGCAACGGCTGTGGCTGCTCGCAAGTGCTGTTTGCCAAAGGGGATACGGTTTTCCACTTGACTTCCAGCCAGCCCGAAGCCCCTATGTCAGGGCAGCCGCCGGGCGTAGAGCCGACGCCTGGGGTAAGCAACCAGCAGGAGAGCGTACATTGGGACAAGCCCTCGCGCCAGCACGCCGCCGCCGAGGAGGCCCCGCCGTCGGCCGGCATTCCCGCAACGGCGCCATCCGCTGCGCCATCTACACGCGCAGCAGCATCGGGCCGGAGTCGGGCCTGAGGCACTTCAGCGCAGACGCCCAGCGCGAGGTGGCGGAGGCCCTCATTGCCCGCCGCAGCGGCGAGGGGTGGACCGCCCTGCCGGAGCGCTATGACGACACCGGCTTGAGCGGCAGGGACATGGACCGCCCTGCGCTCAGCCGGCTCCTGGCTGATGCGGTGTGGGGCGCGATGGAGTGCGTCGTGGTGTACCGGGTGGACAGGCTGAGCCGGTCGTTCCTGGATTTCGGGCGGATCCTGGGGCTGCTGAGCGCCAGCGGGGTCGGCTTCGTCTCGGCCACGGAGCCGTTCGACACCCGGGACACCACGGGCCACCTGATGTTGAACATGCTGGAGGCCTTCGCCCAGTTCGAGCGGGAGACCCTTTCCGAGCGGCTTCGGGACAAGATTGGTGCCATGCGCCGCAAGGGGAAGCACATCGGCGGCTTGCCGCCGTTCGGCTACCGTCTAGACGTGAAGACAGGGAGGCTGGTCGCGGATGAGCGCGAGGCGGCGGTTGTGCGGGAGGTCTTCGCGCTCTACCTCGAGCACCGCTCGACGATCCGCGTCGCGGCAGAGCTCAACCGGCGGGGAGAGAGGTCGCGGGCCTGGACGACGAAGGCGGGCCGCCGCCGAGGCGGGGTCGCGTTCAGCCCGGGGAGGGTCCAGACGGTCCTGACGCAGATGACGTATGCCGGCGAGGTGGTGCACAAGGGCCGGGTGTTCCCCGGCGAGCAGGAGGCGCTCGTCCCCAGTGAGACCTTCAACGCGGCGGCGGAGCTCCTGGCCCGGAACCTGCATGGCCCCCGCTACCTCTCGCTGGACCCCGACGGTGCACTCCTGGGCGGCATTCTGCGGTGCCGCTCGTGCGGGGGTGCGATGGGGCATTTCCAGAGCGTGGGTCGGGGCCGCCGGTGCCTGTTCTACGTCTGTGGCAATGCCCGGGCCCGGAGCCGGGGACTCTGCCCGGCGACTCCGCTCCGCGCGGAACCGGTCGAGCGGGCCGTCCTCGATGCCCTGTGGGGCCTGGCGGCTGACCGCGAGCAGCTCCGTTTGGTCCTGGAGGAGGCCGCGGGTCGTGGGGTCGAGGGGGCCGCGGCGGGCGAGGAGAGCGTGCGGGACGCCCTGTCCGCGCTCCGACGGAACTGGGACGGGACAGGGCCCGCCGAGCGGCATGGGCTGCTGCGTGTTTTGATCTCGCGGGTGGATTGCGAGAGTCGGGACGGCACCCTTCGCGTCCGGCTGAGCCCCGAGGGCCTGGGGGCGCTCGTGTCCCGGAACGACGGAGAAGGAGGCATCCGATGGCCACGGTGACCGAGATCGTGTTGGGCGACGAACGAGGCTGCGAACTCGAGGACAGCGAGGCGCGACGGGTGCTTCGTTGCGCCATCTATACTCACAAGAGCGGCGAAGAGGGGCTGGACTGGGACCGGAACTCCCTGCAGGTGCAGCGCGAGGCGGCGGAAGCACTCATCGCGAGCCGCCAGGCGGAGGGTTGGACGGTGGTTCCCGAGCGGTATGACGACGGCGTCTACTCGGGTGCGGAGCGGCCCGCCTTGAAGCGCCTCCTGTCGGACATCGAGGAGGGCGGGATCGGCTGTGTGGTCGTCTACAAGCTCGACCGGCTGAGCCGCTCGATCGTCGGCTTCACGCGCATCCTGCAGACCCTGGAGGCGCACGGCGTGGGCTTCGTCTCGGTCGCCCAGCAGTTCGACACGACCCGCCCGCTGCGCGGGCCCCTGGTCAACGTGCTGCTGGGCTGTGCGCAGTTGGAGCGGGAGTTCATGACCCAGCGGGCGGCGAGGGGGAAGTGGCGTGTGCTGGAGCGAGGGGGGCACGCCGGCGGACTGTCCATGCTCGGGTATACCACCCATCCGCGCGACCGCCATCTCGTAGTCAACGATGAGGAGGCGGAACAGGTCCGGGCGATCTTCGGGCTCTACCTGGAGAGGCGAAGCGTCCGCGCCGTCGTTGAGGAACTGAACCGGCGCGGCTGGCGGGCCAAACGTCAGGTTACGAAGAAGGGCATCGAACTGGGCGGCAAGCCGTTCGAGGAGCAGGGCGTCCGCTGGGTGCTCAGACACCGCGTCTACATCGGTGAGACCAGGGTCCAGGGGAAGTTCTACCCTGGCCGGCACGAGGCGATCGTCGACGAGGAGGTCTGGAGGCGCGCCCAGCAGTTGCTCAAGCACAACGCGACGGCGGGTGGCAAGCGGGCACAGAACAAGTACGGGGCCGTGCTGAGGAGCGTGCTCTACTGTGACGCCTGCGACGCGCCGATGCGGCATTCCGCCTGCGGGCCGACTGCCGGCTACCGCTACTACGCCTGTGTCGACCAGCAGTGGCGCATCAAGCGAACCTGCCCTACCGGGTCGGTGCCGGCCGCCGAGGTCGAGAGGAGAGTCGTGAAGCACGTCCGCGGCTTGGCGGCGGACTCGCACCCTGTGGCAGAGGCCGTGAGGCAGACGAGGGAGCAGTGCGAGGCCAGGATACGCCAACTGGAGGAAGGGCGTCAGGCCGTGCTGGGGGAGTTGAAGCGCCTCGATGAGGCCATGTGCGCGCTTCTGCGGGCCGCGGCCTCGCCCGGGGACAAGAGCGCGCCGCAGCTTTCCCTGCTGGAGACGAACATTCCGGCCACCGAGGAGCGCATGCGGGCCATTCGCGGCCAGCTCGTCTCCTCGCACCGCGAACTGGTGGACGCCCGAGGCGTCCGAAGGGCACTGGCGGTCTTCGGCCCTGACTGGGATTCGCTCGACCCGCTTGTGAGATGGGACAGCGTAACACTCCTCATCGAGCGCGTCGGCTACAACGGCCGGACGCGCGAGCTCACCGTGCGGTTCCGGCCGGCGGTGATGCCGGGCGTGCCAGACACTCGGATTCGATTGGGGGCGAGCGGCAATGGCGACAGTGAATGACGCGGAAGGCCGTGACCGCCGTGCGGAGCGCGAGGCCTTACCCTCGCTTCGGCAGAGGTGGGACGGGGCGGGGCATGGCGAACGGCTCGGGATGCTGCGCGCGCGGGTCTCGCGGGTGGATTGCGGGAGCCGGGATGGCGCCCTTCGCGTTCGGCTGACGCCCGAGGGCCTGGGGGCGATCGCGCCCCGGAACGATGGAAAAGGAGAGATCCGGTGGCCACAGTGACGGAGATCGTATTGAGCGACCAGCGGGCCTCCGAGGCCGAGGGCCGCGAGGCGCGGCGGGTGCTTCGCTGCGCCATCTACACCCGCAAGAGCGGCGAAGAGGGGCTCGACCGGGAGTGCAACTCCCTGGAGGTGCAGCGCGAGGCGGCGGAGGCGTTCATCGCGAGCCGCCAGGCGGAGGGCTGGGTCGTGCTGCCCGAGCGCTATGACGACGGCGGGTACTCGGGTGCGGGTGCGGAGCGGCCCGCCCTGAAGCGCCTCCTGTCGGATATCGAGGAAGGCGGGATCGACTGCATCGTCGTGTACAAGCTCGACCGGCTGAGCCGCTCGATCGTCGACTTCGCGCGGATCCTGGAGACGCTCGATGCGCACGGCGTCGGCTTCGTCTCGATCACCCAGCAGTTCGACACCACGCGCCCGCTTCGTGGCCTCCTGGTCAACGTGCTGCTGGCCTTCGCCCAGTTCGAGCGGGAGCTGATGGCCGAGCGTGCAGCGCGGGGAAGGTGGCGGGCACTGCGACGGGGGGCGCGCATCGGCGGGCACCTCATGCTCGGCTACACCGTCCGGCCGCACGACCGCCGCCTCATCGTCAATGACGAGGAGGCGGAGCAGGTCCGCGCGATCTTCGGGCTCTACCTGGAGCGGCGGACCGTGGCCGCGGTCGTCGAGGAGCTCACGCGGCTCGGCTGGCGGACCAAGCACCAGGTGACGAAGAAGGGGAGGGAACTGGGCGGGAGGCCGTGCGACAGGCGGAGCGTCTACCGGGTGCTCAAGCGCCCCCTCTACATCGGCAAGGCCAGGGCCGAGGGACAACTCCAGCCCAGCGGGCACGAGCCGATCGTGGACGAGGAGGTCTGGAGGCGGGCGCACGAGCTGCTCGAGGAGAACAGGGCGGCGGGCGGCACGGCCCGCCGGAACAAGTACGGGGGCCTGCTGAAGTCCCTGCTCTACTGCGAGGCGTGCGACGCGCCGATGAGGCACTGCGCCGGTGGGCCGCCCGCCAGCTATCGCTACTACTCCTGCGTCGACGAGCAGGGCCACCTCAAGCGGACGTGCCCCACCGGCTCGGTGCCGGCCGCGGAGCTGGAGAGGAGGGCATTGGAGGCCATCCGCGGCCTCGGGGTGGACTCGCACCCCGCGGCCGGTGCCCTCAGGCGGGCGCGGGAGCAGTGCGAGGCCAGAGCACGCCAACTGGAGGAGAGCCGCCAGGCCGCCCTGGAGGAGCTGAAGCGCCTCGACGCGGGCCTGTGCGCGCTCCTGAAGGCCGTCGCCTCACCAGGGGACCAGAGCGCACCGCAGCTCTCCCTGCTGGCGGCCACCACCCCAACCGCTGAGGAGCGCATGCGGGCCATCCGGCGCGAGCTCGTCTCCTCGCACCGCGAGCTGGTGGACGCCCGAGGCGTCCGAAGGGCACTGGCGGTCTTCGGCCCTGAGTGGGATTCGCTCGACCCGCTTGCGAGATGGGACAGCGTAAGACTCCTCATCGAGCGGGCGGACTACAACGGCCGCACGCGCGAGCTCGCCGTGCGGTTCCGGGAGGCGGCGATGCCGGGCGTGCCCGGCATCAGGATCAGGCTGGGAGCAGAGAGGAGTGGCGGGAATGGGCGACGCGGAAGGCCGTGAGGGCCGTGCGGAGTGCGGGGCCGCCGGCAGCACGCATGGGCAGAGCGTCCGCTGCGCGATCTACACGCGCGAGAGCGGCCGCAGGGGGCCTGAGGGGCAGTTCGACTCCGTCGAGGCGCAGCGTGCCGCGGCAGAATCCTTCATCGCGCGGCGCGCGCACGAGGGATGGGCCGCGGTCGGCCATCGCTACGACGACCGGGGCATCAGCGGCGCGCGCATGGACCGCCCGGCGCTCCTGCGGCTGCTGGCCGACGCCTCCGACGGACGGCTCGATTGCGTGGTGGTCCACAAGCTCGACCGGCTGGCGCGGTCCCTCCCGCGGTTCGCGCGGCTGGCGGAGGCCCTCAGGCGGCTCGGCGTCGGCGTCGTCTCCGTCACCCAGCCGTTCGACACGGGCACGTCGGTGGGGCGGCTGTCGCTGCACGCGCTCCTGGCCTTCGCGGAGTTCGAGCGCGAGATCATCGCCGAGCGGCAGCGCGACGGCTGGCGCCGGGCGCAGCGGAACGGGAGACACGTCGTGGCGGCCCCAATGCTCGGCTACAACTTCCGACCGGGGAGCCGTGACCTCGTGGTGGACGAGCGGGAGGCCGCGGTCGTGCGGGAGATTTTCGCTCTCTACCTCGAGCACCGGTCGGCCATCCGCGTCGCCGAAGAGCTCAACCGGCGGGGCAGAAGGACGAAGGCGTGGCTCAGCAGGGAGGGGGACCAGGTCGGCGGCATCGAGTTCACGGACACCGGGGTCAGCAGGATGCTGGCCAACGTCGCCTACGCGGGCAAGACACGCTGCGGCGCCGAAATCCTCCCGGCACGGCACGAGGCGATCATCCCGGAGGAGACGTTCAACGACGCCAGAGCCATCCGAAGTGCGAACCGGTGCGCGCCCCGCACCGAGCACCCGCCCCGGCTCGCGCCGGCCCTGCTCGGGCGCCTCCGCTGCCGCGCGTGCCAGGCGCCCATGAGGCCCATCCCCAGGTGCCTCGGGAAGCGCGAGGTGCGGTTCTACGCCTGCACCGCCGCCAAGAGGCACGGGTGGCTTTCCTGCCCCACCAAGGCGGTGAGCGTGCCGGCGGCGGAACGCGCCGTGGCTGAGCTGCTGCGCCATGCCGGCTCAGGCCCGGAGGCGCTCAGGGACCTCCTGCGTCCCCCTCCTGGGACTTCCCCCAGTGCCGCCCTGGAACTGGAGCGCGCCGTTCATGGCGTGGTGTCGGTGTTACGGCGAAGCTGGGACCTCCTGGACCGCCGCGAGCGGGCCAGGGCCGTTCGCTCCCTCGTCGCCGAAGCGGACTACGACGCCCGGGACGGGACGCTCGGCGTCAACCTGAGCGCGAGGGGCCTCGAGTGGCTGGCCGGGAGGCCCGCCTGCCGCGGCGGGGAGGACCCCGCTGGACGCCTTGAACCCCCGTTCGCGGGCGCGCGCCTGGAGGCGAAGGTGGACCCCGTGGCCATGGGATGCCCCTCCTCGGCCAAGGCCTGGACGCCGCCCCAGTACATGACCCCCGCCGAGCGCCTCGCATTCGCTCACGCAATCGAGGCGCTCATCCGAGATGGCCGCGCGGCAAACTACGTCGAGGCGGCCCGGCTGCTGAACTACTCGGAGGGGCGCCTCGTGACGCTCAGCAAGCTGCGCTTCCTGGCCCCTGCCGTCCAGCAGGAACTCCTCTGGGTCGGGGAGGACGCGCTCCGCCACGTCCGAGAGATCGACCTCTGCCGGATCGCCGACGAGCTGGACTGGGACCGGCAGTGGGAGCTCTGGGCCGCGGTCCGCGCCAGGGGTCCCCATCCCGGCCCGAGTCACGAGGCGGGGCAGGGACACAGAGCGGTTCGGGACCGCCACGCGGACGCCCGCCTGCGCGGGGAACTCGAACGCCTCCCCGGGATGGCAGCGGGAGAGTTGGGGCGGAGGTACTCCGAACTCTTCGGGGGCCGGTGCCCGTGCCGGCGGAGGTGTTTTCTGCAGAGGAGCATCGCCTGGAGACTCCAGGCACTGGCCTTGGGCGGCCTGTCCGAGGCAGCCGAGGCGCGGCTGAAGGAGCTTGGCGGGCACGTCCTGGCACGGGTCCGCTCCGCCCGCCTGGCACGCCCGTGAGCGACAGGGCGGAGCGTGACGGCCCCAGCGGCAGATGCCAAGGGCCGGCCCGCGGCGGCTGAGGAGTGTGCGGGATGCCACTGACCCTGCGAAGGGGAACGCTACGACGGGCGCCTCAGGAGGTCCAGGAATTCCCTGGGGGTGAGGACCGTCACGCCCGCGCGGGCGCGGGCCGGGAAGTGCCGGATGTTGCCGGTCACGAGAACCGCGTGCGCGGTCACGGCGACCTCGAGAAACGCCCTGTCGTCCTCGTGCGGAAGGGCCGCGTTCAGCGGCAGAGCCGCCACGGGCGCTCCGCTGGCGCGGAACATCTCCAGTACCGTGCTCACCTGCTTGGCCGTGAACGGGAAGCGCGGCTCAGACAGAACCTCCTCGTACTCCGCAAGAATCCGCTCGTCCACACAGGGCTGGAGAGAGCCTTCCGTCAGCAGATCGAGGATCTGGCCACAGACGCCGGCCGGCGTCAGAAGGGCAGAGACGATCACGTTGGTATCCACGACGAGCCTCACTTCGCCGTCCGCCTCTTGCGCCGCACGTCCGCGATGATCGCGTCGATCTCGTCCATGGTCATCTTGTCCAGGCCCCGTGCCTTGGCCTGGGCGCGCATGCGGTCAATGGCGACGCGGGCGCGAGCTCGCCGCAACGCCACGAGTTCGTCCTCTACGGTGTCCGGCTCCACCGCAGACACCACGGCGATCGGCTGCCCGTTCGCGGTCAGGACGATCTCGCGGTCTGAGGCCAGCTCCTTGCGGATCGGGCGGCTCCGGAAATCACGGATCGACATGAATCTCATGGCAAGTCGCTCCACACATCAGCCGAGTACCCAAACGACTACCAACAGTATACCGATTTGCGTACCATCCGTCAAGCGTCTGAAGTGCCAGCCTCGAGCGGCGCCGGAGCGTGACGCCTCCGCCGGCGGCCAGGGCGGCCCTGAAGGGCCAGGCCCAGACACCGACGTCTGAAAGGGGTGCATGCATTGGCGAGATGCGACGAGCGGCCGGCTGTCCCCATAGTGGGCGCTCGGCAGGGGCCCGCGACGCGAAAGGCTCCCTTCCGGTGCGCGATTTACGCGCGGCGCTCCATGTCCCCAGACCCGGAACGCCAACGGAACTCCATCGAGCTCCAGCGCCAGACCGTAGAGGCATTCATCGCCAGCCGCCAGCACGAGGGATGGCTCGCGCTCCCCGAGCACTACGATGACATGGGCTTCACGGGCGGCAACATGGAACGGCCCGCCCTGGAGCGCCTCCTGGACGATGCCCAACAGGGGCGCATCGACTGCGTCGTGGTGTACAAGCTCGACCGCCTGACCCGCTCGCTCGTCGACTTCGCGCGCCTGGTGGACATCTTCGACGCGCACGGCGTCGGCTTCGCCTGTGCGACGCAGGAGCTCGACACGACGAATCCCATGGGCAGATTGGCCCTCAACGTGCTCCTGTCCTTCGCCCAGTTCGAGCGCGGGATCATCGCCGACAGGATACGGGACAAGGTCTGCGCGAGGTTCCGGCGAGGACAGTGGGGCGTCGGCGGCGCACCGCGGGGATACGAGCTCCATCGGGGCAATCCCCGCCTGGTCCCAGACGACGGCGAGGCGGAGCTGGTCCGCACCATCTTCGCCCTCTACCTCGAGCACCGCTCGACCATCCGCGTCGCCGAGGAGCTCAACCGCCTGGGGCGGCGCACCCGGCACCGCGTCTCGGCCAAGGGAAATGCTCGCGGGGGCAACCCCTTCGGGCCATGCGCCGTCGCCGGCGTGCTGCGCAACGTCGTCTACATCGGCAAGGTGAGGTGCAACGGCCAGACCTACCCAGGCGAGCACGAGCCGATCGTGGACGAGGAGCTCTGGCGCCGCGCACAGCCCGTCCTCGACCGGAACGCGGCAGGGGCCACCAGGCACCTCAAGAACATGCACCGCTTCCTGCTCAAAGACCTGCTCCACTGCCAGGCCTGCGGCAGCCCGACGGAGCCCAGGACCCTGGATGCCGCCAAGGGGCTGCTGTACTACAGGTGCGCCGCGGCAGGGCGCCCGCCTGGCACGAGGTGCCCGGCCGGCTGGGTGCGCTCCCGCCCCCTCGACGCCGCCGTGCTCAAGCATATCCGCGAACATGCGGCGGGGTCTTCGGGCGCTGCCGCAGCCATGCGCCAGGCCAGGGAACAGAGCATAAGACACGCTGCCGAACTGGAGGAGCGGCGGCACAGGCTCAACGAGGAGCTTCAGCGCCTTCGGAAGCCAATGCACCAGCTCCCAGAAGCTCCCCCCTCGCCGCGCGTGAAGAGCATCAGAGCAGAGCTCGTCTCATCGCACCGTGAGCTGCTCGATGAGAGGAACCTGGCCAAGGCCCTGTTGGTCTTCGACCCAGGGTGGGATTCGTTGGAGCCCCTGGAGCAGTGGCACGCCCTGAGCCTCCTCGTCGAGCGCGTCGTCTGGGATGCCCGAACTGAGAGGGTGACGGTGTTCTACCAGGAGCCAGGTATCCGGGCGCTATGCGGCCGGTCCTCCGAGTTCCTTGCGGGCTCACCACCGACGAATGGCACAAGGCTCAGCAGCTTGCAGAGACCTACTGGCTTTGTGTAGTATGGAATCGGCTGGGGGACACGCGTGAGGCCGTGCCCACCCAGAACCGGGCCGAAAGGCATGATCAGGCACGGAGGGACATGGCCGGGGCGCGGCTGCACGAGATACCCGCGGATGCCGTTCGAGCAGCATCCCAGATATAGGCAAGGCATTCGTGAAGTCAACTCTCTTCATCAGCAGCGTTCAGAAGGGACTTCAGGTGGAGCGGTGCGCCATCGCCGACTTCGTTCAGGGCGACCCGTTGCTGCGGCGCTACTTCGACGCCTTCCTGTTCGAAGACCTGCCAGCGACGGACCGCCGCGCCGACGAGGTGTACCTTGACGAAGTGGATCGCTCCGCCATCTACGTGGGCCTGTTTGGCGACGAGTACGGAGCGGAGGATGCCGACGGGCTGTCGGCCACAGAACGGGAGTTCGACCGCGCGACACAGCAAGGCAAGTTCCGGCTTATCTTCGTCAAGGGCGCTGACGACAAGGCGCGACACCCCAAGATGCTCAAGCTCATTCGCAAGGCGAGCCGCCAGCTCATCCGCCGCCGTTTCGCCGGCACCCACGACCTGACGGCGCAGCTTTATGCCAGCCTGGTTCAGCACCTGGAGGAGAAGGGCCTTCTGCGAACGGTTCCCTTCGACGCCGCCGCTTGTCGCGGCGCGTCGTCGCAGGACATCTCCGACGAGAAGCTGCGCTGGTTCCTGGGGGCAGCCCGTCGGGAGCGCCAGTACGTCCTGAGGGAGAACACGCCGCTCGTCAAGGCCCTTGCCCACCTGAACCTGCTCCATGACGGCCAGCCCACCCACGCCGCCATCCTGCTCTTCGGCCAGACCCCCCAGCGGTTCGTCGTCTCAGCCGAGATCAAGTGCCTCCACTTCCACGGCACCGAGGTCCGCAAGCCCATCCCCTCCTACCACATCTACAAGGGCACCGTCTTCGACCTCGTGGACCAAGCCGTGGATTTCGTCATGTCCAAGCTTGCCCGCTCGGTGGGCACCCGCGAGCTGGGCCCGCAAGCGCCGGTGGAATACGAACTGCCCCGCGAAGCCGTCATGGAGGCCATCGTCAACGCCGTCGCCCACCGCGACTACGACTCCAACGCGGCCGTGCAAGTGATGCTCTTCGCCGACCGGCTGGAGGTCTGGAACCCCGGCGAGTTGCCTCCAGGCCTCACCCCGGACCTCCTCCGCATCGAGCATCCCTCCATCCCGCGCAACCCGCTCATCTGCGAACCCATGTTCCTCGCGCACTACGCCGAGAAAGCCGGCAGCGGCACCCTCGACATGATCGCCCGTTGCCAGCAGACCGGCCTCCCCGCCCCCGACTTCGAGCAGCGCGGCAGCCAGTTCGTGACGACCATCTGGCGTGACTGGCTGACTGCCCCCGCCCTCTCGCGGCTGAGCCTGAACGACAGGCAACGTGCCGCAGTCCGGTTCGTGAGAGTCAACCGCCGAATTGGCAATCTCGACTACCAGAAACTGACGGGCGCCATCAAGAAGACCGCTTCCCGCGACCTTGATGACCTGGTGAGGAGGGGGGTCTTCGAGAAGGTGGGAACCACAGGCCGAGGCACATGCTACGTGCTCGCAAAGAAAGGGGACATAAAGGGGACAAAGGGGACATCCCGAAAGTCGATCCCCAAGGGGACAGAAAGGGGACAAAGGAGACGTGGCCGTTAGCGGGCGGCCCCTCTGAAGGATGGGGTAGTCCATGCTGCTGGGAACCATCAAGAGCCAAAGCCGCGGAATCCCCGACTCTATGAGGCGGCCAAGCGGAGCCCGTACTATCCGGAAACCCGTCCCACGAGATCGAGAGGCTGGTTGCCTTGCCGGCGGGTGGCGGCTTTGCCTCGTGGGGGGGCCGCGAAGGTCTCCGTGGACGGAGCGGGACGAGCCGAGGCGCACGGACGCTGCACGGTTCCAGCGCCGAGTGCCCCGAGGCGGGGCTCCAACTCACGGGCATCACGCGGCTCGGCGGTACGACTTCAGCAGGCCGCCCAGGCTCTCCTCGCAGTGGACCGTGCCAATGGGCCCGCGGACCGGCTCTGGGGCCGGCTCACCCATGCGGACGGCCTGTGGCACGCGTTCGAGTCCTCGTCGGGGAGCCACTTTTTCGGGCGCGAACTGATGCTCGCTCTGGTTTACAGCATGGCTGGGCCGGGGAGCGGTTCCGGGAGCGCTACGCATCCAATTGCGGGCCAATGACTTACGGTGCTGAATCTCGGGGAGCGGCTCGTTCTCGTGTGGTTCGGACGTGGCAACCGGGGGTGCGCTGGCGCGCACAACCGCCCTGAAGGGCACGTGACGGAACCTCGCATTTGTGATGAAATCTGAGGTTCTGGCGAGCGGGGGTAATGGAGCCGCAAAGTGAGAGCGCTCACGTTAGGAGGAGCGCCGTGGAGCGCGTTGGCCACGCAGTCGTGCGCGCAAACTCGCAACACACCCAGACATACGCGAGCGAGATTCAGGAACATCATGCGCGGGCGGAGAGAGGATGCTGCAAGGCGATGCGCCCCGCGGTGCGCGCGGATGAGCGAACCGGGGCCGACCAGGGCACTCGTGGCTCCTGCCGAGCCCAGTACGGGCGCCAATTGGCCGCCTGGAATCAAGCCACAACGCACGGAGCCGCAAAGAGATACGTCTTATCCGATGGGGCCGCGGCGGGCCGCGTCAATCAAATGTGAGGCCTTTTTCGCGTTTCGCCGGCGTCCGCCGCCCTGGAGGTCAGATTGTACACTCCATCTGACGTTATAGCGACCGAGCGGCCACGCTGCCGTCGCCGGCCCGTCGCCCCTGAGGCGCGCAGATGCCCTCGAGCGCGGCGGCCAGGGCCTCGTCGGCCACTTGTGCGTAGCGGGTCGTGGTCTCGACCCGTCGGTGTCCAAGGGCTCGTTGGACCAGCCGCAGGTTCCCGGTCGAGGCCAACAGCCGCGTCGCCAGGGTGTGCCGGCACATGTGCGGAGTGATGCGGCGGCTGAGGCCCGCTCTCTTCGCCCACCAGTCCAGCCGTCGGGCAAATTGGCGCGCCGTGATCCGGCGGCCCGACTGGGCCGCGAAGAGCGGCCGGTCCGACGCCTCGGCCTCGCCCATGTAGCGCCAGAGCAAGTTGGCCAACTCATGATTCAGGTAGCGGACCTCGTGGCCCCCTCCCTTGCTGTGGATCCGGAGCCAGCTATTGGCCAGGTCGACGTCACCGGTGTCGAGGGCGATCAGCTCGCCGATCCGGATGCCCGTCCCGAGAAGCACGCGGAGCATGACAAGATCCCGGAAGGCCAGCACGCCCTCGGTGCCCTCGAGGACGGCCATGAGCCGCTCCTCGTCGTCGCGAGTCAGCACCGCCGGCGGGATGGGGCGCACTGCGCGAACTCGGAGCGCCGCGGCGGGATTCGCCCCCAGTTGGCCCGTGTCGCCAAGCCAGCGGAAGAAGGACTTCAGAGCCGCGCGCACGCGGTTGACCGCCCCAGGGCTGCGTGTCCGCCCGCGTGGGCCGGCCAAGGCGTGCCTGGAGGCCATGAAGCGGGCCACGTCGCTGGGTGTGACGTCCTCGACCCGCGAACCGTTGCTCTCGTAGAAGCGATGGAGGCCGTTGAGGTCGCAGAGATAGGCTCGGATCGTGTGGCGCGAGCAACCGTTGCCGCGGAGGTGAGTCTCGAACTCGTGGATGGCTGTGTCCAGTCTCATCTTGGGCCGCCTTTCTGCCCCTGCCGTTACCCGGTGATCTTGCCAGGTTTGCCGTGCCTGTCCAGCTCGACGCTCTCGTCGTCGACCATGTGCCCCTCGGCGTCGAGAGTGTCCACCAAGTAGCCGAGGACGCTTTCGGAGTAGTAGGCTCCGCCGCCCTCGACTTTGGCGTATAGGTCCGTCTGCTCGTCGGACAGCTTGGCCGCCGCCTCGGGGCCGTCGGCCTCGACGTCCACGGGGACGCGGGCCTCGACGAAGATGTGGACGCGGTACTTGGGCACTGTTACGCCTCCTTCGGGAAGAGGAGACAGAGGAGCAAGACGGCTGCCCACAGGACGAAGCCGAGATGACTCACGTCCGGATCTCCTCGACCGGCCTGCCGTTGACGATGCCCTCGACCAGCTCAGGGAGGAACTCGACCTTGCGGAAGTCGAGGTTCACCTCGGCGCCCTCGCTGTCGACCACGCGGTTGTCGCCCAGGCCGTCGGCTGCAAGGTCGTAGTCGGCGACGGTGACGCCGACGCCCTCGAGCGCCCGAGAGCCCGTGGCGATATCCACGAGGACGCCGCCGTGGATAGTGAGCAGGATGCTGTCCTTGAGCTTGGCCCTGCCCCCCGACGCCGCCCGCCTGGCCTCGGCGAGCTGGTGCTCGAGGTCCCTGATGATCTCGGTCGCCCGTTTGAGCGCGTCCGTGCTGCCCTTGCGCTCAGCCAGGTCCCGCAGCTCGTCTACGATGCTACCCATCGCGCTCACTCCTGTCTCCTCCCTGGTTGCCCTCCGCCTTTCTCTGTGGTGCACCTCTTCTCTCACCTGGCAGAGCGGGCAGCCGGTGCTGCCCGCTCCGCCGTGGCGAGCCGCCGGGCCGGTGACGCGCTCAACTGCTTGTGCCGGCCGCATCGGCAGTGGTCTCCGCCTGCTGGGTCCCACGCTGCTTGCGGCGGCGCTTCGGCATGGCGTCCTGCGGGAACGCGACGCTCTCGACGTGGCCCTGGGCTTGCGCCCACTCGAGGAGCTGACGGAACACCCTGGTGATCTGGTCGGTCGTCGGCTTCGCCCGCTCCTTGCCATTGGGCTTCTTGAGCAAGGCGTCGGACTTCAGGAACCGGCCAACGTCGGCAGGCCGGAGCGCCTTGATGGCCTTCGTCTCGCCGAAGAAGGCGCTGGCGACTTCCAACGCCTTCCCGTACGTCCTGACCGTGTGCGCGTCCTTGCCGGCCGCCCGCAGGTACTCCAAGTACTGCGGCGCGGCGTCCTTCAGGGTCAAGGACTGGCTGGGCATGGCGACCTCCTTTCGGTTCGTGGTGCCCTGGCCTTCGTGGCGGGCCGTCCCATTGACGGCCCTCTGCCCACGTGTGTTCGCAACAGTGTGAGATAGTTCTCTGCATCAGGCGTCAGGAAGAACACTTCTCGCTGGGTGAAGTCGAGAACGTTTTCGGTCTCGAAGGTCGAGAGGCTAAACGGCGCGAGGTCCAGCATCTCGTGCCTCTGGCCGTCGAGAGCAGATCGCAGCATCCAGGCTTCACTGGCGAAGAAAATGGCTCTCAGGCCAGGCACGTGGGCCGCGTGGAGCGGCATGTCGCCCTTCAGCAACCGGAGCTTGGCTGGTTCGTTGAGCCGCACGTAGGCCGCAGAGATGCGGCCCCTGCAGTGTGCAAGGAGGGAACGGAACTCATAGTCGTCACGAGAGCGGTCGACCAGGCGGAAGAGGACCTCGGAGTCCACCTGGGCAACACGCGGCAAGCCGAGCGTCTTCGTCAGCTGGTCGGCATTGGAGAGCCAGCCGTTGTGTGCCCCGAGGACGGAGTTGCACCGTAGGGGGTGGTTGTTGAGCGGGTTCCGCTCACTCCCCACCGTCTTCTGCCGTGTGTGGCCGAGGATGACGGTGACCTTGTTGTCAAGGGCGAGCGCCCGCCAGTAGAGCTTGTCGGCGACGAGGCCCGCCGCCGGCCCGGGGCGCTTGAGGAGCCCGTAGCGCCCATTTTGGCGGACTACCGCGACCCCGGCCGCGTCGATGCCGCGCCGCTGGCTGAGGAGCAGCAGCTCGGTGAAGAGGCCGCCGATGACGCGAAGCTCGTCGCGTCGGCGGCGCTTCAACCCCAGGATAACGCCTGCCAAACCGCACATGCCACTACTCCTCGATCACCTCGAAGCCGCGGAAGATTCCCTCCGCGTACTCCTTCCTGTGGGCCTCGATCCACCGCGCTGCCTCGCCGAAGCTGAACTCGGAGGCCAGCCTGGCGACCACGGGCCGATCCAGCATGTTCGTCAAGCCCGAAGTGCGGACGGCCTCGAGGCCGTCGAACACCTTGCGTGGCACCCTAACCCTTCCCATCGGTCGCCTCCCTCACTCCCTTGGGCTTGGGGAGACCCCGTCGGCGGCGGGTCTTCCAGTGCTCGAGCTTCGCCAGCCCGAGGCGGTCGAGTTCGAGGATGAACGACTCACAGCGGTCGTCCAGCTTATCGCCGGTGAGCGCGAGCTTGATGTGCTCGACCCGGTCGAGCCGCTCCTCGACGACAGCGATGTAGTGGAGGACGTCCTTCACATCGCTGAACATCGAGGCGCCCTTCATGGCGCGCACAAGGTCGAGGGGTGTCTCGCCCTCGAAGTCCTCGCCGTCTCGCATTGAGAGTCTCAGCACCGGTTGCCTCCTTCGGTTGGGGTAGCAGGGTGTTCTTCTGCGGGTCTGTCGGGCGCTGTGCGCGCCGTCAGAGCGGCCGGCCTACCGTGCTTCCACGCGGCGCTGCCGCCGAGGTTCGCCAGCAGGTGCTTGCGGCACGACTTGAACTCGTCGCCGATCAGGCCGAGGCGAAGAAGGAAGACCCTGAAATCATACTTGTCGCTGTGGCCATTGGCTCTCCGTTGCCTGCTCGACGCCGCTCGCGTGTTGATGGCCCTCGCCGCCATCGCCAAGCAGAATTGGATGTAGCCCTTGATTCGGCCCGCGTGGAGCGTGCCATCGAAGGCGCGGATCTCTATCGTCCCGCGGTACCAGACACTATGGAGGTTCAGCAAGTGGTAGCGCGTCTGGTCGTAGCGGATAGGGTTGCTGTTGCGGTAACCGTACCAGAGAAGTCCAAGCTGGTCCCTGGTGCGCGGCTTGCGGCGTTCGATGCCCCGGATGAACTCCTCGCGCGTCGGCCTGCAATAGCGCTGGAGGCGGGTCCCCGTGAGGCCGAGCGCTCGGATGATCAGTGGCTCCTGCGCGTAGGTGGTCTTGGCCAGCCTGACCAGCGCCTGGGTGTCGAAGGGGCCGGCGCCGACATGAATATGGATGCCGCAGTGCTGGTCGACCCGGGCGCCGGCGAGGTCGCGCACGGCCCGCACCACCTCCTGGAGTTCTGGGATGTCGGCGTACCCGAGCACGGGGCTGACGACCTCGGCGCGCAGGTGGTCGGGGACCGACACGAGCGAGCCGTCGGACACCACCTTCCAGATGCGGCCGCGCTCGTCGGTCACTTCCCAAGGGTCGTGTGATGCCGGGACGCCGCTGTGGCGGACCGTTCCGCCCACGACCCCGCGGATGGCTTCGGCCACTGCTTGGCGGCTGCGCTTGATCGTTTCGATCTCGATGCCGAACTTGAGGTCGCGCATGTCCAAAGGTCGCTCCTCAGTCGAGCCCCAGGTCTGACGACGCCCACTCCGCGCCGCAGTTGAGACAGCGGCGGTGGGCGTGGTAGTCGGCGTCGAAGGGCAGAGGCGGCTGGCGCAGCTTGGCGCTGACGCACCTGGGTCCCGCCGTGCAGCCCGTCTCGCGGTCACAGAGCCAGGTCTCGATCTTCTTCCCCCCGCACTTCGGGCACCTGGTGATCATCGCCATTCTCTCGCGCCGGCCCTGGCGGGCGGCCCCTGCGCGGCCTCGGACTGCGTCCCACTTGGGCCGCTGGTCGAGGCTGCATAATGATGTAGGATGTTACCATACTACTCTCTGTCAGCCAAGACAATTCTTCCGCGCAAGTGCTGAATCTGCAACGCGTTACGTGGTCATAAGTCTTTGGGAAATGGCGCGATGTGGAGACGGCTGGATCGACGAGAAAGAATCTTCTGCGGAGGCGCGCAGGGCGTGGGGTCACGCCGGCGATGCCACAGCGCGCTCAGGGCGGGAGTGGAGGCCGGACGCTGGCTGGCGTGGGCGGGGGTAGCTTGCGCACTGCCATCAGTGGGGATGGGCGGTTACGCCCGGAGACCGGATATCGTCATCCGGACCGGTAGGTGCGGATCGCCGGTGCGGCAGGCCGCCGAGGTCGTTCACTGCTATGTGGGAGGCGACGCTCAAATCGACACGGGGTAGGTGTTGCAGGACTGCGGGCGGCTAAGACCCCTTCACGCCCTCGAACATCTCCTTGAGCGGGACGGCGAGTGCCTTGCTCAGCCGCGCGATGTTCCGCAAGGAGACGTTCCGAACGCCCCGTTCGATCCCGCTGACGTATGTCCTATCCAGTCCGGCCCTGGCCGCCAGCTCCTCCTGGGAGATGCCCTGGTGCCGGCGAAGCGCTCGCAACCTGTCCCCAAACTGCACGCGGATGTCTTCTTGCTTTGGCATTGCATTAGCATGGCCCCCTGTGGTATATATGTCTACGGACTCCGAGTCACGTGACGCGGAATCCACATGCCGACCATCTTGCGGAGCCGGTCTGAAGAGCGTGATGCCCCAGTGTTCGGAGGGGACGGCTTTGTCAGGGCCTTGCTTTCATACGATCCTCCGTTACACTGTCAGCCGCTCAGTGGGGCTGGTCTCAACACCCCTGGCTCGGCGGCTGCATACAGGCCGTTCTTTGGCTCACGACATGAAAGGAGAAGCGCCATGGCTGTGACGGCTCCGTGTCCAAAATGCGGCAAGGCATTGAAGGTCCCACCTGAGTTCTTGGGCAAACGGGTTCGCTGTCCGGCTTGCGGGCACGTGTTCCAGACTGGTCCACAGGCGGCTCCGCCCCCAGCGCCGGCACAGCCCAGCAGCCAGAACCCCCCGCCCGTTCCGCCTCGCCCGAAGGTTACAGCACCAGCATCCGGGAGGGGGGGAACTGTGGCAACGGAGGACTCGGCCGCTGGGAGAGCGCCAACAGGATTCCTTGACCGCATCCGCGCCGCCTGGCGAGAGGCGACACAGAAGACGGAGGCTGGCAGAGCGCCAGAGGGAGGCGCTGGAAGCCAGGTGACCCCACTGGTCGGCCCGGTCCAGGGACAACCAGCGCACTGCCCCAAGTGCGGGTCCACGTCCATCCAGGCGGTGACCAAGGGCTTCGGCGCGGGGAAGGGGTGTCTGGGAGTGCTCCTCACCGGGCCTTTGGGTGTGCTCTGCGGGTTCTGCGGGCACAAGAAGCTGAGCAGCGTGTGCCTCCAGTGCGGGCACAGGTGGAAGCTTGGGTAGACAGGGCGCATGCGAATGGGTCTCCGTCCGGACCGTCAACCTGCTTGGCTAGCGGCACGCCTGGGTTGCCATCAGATGCCGGACCGTTGCTTCCAAGTCCGGGGGGAGCCGATGCTGCTGTGCGCCCGCTGCCTGGGCTGCGCCATAGGGCAGATCGCGGGGGCCGTAGCGTTCCTTGCTGGGTGGGCGATTCCAGCCGGAGCGTGTCTTCTCCTCATGTGCATCTTGCTTTGCGACTGGCTGATCCAGGAGAGGTTCGGGTACCCTTCCACCAACCCGCGGCGCTTGGTGACAGGAACGCTCGGTTCGCTCGGCCTTACGAGTGTCTGGCTCACGGTGTGGTCGGACGTGGTCGAACTCGTGGCTGGGAGACTCTGAAAGGAGAAGCCTGACAACTACGGAGGGGTTTGTGGGCTGGCGATCTCCTGCCGGGGCAGCGGCACCCCTATCAGCTCTGCCCGCAGGGCGCTCTGCCCAGTTCTGCTCGACTCTCGTTGGAAGGAACAGGCGATGGCAGCAGCAAGATGTCCGAAGTGTGGTGCGGGGGTACCTATCCAGGCGGGGGCGGCACAGGCTCGGTGTCCGGGTTGCGGAGCGGTGCTGACCGTAAGAAGACCTGCTGCGCCGCCGCGGCGAGCCAGCCAGCAGGGAGCACCCGTTGCGAAGCCGCCTAGGCTGCCCCCACTACCCGACGACCTGCCGGAGGCCCTCCCGGTACCCGACGACCTGCCGGAGGGCATAGTGGTGCCCAACGCTCCCTCAGTTGAGGCTCGCAAAGTGCCACGGCACCCTTCCGTCCGCGGTGGGTCACGGCCTCGGAGCGCCAGGAAGTTCCCGGTCGGAGCCGTGCTCGGGACCCTCGTGGCGCTGGCCGGGCTGGCTGTGATAGGTGCGCTCCTCTCGCGCGGCTCAGCACTATCGAACGAAAGACTCTGGACAAGGCTCGAAGGACTGGAGGCCAAATCGCGAAATGGGAAGCTGTACCTCTGGGAAATAAGGAACCTGCTGGGGAACAGCACTCAAGAGTATAGATTCCATGACGGAACACGCCACGAGTGGCATCTGAGGGATAGGGACGTGTATGCCCAGTGTCACGCAGATTGGGACGGGCTGGTAGGGCAGGCATTCATCTGGGGTCGGTATTCGGAGGACGAGAAACGGGAACGCAACGAAAGAGCCGAGCGAGAGAAGCAGGATGCCATCCGACAACAGATGACGAAATGGCGGCAGGAGCAGTACGAGGCTTTGAAGGGCAGGTATCTTGCGAGGATTCGGGTCACCCTCGGCCTCCCGGCTGAAGTCCCCGTTGGCCGAGTGGCTAGCGACAGGATAGTTGTGGATCGCGCCTACTGCGAGCGGAACTTCTTCCGGATGGAGTACGCCCCCGATGGTGATGACTTTGCCGGGGCCAAGCCAGGGGTGAAAGACAATATCACCGACTTCACCGAGGCCTACTATGAAGTAGGGCCGAAGATCACCAAGCTCTGGGAGGCGTACACGGCTGAGTGCAAGAAGATCGATGAGGAGTGCGCAGCAAAGGCGGGGGACAATATCATGCCGTCCCCGGTTAGGTGAGCAGGCCGCTTGCAGAGCAGCCGGTACGTGCTCGGGCTCGAGGATTGGACCATGAAGATGTGGCCCTGCAGGAACCTTCTTGTGGCTCAGAATCTTGCCAGCAGTTGCGTCTTCTTCGCTTGGAACTCCTCCTCAGTGATCAGCCCTTTGTCCCTCAGGGAACCGAGCCTCTCTATAGCCGCCGTGATCTGCTTCTGACGGAACTGGACATCCGCGGCGTGTTCGTCCGTGACGAGCCAGACACGCCCCCGGTTGTCGGCCCTGTCGAGCCGGTCCCCCCACGGCTGGATGGGGAGCGCGAATGCTGCTGTTTCGCGCGGGTTCCAGGCCGGTATCCCAGCCCATTGGCACCACCTCCCTTACCTGACGCCGGAACGCTGCCCTGGGGCGGCAAAATGCCGCCTATGCGCCTCCTGGGGTGGAGGAATCGCAACCCGTCGTCCCCGAAAGGCACGGGGTAGGGGGCCGCTCGTACTGCCCCGATGACCTGTATTCTTGCCAGAACTGTCACGTGGGCGATTTTCACCTGGGGTAGACTCTTGGAAATAGTTCTCCGCCCGCCTTCGCCCTCTCCTCCTGGCTCCACGAGCCTGATCGTGGCGTCGTCACAACGCGCACTCCCGACGCCACTTGGCGGTCAGTCGGGGGAGGGGCTGCCACGCTCGACGATGGTCCGCCACACAAGGGCATGCACGCTCTGGGAAGCTGGCAAGCACACACCTTGCCTGCTCGGTCGCTCGCCCCTGTGGCAGCAATATGGCAGGGGGAGAAGCGTGTTCGCCGTCAACACTTCCAGGTCTAGCCGAATCTGTCTCACAGCGAGGTCCTCACTGATGTGGTGTTGGCTAGACGGTCTCTTGCCCTCCCGGCCCCACACCTCTGCTGTAATCACCTATCACCATCATGCACACGCGAACCGATCTTCACTTCGCTCTTAGTCCACGTGACCACGACGCTTACGTCGAAGCCTGTCACGAACGACTCTGAACCTTTTCCGGTTCACCACGGAGCACGTACTCCCCAAGAACTCTGTGCTCTGCTAGTCCTCGTCTCAGCAGACATGGCACCCAGACGTGCTCTCCTCTCCATACTTCTCACCTCAGAACTGTGACAGGCGTGCCTTGTCTTGGCGCTGAACTGTCTTCAGCAGCCAGTGGTGAAACGCGCTTGGCTCCATGAACCGCGACCCTAGTTGTGGGTAGCCCCCACCGAGGAACTTACGGAGGACTATGATCCGCCCTTGCAGAGCCAACTCCTCCCCGTCCGCCTTCACGAAGAGAAGCTCGCGAGCAATGGCCTCAAGTCGGGGTGTGTTCGCCCCCATCTTCCGGTAGAATGCTCCCTCGAAGCTCCCCCAGTTCACGTCCACGAAGGAGTAGCACGCCAGGACTCGGGAGAACCGGAACACGCTTAAGTCCCTCAGTGTGCGGATTCCCCATTTCTTCAAGACAGTCCCTCGAAGGCAGTACTCGGCCCTGACCCTGGGCGCTCCGCGGTACTCCTCCGTGTCGGGTTTCTTGGGTGCCCCTGGTGACTGTTCAAAAGGCCGAAGGTAGAGGCGCATTGCGCGGGGTGAACTACGCGTGTCGTCGAAGTAGATTGTCGGTGCGTAGCGCTGGTCGACTTTACGGGTCCGTGGCAGGTGAAGGCTGTTCACGACGAAGGAGTGCAGGGTGAGTAGGTCGTCTTCGACGGTCTCCGTATCGCGGACCAGCAGGTCTATGGCAAGTTCAGCGCTCGACAGGAAGGGCTTCAGCCCGAACACAGACCGCCATTCGTCAAGCTGGTCCTGCATCCACTCGAGCCTGGCCATGCTGAAGCCAGAGAACTGCAGCGCGCACCAGCAGCGAGCCGGGGAGGAAGCTTCTTCCGCGACCTGGGCGAGCTTGAAATCGCGCGCGCGGTACTCCACGTAGAATTCGGTGTTTCGCGCAACAGTGCAGCGCAGAACTCGGTGGAACGGACGCTTGTCTGGCTTCTTGGTCTTTGCCCTGTAAGTGGCTTTGAGGTGGTCAAGGAAACTCACGAGCTGCCGGAGGGGGACCCTTAGAGAGACTCGTGTCCGGTGAAACACGAGCCGGACCTGAGTGATCATGTCCTCGGGGCAAGCTGTCTGGGCGCTGTCAGGGAGCGGCCAGCCGTAGCTCGGTAGAAGTTCGTCGTGCATCGTGGCACTCCAGATGCGGCACAGGGTGTGATGGGGGCGGCAGGCAGTGTGCCTCTCTGCTCTTCGGGTGCTACCCTAGCCGCCCCCGTGTTCTGTCTCGACCGCGCTCCTACTCCTGCATCAACAACTCCCCGTCCGCTGGGTGGGTTCTGGCAGTGTTGCCCTACGGGTATCCTGACCCGCCGGGGGAGTGTCTCAGCGACGCGCAGAGGTCGTGCGCGTGCTCGGCTCGGTTGTCCAACCGGCGATGATGTGCGCATGGCCATGGGAACAGCGTGCCCCCACAGTGCCCTTTTCGGGGCACTCGGACGGTCTTCGTGGAGCTTCCTGACCCTTGGTGGGAACGAGAGCAGCGGAGAGGAGGTCGCCCGCAAAAGCACGAAGGGCAAAGACTTACGCCGTAAGTCCTTGCCGTTTCTGATGGTACGCCTGGAGGGACTCGAACCCACGACCCGCGGATTAAGAATCCGCTGCTCTACCGACTGAGCTACAGGCGCGAGCGTATTATACGGATTGCCGCGGCTTTTGCAAGCGCGTTCACGGGGCGGGAGGGGATGGAGGGAATGTGGCGTGGACGATCTCGACGCCCGCCTCGGCCAACAGGTCGCCCGCCAGGTCGTCAGGATACTCCCCAGCCTCCACGACGCGCCGGACGCCGGCGTTGATGATCATCTTCGCGCACAGCGAGCAGGGGAACGTGGTGCCGTAGAGGATGGAGTCCTGGGTGCTCACGCCGTGGACGGCAGCCTGGAGGAAGGCGTTCATCTCGGCGTGGAGGCCGCGGCAAAGTTCGTGGCGCTGGCCCGAGGGGACGCCTTGCTGCTCGCGGATGCAGCCGATGTCCTCGCAGTGGCGCAGGCCGCTCGGGGCGCCGTTGTAGCCGGTGGACAGGATGCGCTTGTTCTTGACCAGGATGGCTCCGACCTTGCGGCGCAGGCAGGTCGAGCGCTCCGCCACGTCGAAGGCGATTTTCAGGAAATACTCGTCCCAACTGGGGCGTGACACGATGGCGTTCTCCTTCCCCTCGTACAGGCTATTGTAGCCGCAGGGGCGCTGGCGGTCAATGTGGGAAGGCGCCGACACGCCCCCGGCTTTGGGGCTGAACTGTCTCATTTCGCCCCGTTGGGGCTTAGGATAGGCCAAAGACCAAGACTGGGGGCGTGTCGGGGGAGGTCACGGGGCCTTGGGGTGCTTGGGCTCCTTGCGCGCGCGGGCCTTCTGGACTTCGGTGCTCAGCTCGCGGAGGTCGCGGAAGCCCACGAGCGCGGGGTGGTCGCCCTTGATGGCACTGGTCTCGAGGACGTAGAGGGCCTCGGTCCTGTCGTCCACCACGTAGACG
>Ga0307378_10002900_pt1 | contig 25580 bp, 25 predicted proteins | sample UN1MG_FD_202238 | JGI IMG/M metagenome (GOLD analysis project Ga0307378, IMG submission 202238) | Soil microbial communities from Risofladan, Vaasa, Finland - UN-1 | ecosystem: Environmental > Terrestrial > Soil > Coastal area > Acid sulfate soil | place: Finland: Risofladan, Vaasa | collected...
AGGAAGAATTTGCGGGCGCCGCGGACGCGGAAGCAATAGTCCGGCGCCTTGGTCGCGCCGCCTATCTTGATCGCGTCCTCGTGGATGACGTCGCGGTAGGCCTCGGCGTAAGCCTGCTTATTGTACATGTCCCAGCCCAACTCCTGGAACATGGGGTCAATGAATTCGAGGCGGGTCTGGGTCTCGTTGAAGCTGCCGGAGACGTACGTCTCTCGGTTCTCCTGGAATTTCTCGACCAGCTTCGTCACCGCTTCGGGCGCGGGCATTCCATTTCCTCCTCCATCCTGGTGGGCGGGACACTCCTGTCCCGCGCTTCCGGCCCGACAAGAGTGTCGGGCCTACCTTGATCCGCACATCATTATATTACTTGCGTGAATAAAGGCAAGGACTATGTTCAGGTGGAATCTTCGTCTCCGCGCCTTCCCACGAACTTGACGGCGGCCACCCTTCATCGTCCTCTCCATCACCGGCCCCGGCGCCATCATCGTGAACGCTCAAATCCCCCATTGCGGTCTCTTGCTCGCCGAAGAAAAAGGCCGATGGATGAATGACGTTGACCTGTCCCCGGCATTCACCTTAAATGCCGTGACATCTTGATCCCTGCCTGATAATGAAAAATCGGGAGCGGGCATCACAACCCGCTCCCGATTTTCTTTTCATGCGCCGGCCGGGCACAGAGCCAGGAGTAAATAAAGAAGACCCTTGCGTTTCCGGCCCCGAACCGCGCCGCCTTGTGGCTTTTCGCCGAACTTTGTTAAAATGATGCTGATGATCGCCGCGAAAAACATATCCAAGCGCTTCCGCGTCTATAACCGGCCGCGGCACTGGCTCTTCGAGAAGCTCGACGGCAAGCCCCGGAGCAGAGAGGTCGTCGCCCTCTCCGACGTGAGCCTGGCCGTGGGCAAGGGCGAGTGCCTGGGCGTGATCGGCGGCAACGGCGCCGGCAAATCCACCCTGCTCAAGATCCTCGCCGGAATCAGCCCGCCCTCGGCCGGAGAGCTCAGCGTCAGCGGCCGCGTCTCCGCCATCCTCGAGCTCGACTCCGGGTTCCATCCCGAGTTCACCGGCCGCGAAAACATCCGCATCGGCGCCTCCGTCCTCGGACTCACCAGGGCCCAGACCGCCGCCAGGGAAGACGAGATCATCGCCTTCTCCGGGCTCAGCGAATTCATTGACCTGCCCGTCCGAACCTATTCCACCGGAATGTACCTCCGCCTCGGATTCTCCCTCGCCACCGCCGTGGAACCCGAGGTCCTCCTCGTGGACGAGGCCCTCGCCGTCGGCGACGAGGGCTTCCGGGCAAAGTGCGTGGACCGCATCCGCCAAATCCGCCAAACCGGCGCCGCCACCGTCATCGTCTCCCACGACCTCACCCTGGTCCGGGCGCTGTGTGACCGCGCCATCCTCATCCATAAGGGCCGAGTCGAGGCCGAGGGCAAGCCCCTCGACGTCATCAACCATTACCTCGAACGCATTTACGAGGCCGCGGCCCAAGAGGCCGGATCCGCCGCCTTCCCCTCCGACCGGCCCCGCCGAGGCTCCGGCGAAGTCCAGATCACCGCCGTCCGCATGATCGGGCCCGACGGACGGCCCTCAACCGTCTTCAAGACCGGAGACCCCATAACCATCGAGTTCGACTATACCGCCCACCACGAAATCCAAACCCCCCTCTTCGGAATCAACATCTTCCGCGCCGACGGCGTCCTCGCCGTCTGCACCAACTCCGAGGCCTCGTTCTTCTCCAATAAAAAATACTTCCCCGCCGCGCCCCCCGGCGATAACCCCGAAAAAATACCCGCCGGACAAAAAGCAACGGCCCGCTTCGTGATCGAGCATAACCCGCTGCTCTCAGGCTCCTACGAGCTCTCCGTCAACGTCTACCGCGGACCCTCCGGCGCCCACGCCGCCATTGACGAAATCCTCGGCGCCATCCCCTTCAAAATCCACTCCCCCGACCACCCCGACCTCGGCCTCATCCTCTGCCCCGGAACCTGGACCATAAAATAGCAATGGGCCAGACTCATGCCTACATGTAAAAAATTCTCCTTAAACCATCAAGCAAGGGTATGACCCCATTTCCGGAGGACGGCCTGGTTGTTACCAGGGAGGTAACCAAGCAGGCCCCGCCCAACCCGACTTGTCTGATTTTCTGGCTCAAGAACCGGAGGCCGCAGCGGTGGAGCAATAAGCCGGAGCCAAATGATGAAGATGAGCCGTTCGTTCTTACAATTACGAATTACGCGGGCGCGTCTTCCCCCTCGCCAGAGAAGCCAACAAACGGGAATGAATGATTTGTTCAAAGGTTTCGCTGTGTTACCTGAAAGGCGGGCGATAATTTTAATGGGTTTTGCGAGTCCTAAAAAGAGTCTCTCCAAAATCCGCCCAAGACTACCAATTGGCGAGCTTTGCGGAGTATGAGAGGGAGCTGATTGTATCAAGGATCAATAATGGGTTGGCGGAAGCAAGGAAGAAGGGAGTAAGGTTGGGTAAGGAGCCCAGCGGTGCCGCCAGGATGCATTGTCACCTCCAGATCCGCAGTATGCCCCTCCTGAACGTGTTCAAGGCTGTAGAAGTAGGGCACGGTATCGGAATCGGCCACGATGGTCTCCTCGCAGTGAATCGTGTCCCCTTCTCCAATATCCATTACTCCCCTGACCTTGAACTCCACCGGGCCCGAAGCATTCTGGGCCAGCCACATATAACCCTCTATAGTGGACCCGTCAACCGTCACCTGCTTGCTAGAAGCCCGGTCCGTGCCGCCAGGCAACAAAGAAACCTCTCCAAAAGCAGAGCCCCCGACCGCGGAAATAGTTACCTCGGCGTCGTCCGTTACCGGCGTGACCTCATCCGTGTCCCCGTAATAAAGTTTCACAATAAACGGCGAAGGCAGGCGGCGTCCGGCAAAGCCCGTCTTAAGTTGTATTAATTATCCTTCAACAGATCTTCTTCATTGAGGCCAAGCGCCTTTAAAAACCTCATTTCCATATCGTATTGTTTATCATGAGGGCAGTTGGTGTTCTCAATATCGTTCTTGTTGACATTTTCCATAACGAGTTTTCTGCTCAGGACTATTTGCTTAAGTTCATCCCAGCCTTTTTTACGTGCGTCCTGGTTCATAATTATAGTATTGGGACAGTCTGCATGGCCATTTTTGTCAGTAAGACCATATTGGCAGCGGAACCAGGTTTCCGTTCGGCATTGCTGGATCATATACTTGAATTCTTCCTTTTTACCCTTGATTGTTCCAGAGCTTTTTCGGAAATCCTCGGATTTTTGGAGGGTGTCGACGGCCTGTAAGGTTATGTTTTTATAGAGAGCCTGAGGATTGAAATCCGATGCCTTAAAGGTTATCGCAGGAGGATACTTGGAGAGATAGTCGTTTATGATTTCCTGTGGCATATCCATGTAGTTTGCCCCGATGGTAATTACTTTAGATCCTGATATCCATTGCGTGCTCCCAATCTTCTCAGGATCATCTTTTTCATAGAATATTAACCGGTCTTTACCATCAAAGTGATGTGCAAGTTTATATTTATCCATTCTCATCCTATTTCTCCAAAGGAAACCCTCAAAAGCATTATCATCACTAGAATAGAAATCAATAAACACATAAATAAATGTCGGTTTAAACGGTTTTATTTTATCAGTGGGCGGTTTAGATTCCTTTATTTTATCAATCGTGTATTTAAATGCGCAGTGCTGATCAATTTGATGCATGTTGGCTTTGGCACCTTTACGGCACCCACTTTGATTCATATTGGGCTTAGCCAAACCATATTGTTTAATAATGAAAAAGCTTTCAAGATTATCCTTACAGAGAAGGTTCCTCGACAATATTATGGTTAATACAAAAATAATCACAGAAATGACAATTACGATTTTCTTATTCCTGTTCATGACTATTCCTCCTCCATGAATATCTTGTGAGAATTGGTGACGGCGTTAACAAAAACGTTTGCATTATTGATGGTGAATCTATCCATAAAATTGTATTCATCAATAGGCAGATTGGGGGTGTAGGTATCAAGGAAATCGGCAATCCTTGAATTTATTCCGGAGCCGCCTTGTCCATAGGGATAGAACATCATAAAGAGGGTATTGGACTCATAGGTTGAGAGACCTCCATGAACGGTATAATTATTAGGGGTGTATTCTTCGGGGAAGTGATGATCGCTTAACCATTGGACAATAGTGCTCTTATCGTTGTCGGTAAAATAGTGCGTCCCTTGCACGGCTCTACCGGGAGAGTTGCCAACTGTTTTCATGACTAAAATGATGTTGCCGGAATTCATTCTGGGGCCTTGAAGTTGGCGGAGACGTTCAATCGTGGTGTCAATCGGGGGGATTGGGGGGGATTGGGGTCAGACCCTGACTTGTTAGTTTAAGGATTGGATTTTGCTTTTGAGCCATTGATCGTCCTCCATTCTTGATCTCAGCCTGGCTAGGCCCTTCGAGACGGAAGCCGGCTTTACTGAAAGAGCGGCGGCGGTCGCGGTAATGGAGAGGCCGCGGTTGCAGGTGAGGTGGTAATATGCGGCGAGGCGGGCGGGGAAGTTGCGGCGTTTTCGGAACAGCTCGTCCTTGTCCACGGAGAAGGCGGCGGCTACCTTTTTAAGCTCCCGGTCGTGGTCCCCGCCGGCGCGCTTGGAAGCGGCCAGCTCCGGCCTTGGTTTTCCCTTTACGTAGAGAGGCTCCTTCTTTGAATGCCCGCCGGGCTGCAGCGATGCGGAAAAGAGATCGGCGGCGAATTTTTTCCAGAAGCTTGATCCGGCGCCGGCGAGGGAGAGCGATTGGGCGCGGTATCTTTGGCGGCTGGCGGCGCGGTCGGGTCCGTAGGCCAGGAGCACCGGCGTGGGGTTCAGCCATCGGAACTCGGGATTCGCGCCAACGTAGTCCGCGTAGCTTGACCAGGGATGGCCGGCCGGGTCGGCGGCCATACCGGCGCGGACCGGGTTGAGGTGGATGTAATGCGACAGGTGGATCCAGTGGGCCTGCTCGATGACCAGCACGGACTTGAAGCGGCCCTGGAACAGGTGCCCGCCGCGGCGGTGGCGGCGGTTGCAGCGCTGGGTGTAAACGGAGTTGATCCATTGCAGGGCGCGGGAGATATTGGCCTCCGGGGTGCGCAGGAAGAGGTGGAAGTGGTTGGTCATGAGGCAGAAGGCGAAGATTTCCAGGTTGAAGCGCTTGACGGCCTCGGCGAAGAGGGCAAGGAGCGAGTCGCGGTCGCGGTCGTCGGCGAAGATGGCGGCGCGGTTGTTGCCGCGGGCGGTGACGTGATAAACGGCGTAGGGATACGCCGGCCGGGGCCCTCTCGCCATGATCGGACTCTACTCCATGCGTTAAAGCATGTCAAGATTTCCCGTTAAACTAACAAGTCAGGGTCTGACCCCCCCCCCTGGTACCCTATCTCATACCCTAATGCATGTCAAGAATTCCCGTTAAACTAACAAGTCAGGGTCTGACCCCCGACCCCCCGACCCCCCGGCTGGACCCCCCGACTGGTCCTATCGCGGGAGATTTGCGAAAAAACCACGAAAGGGGTTAAGAAGAGAAAAAGGCGGAAAAATTAAAGGGTTGGGCTTAACTTAGTGCCATTCGGGTCAGACCCAATACTGCCCCATACTGCCATACTGCCATACCGGGGCGTTGGCCTCGGTCGCAGCTCGCGGGCGATGGTGATTTTTCAGTGCATAGAATCCACGGTCAGGGCGCGGATTCGGCCAGGAGGCGGAGGCCGATGCGGTAGGGATAGACTTTGTCTTCGGCCATGGGGTCGGCCAGGCACCAGCAGACCTCGGTTGGAATTTCCTCGATCTCTTCCGAGCTTTTGAGGCGGGCCATGAGCATACCCTGTTGGCCGGGCTTGAAACGCTGGGCCGCGAACGCGCCCACGCCGGCTGAGGCGGTGTCGCAGACCATGATGAGGTGGATGCTGCCGTCCTGGAGGAAATAGGCGGTCATTTGAGCGTTATTCCTTGTTTCCCTGCGTCTCTCGGTCATAATGTTCCAGGCCTCCTTACGCCGGCCGGGCGCGGCTGATCATTTCCAGTTGATTTGCAGAGCGATCAGCTCATCGCCCTGCCCGTCGGTTTTCAGCTCCACCTGGGGATCGGCGCCGCCGTTTTTCAGGGTCAGCTCCAGGGCGGCCCCGGAGAAGATCAGTCCGAGCAGCTCGATTTCGGGGTATTCCTTTTTGATCTCCGGCTCGCCGTGCAGTCCGATCCGGGCGCTTTGCGGGCCGGGCTCGGAAAAGCGCGGGCGGAGGAAGCTGAAGGTGTTGCGGTTGACGTTCACGTAGTTGCGGAGCGCCCGGGCCGGGTCGGCCTTGTTGAAGAAGGAGTTGTAGATGTCAGCGGGGACGCGGCGGACCAAGTTGCGGCCCCACTCGCGGGCGCTCTCCGGGTCTTTTTTGCCGAAGACCTCGTACACGGCCATTCCGGCCTTGCGGAAGAGCTTGAGCGGATACCAGGCCAGGGGGATGATCATGTCGTTCAGGGCCTGCATGTCCTCCAGATCCAGGTATTTCTGCCAGGGCTTGTCATGGTTGGCCCGGATCATCTTGGCGAAGTCAATCACCATGCTGCCCTTGACCCGGCGGGAGGTGTCGGCCGAGGCCTCGGCCTCGGGCATGGCGGGCCGGGGAGGCGCTGGAGGCGCTTTTTGCGCGGCGCCTTGCTGGGCAAGGATGGAGAGGCCGATGCGGTAGGAATAGCTCTTGTGCCCGGCGTCGGTGCAGGGTCCGCACCAGCGGACCTCGGACTCATAGGACCCCGACTTCTCGTCGCGCGGCAATTTAATGGAGAGCTTTCCGCGTTCGCCCCGGCTCAACTGGGTGCGGGTGTAAGCGCCCACCCCCCGCCGGGCCACGTCGCGGACCAGCAGCATCACGGGATCAGCCCCGACGTACAATAACCCGTGCTCGCTGTAAGATTCCCTGCTCTCCCGCCTTTTCTCAAATGGGCTGGTTCCAAGCATGCGGATTAATCCTTTCCCTTCGGAACTTTTGTTGTTAAGCCCCGCCCCTGGGATCCATCACTGATGATTCAACTGGAACGGATTTACATCTGCCCCTGATGGCGATACCTTCCATTATAGAAATCTCATTTCATTTGTCAATAGGGGGCCGTGAAATTCTTTAACGGCTCTATGCATCAAGGTATGAATGATATGCCAACCGCGTCGAGAAAAATTTTCATACGGATGAAAACGGATGGCGAGGCTAATTGTCCCGAAGACCGCCTCAACCTCTCCGCCCGAACAACCGCTTCCCCTGAATGACCCTGACCAAAACCGCGATAATAGCGGCCACCAGCAGGAGGTGGATGAGCCAGGCCATCCCGCCCACTGTGATGTGGGTTATGAACCCCAACAGCCACAGAATTACCAGTATTGCGACAATGCCCCAAAACATTTGCTTCTCCTTCCGAGTTGCTCCGGTCCGTTGGCGGCCAGATGCCTGACCGCACGGGCCGCCAACGAACCGGCATTATGTGTCGTGTGACTCAAGCTCACTCGATGGTCATCTGGTTTACTACCGCCTGCACGCCGTTAATGTCGTTGGCGAGCAAGGTGGCCAGGGTCTTTTCGGCCCGGTTCTTGGCCTTGCCGGACAACGTGACCACGCCATTAGTGGTTTCGACGTTGGTTTTAAGGGCGCTGGTCGAGCGATGGGACAGCAAAGCGAACTTGACCTGGGCGGTGATGGACGCGTCATCAATGTAGTCCGCCGCCATGTTGTAGGTCGCTTTGAAGGAGCCATCAACGGTCATCTTATTCTTGACATCTTTTACCCCCTCGACATCCTCGGCGTATGCGGTTGCCAGTTCCTTTTTGGCCTGGCTGGCGGCAATGCCGGTAAGGGTCACGACGCCATCCTTGACCGAAACCTCGATCTTGCTGTCGTTCACGCTTCGATGCAGCGCGAGGGTGGTTTCCACTTTGTCCTTGATCCACGCATCCGAGTTTGCGGTGGGTTCCTCGCCTTTAACGGTCAACCGGTTGTCCACTTTTTTGACCCCCGGCATGACCGTTGCGGTCGTTTCGGCCAATAGTTTACGGGCCGATCCGGCGACAACCCCGGTCAAGGTGACAACCCCGTTCTGGGACTTGACTTTTATGTCATCGCCCTTGAGGAAGATCTTGAAAACATACGAATCCTTGATGGACGACACGATTTGTTCATCCGTCACGGCGGACGCGCGCAGAGGCGCGACGATCATCATCAGAGCGACTGTGGCCCCCATCAGAGCAACATAATATTTTGCCTTCATGGTACTTTCTCCTTTTCTTATTGCGTTTTATGGTTAGTTGTTTTTCCGAATGAGCGGAACAACGAGGAGCGCGCCACCGACAATAATCGCCCCCGCACCAGCCCAGACCGGGATGACGACCGTCTTCCGTTCCTTGACCGACAGCTCAATCGGGCCCAACTGAGCCTTTTGGGTCTCCTTGGTGTAATGGAAACCGCCATACGCCAGACCCAGGATGCCGGCCGCGATCAACACGATTGCCGCAATTTTGACGGCGTTCATTTCGGTCCCTCTCAATCCTTAATTATTTCCTTGAAGGCGGTTTCGAGGTCCTTCCAGGCGGCCTCAATGCCTGTCTTGAAGCTGTCCCACTTCTCATTGCCCGCCGCTCTGAACTCGTCAAACTTCGCTTGAGCCACCGCGCGCTTGGCCTTGACAACATCAATGCGCTTGCGAAGGTCGCTCTTGGCCTGTGCGCCGGCCACGTCGGCCCTGGCCATGAGCACGTCGAGCTTCGCGTCCCACAGCTTGAGCTGCGCTTCCATCTTCTCCACGTTCGCTTCCATCTTTGCCATGAGTTCCTCCCATGCTTTACCCGGGTCTGATTAACGTTTTTAAAAACCTAATTATCGGTTATTATTCCTTGGCCTGCTTAAGGTCCTTATTGGAGACCCTCAGCAGCCAGAGGATTAGAACCACCAGCAGCACGACCACGAGGATAGTAATCAGCAATCCCCCCGCGTCGCCGCCCGCGTTGATCTTATCAACCTGTAGAAGAAGGGGTCAGGTCTCGACATTAGACATTTCCTTTATCTTATAGCAATAAATATTCGCGTTCTCAAAAGAAATGTCTAATGTCGAGACCTGACCCCCATGCCACGAAAGCAGTGGCGGGGCCGAGACCGAAGAGCGCATCACATCAACGGCGACAACAACCGGGCGAAGCTGTCTTTAAGCTTGACCAGGCGACCCCGGGAGCCGAGCGCCTCTTTGGTCACCTCCGCGCTTGCGGCCAGGTCGTGGTGGAAGCGGGCTTCCAGCTCGCGCGCGAACACGGGGTCCAGCACCAGGGCCCCGAGTTCGAAGTTGAGGCGGAAGCTGCGGATGTCGAGGTTGGCGCTGCCCACGATGCCCCAGCGGTCGTCCACCATCAAGGTCTTGGCATGGAGCATGGAAGGCAGGTACTCGAACACGCGCACTCCCCCGCGCACCAGCGACAAGAAATACGATCTCGCCGCCGCGCCCACCAAGGCGATGTCGCCCTTCCTGGGCACCAGGACGCGCACGTCCACCCCCCGCATGGCCGCGCTGATCAGGGCCTGGAAAATGGCCTGGTCCGGGATGAAATAGGGGCTGGTGAGGAAGACCTTGTTCCGGGCGGAGGCGATGCCGGCGAAGAAGACGAGAGCGTTGGCGTTATGCTCCTGATCGGGCCCGCTCGGGACCACCGCCACGATCGAAGCGTCGTCCGCCTCGGCTGAAGGGTGGGGCGGCGGCGGCAACTGCTCGTCGGTGGCGAACAACCAGTCCTCCACGAACGTCTGCGCCAGTCCGCCCACCGCCGGGCCGCGCAGCATCAGGTGCGTGTCGTGAAAGACCTGGGCGCCTTTCCGCCGCGACGATCCCGAATATTCGTCGCCCACGTTCATGCCGCCGGTGAAGCCGATCTTGCCGTCCACGACAATCATCTTGCGGTGGTTACGCAGATGCACCGACCAGCGCCGGCGCAGAGGATTGATGGGCAAAAACGCTTCCACCTTGCCGCCTGCGGACTTCAGGGCCTTAAGCCGCGCCGCGTCCAGGCCCATCGAGCCCAGGGCGTCATAAAGTAGTCTGACCTCCACCCCCGCCCGGGCCCGCTCAGTCAGGTCCTCCAAAAAGTGGTGGCCGGTCTCGTCGTTTTGAATGATGTAATACTCCGACCAGACGCTGTGGCGGGCGGACGTCACCGCCGCCCTCATCTTCGCCACCGCGTCTTTATTATCGGCCAGTAGCTCGACCCGATTGCCCGCCGTCGGCATGAGCCCGGTCAGGCTGACCGCGAGTTGCAGGAGCGAGCCTTCCAGCGCATCCACGGACAGCCCCGGCGCGGCGTGCCCTGGCCGGCTCAGGGTCTTGCGTAGCGTCCTGGCCGAGATGCGCTTGCGTCGGGTGGTGCGCCTGATCCCGGGGCTGGAGAGCAACAGGTAAGAAACGGCGCCCACCACCGGCAAGGCCACGATGGCGAACACCCAGGCCAGCGTCGCCTCCACCCCGTGCCGCCGCGAGACCGCGCGGAACAGGGCATAGGCGCTCAGCGTGTAAACGCACACCCAGAACAACGTCATCCTACTCATCGGCGTTGACTCCACGTCTCCTTGCCGAACAATAATTAGATTGATCCGCATAAGATGCGGAGGTTCGGTTTCCAATCCCTGTCAGCCTCCATTGCATCACGTTTTCCGATGGCCGTGAAATGCCGCTTTCGTATGACAACGGGTCGCCCCCATAGCTCAGTTATGAGGGCTGCCCGCTTTTTTCCTTTCCTCCTTCAGCCGATCGTCCGAAATCTCGACGGCAATGGCGGCGGATTGTTCCGTCGAAGCACCCTCGGTTCGGCGCTCGTATGCTTGCTCGGCTCGGTCGTCGCCCTCGCGCAGCTCCGCATCCGCCACTTGTTCCTGCTCGCCGGGCAGTTGGACCCGCAATTCCTCGAGCAGCATCATGATGGCCGCCGCGACGGGAAGCGCGAGGAGCGCGCCGAGGATGCCCATCAAAGTCCAGCCGGCCAGGAGCGCGAAGAGCACGACCGACGAGGGAAGGCGCAGGATCTTGCCATAGACCCGGGGCACGACGAAGCGGCTCTCAAACTCCTGGTACGCGAGCATCGAAAGGAGAACGATAACGGTGACGACCGGTCCGCGCGGGAGCGCCGCGAGCACGGCCGGGGCCACTGCGAGGAAGACGCCGACATAGGGCAGGATGTCCGCGGCGCCGGCGATTAACGCGAGCATCATCGCGTTATTGACGCCGCACGCCGTCAGCAGGATGAAGGTGAAGCCGGCCATGAGCAGGCATGTGAGCGCCTGTCCCCTGATGTAGTTGCCGACGATGGTTTCCAGGTTCATCATGATCCGGGAGAGCCGGATATGGTGCGAGCGCGGGACGACCGCGAAGATCCATCCCCGAAGCTGGTCGCGTTCGATCATCATATAGAGTGCGAGGAAGATGGCGCCCACTCCGTAGGCGACAACCACGGAGACGTGCATGGAGTAGGCGAACGCCCACGCGCCGACTCCGCTGGCGGGACTATCATATTTGAAGTTGCGCAGCCAACTCGCGAGCTGCGCGCTCGGAGGAAAACCGGCGAGCCAGTCCGCCAGGTGCGAGCGTAGCGCCGGCTCCTGCTGGAGCAGCGCCGAGGCCTGCTCCACAAGCGATGGAATCGTCAGGGCGGCGATGAGCAGCCCGGCCACGGAAATGGTCGTGAAGACGATCGCGATGGCGAGGCCGCGACCGACGCGCCGCGTTTCCAGCCAGCGGACGGCTGGACTCACCATGTCAAACACCAAAAGAGCCACGACGAGCACGAGCAGAACCGGCAAGAGCCGAATCAGCAGCCAGACCCCGGCGATGACGAGGACGAGCGTGATCAGTGTCTTGGGCACCAGTTCGAAGCTGACGACGCGCACGCGATCGCGCAGGGGACCCTCTTGCTCATATTTCGTCGGCTGATTCATATGGATGCCTCAGTGGCAGGGTCAGTTGCCTCCACCGTGTCCTTTGCCAGAGCCAGCTTGGTCAGCCTGCCTTCCCTTGTCCTTTTTCCAGGTCATGGCGAAATAATGCCCCTTAAAGTTAAGCTTTGACCCCAAGATCTGTCATCCTACTCATCGGCGGTGGCTCCGCCGCCTTCGATCTTGAGGACGGTGCGGGCGCTATTGCTCGGGGGACCCTCTCTCCCAGGTTTCGTCGGCAAAGGCGTCAATTAAAATCCGCTCCCATCAGTCATTTCGGATGTTTCACCGATCCGGCATAAAATATCTCGCAATCTCCCCCTCGAAGAAACTTCATGGTCTTGTTGAAAAGATTGGTCATGGGTCCCCCCATGGATTCCAGCGTTCTGACCGGGTCAACGAGGGGATTTCGGAAGGGGCCGTGAATGGTTTGACTGAACCTGGCGCACCCTTTTTCATCAAGCACCGCCACGGTCACATTGTCGAACTGCTGGTTGACGAAATCAAGTTTTCCAGTGAGGGCGATCCGGTTCTCTTTGGTCGCCAGGGCCACGTCTTCCGCCTCGGCCACGCCGTTATCAACCTTCCAGTCCGAGACCAGGGTTTGGACGGTGCTGGTTCCCCCCCGGGATTCCTGGTAGAGACTTCCGAAGTTGTAGCCCTTGGTCAGCAACGTGCCCAGCGGACCCGCTATAAAGAAGGCTCCCACGTCCACCAGGTTGAAGTTCTGGCTCTTTTCGTACTTAGCCAGCATCTGGTCGAGGTCCGTCGTTTCGAGGAGGAGGTTTTTCCCCTGGATGGTGACCTTTCCCCGGGCCGTCCTCGTCGCCTGCTTCCCGGTTTTGCCTTGCATCGTGAGGTGAGCCTGCAGATCCAGAGGGCCCCGGATAGATGGCTGATTTCGGAAGGTCGTCAACACGTCTTCAAAAGCAATTTGGGTGATCGCAAAATCAACTGTATACTTGGGGCTTTCATCGGTCATCACGCCCTGGATGTTCCCCCGGCCGTTTCCGCCGAAGATCTGGAACGTGAGCGGGTTGGCCTCCAGCAGCCCTTGGCCGGCTTTGATTTCCGCCACGATCCCGGTTAACTGCAGTTGTTCCACCCGGAGCTCCCCGCAGGACAAATTCCCCGCAAGGTAAAGGTGGCTGTAAAACTCTCCTCCCCCCGAGGCGAGGTTTTGGATCGCCAGGTCGCACTCGGTCGCCTCGGCCTGCCGGCCCGTCCTCTCATTCCGGTACAGGAGATGCCCCTTGGTGACGAATAGTTTTTCCAACTCAAAGGGGCTCCGGGGAGTCTCCGGGCCGGTGACCTTGGCCGCCAGGGTTTCAAGGTTGGAGTGCCCGCCTTGGTTAACGGTGATGAAGAAGGTGGGGGCCGTAAGCCATATTTTCTTGACGAGGATTTTCCGCCGGAGCAGGGGAAGCAGTCTTAATCCCACCTTCGCTTCTTCGGCCGTGCCGACATCCACCCCCTCGTTTTGGATCAGGAGATCTTTCGCCAAGACGCCGATGTGGGGGAAGAGCATGAGCTTCAGTTGGCCGTTGATGCGGACCTCCATCTTCATGGCCTTGGAAACCGCCTCCTCGATCCGCGGCTTGCGGTCGTTGAGGCTGAAGGTGAGGATAAAAATGACGATGGCCAGGACCAGGACCGCCCCGGCGGCGCCAAGGATAAGAATGACTCTTTTCATCTTTTCCCTCCTTTGTCCTTTTTCCTGGTCATGGCGAAATAATGCCACTGAAAGTTAAGCTTTGACCCCAATCTCTGTCATCCTATTCGTCGGCGGCGGCTCCGCCTCCAGCTCCCGTTTGCCGCGCCGTTCATCTTAAGTTGGTGCCATTCATGGATGTCCCCGGAATTCGCGCTAATGCCGAGAACCAAAACTTTCATTCGCTCTTTCATTGGTTATATTGGATTTTCTGGCAGATGGCCCGGACCTTTCTGAACTCGGGCGTGTCCGAGATCGGGTTTTCCCGGGGCGGGAGCGTCTTGATGTAGCTCCGCGTCGCGTTGCGGCGGTCCGCCGGGTCCGGATGTGTCGAGAGGAACACGTCGAATTTGGTCATGTCCCCGGTTTTATCGTGGAGCTTTTTGAAGAATGTAACCATGGCCCACGGGTCATAACCCGCGTCATAAAGAATTTTTGCCCCGATCTGGTCGGCCTCGCTCTCGTCATGGCGGGAGTAGGCCAGCATGCCGCCGGAAGTGACAATCTGCACGGCCAGGTTCGCCAACATTTGGTTTGACTGTTGCTGGCCGCCTACGATGATATTACCCACGAGGGACGCGGCCTGAATGGTCGAGAGCCGCTCCGAGCCGTGGCGGGCGACCACGTGCCCGATCTCGTGCGCCATCACGCCAGCCAACTCGGCCTCATTCTCGGCCTCGGCAATCAGGCCGGTGTTGACGAAAACATGGCCTCCGGGGATGGCAAAGGCGTTGACCTCGTCGGTCTTGACCCCGGTGAAGGTGTATTCAAAATCCACCTCCGGCGCGTTTCCGACCAGCTTCTGGCCGAGCCGGTTAAGATAATTGTTGACCTCCGCGTTGTTAAGGGTCATCCCTTGCGCCGCCAGTTCCGCGTCAACTTCGGTGTTGAGTTGGTCTCCCAATGTCCGCTCCTGCTCGATGGAAATGAGATTGAACTGTCCCTTGTTATAGCCGGAGGTGGCGCAGGCCGTTACCGTCAACGCTAAAATCGCGAGCGCCAAAATTATGAAGAATGGTGTCAAATTCTTCACGACCTCTCCCCCATCAGATTTAATTCTCTCCATAATTATCTCCTTTCCTCCTTCATCAAAGCGTCGGGCGCCATTGAATGGCTCTAACTTTAGGGAATTCTGGCGGATGAGTTTCATCCACGGCCTTGTTAGACTCGGATCGAGGTTTATCTTTTTATGACCATCCGGTACAATATCAACAGAAGAACAGCGCCGCCGATAGCCAGCAAGATACTCACTACATTAAATCCCGTGACCGTCCCAAGCCCCAAGAAGGTCCCGATAAATCCGCCTACAAAGGCACCCGCTATTCCTATCAAAATAGTAACAATGAGTCCTCCCGGATCCTTGCCGGGCATGACGAATTTTGCGAGCACACCGGCGATTAATCCCATTATTATCCAGGATAGAATTCCCATTGCCAGCCTCCATTCTTATTCTGCGTTCAATTTTTTCGCCTTGCTGTTATATTGGGGGATGGGGTCAGACCCTTGGGAAACAAGGGTCTGACCCGTGCCCGTCCCCCCAGTCCGAATTACCGCGTTACATCGTGAACTCGATCCTGCGGTTCAGCGCCTTGCCCTGCGGGGTGGCGTTGCTGGCCACCGGTGAGGTCTCGCCCTTGCCCACCGCTTGGAGGCGGGAAGAGTCCACGCCGGCGCTGATCAGGTACTGCATGACCGCGTTGGCGCGCTGCTCGGAAAGCCTCTGGTTATTGGCGTCGCTGCCGTCCGAGTCAGTGTGGCCCTCGATCCGGATCTTGGCGTTGGGGTTAGCGTTCATGATCGAGGCGATCTCGTTGAGCTGGTTGTAGTAGATGGGCTTGATGTTGGATTTGCCGGAGTTGAAGTTGATGTTGTTGAGGACCCAGCATCCGCGGGAGTCCACCCCCGCGCCCTTGAGTGTGCCCGGGCACTGGTCCTGGCCGTCCGGCACGCCGTCACTGTCGGCATCGCCCACGCTGCCCTGGAATATCTGTTTGACGTAGCTCTGCACCTGGAGGCCGCTGCTGAGGCTGTCCGCGGAATAGGGGAAACCGCAGCCGCCCTTTTCAGTCAGCTCATTAAGGAACTTTCCGCCCTGTTTGGACTTGCCGACCAGGATGGTGTAGATGCAGACGTTGTCGCCCAGGCCGCGCTTCATTTGGAGGGCCTCGGTGGAGGGCTCGCCCGTGTCGGTGAGGTTTCCGCCCGAGATGATGATGACGGCGCTGCGGCCGGAGGCCTTGCTCAACACGTCATATGTCTCGCGCAGGGCGACGGACAGGGAGCTGGGCCCCTTCTGGGGCTTGGCCTCGTTTTCGAACTCGCGCTGGAACTTGTCCTTGTTAAACGTGCCGAACATCTGGACGCGCTGGATTTTGTCTTGGTCCTTGGCGGCCATCACGCCGTAAACGTACACCGCGCCCTGGAGCGACGCGTCGGTCGGGATGTTGTTGAGGATGCGCGTGGCCACGTCGCGGGCAATGAAGTTCATGCTCTTTTGGTTGTAGGTCTTGCCCATCTCCGCCGATTGGTCCACCAGAAGCACGAAGTTGTCGTACTTCGCCGCGCTCGCCTTCCCCGCCCCCAGCGTAGCCAGCAACACCGCGGCGGCCGCCATTACCATTACCGTCTTAAGTACTTTCATTCCCTCTCTCCTTTTTTGGTCTGTTGGTCGGATTCAGGCTCTTGCCCTCTCCATCATGCCCCCGGCCCGATGGTCGGGGGCATGACGCCCCACAATTTTCCTGTAATTCATGTTAGATAATTTTCAAACCGACGCCTTTTCGAGGCCCGCGTTATTCTTGCGCCGAAGCTACGTGCAGGCTCCATTGAGCATTGGGGATATTATTCACGCTCATGGCAAGGGAATAATCGCCGGCTTCGAGGTCAGCCGGAAGCGATAGGGTCATGTCCCCGATCACTTCACCCTGGGTCAGGTTGCGGTCGAGCAGCGTAACCACTCGGCCGTCCTGACCCTGGATCGAGACCGCGACCTCGGCGCTCTGGGGGGCCTCGCCTCTCAGGCGGAAGGTGAAGGCCTGGCCCGGGGACATGTTCATGGCCATGCCGGATTCGTAAATGCCTCCGGTGGTGAAATCCACCACCAGCGCCACCACCCCGGGGATCACGCCCGCGATCAGCCACAGGCAATCCATGACCAGGGCCGACTTGTCAATATTGCCGCCCTTCTGGCCTTTGCGCTCGGGATGCATCAGGAGCCCGCAGTTCATGGTGGCCAAGGTCAACGCCACCAGCAACGCCAGCGCCAAGACCTTGTGCTTAAATAGCCGTTTCATGTTCGTCCGCCTCCTTTACGGTGCAACCGGACCGTCAAGCGATCGGGCTGTCCCGCGGCAAATGATACCAAGTATCAAAACAGGCCTTGGTATCTAAACTGACTGCTTCTTAGAATGCCCGTTTCCCCTGAATGACCCTGACCAAAACCGCGATAATAGCGGCCACCAGCAGGAGGTGGATGAGCCAGGCCATCCCGCCCACTGTGATGTGGGTTATGAACCCCAACAGCCACAGAATTACCAGTATTGCGACAATGCCCCAAAACATTTGCTTCTCCTTCCGAGTTGCTCCGGCCCATTGGCGGCCAATGTCTCACCGCACCGGCCGCCAACGAACCGGCATTATGTGTCGTGTGACTCAAGCTCACTCGATGGTCATCTGGTTTACTACCGCCTGCACGCCGTTAATGTCGTTGGCGAGCAAGGTGGCCAGGGTCTTTTCGGCCCGGTTCTTGGCCTTGCCGGACAACGTGACCACGCCATTAGTGGTTTCGACGTTGGTTTTAAGGGCGCTGGTCGAGCGATGGGACAGCAAAGCGAACTTGACCTGGGCGGTGATGGACGCGTCATCAATGTAGTCCGCCGCCATGTTGTAGGTCGCTTTGAAGGAGCCATCAACGGTCATCTTATTCTTGACATCTTTTACCCCCTCGACATCCTCGGCGTATGCGGTTGCCAGTTCCTTTTTGGCCTGGCTGGCGGCAATGCCGGTAAGGGTCACGACGCCATCCTTGACCGAAACCTCGATCTTGCTGTCGTTCACGCTTCGATGCAGCGCGAGGGTGGTTTCCACTTTGTCCTTGATCCACGCATCCGAGTTTGCGGTGGGTTCCTCGCCTTTAACGGTCAACCGGTTGTCCACTTTTTTGACCCCCGGCATGACCGTTGCGGTCGTTTCGGCCAATAGTTTACGGGCCGATCCGGCGACAACCCCGGTCAAGGTGACAACCCCGTTCTGGGACTTGACTTTTATGTCATCGCCCTTGAGGAAGATCTTGAAAACATACGAATCCTTGATGGACGACACGATTTGTTCATCCGTCACGGCGGACGCGCGCAGAGGCGCGACGATCATCATCAGAGCGACTGTGGCCCCCATCAGAGCAACATAATATTTTGCCTTCATGGTACTTTCTCCTTTTCTTATTGCGTTTTATGGTTAGTTGTTTTTCCGAATGAGCGGAACAACGAGGAGCGCGCCACCGACAATAATCGCCCCCGCACCAGCCCAGACCGGGATGACGACCGTCTTCCGTTCCTTGACCGACAGCTCAATCGGGCCCAACTGAGCCTTTTGGGTCTCCTTGGTGTAATGGAAACCGCCATACGCCAGACCCAGGATGCCGGCCGCGATCAACACGATTGCCGCAATTTTGACGGCGTTCATTTCGGTCCCTCTCAATCCTTAATTATTTCCTTGAAGGCGGTTTCGAGGTCCTTCCAGGCGGCCTCAATGCCTGTCTTGAAGCTGTCCCACTTCTCATTGCCCGCCGCTCTGAACTCGTCAAACTTCGCTTGAGCCACCGCGCGCTTGGCCTTGACAACATCAATGCGCTTGCGAAGGTCGCTCTTGGCCTGTGCGCCGGCCACGTCGGCCCTGGCCATGAGCACGTCGAGCTTCGCGTCCCACAGCTTGAGCTGCGCTTCCATCTTCTCCACGTTCGCTTCCATCTTTGCCATGAGTTCCTCCCATGCTTTACCCGGGTCTGATTAACGTTTTTAAAAACCTAATTATCGGTTATTATTCCTTGGCCTGCTTAAGGTCCTTATTGGAGACCCTCAGCAGCCAGAGGATTAGAACCACCAGCAGCACGACCACGAGGATAGTAATCAGCAATCCCCCCGCGTCGCCGCCCGCGTTGATCTTGTCAACCTGGGCCGCGAGCTCGGTGACCTGCTGATCGCTCAGTTTGTCGAGTCGGGAGCTGACCTCCTTGGGAGTAAGCCCGTAGTCGGACAGCCGCGCCGCAATCTCCTTGCGCTCGAGCGCCGTCTGGATCTTCGCGATGTTCTCGGTCCGAAGCGAAGAATCGGCAAGGGCCTCGTCCGTCCCGATCACGCCCGCTGTTCCTATCCTCGGCAACACTCCGATCAGGCCCAGGGCGATAATCAGCGCGAAACTCACGTTCCGGAGCGAGCCGAAACGGGCCGACTTTATCATCTTCCTCATTAACATTTTCCCTACCCCCTTGATCCGTTAAGGATCGGTTGAAACGACCTTCGTTTTGAGGAATCCCTCAATCCCCACTTTGAATCCGACTCAAGGTCCATGAATCCAATCCTCTTCATCTCAATTTCGGTCCTCCTTTCAGTTGCGCATCCGATGGTCCGCCGTTTATTAGTATCCCCTTTTGCGGGAAAGCTTTTGTCCTTTCGCCGGCAGCTCCACGGAAAACCTGTATGCTCTGCCCGTGTCCGCGATCAAGCCGCCGCCTGACGGATTGCCGGCCGAGGGGACGGCGCCTGGAAAAATATGGTGCGGCCTTCCCGGTGCATGATGTCGCCGAGCATGATGGCGACCAGAGATTCTTTTGCCGGGTTCGAAAGCGGGAGTTCGATCACCTCGTCATAGAGGGCCTCCACCAGGTCTCCCAGAGAGCATTCGTCCTCTCGATCCTGCCTTTCGTAACTCATGGCTTTTCCCTCCTCTTCGGGCAGTGCTGAATAAGCCTCCGCCCGTCATTTCAAAATAAGCCGATTAAGACTCGCGTCCTCCGGGGCATAGAGCGCAAGGTTTTGACTTGCGGACCGGAGGGCCAGGGCGTGAGGATTTTTCCAAACGACGCTGGTCTCCGGCGGCGGCGTGGCTGGGGCCGGGAATTGGTCACGATATGCGGTAATCGCCGACTCGATATGGTCCACCAGGATCGGCGCCGAAAAAGGCTTGGCCAAAAATGAGTAGGCCCCTCGGTCAATGACGGCTTGACGCAGCTCAGCGGGGTCATCGCCGGAAATCATGATGATCGGCAGCCAGGGACGCTTGCGCTTCAGCTCGCTCAAGAGGTCCAGGCCGTTGCCGTCGGGAAGGCCCACGTCCAGCACCGCGGCGTCGGGGGAATAACGGTCATAGATCCGGCGCGCCTCCGCCAGGGTGTGGGCCAGCAGGAACCGCCACTGGGGCCGGATTTCGCCCATGTACTTGGTGGCGACCTCCACCAGCGTGATGTTGTCATCCACGAATAACAAGGTCGTCGGCATGGTTATTTCTCCTTCCCGAGCCGGGGATCCTTGAAACTTCTGGTCGTTCACCCCCAATTTGCGCTGCAATTTCTCTGCAAGTTTGACCAGTCTGGAATCAGAAGCCCGCGGCAAATGATGTTTGAGAACATTGAAGATGATTTCACTTCTGGTCTGACTCATTTTCCTCTCCTTCCATGTTGAAGCGCTCATCCGTGTCGCCGGGGATCGGCCCTTTGATCTCGCCGTCTATTTCACGATGATGGTAAACAGAACTCTCCGGTTGGCCTGGGCGGCCCTGGACTCGATATCCTCGGGATCCAGCTCGTACTCGGCCGGCCGAGTCTCGCCATATCCGATTTGTTTGAGCCGATCCGGGGCAATGCCTCCTTCATTAATGAGGTAATCCCTGACCGATGTTGCTCTTCTTTCGCTCAACTCTTGGTTGTACTCATCAGAGCCGCTGGCGGAGGCATATCCGGCGACCAGGAAACGAAGTTTCGGGTTGGCTTTCAGCGTCTGGATGTTCTGATCCAGGATCGCCTTCCCTCGCGTAGTAAGGGCCGAACTATCGTGCGCGAAATGGGTATCATCGAGCTCGATGAGCACCACCGGCGCCGTGGTAAAGCTCCAGACACAGTTGCTATTCATGGCATTGCCTGCCAGTTCCCCGGTGTTTTTAATCGCGGCGGTATAGGTGGTGTCGGGTGCAAAAGGGGCATCCGGTGAAAAGGTCGCGGTTTTGGTTGTCGTATCATAGGTGGATTTTCCCTTAACGGGAGTTTGGTCAGGCGCCGTGACCATAAAGGATCCTTCGGGCATTGGCCCACTGAAGTTTGCGGTGATTTTCTTGGCGACGGACACATTGGTGGCGCCATTCTTGGGGCTGGTGTTGCACGCGGTGGGAGCGGGGGGGAGCGGCGCGGGGGCAGCGGCCATCGGCTTCTTGCCGCCGAACAGGATGGTCAGGCCGCCGGTGTATTCCAGGTTGTTGCAGGTATCGTTAAATTCGCAGAACAAATCGTGCCGGACGTCGGCCCGCAGGGCCACGTTTTCGGTGAGGAAGTACTTGAGCCCGACGCCATAGTCGAACATCCCCCGCTCGTGGTCATTGAGGCCCGACGGGTCGTTGATTTGAATGCCCCCGTAGCCGGCCGCGATGAACGGCACGAATTTCTTGTCCGGCCAGAGATGATACAGGAGGTCGATCCCGTAGCGGAAGACGCTGACGCTCCGGCCATCATACCCGCGTGCGTTGCTCGAGGTGGGGACCATGCCGAACATGGCCTCCGATCCCCAGTGATCGGTGTAGTTGTAGCCAACGCGCAGTCCATAGTACCAGTTGTTGTCCAGGTGCTGGAAGCAGTCGAACATATAACCGCCCACGAACGGCGACAGCGTTATCGCGCTGGGTCGGTTCTGGGCCAGGGCGGGGGCGCCTAAAAACAGCAGCGGCAAGGCAACCGTTAAGAGTAGAAATTTTTTCATTTGGGGTCCTCCCTTTTAAGTGGGCCTTCCCGTATTTCCGTAATACGGGAAGGTCCCACGCGTTTCGTTGGTCAACCTCGTGCCTTACGGCATGACAACGGTATCGGAAATCAAGGTCACCGCGCCCGCGCCTGAGGGCTGCGCTCCGGACAACAACCGGCCAGTGATCTGGGAGCCGGTATTGATCGAGATGCTGATATTAGCCAGGATGTTTCCCTCGAAGACCGTGTGATCTCCAATCGTCGCGGAGGTGCCCACCTGCCAATAGACATTGGCGGCGTCGGCGCTGTTAATGAGCCTCACATTGCCTCCGGTTCCGCATCCGGGGGGCACCGCTGCCCCGCAACCGACCGTGGTGAGGGTGGACGCGATCTGGAAAATCCAGACGGCATTGGCGTCTCCCTGGGCGTCAAGGGTCAGATCTCCCGACGCGATACTGAGGGAGGACGTGGATTTGTAGACCCCGGGAGGCCAGGTCACTCCACCTTGATCTCCGGAGATCGTCGCGTCCGGAGCCCGCCCGGCCGCGTCGCCATACGCAACCGTCAGGGCGGCTTTGGCGGCCGTCAGCCCGGCGGGATCAATCACCCTGCAGGCCGGACCGGCGGCGGTAACCGTGTAGATTGTCCCCGTTACTTCGGGGCAGGTCAGGCCGGTGATCAAGCTGCCCGACCCCGGGCTCACCCCGATGTCCCCGGTAATCGCGGAAATCGGAACGCTGGAGATTCCACTGCCGGACAGAAGCACGAAATTTTCGGCCGCGCCCAGGTCTATCGGCAGTGGACTTACTGTCGTCGCTGCGAGGACCGTGGTAAAGGTCCAGGGGTTGGGCACCCACGGAAGAACAACAGGTGGAACAACAGGTGGAACAGGTTCCACCAAGGTATTGCCGGCCAGGTCCTGGGCCCCGGTCGTAATGGTGGCGGTATAGTCGGTGTCGAAGTCGAGATCGGCTAAGGGGTTAAAGGTCGCCACTTTGGTCAATACGTTGTAACTGACGATTCCGTCCACGGTTCCGCCAGGCCCAACCAGCGTGAAGTTGTCGTCGGTGATCGTTGTAAGTTTCATCTCCTCGTTGAAGGTGGCGGTGACGGACTTGATGACCGGCACCAGGGAGGCAAGATCAGCGGGGTTGGTTAGACTCACCCAGGGTCTGGCGGTGTCCAGCGTGGCGGCCGTTTTAAAACTCCAAACATAATTATTTAACAGGTGATTGCCGGCCAGGTCCATGGGCCAGGTCGTAATCGTGACGGTATAGGTGGTGTTGGCGGCGAGAGGGCTATTGGGGAGAAAGGTCGCAATGTGGGTCAATACGTCGTAAGTGCCCATCCCGTCCACTGAAGGCACGATCGTAGCGGTCCTCACGTCGATGATCGTCGGGTCCATCGCCTCGCTGAAGAGGGCGCTTATGTTCGTGTTGATCGGCACATTGGTGGCACCATTAGCGGGAAATACTGAAATCACCGTGGGTCGGGTGGTGTCCGGCGCTGTACCGGTGGTAAAGGTCCATGGGTTAGGCACCAAACCGGCGGCCAGGGCATTGTCAGCCAGATCCGTGGCCGCGGTGGAAATCTCGGCGGTATAAGTGGTGTTGGCCAGGAGATTGCCGCTCGGTTTAAAGGTCGCAATCAGGCCCACATAGGTCACCGTTCCTGCAGCCGTAGTGGTCCCGTTCATTAAGGTAAAGGTGTTGGGGGCGATGATCGTGGTCGGGTCCATCGCCTCGCTGAAGGTGGCGGTGACGGCCGAGTTGAGCGGCACCAGGGAGGCAACATTAACGGGGTAGGTTATAGTCACCTTGGGACTGGTGCTATCCGCCGTTGCCCCCGTGGTAAAGATCCATACAAAGGGACGTGCCAGTGAAACGCCGAAAAGATTCTGGGCTCCCATTGTAATCGTGGCAATATAGGTGGTGAGGGGCAAGAGATTGATGGTTGGTGTAAATATTGCAATATGGTTTGTTGCATCATAGGTGACGGTCCCGCCTACGAGAACTCCGCCCGGTCCGGCAACCGTAAAGGTCGCGGTGCTGATGGTGTCCGGGGAGTCCATCGCCTCACTGAAGGTGGCGGTGACTTTCCGGTTGATCGGCACCCCGGTTACAGTATTAAGAGGGGTTACGAAAATCACGGTGGGACGGTGTAAGGCATACGCACCACCTCCGCCCCTGCACTCATCATTTTCGCACGCGCATCCCGCGGCCATAAAAACGGCCACGAGCGCTGCCATCACGAAAATCGCGTAGCCTCTCAATTTTCTCATTTGTTTCTCTCCTTTTTTCCCGTAAACGTTGATATGCATTAGTTTTCCCGGTTCCCCTTCGCCTGAAATTCCTTCAAGAGATTTTCCAGGTCAGCTATCTTTAAATTTTTGCTTTGGCGGCCTTCATTGCTCTCTCCTCCTTTTCAAAAACCTCATAATCAGTGATCCGAATCGTCTTTTTCCCCGGTTGATCCTCCCGGATGAAGCCCTTGACCCTGACCGACTCCCGAAGATGATCGAAGAGTTCATCTCCCTTGGCATCCCTTTCAATCACAAAATCCAACTCCTGGTCGGAGGAAAAAACGACTGACACCATGACCAAGTGCTCATCCGTGTCGCCGGGCACAATAATCCCCTTTAGAAATACTTCCTCTCCCCTTAATCCTGTTTCCAAGATCTGATGTCTGTTTTTATTCACCGCATTCTTCAGATTATTCGGATTATCTTCACGGATCATGCCAATCATGTAAGCGCCTGATATTTAAGCAATCGCTTTCCATACCACGCCATGGCTCGGAACTCGGAATTCCGATCTTCGTATACATTACGGTATTAATAGGGGTAAGAAAGGATAGAATGGAGGAGTTTCCCGGCCCCGGACCTTCGCGAGGTCATCCCCGATGAGGGAACGTGCCGGAAACAATGAACAAATATTTCGACTTGAAGTGGAGGAATCAGAGGGGGACGAAAACGGAATTGGAAGGTCTTAATCAGCGGTTTCGGAATTTAAGGTTCCGATTTGTTCTAATACTTTTGGCTTTTTAGACTATTCTTCAAGGTTGTATTGCTGCAGCAGAGCTTTCAGTTCAGGAACATCAAAAGCCTGTTGATAATTTTCATCAAATAACCTCCTGATAGTGAGTATCTCGTCCTGGATGGCAAAGAAAGCATCCACCACCTCCGGATCAAAGTGCTTTCCGCTCTTTTCCCAGACAATGACCAGGGCCTTCTCCACGGATAATGGTTCCTGATAGGGTCGTTTGGAGGTCAGGGCATCGAATACATCCGCGGTTGCCGTGATGCGGCCGGCGATTGGTATCTCTATACCCTTTAGACCATTGGGATAGCCGCTTCCATCCCATTTCTCGTGATGGGTAAGGGCTATAATCTCTCCCAGCCTGATGAATTCGGAGTCCGAGCCCGTGAGGATTTTGGCGCCGATGACCGTATGCAGCTTCATAATTTCCCACTCCACCGGGTCCAGCTTGGCTGGTTTCATCAGGATCCGGTCGGGGATGCCGATCTTGCCCACGTCGTGCATGGGCGTTGCATAAAGAATGGTTTCAATCGTACTTTCGTCCAGTCCCATGCGGCGGGCAACGGCAGCGGAATAACGGCTCATGCGCTTGATATGTGCGCCAGTGACCTCGTCCTTGTACTCGGCGGTCATGGACAGCCGGTAAATCGTGTCGAGCGAAGCTGCTTTTACCCTCTCCAATGCCTGATTTAATTCCTCGGTCCTCCCGGTTACCTCGGACACCAGTTCTTTCCGGTAATTATTCAGCAAGTCGTTGTAGGCCTTGACCTTCAGCAGAGACCGGACCCGGGCTAAAAGAGAGTGTCCCGTTTGTAGTTGAAGGCAGGATGGCGGCCCACTCGGCCATAATTTATCCCACCTTCCTTTCCTGAACAACTCTGTCTTCAGTAAAGTCTTTATCAAGGACCGATTTGAGGACCCAGA
>Ga0307378_10002902_pt1 | contig 25573 bp, 24 predicted proteins | sample UN1MG_FD_202238 | JGI IMG/M metagenome (GOLD analysis project Ga0307378, IMG submission 202238) | Soil microbial communities from Risofladan, Vaasa, Finland - UN-1 | ecosystem: Environmental > Terrestrial > Soil > Coastal area > Acid sulfate soil | place: Finland: Risofladan, Vaasa | collected...
AACCTCGAACGCTTCTCTCACAACAGCCGACATTCCCTCCGCGACGATCACGCCGCCCCCACGCATAAACGCTAGGAGCTGCTCTGTCAGCTCGCCGTCGAGGTTGGTCGAGGCGCTCTTTGTTAGGACGATAACGACCGTTGTGTTAAAATCCTCAGGGCAGACCTCAGATACATCGATTATGCTGTGTGGTCCAACCGCAGCGGCCACGATATTTTCCCACTCGAAGGACCAGTCGCGCTTCAGTGGGTCCGGGTGGGTGCTGGCTCGCCGGACCGCATCAACAGAGACAAGTATCGTAACATCGGATGGGTGCCTATGTGTGGGGTAAGCTGCTAGGGTATGAATCGGACGGGTGCTGAACCTGGGCGGCTTTAGGATCGAGAGAATGAGGATGCCGAGGATGACTGCGGCCCCAGTGAGCGTCAGAAAAACACCTGGCGGACGTAAGGGATTGGGTGAGCGGAGAATCGCAATCAGCCCGTAGGCGGCCGCAAGGATGCAGACTGCGAGCGTGCAGTTGAGGAAGGTCTTTACCGTTTGCACGCGCCGGTGCCTCTGGGGCGAGAAGGTCTGGACGAGAAATCGCCGATCTTCAGGAACTTGAAGAAAAAGAGCCTGATCAGCTCCAGCAGGGTGATCGCGATGTTGAGAAGCTTGTCGCCTTTGGATTGGCCGGCTATGCGAGGCAGGTATTGGACGCGGACCTCGCGGAATCGACAGCCGAGGTATTTCGCCTTGACGATCACCTCTGCGTCCACGCCTATGTTCTTGGACTCGATCTGGAACCTGTGTATCATCGATCGGCGCATGAGCTTGACCCAGTTGACATCCCGCAGCGTAACGCCAAAGAGAACGGCCATCGTGGCCCGAAGAAGGAGTGTGTTCATCCTCCTGAAAAGTGGGTCGCCTCGGTCGGAACGATAGCCGACTATGATGTCCGCCTCGTCCGTATATGGGAGGTACTTCTGGATGTCCTGTGGATCGAATTGCCTGTCGGCTGGGATGATCATCACCCAGGGATAGCAGGCATGCTTCAGGCCAGTCTGTTGGCCACCCCCATAGCCGACGTTGAAGGGATGGTGGATAACACGGACGCGCTCGTTCCGGGCCGCAAGTCGCTCCGCTACCTCACCCGTCCGGTCACGGCTGCCGTCATTGATGATCAAGACCTCGTATTCGTCAAGGAACTCCTCCGCCGACTGGATAATGTCGCAAACCGCTCCCTCAAGGTTAAGCTCCTCGTTGAACGCGGGGACAATCAGCGAGACCTGCTTGCTGTGCAGCTCAGCTCTCCTTCAAAGTGCCAACCGGCTCAGACCGCCACAGGATTGCCCGACATCCCAATCGACTTCGTGACAGCCTCGATAACGCGCACGACATTTAGGCCCTCAACTCCGTCTGACAACGGCCTCTTCCTTTTGAGAACGCAGTCGATGAAGTGAGCGCACTCGGCCAGCAATGGTTCCTTGACCTCGATATTGGGGATGGTGATGTCGCCGCTTCTAAGAGACAGCTGGAAGTCGCCGTAACTGTCGTAAGCAGGCTCCTTCATGACGCCTTTGTCGAAGAGCTTGATCTTCTCCAGCGTGCTTACGTCGTCTAAAACCGCCATCTTTTTGCTGCCGATAATGGTGGTCTCCCGCATTTTGCGTGGATACAGCCAGCTGACGTGGACGTTCGCCGCGACGTCATCCGGGTATCTCATCGAGATAAAGGCCATGTCCTGAACCCCGTCCGACAGATAGGACGAGCCCGTCGCTGAGACCTCGATCGGCTGCGCCCCGACAAGATATGAGATAGTCGATATGTCATGCGGTGCAAGGTCCCAGATGGCGTTGACGTCTTTTCGGATCGGCCCGAGGTTCGTCCTGGCCGCGTGGATGTAGTATATTTTTCCTAAAACTCCATCGCTCATGTAGCCCTTCAGGACGGACACCGCCCTGTTGAACAGGAACACGTGTCCCACCATGAGGATGCGCTCTTTCTTGGCGGCGATCTCGACAAGCCTCTCGCACTTCTCGAGGCTTGTCGCCAGAGGCTTCTCAACTAGGATATCCTTGCCAGCCTCGAGCGCATCACTGGCTATCTTGAAGTGACTCACAGCCTCGGTGGCGATGCAGACCGCGTCGGTCCTCTCGAGCAAGTCTCGATAGTCGGTCGTGATGGCAGCGCCAGGGTGCCGCCTCCGAAGCGACTCGAGCCTCTCCGGGGACAGATCGCATAGCCCCGCGAGCTTCACTCCTTCTAGTGTTCCGAAAGCCCTTACATAGTTCTTGCCCCAACTCCCGCACCCAATGATCCCTAATCGAAGCACCTCACTCACACCTCGTCACGCTTTTTCTTCTGCAAATACCGCTCCTGCTCACTGAATATGCAGCCACAATACTGCTGCCTATATAGACCCATCCGTTTCGACTCCAATATCCCCTCCTTCCAACCCACACGGAAGTCGAAATAGACGAACTCCACCCCATACTCATCCGCCAGTCGCCCACCCAACTTCACAATATCATCGTGCCTCTGATACTTGCTATAAAGAAGGGTTGTCGTGAATCGCTCGAGCTTTCTCTCACCGCAAACCCTTGCCGTCTCTCGCAGCCGCATCTCGTAGCAGATAGGGCATCTCGGCTCCCTACCAAACACCGCCGCTAGAAACTCGTCAAGCCCATACCTGTCATCGAGCAAAACCTCCGCACCCGTCTCGAATCCAAACACCTTCATCGCATCGAGCCGCCGCACAAACTCTGTGTAGGGATGGATGTTCGGATTGTAGAAGAGACAAGTGGCTGAATACCCCTGATCAGCGAGCCGCTCGAACGGATAGACCGTGCACGGCGCACAGCATGAATGCAGCAGGATCGGTTTCTCGGCGGCCATGTCAGCGTCAGAAGATGAACTTCTGCCCAAGTTCTGCCCGCGGCATTGCCTTCTCAGTGTGGAAGTAATTGAACGCCAGCTTCGTCGCCACCCTGCCCCGAGGTGTCCGCTTCAGGAAACCGATCTGCATCAAAAATGGCTCATAGACGTCCTCGATCGTGTCCCTCTCCTCGCTAAGCGAAGCGGCAAGCGTCTCGACTCCGACCGGCCCGCCGTCGAACTTCTCTATGATCGTCCTCATGAAGCTCCTGTCCATCTTGTCCAAGCCTTTCTCGTCAACCTCAAGTAGATGAAGCGCCTCGCACGCCACGCTCTTTGTTACAGTCTTTGCCCTGTGCACCTGAGCAAAGTCTCGAACTCGCTTCAGCAGCCGGTTCGCGACCCGCGGCGTCCCCCGGCACCGCTTGGCGATCTCGGCCGCCCCCTCGTCATCGACCTTGACGTCTAGTATGCTCGCCGATCGCCGGACAATGCTCAACAGGTCCGCCTCGCCATAGTAGTCGAGCCGCTCTCGTATCCCAAACCTATCCCGAAGTGCGGCAGAGATGAGGCCCGACCGCGTCGTCGCCCCGACCAATGTGAACTTCGGCAGGTCGAGCCGTATCGTCCTCGCGCTCGGCCCCTGGCCGATGATGATGTCCAGGTGGAAGTCCTCGAGCGCGGGGTAGAAGAACTCCTCAACCACACGATTGAGACGATGTATCTCATCTATGAATAAAATATCCTTTTCAGCAAGATTAGTGAGTATCGACGCGATATCGCCGCTCCTCTCAAGAGCTGGCCCTGTTGTCGTTATCACCGAGACACCCATCTCCTTCGCCAGAATGTGGGCAAGCGTCGTCTTGCCGAGCCCAGGCGGGCCTGCAATAAGAACATGGTCGAGCGCTTCGTCTCGCATTCTGGCCGCCTCGACACTCATCAACAGCCGTTTCTTGGTGTTCTCCTGACCCACGAAGGTGGCGAACCTCTCAGGCCGAATGGTCAGCTCTAAAAGCTGCTCATCCTCCTGCCGGTTCCCGTCAACAACCCGCGTTGTCACCTGTGCATTCTCCAATACAAACGTCCTTTCCGGCGGTCAATATAAGGTTGACCGCGCCACGTGTCAAATGAGGCGCCGACAGCGGGGTTCTACCTGGTCCGCCTAACGTGGTTGCGGTATTGGCTGTCCCCAAGAGGCGCGCTTATATCGCCCGGCGCAAGCAGTATTGGGGATGCCAGGCCAGTCTGAGTCAATACCAGCGGGTCTTCAGGAAGACCTTGAGCGTGTGCAGGTATTCGCGGACTGTGATGCTGTATGGGAATATGCGGTGGCGTATGCAGTAGCCGCGCCATAGCTTGTCGATAAGCGTTGATATGTGCTCAACGGGGAGCCGGACGAGAACGCGCACCAGCGGATAGAGGAAGCGGAACTCAACGACAATCGCAAATAGCGTCCTGAGTCGCTCTATCTTGCGCTTGCCTGGGATGTTCAGCATTGAGCGGTCGAAAAATGAGGCGGGATAATCTAGCTCGCCTTGGTCGAGGTACCCATGCTTTTTTGCGTAATCGCATATCCACGTCTTGGGGTAAGCCTGAAGGAGCGTCGCATAGGCGTAAGACGGCTTGTGCTTCATGCTGAACCTCAGTGTGGCCAGGTCGGTGTCCAGCGAGCTGCCCGGCGTGCCGAGTATATTCTGTGTGACGAGCCTGATACCGCTTTTCTTGACTATTGTGCAAGCTCTGTCGAGCTCCTCAAAGGAGAGGTTACGCCTCAGTATGTCGTTGCGAACGTGGTCGTCTATGCACTCAATCGCCATCTTGATGCTGATGCAGCCGGCTTCGTGTAGGGCGCCAGCGATCTCTTCAGTGACCAGATTCGCCCTAAAATGGCAGTGGAACGGAATGCCGACGCGGTCCTTATATTGTTTTGAGAACTCCAGTACCCAGTCCCGGGAGAGGATGAACGTGTCGTCCTGAAATAGGATTATCTCAGGCTTGTAACGCTGCTTGAGCTCGAGCGACTCTTGAATGACGTTCTCCACGCTGCGGGACCTGACGGCCTTGCCCTTGCCGGCATAGAGCTCTCGGTAGGCGTGGTTGAAGCAGTAGCTGCAATCGTAGGGGCAGCCTCGACTTGCCATCATGAACATAGTCTTGATCTGATGTTTGCCTGCATAGTGGCAGAATATCTCCCTGTCGGGGAATGGGATGCTGTCGAGGTCTGCCACAAGCGGGCGGACGGGATTCTTATGGATCGTCCCGTCGTGTTTGACCCAGAAGTTCGCAACGTCTGTCGGGAACTTACCATCATCGAGCGCCTCGACAAACTCAGCAATGGCGAACTCGCCCTCGCCGAGGCAGACCGCATCGACGCCCGGCTGCTCGATCATCTCCGGGAAGAAAGTGGGATGTGCTCCCCCGAAGACTGACAGGACCTTGTAGCGTTTCTTGAGCTCGAGGTTGATGTCGAAGAACCGCTGCTCATAGCCGGTGGAGAGGCTGTAGCCAAGCATCTCGGGCCTGAATGCCTCGACCACGTCGAAGAGGTCGCCCTGCGTGATTGCTGCGAGCCGCGTCTCGTGTCCCGCGCGCTTCAGGACGCTTGATAGGTAAGTAACGCCTAGCGGCTCCATGACGATGTCATGGATGATGAACATTATGCGCATCTATGCAGCGTCCTTCCGTTCGACTTGTGCTCTTGGGCATAGCTCCAAGACAGCCAGCTCAGGAGCACATCTGAACCTGAACGGCGCATATCGAACGATGCCGATGCCTTTTGTTATGAAGATGAACATGTCGCCAGCGTTGAACAGCCCTGCCGAAAATCTTTTGAAGACCCTAGACCGTGAGACGAAGGACCCGACCCCCGGAAGACACATTTGGCCTCCATGTGTGTGCCCCGCCAGAACGAGATCGACTTTTCTATCGAGTATGTAAGAGACCACATCCGGGGAGTGCGTCAAGAAAAGAACCGTGTCGCTCACAAGCACGCCCTCGAAGCTCGACTGAATGCAGTGGCGCCCGCTGATAAAGTCGTCGATCCCGATGATGACGAGCCTCTCGTCTCCTCGCTCGATGACGTGCTTCTGGTTGCGCAGAACACGGGCCTCGAACTGATTCAGGGCGGCGACGAGCTGAGTCGTATCGTTCTTCTGATTCACGATGTATCTTTCAAGGAACAGGTTGCTTAGCGGGTAGTGGTTATAGTCATGGTTGCCGAGTATGGCGAGCGTTCCGTTCTTTGGGCCGATGCGATCGAGGTTGCGCATGATCTCTTCAAGGAGCGGCAGACCCGTATCGGTCTCGATCATGTCCCCGGTTATGCAGATCAGGTCTATGCTCTCTCGACTAAGCTGCTGGGCCGCCCGGGCTATTGCTTTAATGATCTTGGGGTTAGTGTTTTCTCGCAAATGAAAATCGGACAGATGCAAAACCTTGAAGCCTGAAAATCGCGAGTCGGGCTTGAGAATCTCAACCCGCGTTCGTGAGACCGTCGGTGAAAACGGCTCCACCCAATAAGCGTATGCCGCGATCGCGGCCCCGATTGCTACTACAATGCTAATTACAATAGTTATCATATTTGTGTCTCCGAGCGAACGAGGCTATGGGTTCGAGGTTGAAAGGTCAAGGTTGGAACGTGGGCCAGCAACTGATTTGGGGCGAGGCGCAGTGTTGGGCTTCGGCCCTCGGGTGGCTCTTGACAACAAGGAGGGAACTGGGCAATCTTCGATATGGATGTTGGTTTGAACTCGTCATTCAACTGAAGCGGAGGATAGGTTTATGTGGGCCTACTTGTGGGAAGGGCTTGTCAATATCTGCTCAACTGTAATTTATTGCATTCTGGGCTTCGCCATGCTCGGTGTGGGTTACAAGATATTTGAGTTCATCACGCCCTACGACTTCGACAGACAGATTACCGAAGACAAGAACGTGCCGCTGGGGATCATAGCTGCCAGCGTCATCATTGGTGTTGCGCTGATAGTGATCTTTGTTCTTGCCAAATACGTTGCGCGGGCCTGGTAAGGGAGGTATAGGCCGGCCTTTCTTGCGGATTCGCTCGCTGCGGAGTAGCTGCGCATAACAGTCGCGCGTGCGTTCGTAAGGCGGAGGCTTTGAATGCCAGCAGAAGGTGGAAAGAAGCAGAAGCCAGAGATGGCCTGGTCAACGTTGCCGTTCGTCGAAAGGCCTCTGACCTCGCTTGTGGTCCTGCTGTTCATCGCGCTTATTCTTACCGGCATTTATTTTTGGTTTCACAGCTATTACTGGGTAGTCCTCGCTGGTATAACGCTGTTTATGTCGCTCTCGGCCTACTTCGTTCCCACACACTACGAGCTCTACGACGACCACATGGTTATCAAGCGGTTTCTGACCACGCAGAACAAGAAGTGGGCCGAGTTCAAGCGGCTCTATTCAGATAGAAACGGCGCATTCCTCTCACCGTTCGACTCTCCGAACCGCCTTGAGAACTTCCGCGGCGTATTCTTGAGAATCCCTCACAATAGGGTGGAGACCTTCCGCTTTCTTCAGAGCAAGGTCCCTTTGGGCGCAGCGGACAAGACAGTCGAGGCGAGCTCAGGTGATAAGGCCTAATAGGTTGATGCCGGACGACCGCTACGTCAGCTCGTAAAAGTGGTCTTGTGCTGGCGAGACGGATGCTCAGATCGCCTTGCGGGAGCCTACGTGGCAGCCGCTGCGTGTCTTGCGATGATGTCTTTTTGCGTCGGTCGTCCCAGAAAGAGACGTCCGGCGTTGATGTGCTACTGCAGATAGGGCCAGAAGGATGCCGGGAGAGATAGTCAACAAAGGATACGTCGTCGAGCTTGAGGGGCCAATGGCGAGGGTTAGAACAGTTCGGTCCGAGGCGTGCGCCATGTGTGCTGCAAAGGGACTATGCCACCCATTCGGGCAGAAGACGACCGAATTGCTCGCCAAGAACACGATCGGGGCGAGGCCGGGCCAGGAGGTTCAGCTTGTCATGAGACCATCGTCGCTCCTTACCGCCTCGTTCCTTCTGTATCTAGTGCCGCTTGGGTTTGTCATCGGCTCAGCGGTTGGCGGGCATTTCTTGGCCGAGGCGACCGGCTGGTTTTCGCCGGAGATAGGCTTGCTCTTGTGCGTTGCCTTGGGCCTTTGTGCATCTTTTTTCACGGTGAGGTTTTTTGCCCGGCGCCTCGAGAGCTCGAAGAGGTTTGAGGTACGCATGGTCCGGCTTGACGCCGCTTGCGGCCCTGACGCTGCCTGCCACCACCGTTGAGAGGACGGTTCTGCATTCTGGCGATTGTGCGCTGGGTGTCGTCAGTTCTGCGCTGTTCGGACTTGTCTGTCAGGGGTGGGGCCGGTCTGTAGCCCGGGGCTACTTTCTAGAATCGGTTAGCTCGGCTATGCAGTGATCGAGCTTGAGATGGCGGGCGAGGCTTGCCGGGTCTATAAGTGGCACAAGCCGGCCGTCGTCGAGTATGCTTTCCGACAGGAAAGGAGCTACTGGAGCTCTGTTTGGGCTCGAATCCGCTCGGATCGAAATCGCCTGCCGCTTGTCGCCGAGCCCATCAACGAGCAGCGAGAGCCGGGCAAAGCCGTGTCCCAATCTCACTACAGTTGCCCCTTCGGGGGGCTTCTCGGTCGTTGAGGCAACTATTGCTGGCCCGCCATTTGCGCCAGTGCGGAATGTAACGTAGGGGGACTTGCGCTCGCTCTTAGGGAACGGCTCAGGCCAGGGCACATCTGACCCCACAACATCGAGGACGAGAGAGAGTGGAACACCCAGAACCTGGTCCGCTACGTGAAGCTCACAGACGGTGATGTTGCTGCGGGATGTTGGGAATCTCAGCCGGAACGACGTAAGAGCATCATCCTCAAACATAGCATCTGCCACGCCGAAATTGGCCAGCAGTATCTTCTCAAGGTGCCGAAGGATGGCGTCCAAGGGGGAGTTGCGAAGCGGTGCTTTGCATTTATTGCCTGTGATCAAGACCGTGACCATGTGATCAGCCTCTTGGCCAGAAACGGTGATCTCAGCAGCCCCGCTGGGGACGGTCTGGCCAGCCATTGGCATGAAGCTCACACAAAGATCGATGATTGGGTCGGAGATGATGTCCAGAAACTCGGCATCGATCTGGGTTCCCAGCAGTTGGACCTGTACGGAGCAAACGATGCCTCGCTGTCTTGCGGTTTCCCTGATCGCTCTGGGGATATCCTCCATCAGGCTGCTCAGCGGTTTTGACCGAAGCTCGCTCATGGCGTTTCGCAGCCCTCCAACGTGACGAATGAAGTCGTGGCACATGTCGCCCATCCTGTCAGGCAGCTCGGGGCTGCTGTGCATCAGCCCAGCAATGCTCTGGGCGAACTGTGCGATCTGCTCCACCCGTCCAGACAGGTCTGCAATCGCAGCGTCAGAGACCTCGTGTCCTGAGGGCACTGGGACCATCAGACCGGGTCGGCTCTTGATTTCCTCTGTCCACGAGTCGTCGGCAGAAGTCGGACCACGGGTCACCTCGAGTCGGTTGCATAACTCAAACTCTATCTCGCCGATCTCGTAGAACGTCGCGAGTATGCCCTCAAGCTCTTTGGAATTGTAATCCGAGGCGATGAGGAACTTGAAGCGGAAGTAATACTTGTTGACGTCGTATTCCGTTATGTCAGGCACTTCCTCAAGGATGGGCAGGTTCAGCAGCACATCGCCTGCGACCTCCAGCATTCCGTATAGGTCCAGAGGCTCGAGCCCTGTTTTGAGTATCCCTTCTGATGGCCGGATGGAGACGATGTAGCACTCTTTACCCCGCTCAACAGCGTCAAGAAGGAGCCTTCTTTCAAACGGAGAAGCTGACTCGAGGAACGCTGGGTCAAGGTTAAGCTCCGCCTCAAGCGCGTTCTGCTCAGGAGCATCCAGCCTAAGTTGACCTGAAGCGAACAGCACGAACAATGCCCTTAACTGCTCAATGTGTGTCTCGATCTCCTTGACGCTCGCCTCGCCTCTGTCGGACTTGATCACGAGTCGCGGAAGCAGACCGATGCTGCTCTGGAGCGCCTCGAGAGATGCGTCATCGAGAGTCTCATCGCTCTTCAATGCACTCTCGAGCGACCACTCAATGGTGTAGGCGAGCTTGGCAACGCCCTGCAAGCCGAACATGATCCCCAAGCCTTTTAGCTTCTGGATTGACCTCAAAACGCCCTGCAAGGCTTGGCGGTTGTCGCGGTCGGCCATGAACCGCGCAAGGCCGCTCAAGGCCCGGTCGATGGTTCTAAGCGAGTTCTCCTTGAATCGGTAGGCAAAATTGAGCGTGCCGCGAGAGGCTCTCTCGGCCCGCTCTCTCATCAAATGCGTGTCCGGCGATTCGCTGGAAGCCCGCTTGACTCCCCCTGGGGGAGCGTCCGTGGGTGCGGTCAATCCCGGGGCCTCTTTGGCGTCACAAACTGCTTCGTAAGGGATTCTTGACACAATCCTAGCATTAAACTGTGAGAGCAACTCCCTGAGGCGTTCCTCATCCTCCCTTGACGCGACAAGCAGCCTGACCTCGCACCGATCGGTGTTAGCACCGCCGTTGCCGCCAGCGGGGCCTATCGAGCGGGCCAGCAGCTCACAATGAGTTACCACGGCCCTGATCAGACCGTTCACGTGATCGCTTTGTCTCTGCTCATCAAGCTCGGATGGCCCGGTGAGCGCGTATAGATTGTAATCCAGCTCCCTCGCCAGTCCAAGCAACCGCTGGTCGAGACGCTCAGCGTTAAACCACTTCAAGTATTGCTCTACGCTCCCGCTGGAGCTGCTCTCTTGGTCAGCCAACGAATGTTTTATCCATTGAGAATTGTGCTAATCACTCGCAGGTTTCATCAGTCTTTTCGATCGCTTGTGTTGGATCGTTTAGCTCTCATATTCTGTCCGGGACGTGTTGGGGGGGACACTTCGACCGGGTCCGCTCGAGCGTTATTTCCCAAAGAACGATCTCAACCTGGAGCGGAGCTTCAGGATAGCCCCGGCGTGGAGCTGGGAGACCCTACCTTCTGTTATGTCAAGTATTGTCGCGATCTCCTTCATCGTCAGGTCCTCGTAATAGTAAAGGGCGAGGACCAGCCTCTCTTTTCGCGACAGTTTATCTATCTCCTTCGCCAAGAAGGATTTTGCTTCCTCGGTCAGGTATTTGGTGTCGGGTGTGGGAACTTGTGACGAGGCGTCCAGAAACAGCCTGTCCTGACTCCACTTGTCATCCTCGCTGGCCAGAAACGAGTCGAGGCTTAGCAGCGTAACGCTTGAGACCTTCGACAGTAGGTGCTCGAACTGCGCGAGCGAGAGGTTCATTGCGTCGGCGACCTCCTCGTTGGTGGCCATCCTGTTTCTGTCCTGCGAGACCCGAAGTATCGCGTTCTCGATCTGGCGCGATTCTCGCCGCACCGAGATCGGTATCCAATCCTGTGAACGGAGCTCGTCGAGAATGGAGCCGCGGATACGGCTCTCAGCATAGGTCTTGAAGCGCACCTCGCGGTCTGGGTTGAACTTGTTCATCGCATCTATAAGGCCGAGTATGCCCGCATTGACAAGGTCGTCAGTCTCAATGTGCGGCGGCAGTCTGAACGCTATGCGCTGCACGATATACTTGACGTAGGGGACCATCTCAATTATCTGCCGCTCCCGAACATCAGGATCGGAAAAATCAACTAGCTCCACCGTATCACTCTTCTCCAAGCTGAAAGCCTAGCTCTTACACTGGTCCGCAATCCTCAAACGAATCTACTGAATACGTTGCCTAACTTCAACAGATTGACGGGCGAGATAGCAAGTCGTGGGAGAGAATCTGCGAGCTAGCCTTGCCTGATACTAGAAGACCATTTGTTTATCTTGCTTAACTACGAATGCACATAATAGGAAAGACTCTTTTTTCTCCATGCCTTATGTGTCTCTGATTTGCAGTCCCGAGGCTGACGAAAAAACGCCGGCCTCAGCGCCGAGAGACGGTCTGTTTTGTTACTCAGCCTGGCAGTTTTTGGGGTCTTGGTCAGGATGTTGACTTGCCGAGTCGCTGATTGTATGTTGCCTCCAGCAGTTTCGGTGAGTGGTCGCGTCGGCTTGTCCTCGCTGGTGCGATGAGCTTGCCGATGCGGTCGATTGCACGATGAGTTAGAAGTGGTGCGCGGTGTTGCACGGAGCGAAGGCAGACGATGGCAGTGGAGGTTTCGCGAGTGAAGAGGGCTCAACGGGGGTCGCCGCCCCCCAAGGCCGAAGTTCTGGCATTCGTAGGGCTTGGCTCGAACCTGGGCGACCGCCAGAGTAACATACGAACGGCCCTTGATTTGGTTGATTCTGTCTCCGGTCTTAGCGTTCTAGGCGTATCGTCGTTTTACGAGTGCGAGCCGGTCGGTCGGTCGGACCAGCCGGACTTCATCAACGCTGTGGCCGAGGTCAGGACATCGCTCTCGCCTCGTTCGCTGCTCAAGGCTCTTCAGGGGATAGAGAAGAGGATGGGCAGAGCTCCTTCGCGTCAGCGGTGGGGGCCGAGGCTCATCGACCTCGACATTCTCCTTTATGGTAACGAGCTCGTGCTTGCGCCTGACCTCGTAATCCCTCACGCTTTGATGCACGTGAGGCGTTTCGTGCTTGCGCCTCTTTGCGAGTTGGAACCTGACGTTGTGCACCCGGTTCTTGGGCTAAGGTGCCGGGAGCTTCTGCGGCGTCTGAGTAGTGGCATGAATCGCGAGAGCTTCTCTGGCCAGTCTGTTCGGGTAGCTGTTCAATGAAGGATACGAGATATTTCGCAGTTGAGGGCCCGATAGGGGTAGGGACGACAAGCCTTGCTAGGATTCTGGCCAGCCACTATAAGGGCAAGGCGGTGCTGGAGCAGCCGGGCAAGAACCCGTTCCTGTCGGACTTTTACAGGGACAAGGAGCGTTATGCGTTCCAGACTCAGCTGTTTTTTCTCTTCAACAGGTATCAGCAGCTGTTGCATCTAAGCCAGCAGGAGATATTTGGGACGGTAACATTCACCGACTACATCTTTGGCAAGGACAGGATATTTGCGAACTTGAACCTCGATGAGAACGAGCTAGCATTGTACAACAGAATCTATGGGTTTTTAGATGCCCGCTTGGTGAAGCCGAGCCTGGTGGTCTTCATTCAAGCCACGACAGACGTCCTGATGAACAGGATTCGGACGCGGGGACTCGAGTATGAGAGACCGATCACGGAGGAATACGTGGACCAAGTCAATCGGGCATATAACTGTTTTTTCTTCCATTACGTCGAGACGCCGCTTCTCGTCGTCAACACGTCCGACATCGACTTCGTCAATCAGCCAGAGGACTTGATGGACCTGGTCGGCGAGATCGACCGAATGGGGGAGGGTACGAGATACTATAGACCGCTTGGATCCACGAGCAGATAGGACCGAGACGGATGCGCGAGGCGCAGGTTTTCCCTTCCTGTTGAACGAGGCTCTGCCTCGGGTCCATTTTTCTTGCTCAGGGGTGCAAGCTGTGCAACGGAGGAAGGAAGTTGGCTGAGAATAGCGTAACTATCCCGGCGCTGCTATCCATGAAGCGGGCGGGTCAAAAGATCGCGATGGTTACTGCCTACGACTATCCAACGGCGCGCGTCGCGGATGCAGCAGGTGCGGACGTGGTGCTGGTGGGTGATTCTGTTGGCAACGTGGTGCTCGGCTACGATGGCACAATGCCTGTTACACTGGATGAGATGTTGCATCATACGAAGGCGGTTGCGAGAGGCCTGAGCCGGGCACTGCTGGTCTCGGACATGCCATTCATGAGCTTCAACGTCTCCGCGGAGGAGACGATCAGAAACGCCGGGGTCCTTATCAAGCAGGGCGGCGCCTCAGCCGTCAAGATAGAGGGCGCGGGGCCCAGGTGCGACACGGTTCGGGCGCTGTGCGAGGCCGGCATATCGGTCATGGGACATATCGGTCTGACGCCGCAATCGATTCATCAGCTTGGTGAGTTCAAAGTCCAGGGGTCGGCCGCGGACGATGCGAGCAGGTTGGTGGACGAGGCCAAGTCGCTTGCTCGTGCCGGCGTGTTCTGCATTGTAATCGAGGTTGTGCCGAGGGAGGTGGCCGCCGTCATAACAGGCGAAGTGAGCGTGCCTGTGATCGGGATAGGCGCCGGGCCTGATTGTGATGGCCAGGTTCTCGTATTTCATGATCTATGCGGTCTCAATGGGCCTGGCGAGAAGAGGCCAAAGCACGTTAGGGAATACGTGGACGGATTTGGCGTGCTGAATGAGGCGGTCACAAGTTACGTGCGGGAGGTCCGCTCGGGGGTATTTCCCACGGATGGGCACTCATTTCACCTGAAAGCTGATGAGCGTCGGGCTTTTTTTGCCCGTCAACAGGATGCTGAGAAGGTGTGAGAGATGAAGTTTGCAGGAAGCAAGCGCGAAGCTGGGAACCTCATAGCCCGGGCAAGAGCTGATGGCAAGACGGTCGGCTTTGTGCCGACGATGGGTGCGCTGCACAAGGGGCACACGAGCCTGATCGAGGCATCGTCGTCAGAGTTTAGCTACACAGTCGTCAGCATTTTCGTCAATCCGACACAGTTCGGGCCTGACGAGGACCTTGGCCGCTATCCGAGAGACCTGAAGCGCGACCTCCGCATCGCAGAGGGCGCTGGGGCCAGCCTCGTCTTCGCACCATCGGTCGAGGACATGTATCCTTCTGGGTTCACAACTTTCGTGGAGGTCAAGGCCCTCGGCGATGTGCTGTGTGGCGCCTCTAGGCCTGGCCACTTCAGAGGCGTTACGACTGTGGTTGCGAAGCTTTTGAATATCGTCAGGCCGGATGCTCTCTATCTCGGTCGCAAGGACGCTCAGCAGGCGATCATTCTGAGCCGTCTGGTTCGCGACCTTGATCTTGATGTTAAAGTAAGGGTGATGCGGACGGTGCGCGAGCCGGATGGGGTTGCGCTATCATCGCGCAACGAATACATCTCCTCGGGGCAGCGCGCTTGCGCCTCGAGGTTGTTCGAGTCGCTTAGTAAGGCTGGGCGTCTGTTCGAGGCTGGAGAGCGGGATGTGCGGCGGATTGTTGCTGCGGCGCGCGTTATTCTCGATGGTGAACCTCAGATAGATGTGGAGTATTTGGAGGCTAGGGATGCTGAGAGTCTGGCGGAGCTGTCGCGGGTGGAGAGTAGGACGCTGCTGGCCTTGGCGGCGCGTATTGGGGGCACTAGGCTGATCGATAACATCATTCTGGACCCCGGCGCAGGTTCATTTGAGGCTTGATGGTGGGAGTTAATTGTTTTTTTAATGAGGTTTTCAAAAGATGCTAAGGATTGTTCTCGGCGGTAAGATTCATAGGGCCAGCGTAACAAGCTGCGAGCTTGAATACGAGGGCAGCTTAGAGGTGGACCAGGACCTTCTGGACAAGGTTGACATAGTTCCTGGAGAGAAGGTTGATGTGTACAACGTCATGAATGGGGTGCGGTTTTCGACGTATATGATCGCTGGCAAGCGAGGAAGTAAGGTAGTTTGCGTCAAAGGTGCGGCGGCCCGGTTGTGTGAGCCGGGCGATAAGATTATTATAGTTACTTATAGAATGATTGACGAATCGGAGGTTCGCACCTTCAAACCGCGCATATTGAGAATGGACGATGACAACACGCCGACCGGCCAGTGAGTTAGTTACGGCGTATTTGTATTATGAGACGGGATGGTTTTGGTAGCTGCAATGGATAGCGCCCCGCAAGGTAAGGATAGCAATGAGAGCTCTCGCTCTTCGCTGGCCTGGTGGAGTAGAATCAGGCTAGGGCAATTGCACCTGTTTGCTGATTGGCCACTCAAGTTGTTCGCCGGACTAATAGCGATATTCCTCTGGATTATGGCGGCGTCAGGCTACAAGGAGAACATAAGGATGCCGGTTGCCTTGAAGTTCGAGGGACTGAGGCCTAATCTCCTGATTCTTGAGCAGTCGGTGGAAAAGATCGACGTAACAATCCGCGGAACGTCTCGCGTGATCAGTTTGCTGACGGCTGACCAGATAAGTGCATCGTATAGTTTGGCGGATGTTTCCTCGCCCAAGGAGCTCACGGTTCGGATATTTCCGGAACAGATTAAGGTTCCTGCGGGGACGTTGGTGACCTCGGTGATGCCGTCATCCATTCGGCTCAAGGTCGGCAGGAAAGCGACGGTGAGGGTTCCCATCGATCTCGACATCAAGGGGACGCCAGCGCCCGATTTCACGATCGTGAGCAAGACTTCGGAGCCCAAGTCCGTCCTCCTGGAGGGGCCAGAATCCGTGCTATCCCACGTGGACTCCCTCAGGACCGAGGCGATAAATGTGAGTGGCGTGACCGAGCCATTTGCTGGACGGGCCTACCTGATCCCCATACATCCGCTCGTGAACTTCGTCGATACCAAAAGCGTTTTGGTTAGAATCGATGTTCAGGAGAGGACCACAATCAGGAAATTCCTCTCGGTCCCGATCCAGCAGGTCCCGCCGGAACGGCCGGTCTCGATAGTCCCGCCGCGGATCAACGTTGACCTGAGAGGCCCTGTGTCGGCACTTGCGAACGTGCAGGAGGAGCAGCTAGTTGGCATAGTTGATGTAATGGACCTGGGAAAAGGGCGCTATCTGCGGACTCCACGGTTCGATTTCCCGGAGGGAATATCAGTCAAGAGCAGGGACCCAGACAAGGTAACTATCATCATTAGAGACGACTGTGTAGGAGGAGAGTGATATGGCGGAGCTTTGCGTCAACATCGACCATGTTGCGACCATGAGACAGGCGAGGCGCACGTTTGAGCCAGACCCCGTTTTCGCAGCTACCATTGTTCATTTGGCGGGGGCGCACGGGATCACGATCCACTTACGTGAGGATAGGCGGCACATCAACGATCGCGACCTGCATCTGATTCGAGAGGTCTGTCAGATAAAGCTCAATCTAGAGATGGCCGCGACTGAGGAGATGACTAAGACCGCTTGCGAGGTCATTCCCGACCAGATAACGTTGGTGCCGGAGGGTCGCCAGGAGATCACGACGGAGGGTGGTCTCGACGTGGACACTGATCAAGGCTCGGTCAGAAGGGCGGTAGAGGCTGCCAAGGACGCTGGAATCGAGACGAGTCTGTTCATAGACCCTGTCAAGAAACAGATCGATGCATCCAAAAAGATCGGCGCTGACGCGGTTGAGATACACACAGGAAGTTACGCTAACGCTCGTGGCTTGCCACAGCAAGCCCATGAACTGGAGATAGTCGCCGAGGCGTGCGCGTACGCTGACAATATCGGCCTGGATGTATATGCCGGCCACGGCCTAACTTACTACAACGTTGTGCCCGTCGCCGGGATCGGCGATATTCAGGAGCTAAACATAGGGCACAGCATCATAGCTCGAGCGGTGCTCGTGGGCCTTGACAGAGCCATCAGAGAGATGCTGGCGCTCATAAAAGGAGCTCGCTCCACACCCAGTTGATCCCATAGACGAGCAGGTGCGCGATCAAGGTTATCGTCACGACCTCGGGGAATTTGCCCTTGATGGCCGCGCGCCATTCCGGGGGCACGCAATCGATGTCGTCCTTCTTGATTGTGATATCGGCACCTATGACTGTTGATGCCACAACGCATTGAAACATCGCCGCCGGCATTGGTTGGCCGAGGCAAGTTGCCCTGATGCCCCCCAGAATGATGCCTAAGAGTATCCCTATCAGCCATTCCAGACCGAAGATGCCCATGAAGATGCCCGTGAAGTAACCCTCAATAGCGGCAAGACCCGCACCGAGCAGTAGCGAGAGAAACAGCAGCTTGACAGCAGTGCTTCCAGGGAAGAAAAGCGTCCTAAGAAGCTCAAAGGGCGAAAGAAAGAACAACAGCTCGAGAAACCAAATCCCGCCGAAGGCCAACATCCCGGTGATGCCCTGGTCCATTACCGAGCGCCGGTAATCCTTTTTTGGGCTGACGAACGCACCACCATCCGTGCGCTTGTCATATTCGTTGACGACACGTCGCAATCGTCCGCTAAACCCTATGTCCTCGAACGTGGCCTCCTGGAGCTGCGCCTCGATTACCGTAAGCTCGATCGGCAGCTCTCCCCTGTCTCCCAGAAAAAGGTCAGTCAGTTCCTCCATGCTCAGCATAACAGCGCCGGACTCATAAAGCGACGCAGCGGCCCTTTGAGCGGTCTCTGGCGCCTCGTTGCCGTCATAAAGCAACATATACGGTATCTTCCTGAGTCTGGCCATCACCCTCCTCCTGGAAACGAGTCTCCCGCCACGCAGTTTTATGCTGTTGTGACTCTACCAGACTATTTTTAGCGAGAAAAGCTCAATAGGTCTTCCCAAAATCAGATTGACCGTCGGCGAAGTTGTCTCTTGAAGTTGCCTGACACGTAGATAGATGAGTTCATGTTGGAGTCCGAACTGCTGCCTCCTTCACCTGGCGGGTGTAAATGAAGGAGTGAGGCTGCAATCCCCGACAGGGGATACCGTGGGTAGCCGTGCATGCAATGCAACGGGAGGGTTATCATCGAGGCATAGGAGCTCTCTTTTACCGTCAGGCTGACGCCTGCGGCTACCTGTGGTGTGCCCTTTCGGGCAGCATCCCATGCGCCCCGTCCCCGACGCGGCCGCAACATTCCCCTCTTCAATCTGATTATTGGGGGTCTGCCGAATAATCAGATTGAGCCAAGCCAGGGGCGGCCTTTTGGACTGCGGTGACTGGTCTTCGTGTCCGCAGATTACGCAGATTTCACAGATTGACGTGGCGTGTCCTCGAGCTGAAGAATCGGTCCCCGCAAGCTGCGATGCTGATGCGAGGTTCATGTTGCATTCTGTTCAATAGGAGGTATAGTCTAGAGTGTGGGAACTGTCTTGGCTGATGCGTTGTTAGGTTGAATGCAAGCGTTGGTCTGGGGCAGGGGGCATAAAGTAGCGTTTTTGATATTGGATGAATTGTGGATGGCGAGTAATAGCACTTGTTGAGAATGAGTGCTAATACCAAATACTAACAACTTCAACAGGAGGTTCGTTTATGAAGTTTGAGCCCTCTCAGGACAGAGTGCTAGTCAAGAGAACGGAGGAAACCGAGGTCAAGAAGGGCGGGATCATCATTCCCGATACCGCGAAGGAGAAGCCTGTCCAGGGCAAGATTGTCGCGGTCGGCCCCGGGCGCATGAGCGATTTTCAGGGCAAAGTGATTCCGGTGAAGTACAAGGTTGGCGAGAGAGTCTTATTCGGCAAGTACTCCGGGACCGACGTGAAGATAGATGATGAGGAGTATGTGATGATGAAGGAAGACGATGTTCTTGGTACCTTCAAATAGGATTCCTCATGATAACTTGCAGACAACTCACAACTCCACATTGAAAGGAGACCAATATGGCGAAGCAGCTTAAGTTTGCTGAGGAAGCGAGAAACGCTATGCAAAGGGGCGTTGCTCAGCTGGCCAAGGCCGTTAAGATAACGTTGGGACCGAGGGGACGGAACGTTGTTTTGGACAAGAAGTTTGGGTCACCGACTGTAACAAAAGATGGCGTTACAGTCGCTAAAGAGATCGAGCTAGAGGACCCGTTTGAGAACATGGGCGCCCAGATGGTTCACGAGGTTGCGAGCAAGACTTCGGACGTTGCTGGGGACGGGACAACTACGGCGACTGTTCTGGCGGAGGTTCTGTTTCGTGAGGGTATCAGGAACGTCGTCGCTGGCGCGAACCCGATGGGTTTGAAACGTGGCATCGACAGCGCCGTTGAGGCGGTCGTGGGCGAATTGAAGAAGATGAGCATTCCGACCGAGACGAGGGAGCAGATCACGCAGGTTGCCACGATCTCTGCGAATAACGACAGAAAGATAGGCGAACTGATAGCGGATGCGATGGAGAAGGTTGGCAAGGACGGCGTCATCACGGTTGAGGAGGCAAAGGCGATGGAGACCACGCTTGACCTCGTCGAGGGGATGCAGTTCGACCGTGGCTATCTTTCGCCCTATTTTGTGACGGATGCGGAGCGGATGGAGTGCGTTTTAGAGGACCCCTACATTCTGATCCATGAGAAGAAAATCAACAACATGAAGGACCTTCTCCCCATTCTCGAGCAGATCGCGAGGATGGGCAAACCTCTTCTGGTGGTCGCTGAGGACATCGAGGGCGAGGCGCTTGCGACACTGGTTGTCAACAAGCTGCGCGGGACGCTATCGGTGGCGGCGGTCAAGGCGCCTGGGTTTGGCGAGCGTAGGAAGGCCATGCTTGGGGACATTGCCGTTTTGACAGGTGGCAAGGCGATCACCGAGGACCTCGGCTTGAAGCTGGAGAAGATCACGCTTGCTGACCTTGGGACTGCCAAGAAGATCGTTATTGACAAGGACAACACTACGATCGTGAAAGGTGCGGGCAAATCTGAGGACATTCAGGGTCGAGTTAAGCAGATTAAGAATCAGATCGAGACATCGACCTCGGATTACGACAAAGAGAAGTTGCAGGAGCGCCTCGCCAAGTTGGTTGGCGGCGTTGCTGTTCTCAAGATCGGTGCGGCTACCGAGAGCGAGATGAAGGAGCGCAAGGCCCGTGTTGAGGATGCGTTGAACGCAACACGAGCGGCGGTTGAGGAGGGCATCGTCCCTGGCGGCGGAGTCGCCTATCTTCGCACGATTCCAGTGCTTGATAAGCTGAAGGTAGATGGCGACGAGAAGATCGGGGTTGAGATAGTCAAGAAAGTGCTCGTAGAACCGCTTAAGCACATCGCCGAGAACTCGGGGCAAGAAGGCTCAATCGTTGTGGAGCATGTCAAGAAAGAGAAGGGCAACGTCGGTTTTGACGCCGAGAAGCTTGAATACGTTGACATGATGAAGGCGGGCATTATCGACCCCACGAAGGTCTCTAGAGTAGCGCTTCAGAACGCCGCAAGCGTTGCTGGACTGATGATCACGACCGAGGCGATGGTAACCGACATCCTAGAGAAGGAGTCCTCAATGCCCCAGATGCCGCCAGGCGGCGGGATGTATTAAAGACCCATCGGAAAGCCGAAAATATCGCAGTTTCAGAAGGGCGCGGCCTTGATGCCGCGCCCTTTCACTTTGGAGGCATTCTCTGCCGGCACTTCCGCTGCAAGTGGAACGAAGGTTTTGTGACAAGGGGAGCCTGGCAGACCGGGGGCATGGGGTATTGTTCTTGGAGTGTAAACTGGGCTTTCACGCCTATATTATGATGTTTTGTGCACGTATATGTGAGTCGCAATGAAGGCATCATAAATACACAACAGGGAGCCTAAAAGCATTTTATATGTTCAAAATGGTATGTCTAAAGATTGCCTCTTGACAATGTTGAAGTGGATAGCGAAAATATATAGTTGTAATCAAGAGTTATGTTTGGTATGTCATATATGCTGACATGTAAAGTGATGTGACACCTACGTGCAGGTTAGGGAAGGTGTCAGGTATTAATTAACAACAGGAGTAGCGAAATGGCGCGAGTAAGCGAGCAAACTCTCTTGCTGCCTATGGTCTCTCACTGCCTCAAGGTTCTAGAGGTGCTGTGTTGGAGTGAGAAAGAGATGACGGTCAGCAAAATCGCTGACAGGCTTGATGTGAGCAAATCGACTGCTCATCACGTCCTTCAGGTTATGAAGACGCACAAGTTTGTTATCCAGAAGCCCAGGGGTGCGTACAGAGTGGGTCCCAAGTTATTGTCCCTTGGCTCTGCTGTGTTGCGCAGAACCTTTGATAATGCCAGGATTGAGCCAGCCATGGACGAGATCGCGGCGGCCACACAGGAGACAGTGGTATTCGCTGTTACTTGTCCTGAGTGTCCCGGCCTGTTGGTCATTTCCGAGCGGGAGACGCCAGACCCTATGCGGCTTCAGTCGTATCTCGGCAAGTGCATCTCGGAGGATTTCTTCGGGATCAAGCTTGATAACGTTGATGCAGTGATTCGGGAGGCGATGCCGGCGAGCGACTTCACGACCTCTCACGAGGACGAAAGGATACAATGCATCAGCTCGATCGTCTCTGACAACAAAAAGGGTGTCACAGGTGTTCTGGCGATCCTAGTGCCTAAGGACCGACTGAACAAGAACAAGATCAAAGAGTATTCGACGCTGTGTCAGGAGAAAGCGCTTACGTTGGGGGCGGCTATCGGCAAATTTGAATGAGGCTCAAACTGTAACGATGCCTTCAGCTTGTTCTTAAGATAGGTCTTTTGTGCCCGCCGCTGTGCTCTCAAGCAGTGGCGGGCGCAGCTGCTGTGTAAGGTGGTGTGTACTGCCATGTGTCGTGCGAAGCCCTATCTCCCTTTGCAATGTCGTCTCTTGACCCCGCGCAAAACGTCTCCTTCCTGCATGCCGCAAGAAAGAGAAAAGGCCAACCCTTCAGAAGGCCGGCCCTTTCCGTATAGTCTAAAGCCTACGAGGCAAACTCGTGCGAGGCTAGATCGATCCTCACCCAGGTGTGCCTGGCAAGAAAGCGTTGGTTTTCTCAGATTACTACTTCATCACGACCAGTTCGTGCATCATCTCAGGTTCTAGGGGCTTAGCTAGCCTGACAGGAGTTTGGGCCATGAGAGGGCCATGCGCAGTCCAGTTACCGCTCGTGTCGATGTCGACTAGATAGTAGTAGTACGTTGCGCCCTGCCTCACATTTGTGTCCATGAACGAATAGTCTGCGCCCGCGGCGGCAAACGCTGTTGCAGGAATGAACTCGCTTACCTTGCTACACCCGGTAGCCTCGCCATCGCAACGATATACTAAGAAACCGGCGTTGTCGATCTCGGTTGCTGTCTCCCAGCGCACGAGAGCTTTGTTGAAGCCGGCCTCAACCGTGAACGAGGATAGCTCGATGTAGTTCATTCCATACCAATCGTAGTGGTAGCCTAGATCGATCCTGTAATGGTCGTCATGGTTGTTTCCGTCGTTGCACCAGAAATCCTTGTCCTCCACAGTGCTCAAGTGAACGCTATACCTCGTGTCCTTGCCCTGGCCGGTCGTGGTGTTGACGAACTCGCAATGTCCCTGGCCCCACTCGTCAGTGTAGGCTGGAATCCCTGCATCGAGGCAAGGGCTGTTCTCGGAGAGGAAGTAGAACGTGGAGTTACACGGCCTCTCCTCATCCTGGTCGCCCTCAAACTCCGGGCGCTGGTCAATGTTCCCTGTGCCCGGATAGGGCGAATTGGTCCCTGTCATCTGAACATCTGAGTACATAACCTCGATGTTACTGTGGATGTTTACGTCGTCGAATCCCGGCGGACCGTTGAAATAGACGATGTTGTGGATCATCCTCAACCAGTAGCCCTCCGTGTCGCAGCCCTTAATGCCATAAACATCCAGAGTAGGCGGGCCGCCAGCGGCATCCTTGCCATACGTCGGCATATTGTCGTCACAATGATAGTTGTCAACAACTGTGTTGTTCTTGGCGTAAACCCGCGCGCAGTTGCTCTCGATGCCCGCGCCTGCGCCCTCTGTTCCCACGCAATTCTGGCGTATCAGGTTGTTCTGGACCTCGCTGCTGTTGTGATCGCCGGAGACCAAAATGCCGCCGCCCTGAGCCTGGGCCTCGTTCCAGAAAATGCAGCAGTCTCGAACGTAATAGCCCTCATAGGTGTTAGATGCAGCTGGCCACATCAGGAAGATGCCGCCGCCGCCGCCGCCCGCCCCCGCGGCGTTCCCCGGAGCTCTGTTGTCCCAGATACAACAGTTTGAGATAACGCCGCAGCTGTACTCCCAAGCCATGCCACCACCTTTGGCGTAGCTTGTGTTATTGGTGATTTCCAAGTCAAACATCACGATGTCAACGTTCTCATCACCGTCGGTCCCAACCACCCTGATGCCGCCACCGTTGCCGGTCGCAGACCCGTCAGAGACCTTGAAGTTCTTGATCGTGATGTCCGAGCAGTGTTTGATGACGGTGATCCGGCTCTGGCCGTCGCCCTGAAGCCAAGGACCATGGCTACTCTGACCGTAGCCCAGCATGGTGATGCCCGTCTTGCTGTCGATGTTTATCGGATACGACTGTTCACCCCCGTTGGACACGGCCTTGTACGTCCCGTTGGCAATGTGTATCGTGTCCGCTCCGCTGACACAAGCGCCAACCGCGGCCTGTATCTCGGCGAACGCGTTGCCCCAACTGGAGCCATCGTTCGCACCAGCACCCCCCACAGAGACGTAGTAGTTTGCCGCGCTGACGTAGCCGATCGCGATAAGCATCAACAGGACGGATAGAAAAGTCGTTAGTATCTCTCTTCTAATCACTTCATTGTCTCCTGCTGCTCATAATGTTGTCAGCTTTGTGCGACTCCAACCTGGCTAACAATCGACTGCGCCGCCGAAGCCTGTGCACGAAAGTGATGGTCCAAGCTGGGACATCAGCTCCCTGCTCCCAAGCGTTATAACCTTCGGCGCCTCATAGGTTGTTTTCTCTGTCATCGTCGTTTTTCTCCCTTCTCGTGTTAAGAAATGCTCTTGAATTACCTTCAGTTCACAAGTTCACAAAGAATCTATCTTGCGGTTCCTATCTTGATCGGTGCGAGGTCGCTGTGGGGCTCCCCGTCGCCCTGTAGCGACGGGAGGTCAAGTGAGTATGGTGTGGCACTCACAGGCTCGTGAGATGTTACGTTGCCCTTCGTGTCGATGTCACATAGGTAATAGAGATACGTTGTCCCGCTTACAACGCCTGTATCGACAAAGGAATACGAGGCGCCGCCACCGGCCGTCCCCCGCCCCGAAATGAGCGAGCTATTCACCTTCACTAGACTGGCGCCGCCTTCTTCCTTCCGGTAGATGTCGAAGCCAGCGTTGTCTATCTCAGTCGCCGTTGTCCAGCTCAAAAGAACTCTCTTGTTAAGCCCTTTGGCATTGAACGACACGAGCTCGATATAGGTTGCGCCCTCGTGGAGATAGTGATAGCCCATGTCCATGTCGCCGGTGTCGTTCTCGGCGTCGGTTCGCGTGCAATACTCGTTTGTGAAATACGCTGCCGCAGTTGTTGAACCTGCGTCAACACAAGGGCTATCGGGGGGGCTCTGGCCAGCCGCAGTCTGGCTGAGGAAATAGCCCTCCGGGTATCCCCTCGCTCCGGCCAATGGCACGAACAACGGTTCCTCGTTCATATTATCGGACCCAGTCCCCGACCAGCCGCCCTGGATGTCGCAGTAGAAAAGCTCGAACGTCGCGCCTCCTGGGGTTACACTAGTTCCGTTGCCCCAGATGATTGTGTCCCAAATCCAGACGTTGCCCAGGACGCCCTTGATGCCACAGTCCGGATGGTCGGCGATCGTCAAGTTCCTAATGGTAAGGTCTGCATTGCCTACGACCTCGATGCCAACGCCCTGATCATCATTGCCATTGCTTGAGAAGATCAGGTTGTTGAATAGCGTAACACTCCCGCCGTTCACCAGAATCCCGTCGCCTCTGTCGGTGGCGTCATTGTCCCAGATGCCGTTGTCCTGCACAGTGAAGTTGGAGGAATTGGTCAGACACAAACCGCCGCCGCGATTGGCCGTGTTGGCCCAGAGATTGTTATTGTCGAAAGTGCTCCCTGTGTCTCCACTCTTGTATCCATTCTTGAAGTAAGCGCCGCCGCCCTCGTCGCCTGCATCATTGTGATGGATCCAGTTGATGGCGAAAACAGCATGACCGGAGCCCGCGGCATAGTCCTCCTCGCAGTAAATACCTCCGCCCGCCTGATCTGCGTAATTCCATCCTATCCAGTTGTTCTCGACGCTGGCCTTGCTTTTGTAGCCGAAGATCGCTCCACCGTTCAGCCCCGCGGCCTGGTTCCAGAAGAGCTCGTTGCCTTCGATAA
>Ga0307378_10002903_pt1 | contig 25569 bp, 19 predicted proteins | sample UN1MG_FD_202238 | JGI IMG/M metagenome (GOLD analysis project Ga0307378, IMG submission 202238) | Soil microbial communities from Risofladan, Vaasa, Finland - UN-1 | ecosystem: Environmental > Terrestrial > Soil > Coastal area > Acid sulfate soil | place: Finland: Risofladan, Vaasa | collected...
CCAAATTAGCCTTATAGATCCCAAAAATTTCAACTAATTCTTTGCCTAACGTGATAATTTCAAGTGAATTTTCTAACGTTTTTATTTTAGCCAGGTTGCTTTCCTTTTTCTGAGACTTATATGCGCCATAATACAACTCCATTAAAGTAATGACACTTATTTTTATAGGATCGTGGAAATGCTGACGCAGATTTTTCTCCACCGAATCATGCCCTTTGAGGTTAAAGATAATTGTATCGGTATCGAGAAGGTACATTAGAAACCTTCTGCCAGTTTCTTAGAATTTATACGGGCGCCTTTAACCTCGGCAATAATCTGCTCTGCCCCTTTATCGTCCTGCCATGATCCAGAGAGTTCCAGCAAGACCTGAGCTGGCGACTTAAGCGTGGAGAGATGATTCTTTCTGCCTAAATATTCTCTCACTAAAAATAAGATCTGTTGGCTAACAGATCGGTTTTCAGCAGAAGCAAGCTTTTTTATCTCCGCATATAATTCTTCTTTAATACCTTTGATTTGTAGGTTTGCCATTCCTGATCTCCTCTGGAGTCTAATTTTCATGAAATTTTATGCCATATGCATGAAAATGTCAAGAGCTAATAAAGCCAATTAAGAAAAAATTCATAGATTTTGGTCCCATTTAAATAAAATAATAAAGGCCCCAGTTAAATAAAAGCAAAATCGGATTTAACGGGGTAAATATTTAACTCCGATGCAATATTAACTACAATTTCCCCGATTGAATAGTTAAAAGCATTCAATGGGGTGAACATTCCAAGGGGTAAGCGAGGTAAAGATTTCATCCCGGTACGATGCATTGCACTTACGGGGCAAGCGGGGTAAACGGGGCAGGCGCAGACCCGCCTGCCACTGCGAGGCACAAGCGGGCAGGTTGACGCAGATTAATGAAAGACGAAACGACATATAAAATAATCGGTGCGGCAAACAGCAGGATTATCCTTTGTAAGGAAGCCAGGCTCTGAAAAAAGGATTTATAAACCTGTATTCATTGCCGCTTTCAAAAAGAATATTGAGTTTGGTCAGACGTGTAATTGCTCTCTGGACAGATGATGGATTATTAAACCCTGCGGATTTCATGAATGAGACGGAAAATACATTTTTTCCGCCTTCCTTTGCTACTGCCATGAGGCACTTGAGTTGAATGTTCGTCAAGAGGCTGATATAGTTTTCGTAGGATTTCTGTTCCCTGGCAAATATCAATTCAAGGGCGTTTTTCAGTCTATCCAGGCTTATAATCTCTTTTCCTGAAGTTACTTCCCAGAGGGCCTCACAGAGCTGTTGTATATCCCCGGGAATGTTATTGGCAATTTTAAACACCTTTTCCAGAATCTCGTTGTCAATCTTACGTTGACCCGTAGTGAATTTATTTTTCAGGAATTTCGAAAATTCTTCATAAGGTAAGGGATCAACTGTCAGGGGGATAGCGGACTTAAAGAAGGGTGAATCGTGATGGGTAAATATTTCATCCATCTTATGCCGGATGCTACCAACAAATATGTAGGGGATATCGCTTTGAAACTGTATTTTACTCCTCAGAAGGGCAAGAGCTTCGTGGGAATCTTCAAGGTTCAAAATATCCTGAAATTCATCAAAGACCACGACCGGTCGTCTTTTCTTGCCTAGAGATTCAATTAAGGTGAGAACCTCCGGAATTGAATTGGCCTTCATCTCGACTGAGGCGTCAAAAGAAACGGTTGGCATGGATGTTATGGGATCCACTGAAATTGAGGGCCTGAGATATGAGAGGGTTTTGATTATTTTGTCGAACCACCCTGTTTTTTGCTCCAGAACAACAATTGCGCGTAGAATTCTTCTGCACAGAGCGTCGATGGATTTGATGCCCAGCAGGTCCACATATAAGAGCCGCTCCGCATTACATTTTAGAACAGCCTCATAGACTACAGATGATTTTCCAACCCGCCTTTCACCCAGGATCACAATGTGTTGCGATGATTCGATATATCCGAAAATTTGCTTAAGCAAAGTTTTCCTTCCACAGAAATCTTTACCTGAAACTATGGTTCCATATTTAAAAGGATTCATAAGTCTCCTTTCTTTGAGTATTTCACTATAATGTATTATACATATCTGTATAATACAGATTAGCATAAAAATGTAAAGCATGAATTAGGGTAAATTTTTAGGTATTGTTGGTAACCTGCCCACAATGCCTCTCTGTTAATTCAAACAAGCGCCGTAAGATTGGTTTCTTCAACAGTTATCGTCCTAACGATAGGTACAATACATGGCAGGCGGGCCTGCCCGCAATGCCTGTATCTCATACTGAAAATATTAAACTGTGCTTTTCAGCAAATTTATTCCTGTTGGCTGATCTACATACAATAAGCTATGGCAGGCGGGTCTGCGGATAGGTTAGGGGAAATTTAGCATGAATGTTCTTGTAACAGGGGCGGGCTTTATCTGATACAATTAGTTGTTGGCGTTACTGTTTTAATGCTTAAGCCTTTTGGAGGCATTATAGTTTTATCGGTTTTAATAGCTTACTTTCATGATTGTATGATGGTTATTTTATATTCGCAAGAATTTGATTACAACATAACCTGGGAGCTGATAAAGTGATGGGATTTTGGTGAATGTCAGCAGTAGATTATTAAAATGATTAATTTTCTTATATTAAATAAGTAAAATAAATTGCCCATTAAGCTGTGAGCTTATAAAATAAAGTAAAATGCAACAAATAATTCGTAACAAGCTTTTACCTGGTATAGTTTTTTATTAAATGGTATGGGTATATCTGTGGGTCTAATTGTAATGCAGGGGATTAACAGGAAAGACTGCGATGATAAAGAAAAGATTAGATACTATTTTTACTGCTGCACAGTCATATAAAAAACCTCTGTCTATAATTATAGATACAATTTTACTGATAGTATCACTTTATCTTGCATATTTGATTCGATTAGGTTCAATTGAGGCAATAGGAACAAAGTATATTAATCAAATATTTGTAATCGTACTGATACTTGTTCCCTTTAAGATCTTGATATTCTGGATTTTTCGTCTCTATCATATCTCCTTCCGCTACATATCATTTGAGGAAGTTATATCTGTTATTAAGGCTTCCGCCATAACGTCTCCCATGATTGCCTTTATCGCCCTGGTTTTTCGGGACTGGGTAATTTTTTCAAGCTTCCCACGATCGGTTATCTTTATCGACTTTTTTTTAACCGTCTTTTTTATTACTGCCATGCGGGCCTTTTTCCGCTTTTATTATTTAGGCTCCAATAGCAAAAAGAGAAAAGATATATTGATTATGGGGGCTGGTTCTGCTGGTGAGCAGCTGGTGAGAGACATGGTGAGATCAGCGCGATCAAGTTTTTTACCAGTTGGGTTCATAGATGATAATCCAAAGAAAAAACATACTTTAATACACGGTACAAAGGTATTAGGGGCAAGAGAGGATATACCTAAAGTTGTAAAAAAGTTTGATATTAAAGAAATTATTATTGCCATTCCTTCTGCCACGTCAAAAGACATCAGGGGGATAATGGAACATGTAAGAAAGGCCAATATAAAAGATGTTAAGGTGCTCCCTGGGCTTTCTGATTTAATGAATGGAAAGGTTACCCTAAATGATATTCGAGATATTTCTATTGAGGATCTACTTGGGCGTGAGCCAGTAAAGATTGATCTAAAAAAGGTTTCTTCATATCTCAGGAATAATATCGTATTAGTGACAGGTGCGGGGGGTTCAATAGGTTCTGAGCTATGTCGACAAATAGCCAGGTTTGATCCTGCAAAACTTATTATGCTGGATATAGGAGAAACTGAGCTTTTCAATATAGATAGGGAGATAAAGGCGAGATATCCTAACCTTCAGGTATTGTCTATTATTGGAGATATAAAGGATGAATATAGGATTAAAAGGGTATTTAGAGAGAATAGTATTACTATCGTATTTCATACAGCCGCCTATAAACATGTTCCACTGATGGAGGAAAATCCGAGGGAAGCAATATTAAATAACATCTACGGAACAAAGGTGGTAGCAAAGATATCTTCCGAATCTGGCGTAGAAAGGTTTATTAATATCTCTACAGATAAGGCAGTTAACCCTACCAGTATGATGGGGGTAACAAAGAGGGTTGCGGAAAATCTGATCCTTGGGTTGGCCAGTAATTCAACCTCATTTATTTCTGTTCGATTTGGCAATGTGCTTGGAAGCAGAGGAAGTGTGGTGCCTATTTTTCAGGAACAGATAAAAAAGGGTGGCCCAATTACTATAACTGATTATGAGATGAAGAGATATTTCATGACCATACCTGAGTCCGTTCAGTTGGTAATGCAAGCTGGGGCTATGGGAAATGGTAATGATGTTTTTGTATTGGATATGGGTGAGCCTGTCTTTATTAATCAAATAGCAGAGGAATTGATCAGGCTTTCGGGATTGGAACCTGATAAAGATATCCCTATTGTTATCTCTGGGAAAAGGCCAGGGGAAAAGATTTTTGAAGAATTGCTCACAGCTGAGGAGGGAACAACAAAAACCCGTCATGAAAAGATTTTTTCAGCAAAAATTGGCCAGAAGCTCGATAAAAAGTATTTAAAAAAGACTGATAAGGTGATATCTCTAGCGAGTGAAGATAAGGACAGTGGACAGATCTTCTCGCTTTTAAAAGAACTGGTTCCTACATATCAAAACCAAGCCCCGAATGAAAGGGTATGACTACTGAGCATGATATGCTTTTGAAGACGATCAGGTTTGCTAACGGTTGAGATTGAAGAGATGAAATCCGAGATAGAGAGCTAAAGATCAAAAAGAAATCTATTGAAAATATCAAGTTAATTCAACCCTCCTAATCATCAATTTACCCTATAAAAGTCAAAAAGAAATCAACTATCATCTTGGCATTTGTTATTGGCTCTATTTTTTCCATTTTTATTGCATTCTTTATATAATACCTTCAGAAAATGAGTCCCAGTCCTAAATCTTCTACCATCTTAGTTCAAACAACATCGGTAAGAAACCAAGAGCAATAGAAAAACTGAGCAAGAATACATTCTTAAGATTTTAATTAGCTTTGGAAGGTATATTTCATGAATTCTAACCAAGGAACGAATGATTCACGTTGGGAAAGATGGGCAACTGTGGCGTTTTTTGCATACTGCGTGTCCACAATATTCATGATTTTTTTCTCGACCACTGCTGTTCAAATTTGGCCATATCCATGGAACCAACTGTCGATTTTAGTTGCCTGTCTTCTCCCCATAATTCTTGTGATTGTTTGGAAAAGCCCAGCATGGATTCATCACAAGCAGTTCCAAAAAGAACTTTATTTTGCCCTAACTATTGTAATCTTGGGCATACTCAACATTGTCTTCAGTGAGGACCAGCCCACTACTCTCAAGGTAATGGGATTGTTTCTAATATCCGGAATAGGAATATTTGCAGTTACAAGTTGCTTACTTACTACCAAATTTCGAAAGACCATTTTTCTATGGTTATGCTGGGTGATTCTCCTGGCACTTTGTATTTATGGAACCTTGGAATACATCAATAAGAAACCTATATTATTGTTATCATATAACCCAATTCCTGCCGGGTCTTTGTTGATCCTTCTGTTTGTCGGACCGTTTTTACTTTTTTCCTCTAGTTCCTGGTGGCTCCGGTTTCTTCAACTTTCATCTATCGTCTTTGGTGTAGCTGTAATTGTTATGATCGGAAAGCGAGGGCCCATATTGGGATTGCTAGTAATGGCTATTCTCTTGGGCATTTTGGTGCCGGGGCGAAGGTTTTGGATTTTTCCCTTGATCGCGTTGATCCTGGTTGGTACAGGGTATAAAATGCGGAATCATTTACCACGGACACTTAGATTAGACCTTATTTCACATACAAGCACTGTCTTTAGGCTGGAAAACTATCCGTTTGCTGCTCATATTTTTTTGAAGAAGCCTCTGTTCGGAATTGGCTTGCATGCACCTCTTGCAGACTATCTGAAAGACTATCACCAAAAGATTACGAACAATACTAAGTATCCAAATTTTATCAAAGACAAAAAGACCCTTGAAAATATAATGCTTTGCGGTTTTGTCGGAACGGGTGGAATTTTTACCATTACATATATTGCCTTGATTATTTATCTTTTGAGAAATTTATTTCGCTTTTCAAGAGATAAACCCGAGAAACGATTACAAGCAGTTTTGTTTTTGATACCTTTAGCAGGGTTTTTAATTCATTCCATGACCTTCGATAGCCTTATATATCCTCATCTCAATTGGTTATTTCATTCATTTTTGGGACTGATGGCTAATTTTGATAAAATCTAGGCGACCCCCTCTTCTTTCTCAAAGGTGTATCCCTTTCCGAGCTCAAATACTTAAAATAAGAATTTTTTATAGGCGTATATAGTGGATAAAGTTACAGTAATTGTTGTAAACTGGAATGGCAGGCATCACCTTGAGGAGTGTTTGAGTTCTCTTTCGAGGCAAACGTTTAAGAACTATGAAATCATATTTGTTGATAATGGGTCAACGGATGGCTCGGTGAATTTTGTAGAAAAAAATTTTCCTCATGTTAGGGTAGTGAGGCTTGAAAGGAATGAGGGATTTTGCAGAGGTAATAATATTGGTCTTCAAAATGCATCAGGAGAATATATTGCATTATTAAACAATGATACCCGGGTTGAACCACAATGGTTGAAAGAATTAGTTAGGGAGATGTCGAATGATCCTGAATTGGGTATTTGCGCTTCATGTATGATAAGATACTTTCAACCTGACCTTATAGATTCCGCTGGAGATGGGTATGATAATTGTGGCGTTGGTTTTAAAGTTGGGAATGGAAATCAGGTATTAGAATATAGGAAAAAACGATACACCTTTGGAGCATGTGCAGGGGCAGCTTTATATAGACGTTCAATGATAGAGAATCTAGGTTTTTTCGATGAGGATTTTTTTGCAGTGGGCGAGGATATAGATTTGAGTTTTCGAGCACTGCTCGCAGGGTATAAATGTCTATATGTTCCAAAAGCGATTGTCTATCATAAGATTAATCAGACAATTGGGCCCGGAAGTGATTTCCTCCTCTATCAGTCACGTCGTAATGCGGAGTATACCTACTTCAAGAATATGCCTCTATTTCCCATGGTTTTAACCTTACCAATACACCTTATATACAATCTATTGACCTTTGCTCAGGCATTTTTTCAGGGTAAGTTAACTGTTTTTCTAAAGGCTAAAAGGGATTTTCTGATAAACTTAATAAAAGTGTGTAGGAAAAGAAGGGCAATCCAGAAGCGTCGCAAGATAGGTTTTATAAAGCTGCTTTCTTCTTTTTCTAGTGATTATCTTTTTACGAGGTATAAATTCATTTTTAAAGATAACCGCACTTTTTAGCTATTTTTATCCTTCCTGAAATGCAATTAACCAAAAACATTACATATCTATTTTCTGCACGAGCAGTGAATGCAGCATCGATAATGGCACTTGTTTTAATAATATCTAGACGGCTCGGTCCGGATATTTTCGGCGGCTACTCCTTTCTGAACGCGGTGATTATGACAGGCATCGTTGTCGCGACTTTTGGTCTCGATACTTTCATGGTCAGAGAAGTGAGTCGTGGCCCTTTTCTAGGGAATCAAATTCTGTCCTCTGTACTGGGATTCAAGGTCATATCCTCTTTAGTGGTTATGGCCAGTGTCTGGACCCTATTTAGTTTTTTCTTAGAAGACCAGGACATAATTAGATTGTTAGCTGTCTTTTCCATAGTGATCTGCCTGAATTCGCTATCTCAAAGCTTCTGGTATTATGGAGACGCCTTCCAAAAATTCCAGTTTCATGCTTCCTTGTGGGCAACTTCAAATGTGATTAAAATTCCTATTGTATGGTTTTTTATATCTATTGAACAAGAACTGGTGATGATCATTTATGCATTGATTATTGCCGAGATCATTTCATTGATTATATCCGGTTGTTTGATTCGGCGACGTTTCAAGTTAGTTCTAGACAATCTCTTTTTCAAATCCATACCGATTTTATTAAAAAAGGTTTGGCTCCTTGCAGTAGTTTTTATATTGAGTGCAATCTATTTCCGCATTGATATGATGATGTTGGAGGTAATGAAGGGAGAAAAGGCAGTCGGTATATATTCGGCTGGCTATAAATTGATTGAATTTCTCAGTATAATTCCTGGAACCGTTACTATTGCCGCCTTACCAGGTCTTAGTGTAGATTTTTCTACGAATATTGAGGCCTTTAGATTGAGTTTAGTAAGAACAATTGCAATGTTAGGCATCAGCGGAGCTGTGATTAGTTCTCTTCTCTATGGATTTTCCAGACAAGTAATTCTCTTGCTCTATGGACCTCTTTTTTCTGATTCAGCGCTGTCATTAAGGATATTATCAGTGGTTGTATTCTTTATTTTCGTAAACGGGTATTTCGCATATGTTGCTATAGCAACTAATAATGAGAGAGCGGTTGCATTAATTCTTGTTATATCAACGATTTTAAATGTTTTATTTAATTTTTACCTTATACCAAGATACAGTCACGTAGGCGCAGCTTTATCGACATTGTTTTCAGAGATACTAATGTTGATTTCTTATAGTATCTTTTTCCTAAAGGGAAAGATATATTGGAAGAAAAATGCAATTGGCAATGTAGCTTGAGAAATGGCGAAGGAGATGTTGATTTTTTTGTATTCAATTGATTAAATGGTATATCAATAGATTATATTAATTCAGGTTTTAATGTAATTTATTAATTTAATAGAAGGTTGATGAACACTTAACTGCCGGTATTTTTTGAGAAAAGAGCTGAAAGTGCTCGATATAATCATTGTTAACTACAATAGCACGGATTATCTGCTGAAGTGCCTTGAATCTATCTATAGTTGCCTTCAAAATATTCCCAGCAGGGTTTTTGTTCAGGATAACCACTCAGAAGATGATGCGGATCGCATAAAAGATAAATATTCTCAGGTCATACTCACCAAAAATAGCCATAATACGGGATTTAGCAAGGCAGTCAACCGTGCTCTTATGGAAGGTGATTCACCGTATATTGGGCTTTTGAATCCAGACTCTTATGTTTTAGGCAATTTTTTTCAACCAATCATAAAGTATATGGATAACAACCCTGAAGTGGGGATTATTGGACCTCAAATACTCGATCATGATGGATCTGTGCAGGGATCTGCGAGGACTTTTCCCACGCCGCTTACAGGTTTATTCGGCCGATCATCGCTTCTTACCAGATTTTTCCCTAATAATCCATTTACCCGTGAAAATATTCTAACAACGCAAAGCGATGGAAAAACCCCTATGGAGGTTGATTGGGTCTCAGGTGCCTGCATGGTGGTGAGGAGAAAGGCGGTGGATGATATTGGGCTGATGGATGAACGTTTCTTTTTGTACTGGGAGGATGCTGATTGGTGCAAACGCATGTGGGAGAACGGATGGAAGGTGGTTTATTTTCCACAGGGCTCTGTTATTCATTATGTTGGGGGAAGCAGCACTCAGGCTTTTCTAAGGTCCTCTTTTGAATTTCATACGAGCAGTTATAAGCTCTTTGAAAAGCACAACAAGACTTCTTTTTGGTTTGTGAAACCTTTGGCTATCACTGGAATCTCACTCCGGCTTTGTTTAGTAATGATTTCAAATGGGATAATTCTATGGCACCAGAGACATCCGTTAGTAGAAAGCCATAAAAAAGAGAGCATTGCCCTTGAGAAAGATAGGAAAATAAAGATCTTAAGAATAATAGCACGCCTTAATATAGGTGGGCCTGCCATTCATGTTCATCTATTGACAGAGGGGTTGGATAAGAAAAAATTTGAACTTATACTGGCTGTAGGCAAGCTTTCTCCCCAGGAAGGGGACATGAGCTATCTTTTTGATGCAGCAGATAATAAACCTATAATTATTCCAGAGCTGCAGAGAGAGATCAGCCTCAGGATGGATCTAAAGGCTTTACAACGAATTTTCAGTAAACTTATACAAGAAAAGCCTGATATCGTGCATACTCATACAGCCAAAGCAGGCACAAGCGCCAGGTTAGCAGTACTGATGTATAATCTTATTTATGGGAAGAAAGTAAGGATTGTTCACACCTTTCATGGCTATGTATTTGAAGGTTATTTCAGCAAGGCAAAATCCCTGCTTTTTGTGTGGATCGAACGTCTATTAGCAAGGTTTACAGATGTGATTATTGCATTAAGCGGGATCCAGAAGAAGGAGCTTGTGGAAAAATTCCGTATTGCACCGACTGACAAGATCAAAACCGTACAACTGGGTTTTGATCTAAGACCCTTCCTGGGTAGTGAGGCATTGAAAGGGCAATTCAGAAGAAGCCTTGGAATCAGCAATGATACCCTCTTGATTGGTATTGTAGGGCGCTTAGTCCCCATAAAGAATCACTTCATGTTTTTTAATGCAGCGCAGTTTTTTCTTGAACACAATCCCGATGCAAATATAAAATTTATTGTGATAGGCGATGGGGAGCTGAGAGATGGGTTAGAGGGCTACTCCACGAAATTGGGTCTTGACGATCATGTAGTTTTCTGTGGCTGGATGAGAAATGTGCCCATGGTTTACGCGGATTTAGACATCCTAGCCTTGACATCTTCAAACGAAGGAACTCCTGTGTCGATAATTGAATCTATGGCCTCTTCCGTACCTGTTATCGCCACTGATGCTGGCGGAGTGATAGACCTTCTTGGCCCATCGGACGGCCTGCACAAATCAGATGGCTTTGAGGTATGTGAGCGGGGCATCCTTTGTCGAAAAAATGATGCCCAAGGATTTACAAAGGGGTTGAAATATTTAATAGATGGTAACATTCAGGAAAAACAGAAACGCTTAATGCGAGCGCGTTCCTTTGCAATAGAGAGATTTTCGGAAAAACGGCTCTTGAACGATATAGAGTCTTTATATATTGAGTTAATGGCTAATAGGACTTAGAGATAAATTTATACCGTTACTTAACTTTCTTAATACAAAATATTTATCTTCATCATTGGCTAAAAGTTGTAATCCAAAACCCTTTCTTTCCCAACCTTACTTGAGAATTATTAATCTCGCCTGCTCTAAAAGAAATCATGATCTTATAGCCCATCCTTTAGATTAAGTTGCAACGAGTACCATGGATAAGTTGACACAAGGAAGTTTGCTAGCACGCAATACAGTTTGGAATCTGAGTGGCCAGATTGCGCCATTGGTGGTGGCGATTTTTGCGATTCCGCTGCTTATTAAAGGACTTGGCACGGATCGTTTTGGAGTACTGACACTGGCGTGGGTAGTTATAGGTTATTTCAGCCTGTTTGACCTTGGGCTTGGTCGTGCTCTGACACAATTGGTTGCAAAAAAATTAGGTGCTCAGCAAGAGGTAGAAATCCCTGCATTAGTTTGGATCAGCCTAATTCTTATGCTAATAATGGGCCTGGTGGGGACATTAGTTGTAGTTCTACTCTCTCCATGGCTGGTACAGGATGCACTTAAAATCCCTAAAGCCTTGCAGCCTGAAGCACTGAATGCTTTTTATCTTCTCGCACTCTCTGTCCCTGTTGTGATCAGCACCGCTGGTCTACGTGGCTTATTAGAGGCGTACCAGCGTTTTGGACTCATAAATATCGTCCGTATTCCTATGGGGATGTTTACCTTTTTAGGCCCTCTTCTGGTCTTTCCTTTTTCGCATAGCCTCTTACCAGTAGTGGCCATTTTGGTGATAGGAAGGCTGGTAGCTTGGATAATCCATTTGTTTCTTTGCTTTTCCGTGTTACCTGCGTTGGTTCGTAGCGTTGATTTGCATCTAACGATGGTGAGGCCATTAATTCGTGTAGGAAGCTGGATGACAGTGACTAATATCGTTGGACCGCTAATGGTGTATATGGACCGATTTTTGATTGGTGGATTATTGTCCATGGCTGCTGTGGTCTATTACGCTACACCTTATGAGGTGGTGACTAAATTATTGATCATACCGGGAGCACTGGTTGGCGTTTTGTTTCCTGCCTTCTCTGCCAGTTTTGCCAAGGATCGAAGCCGTACGGCCTTACTCTTTGGCCGTGGAGTTAAATATATCTTTCTAAGCCTTTTTCCTATTAGCCTTCTTATTATAACCTTGGCATCTGAGGGACTTGATCTATGGCTCGGTGCAGAGTTCGCAAAAAATAGCGCCCGCGTGTTGCAATTGCTGACTTTAGGTGTTTTCATCAACAGCTTAGCCCAGGTTTCTTTTGCGCTGGTCCAGGGTGCTGGGCGGCCTGACCTCACCGCAAAGTTACATCTTATAGAATTGCCATTTTATTTACTAGCAGCCTGGTGGCTGATTGACAGTTATGGTATTGAAGGGGCAGCTATAGCCTGGGTAGCCCGTATAGGAGTAGATACAATATTTTTGCTTGGAATGGCACAGCGCTTTTTGCCGATTAAGGCCGCGATTATTCGGCAGAAAATATTAGCTATAGTGGCAGCTATACTTATCCTGACACTTGCAAGCCTGCAGGCAAGTCTTGTTATAAAAGGAGTTTTCCTTTTATTAACACTATCTGTCTTTATTTTGATCGCATGGTTCCTGATTTTGGCTCCGGATGAACGAGTGATGATAGGGAATAGATTCAAAACAACTCAACTGCCCAATGGCATAGAAAAATGACAAAGTGATTAAAGAACAAAAATTTGATGAGATCCACTCTAAACCTTGCCCAAACTGCTATATGTGCGGAAAACAAGGCGTAATCCTTTATCAGGGCGTAAAGGATCGCCTATTCGGCACCCCAGGGGAGTGGAATTTTAAGAAGTGCCCAGATCCTAGATGCGGATTGGTATGGCTTGACCCTATGCCAATAGAAGAAGAGATTAATATAATGTATCAAACGTATTATACCCACCAAAGTTCTCCATTTCCAGACTCGGAATATCTAAGTCCTTTTGGGAGGCTGAGGCAGACAATAAAGAAATTTGATCAATGGTTGAGCTTTGCCTATCTTCATCGGATTTATGGCTATCCTTGCACGCATCGTTGGTTATGGCCACTTTCTTTGCTTTTCCCGACGAGACGTAAATATGACACAGTCAAAGTGATGTATCTTCCGTATCGTGAAGCTGGAAAGCTATTAGACGTCGGAAGTGGAAGCGGTCAATTTCTGGCCAGAATGCGCAATTTGGGGTGGGCTGTTGAGGGGGTTGAGCCGGACCCAAATGCTGCTCACGCTTCTCGTGAAATTTTCAATGTCCCTGTGCGTGAGGGTACAATTTACGATCAAAATTACCCTAGTATGTACTTTGATGCTGTTACCTTAAATAATGTTATTGAGCACGTCCACAAACCGATTGATCTTTTAAGAGAATGTTATAGAGTGCTGAAACCTGGTGGCCGTTTAGTAATAACAACCCCTAATGCAGAGAGCTTGTGTGCCCGACTTTTCGGGCAATACTGGCGAGGCTTGGAATCTCCAAGGCATTTGCATATTTTTACCGTGGCAGCCATTAAGAGTGCAGTCAGTGCTTGTGGTTTCGAGAATGTTTCGGTTCGGTCAATTGTTCGTGATGGCTATATCCTCGGGGCCAGTTATGCACTTGTCAAGAATATACCTTTTCAGGACGGAAACCCGAAGTTAGACATTGTTCAAGCTTATATAGTTAAATTGGGAAGTTTATTACAATCTTTCATCGCTTTAGCTAGATGTAATGTAGGCGAGGAAGTCGTACTTATATGTGGAAAATGACGTTGATATAGAAATATAAGATATTACTTTGCTCAAGTAATGCCTGACAGATAATTAGTGGTATAACAAAGATCGGTAGTCAAAAGTGAGTAGTATCGAAGGCTTGATAAAGATTCAGGAAAAGGGAAACGAAGCCTTGATCAGGGTTGCTGCATTCACAGGTGGTGTTAATGTTCCCAGTGCACGTTTCCGTGTGCGCCAATATATTCCAGTTCTCCGAGAAATGGGCATAAAAATTGATGAGTTTGCTTCTCCGCTGGGCACTTACCCACCTCGAAGTAAGGCACTAAGACCTCTTTGGGTGGCGGGAACGCTTGTTGCGCGGTTGCCGTATATTGCACATTCATACCATTACGATCTCACACTCTTGCAAAGGGAAATTTTATCTACATTGGTGACACTTGAAGGATTTACTAAGAAACCTAGGGTGTTAGATGTGGATGATGCAATATTCCTACATAACAAAGGAAAATTTGCGAAGAAATTGGCACGAATATGTGACTTAATAATTTGCGGAAACAATTATATCGCGGAGAACTTTGATCAGTGGAATAAAAATATTGCCATAATTCCTACAGCCGTAAACACCCAAAGATATATCCCGAAACAGAATACATTTACCGAACAACAATTTATTATTGGTTGGATAGGCACTAGTGGGAATTTTAAATACCTTCACAGAATAGAGTCTGCTCTTTCAGAAGTTCTTCGGCGGTTTTCTCAGGCAAAATTATGTATTATTGCAGACACTGAACCTGTTTTTAGAAAAATCCCAAAAGATAGTATGAAATTTATTCCCTGGTCACCAGAGACAGAAGTGGCAGGTATTCAAGGAATGACCATTGGCATTATGCCTCTTAGTGATTCGGATTGGGAAAAAGGTAAATGTAGCTTTAAGATGCTTTCGTATATGGCCTGTGGTTTGCCTGTTGTGGTTTCACCTGTGGGTATGAACAAGGAGATTCTTTCTTTTGGTAATATAGGAATAGGTGCTTCTACTCAAAAGGAGTGGGTTGAAGCTTTGCTTGAATTATTGTCAGATGCGGATAGATGCGAAAAAATGGGGAGTATTGGTAGATCGATTGTTCAAAAGTATTTCAGCCTTGATGTTATTGCACCCCGTTTAGTAGGTTGCCTCAGAAAGGTTGTGCAATGAGAATTGTGCATGTTATCCCCGATTTAGATATTGGTGGTGCTGAGGCGCAGATGGTAACTCTTATAAGTCGTCTACAAGGCAGTTCTCACTCTTGCCATGTCTTTACTCTTCAACCGGGGGGCCCTCTCTGTAGTAAACTTAATTCGCTAGGTGTTTCGATTTACTCATATAAGCTTAAAAAAAGAGATCTTTTACGAGCCCCATGGAAGATCATTTTTGCAGAATTGAAGCTTATTAAGATTATTCGGTACTTAAGACCACATGTAGTTCACTCATTTTTACCTCTGGTCACATTCATGGGTGCTCTAGCAGGCAGGATGGCTAAAGTCCCTTTGGTAATAACCAGCCGACGCGCACTAGGAAAACATCAAGAACGCTATATTTTATTAAGGCCTTTTGATCTTCTTGCTAATCGTCTGAGTCATAGGGTAACGGTTAATTCCATGGCTGTATGGGAGGACACTATAGAACGAGATCATATAGATCCAAAAAAATTGGTACTTATATATAATGGAGTTGACCCACAGACCTTTGATTCAGCAAGTCCTTTTAGGAAAGAGGTAAGAAAAAAGTTGGGGATAACACCACAGAAAAATGTCATCATAGTTGTTGCCAATCTTATTCTATACAAGGGGCATATTGATTTACTCGAGGCTGCCCGGAAGGTTTTAAAGCATATTCCCAAAACTTTATTTTTATTAGTAGGCGAAGACCGTGGGATAGGGGAAAATCTTAAGAGAATAAGCATTGATTTGGGCATAGGTGAAAAGGTAAGATTTCTTGGTCTCAGAAATGACATTCACCAGTTGTTGGCAGCAAGCGACCTCTCGGTACTGTCATCCCATGAGGAGGGATTTTCTAATGTTATTTTGGAATCTATGGCCGCGGGTCTTCCAATAGTTGCTACGAATGTAGGTGGTAATTCTGAAGCGGTTGTTAATGGTGTTACGGGTTGGCTGGTGCCTCCTAAAAATCCAGATGCTATGGCTGAAAAAATTGTAGATCTTTTACACGACCCACAGAAAGCGAGATCTTGGGGGAAACAAGGCAGGAAGAGAGTTAACAAAAAGTTTACTATTGAAAGAATGGTGCAAGAGCACATAAAATTATATGAAGGCATAGACTAAGGTCAATGGATACCAAGGTTGACTACAGCAATAGGTAATTATGTGCGGTATAATCGGGTTTAGATCAAAAAAGGATTTCGATAAGTTACTGAAGTATCTTCCTTTTGCAGTATCAACCCTTGCTTACCGGGGCCCGGATGATTCGGGCCTTTTTTTTGATAGAAAGGGAGAGATAGGCCTTGGTCATAGGAGACTCTCTGTCATTGATCTTTCAAGCAACGCTCACCAGCCAATGGGGAGCGATGATGGAACGGTGTGGATTGTTTACAGTGGAGAGGTCTATAATTTTAAGAGATTGCGTAAAAAATTAGAGGAAAAAGGACACTCCTTTAAAAGTAATTCTGACACTGAAGTAGTGCTCAAGTCGTATCTAGAATGGGGAAAAGACTGCTTTTCAGACTTTATGGGAATGTTTGCATTTGCTATCTGGGATGGAAGGAAGCGGGAATTGATTTTAGCCAGGGATCGGTTAGGCATCAAACCGCTTTATTACTACTTCAGTAAGGGAAACCTTCTTTTTGCATCTGAGCTCAAGGCCATCATGGCATTCAAGTCTTTTAAGAGGGATATTGATCCTGAGGCTATCCCTCTTTACCTCCATTATCAATATATACCTACACCAAAGACCATTTTCAAGAACACCTGTAAATTGACCCCAGGACATTATTTAGTCTACAATGGGGATGATATTATTTCAAGGGCCTTCTCAGAGCTCCCAGAAATAGTGAATCATTCCCAATCATCAAGCTATCAAGAAGAGGAGAAAGTACTAGAGCTGGATGAATTACTAAGTAATGTGATTTTGGATCATCTGGTTAGCGATGTGCCTCTTGGTGCCTTACTCAGTGGCGGAGTCGACTCCTCGGTCGTAGTTGCTTTAATGCAAAAGGTAAGCACGACACCCATTCACACCTTCACAATGGGGTTCAGGGAGCAGGCTTACAATGAGGCCCCTTGGGCATCAAAGGTGGCCAAACATTTAGGTACAGATCACACTGAGCTTTATGTCACGCCCAAAGATGCCCTGGATGTTATTCCACATTTGCCCGAGATCTATGATGAACCCTTTGCTGATTCCTCTGCTATTCCCACCTATCTGGTCTGTCGTCTTACCCGCTCCCAGGTAAAAGTGGCGCTTTCCGGAGATGGTGGAGATGAACAATTCTCAGGGTATGTGCGCTACTGGTCTACTAAGGCCATGGCCACAGGATTTCAAGCCCTTCCTCGACCCATTAAAAAAGCCCTGTCATTGATTTTAAAAGGTATACCATCAAAATGGGTTGAGAGATGCTATTTTCCCTTGCGTGAATTTTTTCCCCAGCGATTTCAAGTAGCCAATTTTCCTGACAAATGGCAAAAATTGATTGGCCTGATGCATAACGCAGAGATAGAGGAACTTTACAGGATGACCATTTGTCTATGGTCTGAGGAAGATCTGATCCGACTAACCAGGCAGACGATATCTAAGGGGATTTACGAAGAGATCTTTAAGCAGACAGAGGGGTGGTCTCTTCTTTCTCGAATGATGAGAGTGGATCAGAAGACTTATCTTCCTGATGCGATGATGACGAAGGCTGATCGGGCCAGTATGGCAGCGAGCCTTGAGATAAGGGTGCCGCTCTTAGATAATAGACTTCTAGAGTACACCTCATCTTTGCCCGAAGAACTAAAGTATAAAAATGGCACCGGAAAATATTTATTAAAGAAACTTCTTGCTCAGTATTTACCTACTGAGTTATTTGAAAGGCCAAAGATGGGTTTTGGTGTTCCTATTGATAGCTGGTTTCGCTCTGATCTGAAATCCCTTCTTTTGGATTATCTATCCCCTGAAAGGTTAAAAAGGGAGGGCTTGTTTGACCATGCATTTGTTGAAGATAAGATTAAAGAGCACCTTTCTGGTGATTTTAACCATCAATATCGACTGTGGTCTCTTTTAATGTGGGAGATGTGGCGAGAGAGGTGGCTCATGTAAGGCACAGAAAGCTTGACTTTTGATTATTCTCATGGGATATGGGGTTTGCGATTTGAATATTTAAGATTAAGAAATTAGGAATGTAGGGATTACTTAAAAGGTTAAGTACTTGATTGTTTTAAGGAGTTAACGGCTAAATAGTTTCATATACGGTTTGTATTAACTTAAAATTTTTGGGATTTGCAATGAAGATACTGATTACAGGCGGTGCAGGGTTTATAGGTTCTCATCTTTCAGATCGGCTTCTTGAGAGGGGAGATGAGGTCTTTGTGGTGGATGATCTATCCACAGGGAGTCTCGAGAATGTGGAACAACACCAGGACCAGGAAAAATTTCATCTGGTAGTGGATACTATCCTTAACGAGGCCGTTATGAATGAGTTGGTCTTCAAGTGCGATCAAATCTATCATATGGCAGCGGCTGTAGGCGTGAAGCTCATTATGAATCGGCCGGTTGAAACCCTTGAGACAAATGTTAAGGGAACCGAGATGGTTCTTATGCTGGCCAATCGCTATAAAAAAAAGGTTCTTATTGCCTCAAGCAGCGAGGTCTATGGCAAAGTTATGGATGGGGAAAACACCAGCCTTCTTTTGGAGGATACCGATCGCCTTATGGGTTCCACGACAAAACGACGCTGGGCGTATGCCTGTTCCAAGGCCCTGGATGAATTCTTGGCCCTGGCATACTATGAAGAAAAGAAATTGCCGGTCATTATTGTCCGTCTTTTCAATACAGTTGGGCCAAGGCAAACCGGGCAATATGGAATGGTTGTACCCAACTTTGTTCAAAAAGCCCTTATTGATAAGCCTATTACGGTATATGGTGACGGTTCTCAGTCCAGGAGTTTTACCTATATCGCTGACGTTATTGATGTGCTGATAAAGCTTATGGCCGAACCTGAGGCTATAGGGAAGATCTTTAATGTAGGCAACGAGGAAGAAGTGACCATTAAGGATCTTGCCCTGATGGTAAAGGAGATGACAGGAAGCTCATCAGAGATAGAATGCATCTCCTATGAAAAGGCCTATGGACCTGGATATGAAGATATGCAGAGGCGCTGCCCAGACATCACCAGGCTAAAGGATTTTATGCATTTTAAGCCTAAGACAGATCTTAAGGGTATCATTCAGAGCGTAATTGATTATTATAAAAAATGAGCCCACTTTTTGTATATGCCCTTACCTTTATAGCATCCTTTTTGCTTTCACTATTTTTAACCCCACTAATCAGGTTCCTGGCGGTGAAGGGAAATCTTGTAGCCAAAGCCAGGGATGACAGATGGCAGAAAAGACCAACCGCCCTTTTGGGCGGGGTGAGCATCTTTTTCAGCCTGATGGTGGTCTGGCAACTGACTTCCTTCGTGTTTGGTTTCTATTCCTCAATAAAGCCCCTCTTGCCTCTTGCCTTGGGTGGAATGGCTATCTTTCTTTTGGGTTTGGTTGACGACCTTTTAGAGATCAATCCCCAACACAAACTGGTGGGTCAGGTCATTATTGCTTCTGTATTGGTCATTTTTGGCTTTCAGATAAACTGGTTTGAGTCTATGACGGCCAATCTGGTGATAAGCATCTTCTGGATTGTGGGTATTACCAATGCCTTCAATCTTTTAGATAATATGGATGGATTATCAGCAGGTATTGCCCTAATAGCAGGCCTTTTTCTGTTGTTATCTCAGATTTCCTCTGAAATTCAGAGTATCTTTTCGGCAACTCTTTTCCTATCCGCATTTCTTGGCTCTTTGGTAGGATTTTTAATCTACAATTTCCATCCAGCTTCAATTTTTATGGGAGACTCAGGTAGCCTCTTTATTGGATTCCTGTTAGCTGGACTGGCTACCAGGGCTTCAGGATTGATGGTTGGCACCCAATCTCATCATTTAGTCTTTGTGTTGGCCATTCCTATCCTGATCCTATTCATACCTATCGTGGATACCACCTTTGTTAGCCTGATGCGCAAGCTTTCTGGTCGATCCATTTCTGTAGGGGGGCAGGATCACTCCTCTCATAGGATGGTGGCCATTGGATTTTCTGAGAGAACCGCAGTGTTGATACTTTACAGTTTTGCTGCTGTTTCAGGACTATTGGCTATGGTCATTACTCGCCTCTCTCTGGGTGTTAGCCTGGTCCTTGTCATAATTTACCTTCTTTTTATTATCTTTTTCTGGATTAATTTGGCCAGGGTCAAGGTATACCCAGAAGAATCCATAGTTTCTGAAGTTAACAGAGGGAAGCTCACTCCACTTTTTTTTGAGTTGACCTACAAAAGAAGGCTGTTTGAGGTACTCTTGGATCTCGTTCTGATTCCGCTCGCCTATTGGTCTGCCTACTTGATCAGATTTGAGGGCTCTGCCTATGGTGTAAATTTTCCCGTTTTTCTCAAATCTTTACCCATTGTCGTGGCATGCCAGCTTTTCAGCTTTTTTCTTTTAGGGGTTTATAGAGGTATATGGCAATATGTAGGAATGAGAGATGTGATTATCTATGGAAAGGCTATTACTGTCGGTACAATTTTATCTGTGCTGGTTAATTTAGGTATTTATCGCTTTATGGGATTTTCTCGCACCTTGTTTATAGTCTATTGGATGATTTTGATGGCACTTGTGACAGCTTCTCGTTTCTCATATCGTCTGATTGGTGAAGCTACCCCTAAAAATTCCATGAAGGGAGGAAGAAGGGCACTTATTTATGGGGCCGGTGCAGGCGGGCAACTTGTTATGCAAGAGATTGAACGGAACAAGAACTTAAGACTGGCATTGGTGGGATTTATCGATGATGATATCCGAAAGCAGAACCGCAAATTCATAGGATATCCGGTTTTTGGAGGGAAAGATCGTTTGAGTGAAATTGTGAATACAAACCACATTTCCGAGGTTATTATTTCATTTCGAAATATGGACAAAGTATCCAGGGATTCCTTAAAAGAGGAATGTAGCTCACTCGGAGTGAATCTGAGCCGCCTTAATATCGTAATTGAATGATCTTAACTATCAATAATTTCCCTGCCTTGTAACACCGAACGTATATTTAGAACATAATCTAGACATAAAACAATGCTTTACATAGTCAATCTGAGAAATCTCTAAACGCAGCTTAAGAGTAATTTTTGTCCTGTGAAAGATTTTGCCTTGCATTACTTGAGTCGTAGGTGGTTGCTAGTATATGGATATCTTCTTATACTCCTGGTTGCAACACCATACCTTCCGTTATTGATTCGATGGGCCTCTTCCAAGTGGCAGGCAGGATCGATTTCTAGTTTCGTATTAGGTGTAGAGATTTTTATTGGGGCGCTCCTGATATTTTTAGTAGGATGCGTCTTTTTTTTCAACAGAAAAAAATTCCCTTCCTTTATCATCATAATAGGTGGATTACTGACCTCTGCTATTCTCTTCTATCTTTTTATTCCAAACCCTTATGAATTAACGCATTTGCCGGAATATGCCATTTTGAGCATATTAATAATGAAGGCGATTAAGAAGCAAAAAGGAAAGGAAAAACTGAATGATACCTATATTTACTTTGGGTCTGGAGCAGTTACAGGGGCACTTGGTGCTGTAGATGAAATATACCAGGGATTATTACCCTTACGATATTTTACCTGGTATGATATCTTACTAAATGTGATAGGGGGGCTTTTGGGGCTGATTATTTTCTGGGGGGTTGAAAGAGAGTGAGGGGCAAGTTAGCTATTTTTGTTCTCTGTTTTGCCTTTGCCCTCAGGCTGTTTTCATTTCTGTTCACCGCTGTTATCAATCAAGACGGGGTATTGTACATCCACCAGGCGAGGGCAATCTACTATGGCCTGTGGGACTCTATTCTCGGCTGTGGAATAGGATATCTATCGAATTACTCCATCTTTATCGTGGGCGCATACGCCGTCGTAAGGGATTGGGTCATTGCGGCGAAGTCAGTGTCGCTTCTCTTTGGCACGCTCACGTTGGTCCCCCTCTACCTTCTTTTGAGAGAATTTTTCAGAAAGCAGATTGTTTTTTCGGCGTGTCTTGCATTTGCCCTCATTCCCGTATTTGTGGACAAGAGCGTGGATGTGGTGCGAGATCCCGTGTACTGGTTCTTCTTGGTCTTTGGCCTTTATTTCTTCGTGGCCCAGATTGGCAAGAGAAACCGCCTCTATCTCATCTTAAGCAGCATTTCGCTGCTTATGGCAGCCTGGGCAAGGGTTGAGGCAGTTCTTTTCATTGCTGTAACCTTTATCTACCTCGTTTTTTCAAGGGAAGAGCGGAAAGCGGAGAGACTATCGTTGCTCGCCATCCCCATCACGGCGGCCATACTATTGTGCATAGCCGGATCGATTGTCTTCAACATAGCTGGTGATGATCTGCTCCGTATCAATGAGATCAAGTCCAGATTATCAGCCCCACTCTTCCAGTATAGTAATTTACGAGCAGAATTGTCAGAACTGATGAATCAACCGCCGGGGAGCACCGTGCCTGGTTTTCTCCACAAGGCACGGAACCTGGCATGGCTCGTCGCGCTCGGCACTATTGTAAAATATGCTATCACTGCATATTTTTATCCGTTTTTCCTGCTAGTTCTGATCGGTTTGGCGGGAATCTGGGCGAAGGTAAAGCAAGATCAGCGCATACTGTACCTCGTCATTCTCTCTGCATCGGCTTTGATCCTGCTCTATATCCAAGTGCTCCAGACCTGGATGATGTTTAACCGAATGTTCGCGCTGTTTATCTTGCCATCGTTCATCCTTATTGGTTTTGGGATTGAGAGAACGATTGGTTTCCTCCAATCAAAGTTTCAATTGAGAGAATATATTGCTATTACTATCGTATGTTTGCTGATGTTAGCCTGTGCACTGCCAAAAAGCCTGAACCCGAGGGAAACCGATAAGCTCGTGTTCAAGGAGATAGGGGAGCTCATTGCCGAGAGGGAGGGGAATGCGCAGGAGGTAAAGGTGTCGACCTCTTTACCCCTTATCCGATGGATTTCCTTTTATGCCAATCTCGGCTACAGAGGCGCTCCCTGTCCTGAGAGAAACTATGACCTCGTTGATAGCCTTAATAGGGGGTATGATACATTCGTGGGGAAACTGAAGGGCAGGGGAATACAATACGTTCTCTGGGATGAGAGGCATTGGCCCAAGGGAAGCCTTGAATCCATGAGCGCTCAGGGCTCAAAAGATTTCATAAGACTCGGGGACTGGAGCCATCCAGACACGGGGAAGCTAATTCTTTTTAAGGTGACATGAGAAAGGAATGGATGCCAATGCTCATTATTCCAGCAGTAGATATTAAGGGCGGTAAGTGTGTACGATTAGAGCAAGGTTTGATGAATAAGGAGACCATATTTTCCGATCATCCGGAAGAGATTGCCCTGCAATGGGAAAGAAAAGGCGCAAGGAGATTACATATTGTTGATTTGGATGGGGCTGTGTATGGAAAACCTTTCAATAAAAAAGAAATAAAAAAAATACTCGATACAATCTCAGTGCCGGTGGAATTAGGTGGTGGGATTCGAGATTTAGATACCATAGAGGAGTATATTGATCTGGGTATTGACCAAATTATTATTGGCACAATTGCCTATAAAAACCCACACTTGGTAGAGATGGCATGTAAGAGGTATCCGGGTAAAATTATCGTATCTATTGATTCAAAGGATAACTATGTATCTGTTGAAGGTTGGGCAGAGCCTACCAGTATTACTGCAGTTGATCTGGCAAAGAGGTTTGAGGATATGGGAATTGCAGCCTTTATTTATACGGATATACAAAGGGATGGAATGAGAAGCGGTCCTAATATAAATGGCATAAGAGAATTTGCACAAGGTATAAATGTAGAAGTTATCGCAGCAGGGGGCGTATCATCAATGAAAGATATAGAGGATTTATTGACATTACAAAAGGATGGAGTAAGTGGAATAATAACGGGAAGGGCCCTTTATGATGGATCGATTAAATTAGAAGAAGCTATTGATACAGTAGATAATAGAAGTCATTAGAATTAAAGCACTAGGTGTCTATATAACCCAAGATCTTAACATTTATCTGGCTGAGGCGGATTTATGTTAAGTTTTGATAGTGCACCGCGGTTCAAAGAATAATCGTGATCGTAGAACGCCACAAGGAACTAATATTGCTTCGCTTAACGCAATTGATTATTATTCTCCTCCAATCTCGTCGGTTTGAGGTGGAGCTTCCCCAGAGAGACAACTGAAATATTTATTGCCAAATATTCTGATATATGATATTCTGAATTCTGAAAATTAAAAATAATCATAATGATTTGGAGGCATAAATGGAAGATTTGAGGCCAATTATAACTGAAATAAAGGCCCGGGGTCAGCTGACTATTCCAAAGAAAATAAGAGATAAAGGCCAGTTAGAAGAAGGCCAGGCGGTATCCATTATCCCAGTTGGAGACTCCGTGATTATCACCCCAAGACAGTTAACATTAGATGAAGCGCGGAGGCAGATAAAAAGGATGCTCAAAGACTCAGCCCTCTCTGTTGAAGAGATATTAAAAGGTATCAAAGAGGAACGAAGATCACTTTACGAAGAAACGTATGGCTAGAAGGCCAGTTAAAATCTTCCTTGACTCAAATGTGATACTATCTGGCATTTTTTCCGATAAAGGGAGCCCTCGTATTATCCTTGACATTTTGTGCCTTGATTTTCCGTTTATCGTTGGAGCTACAGGTAAATATAATATTATTGAGATTGAGCGAAATTTAAAGCGAAAAATGCCTAAAGCCTTTCCTTTATATCAGAAATATTTCCCCAATCTAAATCTTGAAGTAATTTCGCTCCCTTCAAAGAAAGAAATAGAGGCCTACTTAGGGTATACTTCTGATAAGGACGTACCAGTTCTTGTGTCACCCGTTAAAGGCAAGGCAGATTTCTTGATTACTGGTGATAAGAAAGATTTTTCAGAGCTAAAGAAGCATACCGACTTAGAATTGAAAATACTTAATCCATCAGAATTTCTCGATATATTTCGGCGATTGTATGAAAACTTTCAAAGCGAGTAATGGGAATCGCTAGAATATTAGTTACATACGATATTCCTTTTGCACAATATATATGCCCTAACAGCGATATAATGGCTAGCTGGAAAGTGTTTTAAATTACAGGTATCACAATCGCTTGCATTAAAGAGAGCTGCTTATACGCTAAATAAATGAAGTAATTAAAAAAATGTATACTGATCTTATTGACATTTTAATATATAGCTTTACTTTTAATGGTTAACCTTAAAAGGAATATCCGAATGAGCTTATATGATGATATTATTATTGATTTAAAAAATGCGCTTAAAGAGCAAGATAAACAAAAACTTTCTGTATTAAGGGGGCTAAAGTCTGAGATCAAAAATAAGCAGGTTGCATTACGTCAGGAACTCACCGATGAACAGGTTATGGGGGTAATATCATCAGAGATAAAAAAAGGCAAGGAGGCAATAGAGAAATTTGGCCAGGGTTCCCGCCAAGATCTCGTAGAGAAAGAGGAGGAGGAGATAAAAATATTATCCAAATATTTGCCGCCCCAGTTATCAACTGAAGATATTAAAGAGATAGTAACTCAGGTAATTGAGGAAATTTCGGCCAGTGGCCCAAAAGATTTAGGAAGTGTCATGAAATCAGCTATG